>ERZ836877.50-NODE-50-length-167798-cov-6.391933_pt1 | contig 167798 bp, 142 predicted proteins | sample MGYA00519469_ERZ836877 | MGnify/ENA primary metagenome ERZ836877 (study PRJEB31850, sample SAMEA3708809) | human gut metagenome | biome: human gut; feature: human-associated habitat; material: faeces | place: China | collected 2014 ... | reverse complement strand
ATTCTTCGGGAATCTGGTTCATGCGGCGATAGATGATGGCACGTTCGTTCATCCAACTGTCGAACACGGCGCAAATGCCGCCCCACAGTTGTTCCCATGCGCTGTCGGGGAAATCCTTGCCGGTGTATTCCTTAACGGCACCCTTGAACAGTTTCACAAGGTTCTTGAGGTCGTCGACGGTGAGTTCGGTGTCGAGTTTGATTCCTTTTTCGGCTTTCACCTTGTCCATGATTTCCTCGAAGGGGTCGATGTCGGTTTTCGACTTGGGTTTCATGCCGAGAACCACGTCGCCGTACATCTGTACGAAGCGGCGGTAGCTGTCCCATGCGAAGCGGGGATTGCCGCTCTTTGCTGCGAGGGATTCGACGGTGGCGTCGTTCATACCGAGGTTGAGCACGGTGTCCATCATGCCGGGCATGGATGCGCGGGCGCCGGAACGTACGGAAACCAGCAGAGGATTTGCCGAGTTGTCGAATTCGTTACCGGTGAGGGCTTCTACGTGTTTGATGGCTTTCTCAACATCGTCTTTCAGACGTTTGACGACTTCGTCTTTGCCATATTGTGTGTACTCGGTGCAGACTTCGGTTGTGATTGTGAAACCGGGAGGAACGGGCATGCCCAGCAGGTTCATTTCTGCAAGATTGGCGCCCTTGCCGCCAAGGAGGTTTCGCATTTCGGCATTGCCTTCGGCTTTGCCGTCACCAAACGTATAAACTCTTTTCATGTTTGTAATTTGGTTATATAAATTTTTAGTGTATTTCGGTTATTACTCGATAGGGTTTCAGTGTTACGTTTTTGCTATTGCGGCCACAAATTTACGAATTAAGGCGCTAATAATTATCATAAAGGTGACGAATTTTTTTCCGGAGTGCTAATTTGAGACTCTTCGGGGGCTTTTGCGCCGAGATTTTTACCCGAATGGAGCGGGTTCGAGAACTTTGAGGGTGAGGGGGAACCGGAGTTCACGCGGCGTCCCGATGTACCCTTTACCGTCACGGTGAAACCGGGTGCTTCGAGAGTGCTTCCATCGGGCAGAGTTACCTTGAAATCAGGGATTTCAGTGGTGCCGGCTGTCGAGGGACGGTAGCGGTATGAGAACGTGCGCACGTAGCCCGATGAGCCTTCGCCGCGGTTTTTCATGATTTCGCTGTAATGGTCTGTCAGATACCAGCCTTCGATTTCCGGGGCGCGCGGCTGCGCGATGTTCAGTCGGTTGGAGTCGTCGGCCGGGATACAGTATGTCAGCACATAGGGGAGTCCCACGGTGGCCGAGCGGGCGGCTGATACGCTGATGCTGAGGTCGGATATCATTTCGTTGCCGTCGGCAGTTTCCGTGTCTGTGACAACTTCCTCGCGCTGCTGCGGCTGGACGCCGGCATACTTTTGCCAGAAGAACACTCCTGCGCCGGCAAGTACGGCTACAGTCAGCGCCGCTGCGACCAGCCATTTCGATTTCGATTTAGGTTTCAGCGGCGTGTTTTGTCCTGTCGGTTTATCGAGTTGCCTGATAGGGCGCGTTTCGCCAGAGAGAGGGGGAGTCGGCCGGCGGGTCTGCCCGGCAGGAGTGGCGACAGCGGCTCGTGCCGGTGCAGTTGGACGTCCCGCTGCGGGCTGCGTAGTGCTTTGGACGGGGTGCGACTGAGTCGGCATGGCCGGTTGCTGTGCCTGGCGGTCCTTGCGTTGCGTTGAGCGCGTATCGGTGCTTGTCTTAGGGAATGCCGCGGCGGCAAATTCCCATGCCGTGCGCGGACCGTCGTTGCCCGTCAGCGTCAGTGAAATCGCCTGAATCAGGGCCGATGGCGCAACCGATTTCAGGTCGGCGAAGATTTTTTCTGGCGCAAGGCTGATCGGCAGGGCCATCGGGTGGCCGCTGAGCAGGATGTACATATAGGCGGCAATTGTGCGCAGATCGGTTTCGGCGTCTGTCTGTGTGGCTTCAGTGGCAAATGAATAGCCGTAAAGGAGTGATTTGCCCGGCAACATCAGGCCGCCCTCATCACCGCTGAAAAATGCCGTGCGTGCCGCTTGTGATACAGCGCCCATTTCAAAGAGCAGCGGCTCGAAGAGTTCTTTCAGATTGGAGGCCGGCATGGCACCGTGCGTACGAACATAGTCGGCCGGGCGGAACTGCATTTTGGGATTGACGTCGAAAATTGCGTAGGCCGTGTTGTTGGCTTCGAAAACCACGGGAGTGGCTATACTGGTGGACCTGCCGCGGTACAGTGCGCTGTCGCAGATTTCAAAAATGGCGTTGTCCACCGCGTGACCTTTTGATATGAAACTGTCGCAGAGGTCGTTGAAACGAAGAATTACGGTGTCGGAATCGCTAGCCAGCAGGACTACATCGGAGTCAGTGTCGCGGACGCAGGCTTCACGCCAGAAAAATTCCTTCAGCAGGCAGTATCCTGAAAAATCCGGCAGCCCACAGGCTGTGGAGTTGATGCTGTTTCTTGTTGACTGTCTGCGGTTCAGGTTCTCGGCAATATACGTTATTGTATATGTTGTCTGTTGATAGACAGCAACTATGCGGAACGAGGCGCGCGGGCCTTTTACGATGGAGCCGGCTGGTAGCGCGGCGGACGTTGAGGGCATCTCTTTTGGTCTGTTTTGGTAAATGTTACCGCAAAGTTAGTCAAAAAAGATTTAATAACATGGAATATGGCCGGAATAATGCCTCCGGCCGGCTTCAGGGCCGCGAAATCCCCGAAAAATCGCTCAAATTTCCGCAAAAGAATTGCCTGTTAAAGATAAAATCCGTAACTTTGTCTGAAATTTGTATGAACCTCCGCGCGGTTTGCCAGCCCCCTCTCCAACGGCTTCCGCGGTGAATATTAACTTATTCTTTACAAGCATGTTGGAAGAAGACAGAATTTTTAAAATTGATATTGAAAAAGAAATGAAGTCGGCCTACATCGACTATTCGATGTCGGTGATTGTGTCGCGAGCCCTGCCCGATGTGCGCGACGGCATGAAGCCAGTTCATCGCCGCGTGCTTTTCGGTATGAATGAAATGGGCAACAACAGTAATAAGCCTCATAAGAAATCGGCCAACTGTGTCGGTGAGGTTATGGGTAAATATCACCCGCACGGCGACTCGTCGATCTACGGCACGGTTGCTCGTATGGCACAGTGGTGGTCTATGCGTCACACACTGATCGACGGCCATGGCAACTTCGGCTCAATCGACGGCGACTCTCCCGCTGCCATGCGTTATACCGAGGTTCGTCTCGATCCTCTCGGCGAAGAGATGCTTCGCGATATCGAGGCTGATACTGTAGATTTCCAACCCAACTACGACAACTCCCGAAAGGAACCTGTCGTCCTTCCTACCCGCTTTCCCAATCTGCTCGTAAACGGAGCCTCAGGCATTGCCGTAGGTATGGCGACCAATATGCCCACTCACAATCTTACAGAGTCAATCAATGCCTGCATAGCTCTTCTGGAAAATCCCGAGATGGAGATTTCCGAGCTTTCAAAGATAATAACGGCTCCCGACTTTCCGACAGGAGGCATAATCTACGGTTACGACGGTGTCCGCGAAGCTTATGAAACGGGTCGCGGCCGTATCTTGATACGCGCCAAGGCTGAGATAGAGCAGAAAGCCGATCATGAACTGATTGTCGTCACCGAGATTCCTTATGGAGTAAACCGTGCGGAACTTATCAAGAATATCGCCGATCTCGTAGTGGAAAAACGAATCGACGGCATCTCAAATATCAACGACGAGAGCGACCGCGACGGCATGCGTATTGTCATCACTCTGAAATCGGATGCAAATGCCAATGTGGTTCTCAACAAGCTTTACAAACTGACGGCAATGCAGTCGTCGTTCAGCGTGAATAACGTAGCACTGGTGAACGGACGGCCCAAGACTCTCAACCTCAAAGAAATCCTTCAGGCTTTTATCGACCATCGCCATGAGGTGGTAACACGCCGCACCCAGTATGAGCTCCGTAAGGCCCGCGAGCGCGCACATATTCTCGAAGGTCTGATGATTGCCGTGCGCAACATCGACGAGGTAATAGCGATCATCAAATCGTCGAAAACGACAGAAGAAGCCCGCACGACGCTGTCGGCCCGCTTTGATCTTACCGAACCGCAGACACAGGCTATTGTCGACATGCGTCTGCGCGCCCTCACGGGACTTGCCATCGAGGAATTGCAGCGCGATCTCGACGATATCCACAACCGCATAGCTGAACTCGAGCTTATTCTCAACGATCCCGTCGTACTCCGCAATCTTATTGAAAAAGAACTTCGCGAAGTCAGCGACAAATTCGGAGAAGGACGCCGTACGGCTATAGATTATACTGCCGGTACATTTAATGCGGAGGATTTCTATGCCGATGATGATATGATCATCACAATATCGCACATGGGATATATCAAGCGTACTCCGCTTGCTGATTTCCGCGCCCAGAACCGCGGCGGTGTCGGTGCCAAAGGTTCCGATACCCGCGACAGCGATTTCATAGAGCATATCTATACGGCCTCCATGCACGACACCATGCTCTTCTTCACGGATCGTGGTCTTGTATATAAAATGCGTGTATATGAGCTTCCCGAAGGCACTAAAAGCAGCAAAGGACGCGCTCTCCAGAATCTGCTCAATATCGAGCAGGGTGACTGCGTGAACGCATATATCGCCTGCCGTCGCCTCGATGATCCCGAATACACCTCAACTCACTATCTTGTCTTTGCTACACAGAACGGTCTTATCAAGAAAACCGCACTCACAGAGTATGCGCGAGTGCTCGCCAAAGGCAAAAAGGCCATCATCATACGCGAAGGCGACAAGCTTGTCGGTGTCGAGCTTACGGACGGCAACAGCGAGATCCTCATGTCCAACCGCAACGGACGCACAATCCGCTTCCACGAAAGCGAACTCCGCGCCATGGGACGTGTATCTACCGGTGTCCGCGGCATGAGAATAGACGAAGACGGTCAGGATGCCGTAATCGGTCTTATCGCAATGAACGAAAACACCGAGAATACTGTTCTTACTCTGTCGCAGAATGGTTTCGGTAAACGTTCGATTCTCGATGCATACCGAATGACACGTCGTGGTGCCAAGGGCGTAAAGACTATGAACATTACCGACAAGACGGGTTTGCTCGTGGCATTCAAGAGCGTAAACGACGACAACGACCTTGTGATTATCAATAAGAGCGGTGTCGCCATACGAATCCATGTAGCCGATATCCGGGTAATGGGACGCGCAACGCAAGGTGTGCGCATAATCAATCTTGAGAAGCGCGGTGATGCCATTGCCTCTGTATGCTGTGTCGATGCCGATCCCGAAGAAGAAGTTGAAAGCGTTGCCGCAGATGCCGAGGAACTACCCGAACTCTCGATTGAACCAGAAACTGACGAAGAAGCGACAGAAGATGAAGCCGAAGAGTCGGAAGAAACAGAAGAATAACACATTAATCCATTAAATATACCTTAAGATGAAAAAAATCAGCATTTTGGCTCTTGGCCTTGCTGTTTGCGCCACCGCAGGTGCCCAGACAAGCGTACTCAAAGAAGCCGAACAGGCCATGAAAGGCGGTCAGGAAGCTGCCAAGGTGGTGACCATCATCACTCCGGCATTTACAAACGCCGAAACCCAGGGTCTTGCCCAGACCTATTACATTCCCGGCAAGGCTTCGTATAACGAATACGACAAGCTTCTTGGTCTCAAACAATTCGGTAAGACCAAAGATGGAGATGATGCCAAGATGGGCAAGCTCCTCATACAGGGTTACGACATGTATATGAAGGCTCTTCCTCTTGACTCTATTCCCAACGAAAAGGGTAAAATCAAACCTAAATATTCCAAGGATATGATCAGCACCATTGCAGGTCACTTCACAGACTATACCAATGCCGGTGCCGATCTCTACAACAGCAAGGACTATGACGGAGCATACCGCGCATGGGCTATCTTCAATGAAATACCTCAGAATCCCACCCTCCGCGAGAAACTCACTACTGTTCCGGCAGATACAATTCTTGGCGAAATAGCTTTCAACCAGGCACTCGCAGCATGGCAGGGCAATTACTTTGAAGATGCTCTCAATGCATTCCTCTTTGCAAAATCGAAAGGCTATAACAAGAAACAGCTTTATGACTATGCCATAGCTGTGGCTGACGGTGCCAAAAACCGTGAAGCCGTGCTCGCTCTTTCGGAAGAGGCTCTCGGTATCTACGGAGACCAGGATCCCATGTATCTCGGTCAGGTGGTGAACTATTATCTCCAGAACAAGAACTTTGACAAAGCATTCGAGATCATCAATCAGGCTATAGCCAAAGATCCTACCAACGCCCAGTACTATAATATCCAGGGTGTGCTCTATGAGAATGTTGAGAAACGTCCGGAAGCTATCGAGGCTTACAAGAAGGCTACCGAACTCGATCCGAAGAACGCTCAGGCTCTCTACAACTACGGCCGTCAGCTCTGCGAATCGGCATATGCCCTCAATGATGCAGCTCCTACAAGCCAGAAAGAATATGAAGAATATAAGGAAGCGAAAATCATGCCGCTTTTCAAAGAGGCTGTAGAAGTTCTTGAAAATGCTTATACTATCGATCCCGACAATACCGACGTACTCAAATATCTTGAGAACGTTTACTATAATCTCGGCGACGAAGCTAAGCTTAATGACGTGCGCAAGCGCATGACATACTAATACGGTATCTCAATCCAAGAATATCTGCGGGGCCGGGCCTGATGGTCCGGCCCCGTTTTTCAGAAGGTGCTCACCAAATTCTGTTATAAATAAACTGAAATGGAAAATACCAATCAGCAGTTCAGTAAAGCTCTTGAACGCTGCCGGGCCGTGTTTGCGGCCAAACTTGGCGATTATGGCCCGTCGTGGCGTATAATGCGGCCGGAAGCGATCACCGACCAGCTTTTCATAAAGGCGAAACGGATCCGCTCATTGCAGATCAAAGGAGTCTCAGCCGTAGGAGAGGGGATTCTCCCCGAATTTATAGCCATCGTAAACTATGGAATCGTAGGCATCATACAGCTTCGGCTCGGCTTTGCCGACTGCAAGGACATAAGTGCGGAAAAGGCCCTTCAGCTCTACGACGAGGTTGCCGCCGAGGCGATGAAGCTCATGATAGCCAAAAATCATGACTACGACGAGGCTTGGCGAGGCATGAGAGTGCTTTCCTACGTCGATCTGATACTGACTAAAATCGAGCGCACAAAAGAAATAGAGGATCATAACGGTAATGTAAAGGTTTCCGAAGGAATAGATGCGAACTATTTCGATATGATCAACTATTCGGTATTCGGTATTATCAAGCTGACTGATGAAGCTGAAAATTAGTGTCAAAATGCGTCTCCGGCTCATTGCGGTCGTGTTGTGCCGTATTCTGGTCGGAGTCACATTTCTGATTGCAGGATGGGCTAAGGCCATAGATCCGTGGGGTTTTGTCATCAAGACCGGCGAATATCTCGACGTGTGGAAACTCGCGCTTCCGCATGAGCTCATAGTGGCGGCATGTATCGCTATAGCCTGCGTGGAATTTTGTACAGGCGCAATGATACTTCTGGGCGCATTCAAGCGGTGGGCTGTATGGACTGCCGCAGCCTTTATGGTTTTTATGCTTCCTCTTACTGCATATATCGCCATTGCGGATCCTGTCGAGGATTGCGGATGCTTCGGCGATTTCCTGATCCTGTCGAATGCTGTCACATTTATCAAGAACATAATCCTCAGCGCGGCCATCGTTTATCTTATTCTCAGAAACAGAACGGTACCGGGTCTTCTTCCCGCTCCGATCCAGTGGATGGCCATGGCTGCTTCAGTGGCTTTTCCCCTTTTTCTGTCGTTTGTCGGCTATAATATACAGCCACTTGTCGATTTCAGACCATTCCGGACCGGAACAACTATTTTCAGTCCATCGTATGAAATAGGCGAATCAGAGTATATATATGAGAAAAACGGAGAGAATCGTCTTTTTACGCTTGACGGGCTGCCAGACAGTACATGGACTTTTGTCGATGTAGTTGAGCCCGAAATGGATACGAATCACGCGGCCTCAATCGCTGTTTTTGACGAAGAGGGTAATGATATCGCTCAGGAACTGGCCGGAGACGAAAGTGATCATATCTATATGATAGTTGCGAATCCGGATCTCCAGTTCCTGACAAGGGCGAGATTTGTCAATGAACTTGCCGATTACGGCCGTCGACATGATTGTCCGATGATAGGCATTGTCGGAGTCGAAGGCAGCGCTCTCGATGAGTGGAAAGCCCTTGTGCGTCCCCGTTTTCCGGTATATACGGCTGAAGACACCTCCTTGAAAATGCTTGTCAGAGGCACGGGCGCACTGGTGTTTACCCGCGAAGGCAAAATAGTATGGAAGCGTACTTTGGCCTCTGTAGACACATCTGTTCTCGAATCCGAGACAGAAGGGAATGCTCTAGACACCCTCAGGCCGGTCGATGACGGCAAGATTCATTTATGGGCCTGCGGCATTTATCTTGCAGTTATCATTGTTGTCTATCTGCTCGGGCAATCGCCAAAATTATTGCCGAACCATAAAAAATGAGTATATTTGCACCTCGAAAACACATAACACAATCCAAATTATATATTACAATGAGAAAGAATATAGTTGCCGGCAACTGGAAAATGAACACCACCGTTCCCGAAGGTGTCGCTCTTGCCAAGGAAGTGAACGAAGCTCTTAAAGGTGCTGACAAGAAGTGCGATGTAGTGATATGCGTGCCTTTCACACATCTTGTTCCTGTTGCAGGTGTGATCGACCAGAATGTGCTCGGTCTGGGTGCTGAAAACTGTGCCGACCACAAGAGCGGCGCATATACAGGCGAAGTATCCGCTCCCATGGTAGCCTCTACCGGCGCTAAATATGTCATACTCGGCCACAGCGAACGCCGTCAGTATTATGGCGAAACCGCAGAAACTCTCCGTGAGAAGGTGGCTCTTGCCCTTGAAAACGGTCTTACTCCCATCTTCTGCATCGGCGAAGTACTCGCAGAACGCGAAAACGGTACTTATAACGAAGTTGTGAAGGCTCAGATCGTAGATGCGCTCTTCAATCTTTCGGCAGAAGATTTCGGCAAACTTGTCCTCGCTTATGAACCCGTATGGGCTATCGGTACCGGTAAGACCGCTACCGCTGATCAGGCAGAGGACATGCACGCACACATCCGCGCCGTCATCGCTGAAAAATATGGCAAGGAAGTTGCTGACAATACATCTATCCTCTACGGTGGCAGCTGCAAACCTTCGAACGCCGCCGAACTTTTTGCTAAACCCGATGTTGACGGTGGCCTTATCGGCGGTGCCGCTCTTAAGTGTGCCGACTTCATGGGTATCGTTAACGCTTTCTGATCGGAAAGCTGTAGATGAATTTCAGACCTTATATATCAATCGCAGTTCTTGTGCCGGCAATAGGATTGTCGGCACAAGATTCCGCTTTGCAATCGTCCGATACGACTCTCTCTATTGTATCGGAGATAAACGCATCGGGCAATATACGGGTAGAGCAGCCCGAGGCACTCGCCGCATTGCTTAAGAAACGGACAGAGCCCGGCATAGGCGAGGAGGAAGCACAGCAGCACGATACCCGAGCTACAAATGCCCGGTCGGGATATCGTATACAGGTTTTCGACGATAATAATCCGCGAACTGCAGCCGCTCAGGCCAAAGCCCGCGGCCGTCAGATGGAGGCTGCGTTTCCCCAGTACAAGACATATGTATCGTTCAATTCGCCCTACTGGCGTGTCAAGGTCGGCGATTTCCGCACCCGTGGAGAAGCCGAGGCTGCGATGGCAGATCTGAGAGAGGCTTTTCCCCAGCTGGGCGCTTATCTGCGCATTGTGCGCGACAGAATAAATATTTTTGATTGATGCCTATGGATCGTCTAACCGACGATGAGCGTATATCGCAAATCGCACAACATATAGAAAGTATAATAGGTCTTCTTGGTGAAGACTGCGGCCGAGAAGGTCTCAGGAAGACTCCTGTCAGAGCTGCCAAAGCGTTGTGGTTTCTCACATCGGGATATCGTGTAGAACCCGAAGCACTGATGAAGCAGGCTCTCTTCGAACATGAAGGCTCTCAGGTGATTATCGTAAAGGACATAGAATTCTATTCTATGTGCGAGCATCATATCCTGCCTTTTTTCGGAAAAGTAAGCATCGGATATGTACCGTCGGGTAAAATCGTCGGGCTGAGCAAACTGGCTCGTATTGTCAATGCATTCGGCCGTCGCCTTCAGGTACAGGAGCGTTTTACAGCCCAGATATGCGAATCCGTGAAGAAGACACTCGGGGCTGCGGGTGTAATAGTAGTGTGCGAAGGTGAACATCTTTGCATGAAGATGCGCGGTGTCGAAAAACAACATTCAGCGACCACGACCGTACACTATAACGGTGTATTCGAAAAAGACCCTGCGCTACGGGCTGAATTTTTGTCAGCTATCCGCTGAATTATCCGCCATTTACAAAAATGGCATAAGACATGATTATATTAAGCTATTCCTATGAAAAAAATTTGTATTATTTCTTTTTGCGCCGCAATGGCGGTATCAGGCGCAACGGCTTCCAATCATTTCAACTCAAGAAAAGGAATGCCTGTCCGACTGAACGCCGCTGTGCCGGATCAGAATACGATCTGGAAACCCGTGAGCGAAACCAACTACATATACGCGGATGGTGACTGGCTGAAAATCGGAACGACTCTGTTTAGATATGATGAGCGGGGCAATGCCGTTCAGATGGATATGGAAGAGGAATCCGGAGAACTTTCGCGTGTCATCACCGAATATGATGAGAATAATAAAAAGATATTTGTTCTTACTACCGTAAAGAATGGAACCGACTGGACAAACAGCTCCAAGCGCAGTTATGTTTATGACCCTGTTCTGACATCCTACTGTATCGAACGTCTTGGTTTCGACTGGAATCAGAACGTCTGGGTACGAAATTATTATTGCGAGACCAATGCAATAACACGCAATAGTACAGGTTCTATAACCGAAATTCTAAAATCGCTGCCCGTAAGCGGAGGAAATCTGATTCCTGCTTATAAATCGGAATGGAAATATGACGGACAGACTGGCAATGCAAGTGAATTCCGTTATTATGAGAATGGAATTACAGGCAGCTTTCCTATGTGGAATCTGTACAATAATGTGAGCTACCGGAATGTCGTATGGGAAAACACAGACGGCCAGATGACGGGATCGTCCATGATCGAGTTTGTGCAGGGAGCAAACAGAGTCAGATCGTGTGAAGTCTATTATAGCGACGAACTTGACGGACATGTATTTGTCGATTATAATGAAGACAAGCCTCTTGACTTCTATTATAAAGAGACATTTGTAGATCCGACCGTAATCGGTCTTACACACCGATATGAGACTCTTGATGAAAACGGTAGTTTCAGATTGACCTACAGTGAATATTTTGATGAAGAAGGAGAACCTACCACCGAGCCGTATTACAGTACAGTTCAGGAAGTGACCAGAGACAGCTATGGCAATATTGTGCTTGAGAGCTTAAGTGAGGTTCAGAATGGCGCATCCGAACTTATTTCAATGGAAAAGACGGAATATGCCTATGATCCAAGCGGCAATATAAAAGAATCAATGCATAGCATTTATGATTTTGATACTGAAGATTTTGAACCGGAGTCCAAAATCGTATATGGTGAATATAATGACGTTTCTTCTGGCATTGGTCATATAGAAAATGTCTGGTCTGGCGCCTATAAAGTATATAATCTGCAAGGCATGCCGGTGGATGGAGTTTACACCGAAGAGGATCTGCATAAGCTCCCTTCCGGACTCTATATAGTCAACGGTCGAAAGACTGTGATCCGATAAGCAAACAAAAACAAATAACAGCCGCCGGTTTTCGATAATACGATACCGGCGGCTGTATTTTATGTTCAGTTTCTTGAAATTATCCGAATTTACTTATTTTGCGAAGCATGGGTTCATTGATGATCTTGATCCGGCGTCCGTCAACGACAAGAATCTTTTCATTGACAAATGTCGAAAGTGTGCGAATGGCATTTGATGTAGTCATATTCGACAAATTTGCAAGATCCTCACGCGCCATATATATTTTTAAAGTCGAATTATCGTCTTCGTAACCATAGTTGTCAAGAAGAACCATTATGGCTTCCGCCAGTCGACCGCGGATATGTTTTTGGGTCAGATTAACGATTTTTGTGTCTGAGCCTCCGAGATTATGGGAGAGTTCACGGATAAAGAACCATGCAAGTTCGATATTATTGTGGATTATTTCCCGTACCAGAGTCATCGGGAGTGCTCCGATAATGGAGGGTTCGATGGCAGTAGCACTCGACACATATTTTTCTTCGGCGAAGAAAGCGCGATATCCGAAATACTGTACGGGGCGGATTAGTCGGAGAATCTGTACACGGCCGCCTACTCCTTCCTTTGTCTTTTTGACTTTGCCCTTGAAAAGGCACCAAAGATATTCGGGATCATCGCCTTCGGCATAGATTACCTGATTCTTTTTGAATGTATGTATAACGAGATTATCGGCCACCAGACGTTTTTCTTCAGATGACAGAATAGACCAAATATCGGCCATATCTTCGTTGATGACTTTTTCAAGAGCAGCTTTAATCATAGAATAATCAAATGACTAGGTTTGACTTGGCCATTTTCGTAAATTGTCGCAATGGGGGAAGAATACACTTCGGAAACGAGGTGCGATAGACATATGTGTGGTTGTCAACCAGTCGGCAAAATGCGAGGAACAGCAAATTCTCACTTGCAAAAATACAAATTTATTTTCAGAAAATAAAAAAATAGCCGAATAATTATGTTATACAGCTACTTTTTGAACTTTTCAGACAAAATCATGCATGAATTGCCACAGGTGCAAGAAGGAAAATCCGGAATTTCTAAAAATGCTTAAATGTTTAGAACGTTAAAGAGAAAGTAAATAAATTTAACATTCAAAGAGGACTGTTTACTTGTTAGAATATTAATTTTGCGTTACTAAATAGAATCATTAATGCAACTAAAGTTTGCAAACATATAAAATTCATTATGAGCGAAAGCGTAAATATTCGACAACTCAATGAGTTGGTTGCTTCCAAGAGCGATTTTACAGCACTTATCACCCGAGGAATGGATCAGACGATCGTGGGTCAGAAACATCTTGTGGAAAGTCTTCTCATCGCCATGCTGGCAAATGGCCATGTGCTTCTTGAAGGTGTCCCTGGTCTTGCCAAAACATTGGCGATCAAAACTCTTGCCCAGCTCATCGATGCCAAATACAGCCGAATACAGTTTACTCCCGACCTTCTTCCTGCCGACGTCATCGGTACAATGATCTATAGCGTTAAAAACGAGACCTTTCAGGTTAAGAAAGGTCCGATATTCGCCAACTTCGTACTTGCCGACGAAATCAACCGTGCTCCGGCGAAAGTACAGAGCGCTCTTCTTGAAGCCATGCAGGAGCGTCAGGTCACAATCGGTGACAACACTTTTCCGCTTGACAAGCCTTTCCTTGTGATGGCAACCCAGAACCCGGTAGAGCAGGAAGGTACATATCCTCTTCCCGAAGCACAGGTAGACCGTTTCCTCATGAAAGTAGTTATCGGTTATCCGTCGAAAGATGAGGAACGCGAGATCATCCGCATGAATATCGCACGCGAACAGCGTCCTGTAGTGCCGCTTCTACGTCCAGAAGAAGTGATCGAAGCCCAGAAGGTCGTTGAGCAGATATATGTTGACGAAAAAATCGAGCGATATATCGTAGACATTGTTTTTGCAACCCGCACGCCGGCCGAGTACGGTCTTGAGGATCTCGCCTCCTATATTTCGTTCGGAGCATCCCCTCGTGCATCCATTTCACTGGCTCGTGCCGCCCGTGCCTACGCGTTCCTGCATCAGCGCGGTTACGTCATACCTGAGGACGTGATATCTGTGTGCCACGATGTGCTCCGTCACCGTATCGGTCTGACATATGAAGCCGAAGCCAACAATTATACCACCGACCAGATAATAACCGAAATCCTCGATAAAGTACAGGTTCCCTGATAAAATATGGATTCGAATGAACTTATAAAAAAAGTTCGCAAAATTGAGATAAAGACTCGCGGACTGTCGCAGAATATTTTTGCAGGCGAATATCATTCGGCCTTCAAGGGTCGCGGCATGATGTTTTCCGAAGTTCGTGAGTATCAGTATGGCGATGACATACGAGATATCGACTGGAATGTCACAGCACGCCATAACCATCCATATGTCAAGGTCTACGAAGAAGAACGCGAACTTACCGTAATGCTTCTCGTCGATGTTTCGGCGAGCCGGGCATTCGGAGCTGTCGGGGTAGAGAAACGCGAGATGATAGCCGAAATAGCGGCGACAATCGCTTTCTCCGCTATCCAGAACAATGATAAGATCGGTGCGATTTTCTTCAGCGACAGAGTGGAAAAATTCATCACGCCAAAAAAGGGGCGCAAACACATTCTTTTCCTTATTCGTGAGCTCCTTGATTTTCAGCCGGATCATCAGGGTACTGACATCGCTGAGGCCGTACGTTATTTCAGCGACGCTCTGAAACGGCGTTGCACGATGTTCCTTATATCGGATTTCATCGATGAGTCGGACTATCGTAAGCCTCTTACCGTAGCAGTGAACCGACACGATGTGATGGCGATTCAGGTTTATGACAAGCGCGACAGTGAACTGCCTGATGTCGGACTGATGAGAATACGCGACCTTGAAACCGGCCAGACACAATGGATTGACACCGGTTCGTCTGCTACCCGCAAGGCATATGGCAAATGGTGGTATAAGCGTCAGCAGTCAATGTCGGAGGCTTTGAGAAGCAATCGGGTCGATTATGTTTCTGTCGCCACTGACGAGGATTATGTAAAAGCCTTGATGGGCCTGTTCAAAAATAGATCAACAGTATGAAACGCTTTCTGAAATACTTCGCACCGGCGGTTTTATGTCTCGGATCGGTTGCAACCAATGCTCAGCAGGTTTCAGTCAAGGCCGCTGTCGACAGTGTCGATCTTGTAATGGGTGATCGCGCCCACATTACCGTGAGTGTAGACGTGCCTGTTCAGATGGAATCATCGGTTCAACTCGTGGATTTTCCGGTTTTGACACCGGGTGCGGAATATATACCTTTTCATGGTGTCGATGTGGTCGCTTCTGACAGCACTACAACCAGAAGCGAAGGCAAAGTGCGTTATGACTTTGATTTCACGATTCAGGCATTTGATCCCGGAACAATAAGCATACCACCGTTCGCCGTAGTTCCCGCTCCGGGAGCCGATACTGTAAAATCTTCCATATTGGCTCTCAAAGTAGCGCCCGTCGACGTGGATTCCCTCGAGACCATCCATCCTATGGCGAGCATCGTAAGTCCGGATACAAAATGGTATGACTACATACCGGACTGGCTGCTCTGGACACTTCTGGGTATTGCCATTGTCGCAGGAGGCGTTGCCGCGTTCATACTGCTGAGAAAACGCAAGATCGCAATAGAGGAAAGCAAGTCGATTCCTGTGCCGCCTTATGATCTTGCAAAACTACGGCTTGAGAAACTCCGTTCTCGCAATCTTGCGGAGAACGGACATGAGAAGGAGTACTACACTGAACTTGTCGATATCCTGCGTCAGTATCTTCAGGGTCGTTTCGGTATAAATGCCATGGAAATGACATCGACACAGATTGTGCGTGCTTTGCGAAGTAATCCCGAGACCCGCATGACCGCCGATGAAATGAGAAGCGTCCTTTCGGTAGCGGATTTTGTCAAGTTTGCCAAGGTGCGCCCGCTTCCTGATGACAATGTGAAAGCATTCAACCGGGCCATCAATTTTGTGGATTCCACAAAACCGGAGCCGGAACCCGAGCCCGAAGCCACAGCAGACGAACAGGTCAAATCTACTGATAAAACAAGTAAAAAATCCTGACAATGCATTTTGCACATCCACATATACTCTGGCTTCTGCTGATACTTATACCACTGACAGCGTGGTATGTATTGAAGCACAGAAATCTTCACGCAACGATGGCCATGTCGTCGGCATCCGCGTTCAAGACACTGCCACGGACATGGAAACAATATCTGAGGCATCTGCTATTCGTGTTGCGGCTTGCCACGATCGCCTGTGTCATAGTAGTGCTTGCGCGCCCTCAGACACGCGATAGTTGGCGTACGACATCGACAGAGGGTACCGATATAGTTCTTGCTCTCGACGTATCGTCGTCTATGCTGGCACGCGACTTTGAGCCGGACCGCTTCGGAGCCGCCAAGGAAGTGGCTGCCAGATTCATCTCGGGCAGAGAGGCCGACAATATCGGCATTGTGGTCTTTGCCGGAGAGAGCCTTACTGGCGTTCCGATGACGGTAGACCGCGCACAGTTGCTTTCTTATCTCCAAAACCTCAACATGAACGTTCTTGAAGATGGTACAGCCATAGGCGACGGAATAGCCACTGCGTTGAATCGTCTTAAGGAAGGGAAAGCTAAAAGTAAGAGCATAATCCTGCTTACCGATGGCTCGAACAACACCGGTGTGATAGCGCCTGTTACAGCTTCGGAAGTAGCAAAGGAACTGGGAGTCAAGATATACACAATCGGAATCGGCACCAACGGGAATGCCCCGTATCCTGTACAGACTCTCACAGGACGCATAGAGTTTCAGCCGCAGCCTGTGGTAATTGACGAGGCGACCCTACGCACCGTCGCAGAAAGTACCGGGGGCAAATATTTCCGCGCAACCGGCAACAGAGTGCTTGAAGAGGTCTTTTCGGAAATAGACGCTCTTGAAAAGACACAAATGGATGTGCGTCATTTTTCGCATACCGAAGACAACTATATATTGTGGGCATGGCTTGCTTTCGGGCTTTTCGCCTTCGAGATACTGCTGCGTTACACAGTTCTCCGTTCAATCCCTTAGGATATAATTATGTTTGACTTTGCAAATCCGACATATCTTTATTTGCTGGCAGCGGTTCCGGTGGCTGTGCTGCTCTTTATGGCGGCCCGGGCTTCCCGCAGGGCCAAACTGCGGCGTTTCGGCCGTATGGCCTCGATCGAGCATCTGATGCCCGATACATCGCGCTATACCCCGGCTGTGAAACTGACTCTCCAGATGATCGCTCTGGCAGCGCTTGTGATTGTGCTTGCGCGCCCCCGTGCCGGCGCCAAGGAACAACAGGAAGTATCGGCCGGCATAGAGGTGATGATAGCGTTCGACGTGTCGAACTCTATGCTCGCATCGTCGACCGACCGTCCCGACGGGGTATCGCGTCTTGACCGCGCCCGTCTTTTGCTTGAAAAACTTGTAGACCGCCTTGACAACGACAAGGTTGGGCTGGTGGTTTTTGCCGGACAGTCCAAGATGCAGTTGCCACTGACGAGTGATTTCTATACTGCCAAAATGTATCTGAACGAGCTCTCTCCCAATCAGATTTCCTATCAGGGAACATCTATCTCAAGTGCCATAAAAATGGCCATGAACGGATTTTCGCCTGCGGAAGACATGCACAAGGCCATAATACTCATCACAGATGCCGAAGATCACGAAGGCGAAGCGATAGAGACGGCCCGACTCGCCGCAGAAAACGATATTCAGATCGACGTGATCGGGCTCGGAACTCCGGCAGGAAATGTTCTACCAGGCTTCGCCGATAACGAAGGCCGTCCCGTAGTTACAAGACTCAACGAGGAACTTGCCCAGAAGATAGCCGAGGCCGGTGACGGCATCTATGTGAACGGAGCATCGCCGTCGGCACTTTCAGATCTTTCTGCACAGCTCGACAAGCTTCAGAAATCGGAATTCCGCTCGGTAACATATAAAGCCGGGGCGGAGCAGTTCCCCACTTTCGCCGCCATAGCTCTGATTTTCCTTCTGATAGACATATTTGTTGTTGACCGAAAAATCAGCTGGCTGCGCGGTATCAATTTCTTTACAAAGGAGGACAAGAAATGAAAAAGACGATAGCATCATTCTGTCTTTTGAGCGGTCTGGCATTTTCAATTTCGGCCCAGCTTGCAATGCCCGATGCCTCAGCCGACAGCATTGCCGCACCTCAGGCCGCGAAGACAGAGCAGTCGCGATATTACACGCCGTCTAAGTCATACAAAGCGGAACGAAACAATATAAGACGCGGCAATTCTCTTTTTAAAGAAGATAAATTCTATGAGGCTCTTGAGGCCTATGACGAAGCCCTCAAAGAGAACGGCAGTTCAATAAGAGGACGCTATAACAAGGCTGTGATACTTTTACAGCTTCAGAACGATGACAATAAAGGGACTGAAGCCGATCCGCGTGTACAGGCCGCCGGAATTTTTAACGATTTGCTTTCCGACGCCAACCAGTTCGACAGAGATATTGCCGAGATGACGTATTATAACCTTGGCAATATGGCTTTCAACGATGAGCAATATGACCAGAGTATCGAATGTTACAAAAGCGCGCTGCGAATTGATCCCGACAATATGGATGCTCGTGAAAACCTCCGTCTCGCCCAGTTGAAAAAACAGGAACAGGAGCAGAATCAGGACAAGCAGGATCAGCAACAGGAAGAACAAGAGCAGCAACAGGACCAGCAACAACAGCAGCAGAATCAGCAGAATCAGGAAGAGCAACAGCAACAACAGCAGGAACAGAAACCGATGACTAATTCTGCCCAACAGATCCTGCAGACGATGCAAAACAAGGAAAATGCCACCAGAAAGAAGGTTCAGGCCCAGGAAGAACCTGCCACAGGCCGTCCTCAGCCCGACAAACCCTGGTAAAATCAAAATGACGACTATGCAAAAACGTTTCCTATTTATATTTCTGTTCATTGCGGTGGCTGTCGCAGCCATGGCGCAACAGCCGTCATTCGCTCTTGTTCAGCCGCGCAACGTCATCGAAGGCCGTAATTTCCGCCTCACATTCCGTCTGAGCGATGGCGAAGCCAATCCGCCTGCGGCTCCGGAACTCGACGGCTGTACACTTCTATACGGACCTGCGACCTCTACCATGCAGAGTACGCAGATCATCAACGGACGCATGACATCGTCGTCGTCAATCGACTATTCCTTTACTTACCGCGCCGACAAGGCTGGAAGTGTCTCGGTACCGGAAGTTACGGTGCAATGCGAGGGAAAGACGCTGAAATCGCGTGCGGCTTCCTTCCAGATACTTCCCCCAGACCGGAATTCTTCACCTCAAGGAGCAGGCAACAACAGACAACCTGATGATGTGACTCCGTCGGGTACTCCGACCCAGATCTCGGCCGACGATCTGCTTGTGCGTGTCTTTTTCTCCAAAAACTCAGTCTATGAGCAGGAACCCGTTGTCGCCACTATCAAGGTTTATACCAAATACGATATCAGTTCGTTTATGGTTACCACTCAGCCTGTTTTCGAGGGATTCCTTACCGAAGAACTGCCCGTCGATCTTGAAACATCAATAGAGCATTACAACGGTCAGAACTATCATACGGCTGTTCTCAAGCGTCTGCTGCTGTATCCTCAGAAAGCCGGCACACTGTCGGTGAATTCAGGAAAATACGATGTCACGATCGTACAATATGAACAGGTAAATATGGGATTTTTCGGTACCGCGAGCCGTCCGATAGAACGTAATGTGACCACATCGTCGAATGCTGCAACTCTTAGTGTCAAGGCTCTGCCGCAGCCTCAGCCCGACGGTTTTTGCGGAGCTGTCGGCTCATTTTCGGTGCATACATCACTCGAACCCGAACTAATGCGGACCAATGAGGCCTCTACATATTCATATATAATCAAGGGTACCGGCAATATCAAGTTCCTGACGCCTCCTACTGTTGAATTTCCTGCCGGAATCGATACGTATACACCTAAAACCGATATATCGGCCAACCTTATCGGAGGCGGTACAAATATGAGCGGAACGTTCCGCACGGATTATACTATTGTGCCACAGGAAGTAGGTAATTTCGTTATCAAAGGAGTGCCTTTCGTATATTTCGATATCGAAAGCGGCACCTATAAGACAGCCGATGTCGACGATATGCCGATCAAGGTACTTCGCGGCAATGGCAGCGCTCCAGCACCGTCACAGATTACTCTCGACGAGACCATCGACGATATACTCCATATCCGCCGAACAGATTCCGAGCGTCAGGCTGCTGAAATACACTATACCTTCCGTTCGCCGATGTATTGGTTCCTATATATACTCGCAGTCCTTATTCTTGCCGGAGTGCTTGTAGTCTACCGCCGCAACATACGTCTTGAGGCAGATGTCGCCGGGCGTAAACTTGCCAAAGCCGGACGTGTGGCCACCAAACGTCTCAAGGAATCCAAAGCGTATCTCGATGCCCATAAAAACGACATGTTCTATGCCGCTCTTGCAAAAGCACTCTGGGGTTATATAAGCGACAAGCTTTCGATCGCACCTTCGCAGCTTACACGCGATAATGTGGCAGAAAAGCTTTCTGCCTATGGTCTGGATAAGAATGCTACAGATGAAGTGTTAGATGTTCTCGACAGATGCGAAATGGCGCGCTTTACTCCCAATGACTCCGAAACCGAGGCATCAGATATCTATTCCAAAGCAGAACGCGCAATCAAGAGCATAGAAGACGTAAAGAAATGAGAAAAATAATATCTGCAATACTTCTTTTCGCCGCTTTCGGCGCCAATGCGCTGACTTTGGCAGAGCAGGCCGACAGCGCCTATAATAAAGACGATTACCGTCTTGCCATCGATCTCTACCAGCAGTCGTTGAAAGAGGATGGCATGAGCTCCGATGTATACTATAATCTCGGCAATGCCTATTATCGCAGTGATAAGACCGGCTTGGCTGTGGTGTGCTATGAAAGAGCATTGAAACTTGATCCTACCGATGGTGATGCCCGTGCGAACCTTGAGTTCGTGCGTTCGCGGATTCAGGATCGTCCGGAAGATGACTCGGCTTTTTTGTCGAATCTTCATAATTCTCTTTTAGGATCGATGACAGCCAACGCATGGGCCTGGACCGCATTCGTGCTGTTTCTCCTGCTTCTTGGTGCAGCGGCACTTTATATTTTCTCGGGCAGGATTGTGATGAGGAAGACGGGCTTTTTCAGCGGTATAGTACTGATATTCCTGTTTGGATATTCACTCTATATGGCATGGGAAAGTTTTTCATATGCAAACTCCCATGAAGAGGCTGTCGTGACAGCTCCATCGACCCAGTTGAGTTCTGCACCGCGTGCGGCCCGGAATTCAACCGATAAAGTCGTGACGATCCATGAAGGAACCAAGGTTGAGATAATCGATTCGATTTCGACACCTGATGATCCGGTCTCGCCGAAATGGTATAACGTCAAAATCAACAATAGTACGAAAGCATGGCTGCGGGCTTCGGATGTCGAAAGAATTTAAGGTATCTCTAAGGCTTGGTGGATAGCATATTAAATCAACAAACGACAATAATATGTTGTAAAACATATATATTTTTTCCTCTTTTGTTTGTTTAGTTGGAAAAATGACGTTAATTTAGCAATCAACAAATACAAAACACAGATATTAACCCTAACACACCCGAATATGACCAAGACAATCACCTTCAACGAACTCCGTCGACTCAAAGATCGCCTTCCCGACGGATCGATGCACCAGATTGCAGACAGGCTCAACACCACCGTTCAAACCGTACGCAACTATTTCGGTGGAAGCAACTATGATTTCGGTAAGAACTGTGGTGTCCACATTGAACCGGGTCCCGACGGCGGTATTGTGGTGCTTGATGACAGCACTATCTACGACATGGCCGTCGAAATTCTCCAGAGCCAGGAAGAACAATAATCGGTAAAGCAACAATCGGAAAAAATGAAACCGAAGCAGGGTAGCGTGCAGCTCGCCTGATGCTTCGGTTTTGTTTATTATTTTACAGACAGACTATGCGCTATATCACTATTGCCATTCATACATATGAAAAAGCTCTGTCGCTTCGGTCTCTGCTCGAGAGCGAGGGTATAAGCGTCGAGTTGCACAATGTCAATCTTGAAGTGCCCGGCTTCTCGTCGGGCGTGCGAGTCAGGATACCGGAAGACGATCTGCCGCTGGCATTGCGCATCATAGAGAATCAGGAACTATTCGCACAGCCTGGCGCGGAACAGGCCGCGGCCCATAAGATACTGGTACCGGTCGACTTCAGCGAGAATTCATTCAAAGCGGCTATAGTGGCGGCTAATATCGGAGCAAACCGCGGCGAGACACTTCAGTTTCTGTACAGTTATATAGATCCGTATATTGCCGGAAATATACAGCTTACCGACTCTTTGAGCTACGATGTCGGGGAGCCTGGAGCACGTCAGGCGTTGGGCGATAATGCCACCAGACTCATGTCCAATTTCTGCGACCGCTTCAGATCGGCTATGAAGCGCGGCGATATTCCGGTGGTGAAATTCGGCAGCCATGTATGCGAAGGGGTGCCTGAAGATGCCATCATAAATTATGCCAAAAGCAAATTGCCGTCACTGATCGTAATGGGCACCCGCGGTTCGTCGAAGAAAGAACGCGAGATGATAGGCAGTGTCACGGCCGAAGTGCTTGATGAAGGCCGGTTTACAGTCCTTACCGTTCCTGAACCTTGTGAGCTTGAGAAGTCTCTTAAACCGACCAATATTTTGTTTTTCAGCAATATTGATCAGGATGACATTCTCGCGATGGATGCACTATACCGTCTGTTCGGTTCATGGCAGGCCAATGTCACTATTGTCCATATGCCGGCCCGAAAGCGCTTTTCACAATTTTCCGCCGGTAAAGCGCTCGGACGTCTCAGCGATTATTGCCGTGATAATTTCAAGAGATATCATTTCGTGACAGTCCCACTGCAGGAAAATAACTATGATTCAGAATTCGACAATCTGAATAAAGAACATAATTTCGATCTTGTCGTCATACCGAATCACCGCCGTAATGCTTTCAGCCGGCTGTTCAATCCTGGTCTTGCTCACAAGTTACTTATGCATACGGATATTCCCATGCTCGTAATTCCAGTCTGACAAACATAGGCCATATGCTGTATTTTTGCTACCTTTGCATGTCAAATCAAAAATATAGCAAGTGTCAAGAAAAAGAAAGCCACTCCCTGTCATCGAGGGTCTGGAAATAAGTGCCCTTGCGGCTGAGGGAAATGCACTCGGCCGTCATGGCGATATGGTTGTGTTTGTTCCGTTCGGCGCGCCCGGCGATATCGTAGATGTCAAGCTTGAAAAGAAAAAGAAGAGCTATGCCAACGGCCGTATTACAGGTTTTAAACACAAAAGCGAATGTCGGGTAGAGCCGAAATGCGAGCACTTCACGGTATGCGGTGGTTGTCGGTGGCAACATCTTCCCTACGAGGTGCAGCTTGAAAGCAAACGTCAGCAAGTTGTAGATGCACTTGAGCGTATTGCCAAAGTCGAACTGCCGGAGATAGCACCGGCATTGGGCAGTTCGCACATATGGGAATATCGCAACAAAATGGAATATACTTTTTCCAACCGTTGCTGGCTTACATTCGAACAACTTGAAAGCGGCGAAGAGTTTCCCGACCGGAATGCCGCCGGATTCCATATACCAGGCGCGTTCGACAAAGTACTCGATATTCACAAATGTCATCTTCAGGATGATCTCGGCAACCGTATCCGTCTTTTCATCAAGAATTACGGTAAAGAACACAATCTGAGCTTCTATGATCTTAAGGCGCAGACAGGATTCCTGCGCACGCTTATGATACGCATAGCGTCGACGGCCGAGGTGATGGCCGTGATGGTTTTCGGTGAAGACCGTAGCGCAGACATCGAAGCTCTTATGAAGGCTGTGGCCACGGAGTTCCCCGAAATCACATCGCTCATGTATGCGGTCAATACAAAGGTAAATGATACGCTGGGTGACATCGACATATTAGCTTACAAGGGAAAACCGTATATAGAAGAAGAGATGGAAGGACTAAAATTCCGGGTGGGACCCAAGTCTTTCTATCAGACCAACTCCTTGCAGGCCTACGAACTTTACAAAGTAGCACGTAATTTCGCGCACCTCAGCGGCAATGAACTTGTATACGATCTATATACCGGCACGGGGACAATCGCAAACTTTATCAGCCGACAGGCCCTCAAGGTGATCGGCATAGAGTATGTCGAGGATGCTGTCGCCGACGCCCGGATAAATGCGGAGGTAAACGGCATTGACAATGTCGAATTTTTTGCCGGAGATATGAAAGACGTGCTAAACGACGATTTTATCGCAGAGCATGGACGGCCGGACGTCATGATAGTCGACCCTCCGCGTGCAGGAATGCATACCGATGTAGTGGAGACTATACTGCGCGCCGAACCGCGTTCTATTGTCTATGTAAGCTGTAATCCGGCCACACAGGCACGTGATCTTGCTCTACTTGACTGTAAATACGGTGTAGAGGCAGTACAGCCGGTCGATATGTTCCCCCATACGCAGCATGTAGAGAATGTAGTGCGTCTCGTGCGCCGCGACAAAGTTCAGAGCGAAGCCAGAGAAGAATTGTAATACCGCGGATCACCGGTTACTTCTTTGCCGACAAACTCCGGCAGAATGACCGGATAGTCTTCTTCCGGAAGTTCTATCTCAGCAACAACGAGGCCGTCGAGCGAGCCGTGAAACTCATCGATTTCCCATTTGAGTCCGTCACCGGCCTCGACTATATGTCGTGTTTTTTCTATCAGGCGACTTTTGCAGCATGTCTTGAGCATCTCGGTTCCTTCGTCTACGGGTATGGAGTATTCCCATTCGTTTCTGACAGCACCCTTATTGCGGCTTTTGACTGTAATAAAGGCTTCTTCATCAACAATTCTGACGCGGACAGTGGCATCGGGATCGAGCGAGAGATAGCCTTGCATCATCTCTTTCTTTTGTATCGCCAGATCACGGTATTCTGAACTTCTGACAAGGAATTTACGTTCTATTTCTTTTGACATCAGTGTTACGTTTTTGCAAAAATACAGAAATATTCCTTTTTATCAAAGGAGCGGCCGTATGCATAATGCTTGCGGTCGCAGGTCTGTATGCATACGGCGCCGACAGGATAGTTATAAAAGGTATTATACGCGATTCCCTGACGACAGAAGGACTTCCGTATGCTTCCGTGTCGCTGGACGGCGCACGTACCGGAACTGTAGCCGACGGACGTGGCATCTTCGAGCTTGTTGTCCGTCCTGAAGACAGATATTTCACAGCCGCCTGCCAGGGGTATAAAAGCAAAAAGGTGCCTCTGGTGAAAAGTAGCCTTAATCTTTATGATGTCTATCTTTCGCCTCAAAGTGAAGAGCTGAAGGAAGTTGTTGTAAAAAAAGGCAAATACAGCAAACGGAATAATCCGGCAGTCGAATTTGCCGACAGATTACGTAAAAGCGCGTCGCTTACAGATCCCAAGAGAAACGATTATTACAGCTATGACGCATATCGGCGCACGACTGTCGGTATTGGCGATTTCAATACCGACAGTACATCGGCGCTCATAAGACGTTTTCCGTTTCTGGCCGAACATACCGACACGTCCGAGATAAACGGAAAACATGTCCTGAATCTGTCGATAGAGGAAAAAGCGACCGGTACGATATATCGTAAAGATCCCGAGAGCACCAAAGAGATAATAAGAGGACGCCGGAGCAGGGGAGTCGACGAGATGATGGATACCAGAAACATACAGACAGTGCTCGATGACGTGCTCCGTGAAGTTGATCTATATCAGAGCGACGTCAAACTGCTGAAAAATTCTTTTGTGAGTCCTCTCTCGGCTATCGCTCCCGATTTCTACCGCTTTTATCTTGTGGATACGACAGAAATCAGAGGTATTGACTGTACGGTGCTCGCGTTCTATCCGCGCAATAAATCGTCAAACGGCTTCAGCGGCCATGTCTATGTAGAGACCGGCGACAGCACGATGTTTATTCACCGTATAGAAATGCATGTGGCCGACGAGATAAATCTGAATTTTATCCGTTCGATGATTCTCACACAGGACTTCGAACGTGCCCCCGACGGAAGCCGATGGAAGGAAAGCGACGATATCGTACTCGATGCCTCTCTGATGCCAGGTACCCCTCCTGTATATGTGACACGCAAGATCCGATACAACAATCATAGTTATGATATGCCGGCCGACAGTGCTTCTTTCGACGTTCTCGGCCAGACAATAGAACTGCCGGATGCGATGGATCGGGATGACCTTTTCTGGGAGCGTGCGGCTGCAATCCGACTCAGACCCGGTGAGAGCCAGATCGATAATCTGTCGGAGAAACTTCGGAATGTACCTCTGTTCTACTGGGGCGAGAAAATACTAAGGATATTGTTTACCGGCTATATTCAGACCGGTAAAGACAGTAAATTTGATATCGGTCCGGTCAACACTCTTGCGAGCTACAATTCGCTTGAAGGACTGCGACTGCGAGCAGGAGGCATGACAACGGCGAATCTGAGCAAACATTGGTTCGGCAGAGGCTATGTGGCCTACGGATTCAGAGATCACCGCTGGAAATATTCCGCTGAAGTGGAATACTCGTTTAATGAGAAAAAATATCATTCCCGTGAATTTCCGATCCATTCTCTGCGTTTCACACACAGTTATGATGTGGATCATCTCGGATCGCACTATCTTTTTACGAATTCGGACAACTTTGTGCTTTCGCTACGACGCATGCCTAATCATAACGATGTATATCGGCGCCGTTCGGTCATAGAGTATACTCTCGAACTCGGAAATAATCTCTCCCTCGGAGTGAGCATGGAAAATCTCAGACTCGAAACCTCACGATATGTGGATTTCACTGAATTTTCGGGCAGGAGTATTGGCCACTATACAGAAAACATTATTGGAGTAAAGCTTCGTTATGCTCCGGGCGAAAAGTTTTTGCAAACCAAATCGTACCGCATACCTGTAAATGAAGATGCTCCGACTTTGTCTGTTGAGCATAAATTTGCGCCAAAAGGATTCCTTGGATCGAAATATGCCGTAAACAAGACTGAAATCAATTTCGGCAAACGTTTCTGGCTCTCATTTCTCGGATCGGTTGATATCATGATCGGAGGCGGCCACGTATGGAGCAGTGCACCTTTCCCGGAACTTCTGATTCCTAACGCCAATATATCATATACCATTCAGCCACAAAGCTTCGCATTGATGAATCCTATGGAGTTTGTAAATTCGAGCTATGTGTCGTGGGATATCTGCTACAGGGCGAGAGGTGCACTGTTTAATCTGATACCCGGAGTGAAGAAGCTCGGTCTTAGAGAAGTCGTGGGGTTCCGGGGGCTGTACGGACATCTGTCACGACGTAGCATTCCGTCGGAAACGCATCCCGAACTGCTGAAATTTCCTGAGACAGCGGGATATGGAATGTCAGACGGGCCATATATGGAAATATCGGCCGGACTTGACAATATATTGCGGTTTTTACGTTTAGACTATGTATGGCGTCTGTCTTACCGTCATACCCCCTACAATATAGACCGTAGCGGTCTCCGCGTGGCCTTGCATTTCACATTCTAAAGTGCTGTTTATTGCCATATGCATGAAATGTCGGAAAGATTATTCAAACTGCTCGCCTATGATCCGGCGAGTCCGATGCTGTTCAACACAGGCCTGTTTCTGGTTCTGTTTGTCATCTTTATTCTGATATATAACGGTCTGAACCATTATCCACGCGCCAAAATGGTCGCGGCGATTCTCTTTTCAGTATATTTTTATTATAAATCGAGTGCGGAATGCGTGTTTATATTACTCGGTGTGTGTGTGCTCGATTATTCTCTCGGCCTATTGCTCGGAAGACTTAAAAAAAACATACTCCGCCGTGCCGTCGTTGCTGTAAATGTCATTATAAATGTCGGAATGCTCGTATGGTTCAAATATTTCAATATGCTTGCCGACGCTTTTGCATCGGTCATATCGGTTCGTTTTGATCCTCTCGACATCATTCTGCCTGCCGGCATCTCGTTTTTCACATTCCGTTCGATAAGCTATATGGTCGATATATACCGTCGTCAGCTCGAACCGTGCCGCAGTCTCCTTGACTATACTTTCTTCCTGACATTTTTCCCGCCATTGCTTGCCGGCCCTGTCGTCAGAGCCAAGGATATGCTGCCCCAGATAGCCGCACGACCGAGAGCCACAAAGGAGATGTGTTCCGAGGGTCTGTTTCTCATAATGACGGGCCTTGTCAAAAAAGTGATAATCGCCGACTATATCAGCGGTAATTTCGTAGACCGTATTTTCGACAATCCGGCCTTATATTCAGGATTCGAAAATCTGATGGGCTGCATCGGATTCACCATCCAACTTTATTGCGATTTTTCGGGTTACTCCGATATGGCGATCGGAATAGCTCTTCTGCTCGGTTATAGATTCAAGGATAATTTCGCCGCCCCCTTCAAGGCACAGAGTCCGACAGAATTCTGGCACAGATGGCATATCTCGCTGTCGACATGGCTACGCGATTACCTCTACATACCCTTCGGAGGGAACCGTAGGGGGAAAAAACGGGCATATTTCAACCAGTTCATGACTATGGTTATCGGAGGGCTCTGGCATGGGGCATCCTGGATGTATCTCATATGGGGTGCCTATCATGGCGCATTGCTCGCAATTCACAAGAGTCTGCGAAATGTCTGGAAACTGCCGCAATGGATGGTCGGACGCCCGGAAGTAAAGCTGGCAAATATGATAATTACATTCGGCCTCGTTGTCATAGGTTTTACATTTTTCCGCGCACCATCGCTTGGAACTGTCGGAACAATCTTCGAACAGATCCTGACTAATTTTCATTCCGACGTGGCCATGCAGTTTGTCGAGGGATATATGCTTATCGTGCTTGCCATGGCATTGGGGCTGGCAGCGCATCTGTCGCCCCGTTCCTGGGCTGACGGGGCGGCCCGAATGTATATCGGCATGTCGGCGACATGGCAGGCTGTGTTGCTGGCCGCAATCCTGTTTCTTGTAGTCCAGACACGCCAAAGCGATCTCGTGCCCTTTATCTATCTGCAATATTGAACATTGGCTGCGACGGGTTTGTTACTATTCTATAACAAACTAAAGTTTCGCAGACAATGAAAAAAATCAGATTCATCGTTACGGCACTTATGCTGCTGGTGGCCGGTGCCGTCGCTTATGCTTGCTCCCGTGTGGTTTATCTTGGAGACGACGGTACTGTCCTCGCAGGCCGCACACTGGACTGGCGTACTCCGATCCCCACCAATCTCTACGTATATCCTTCCGGCATAGCCAAAGAGAGTATGCCTTCGGGACCACGGCTTCAGTGGGTATCCAAATACGGGTCGGTTCTCGCGGTAGGATACGACGGCGGCGTGACCGAAGGAATGAATGACCATGGTCTCCAGATGGCTGGCCTCTTCTGCAAGACCGCAGTCTATCATGAAGCCGACGGCTCCGACGATACTGCCGTAATGAGCCTCTCGGTGATGGTGAGTTACTTCCTTGATAACTTCGCCACGGTAGACGAAGTAGAGCAGTGGCTGAACACCCATGAATTCGGAATCAGCGGCAAGACCTTTGACGGCGGCACTGTATCTCTGCTGCATTGGGCGCTTACCGACAAAAGCGGCACGACCCTTATTATGGAATATGTAGACGGCAAACTTAATATATATAAGGGACGTGAACTTCAGGTGCTGACAAACGATCCTGCTTATCCCCAGATGACAGTCATCAATAAATACTGGGAAAGCGTAGGCGGCGTAAATATGATGCCTGGTGGCGTGAAGAGTCCTGACAGATTTGTCCGTGCCGATTTCTTTATCCATCATGTGCCGACTAATGTAGACTACAGCTCAGCATGGGGCAGCCTGTCAAGCATTATGGGCGCGGTCAGTGTACCTTACGGTTACGAAATCGAAGGCGAGCCAAATATCTCCTCTACGCAGTGGCGTAGTATTGCTGATATCAGCGGGGGAAAATATTATATGAAATTTGCTGATGCCTATAGCGATTTCTGGATCGATCTCGGACGACTCAGCCTAACCCCCGGATCCCCTATCCTTAAACTTGACACAAGCAATCATGCCGACCTCACAGGATGTGCCAACAGGCATCTTAAGAAAACTTCAGGTTTCACTCCCATGTGGTAATTATATCAGGGATCCCGAAAAAAACACGGGGTCTCTGAACTTTTTCCCTCATGTCAGTGTTTCATATATACAAAGCGAAAAAATTACTTTTTCCATTGCAAGAAATGTGATAATGATTGGTTTATCTACAGCGGCGACACCGGGAGGCGTCGCCGCTGTAGTATATATTGTTTTTTTTAGCTAATTTTGTGATGAAAAAGCATAATAGTGCATGCCCAGAATAGATCAGGAAACGGTAAATAAGATCCTTGACGTAGCCGATATTGTAGATGTTGTCAGCGATTTTGTGAAATTGCGCCGTAGCGGTGCCAATTTCAAGGGATTGTGCCCGTTTCACAACGAGCGCACCCCTTCGTTTTCGGTAAACCGCGCCCGCAATATATGCAAATGTTTCAGTTGCGGCAAAGGCGGTTCGCCTGTCAATTTCATAATGGAGCATGAGCAGCTCAGCTATCAGGAAGCTCTCCGTTATCTTGCGCGCAAATACAATATCGAGATAGTCGAGAAAGAAATCAGCGACCAGGAACGCGAGGCCATGAATGCCCGCGAAGCCATGCTTGCTGTCAACGAATTCGCACTCGGACATTTCAAGAAAAATCTTGTCGACACCGACGAGGGCCGTGACACAGCTCTTGCCTATCTCCGTCACCGAGGTATCAATGATGCGATGATAGCGCGCTTTCATCTCGGCTATGCCATAGACCGGAATCGCGAACTGATAGATGCGGCCAAAGGTGCAGGGTATAATACAAAATATCTCGTAGATACCGGACTCGCTATCGAAAGAGACGATAAATCACTCTACGACCGTTTCCGGAGCCGTGTCATTTTTCCTGTACACAGTATTTCGGGTCGTGTGATAGCATTCGGAGGCCGCACCATGCGTTCTGACAAAACTATCGCAAAGTATGTCAATTCGCCCGAATCTCCCATTTATCACAAAAATCTCGAGCTATACGGTCTCTATCAGGCCAAAAGCGCTATTGCGAAAAAAGACAAATGCATACTCGTCGAAGGTTATCTCGATGTGATATCCATGCATCAGGCCGGTGTGGAGAATGTTGTCGCCTCATCCGGAACATCGCTCACCGAAGGGCAGATACGTGCATTGCGACGTTTCTCCAATAATGTGACGCTTATCTATGATGCGGATGCTGCCGGCATAAAAGCCTCGTTACGAGGAATAAACATGCTTTTGGGCGAAGGTCTGAATGTAAAGGTGCTCAGTCTGCCGCCAGGCGATGACCCCGACTCTTTCGCCCAAAGCCATAGTTCGACCGAGGTTGAGACATATCTGGCGGAGCATGAAGTGGATATAATAGCCTTTATGGCCGACATGCTTCTGCGAGATGTCCCGGACAACGATCCTACAGCGAAAGCCAAGGCTATCAACGGCATTTTGTATTCGGTCGCTTTTGTCGACGATCCTGTCACCACTCAGGAATACATAGCTCAGTGTTCGAGACGTCTCGACGTACCGGAACAAGTACTTGCAAGTCAGTTGAAAGTGCTGCGTACGCGTCGGCTGGAGGAGGCAGCAAAAGATGCCGCAAGACGCAGGGCACGCGAATCTGCAGAACAACTTTCTCAGCCGGAATCGGATGAAGAGACAACGAATGCCGAAGAACAGCAAATTGTGCCGGAGGCCCCTCTGATCAATCTTGACACAAACAGCCTTCGTCCCTATGAGGAGATGTTAATGCGCTATATTGTCCGCTACGGTCTCTTATATATAATGGATATCGCCAAGCCTGACGGTACTTTCACACCGGGGACTGTTTTTGACCTGATCGACGGCGAACTGGGTATCGACGGATATACAATGACTTATCCGGCATTCAAGCGCACATACGAGGCTGTCAAGGAACTCAGACACGGACAATGGCAGGCAGACCGCGAGATCTTCATACAGTCGCTTGACAATGAATGCAGCGCACGCATGGCCGAGGCTTATGAGGAAATAAGGCTCAAGGCAGAGAACATAGCGCAGATAGAGACGATGGAGCAAAGAGCCAGAAACAAGGCGGAAAAATATCGGGTCGAACGGATAAATGAATTCGATGCAAAATACTGTCAGGATCGGCTCGCTAATTCTCCCGACGATATCGTACGCAATACGGCAAACGCGCTCCTTATCGAAAGATATACTCTGTCACGTATTTACACCAAACAGGAAAATATAGAAAGCGAACAGGAACAGCTTCCCGATCTGGTACCGAGAGCTATCTATGAGTTGCAGAATGCCATTCTGGCAGGACGTCTGCGTGATCTTTCGGCAGAACTCGCCACGCTCGATGCTTCGCATATCGATCGTGCGCAGGAGATAATAATGAAAATTGCCGAATTGCAGAATATGCAGCGTGAACTTGTAAAAGTACTTGGCGAAAGAATCATTCTGCCTAAACACTGAAAAAGTTTTTATCTTTTCTGAACCACAAGGTTGCCTTGTGCGTTCTAAGCATAGATAAATAACTAATTCAGCTATGAAAGAAATTGCATTGACCGGCACTACATGCCGTGTATTCGGTGACGTTCTGGGATCGCTCCTCGCACAGAGCCTCAGCGTGAAAGCCATGGTCGACTATCCCGAAAAAGTGATGGTAGATGATTCACGTCTGACAATTACTCACCTTCCGGTTGAGGAACATGACAAGACTATCGATGAATTCAGAGGATACGACACAGCTGTAATGACTTACAATGATGATCTTCAGGATGCATACACCAACGATATAGCCCTCCGGTATTTTTCGGACACTCTCCATGCAGCGCGTGAAGCAGGAGTAAAGCGTGTTATCGTAGTGGCCTCACCTGATTCCGAAGCTTTCTTTGTCAGCGACATGCGTCGTCTCGACGATATCGACTGGGTATTCATTTCAACTGAGGGAGACTTTCCCGGCAGAACAGCTGAAGAAGTGCTACATCCCAGGACACATAAAGCGGTGTATAGTGAAGAATAATATCATTCTCCTCTCTTCTCACCGCACGGGGCATGCCTTAGGGTGTGCCCCTTTTTATTTTTGATCGTGATGAGTGTGCGCCGGGGCTTTCATTTTTACCTTGAGTTCATCGAAGCCTTTGCCGTAGACGCCATTGACGTTGGCCTGTGTGGTAAAGGCCTCGGGATCTATGCTCTTGATGATTCGTGAGATAGTGACAGCCTCTATCTTGCGGCACATCACAAGAAGGACTTTTACTTCCTGTTTCGAATACCAGCCCATGCCGGTCAGAACGGTACATCCGCGCTTGGCATCGTTATTTATAGCTGTCGCTATTTCCTGCCATCTTTTGGAAAAAATAGTAAACTGTACGGCTTGCCGGTTTGTGTTGATGATCATATCGGCTGTAAATGATGTCAGAGCCAGCACGATAAAACCATATACAACAAGATCGAGCTTGTGGAAAAGGAAATATGACGATGATATGATGAAAAAGTCTACATATAGCATCGTGCGGCCAACACTCACGTTGGTATGCTTCGAAACCATTGCGGCTATGATATCCGTGCCGCCGCTCGATCCGTTATGAGTAAACGCCATTCCGACGCCAATGCCAGCAAGAATTCCACCGATGACAATATTCATGAATGGCTCGTCGGTTATCCTTATATCCTGAAACAAAGGCTGGAATATACCTACCCATACCGAAATCATTGTAGCGCCGAAGATGGTACCCAATACAAATTTTTTGCCGACTACCTTATAGGCTATCGCGAGCAGAATAAGGTTCAGAGCATATTGGGAAACGGCAACAGGAATTCCCGTAAGAAAGTAGATGATGGTGCCAAGACCTGCCACACCGCCGATCACCACCTTTTGTGGAAGAATAAAAGCACAAAAACCAAAGGCATATGTCGCCATGCCGAGGGTGATGAAAATATAGTCGCGCGTGGTGCGCCAGAAGTTGATTGCGTTCGCTGGCATAGTTAGAGTTTGTTTGATAACCTCTTATTTTTTTACGGGACAAAGGTAAGAAAAAAATCATGAAATGCGACTCCAGTCGGTATTTCGTCGTGCGATTTCCCTCATGGCTTCGGCGAAATATGAATTTTCCGGCCGTGTGAGGTCCGGGTCTTCGTCAAGGAGTTTTTCAGCGGCATTACGAGCCATCTGTATTATGCGCCCATCCTGGGCGAGATTGGCTATGTGAAGATCAAACGGTAAGCCGCTCTGCATAGTGCCTTCTATATCACCGGGGCCGCGCATCTGCATATCGGCTTCAGCGATTACAAAACCGTCGGTCGTCGATGTCATCAATTCGAGGCGTTTCCGGGTCTCTGCGGCGATCTTATGCTTTGTCATCAGTATACAATAGCTTTTGTCGGCTCCTCGGCCTACACGCCCGCGAAGCTGATGCAACTGCGACAGGCCGAACCGTTCGGCATTCTCGATTATCATGGTTGTCGCATTAGGAACATTAACTCCGACCTCGATCACAGTAGTGGAAACCAAGACAGCCGCTTTTCCGGAAGCGAATAGAGCCATCTGTGCATCTTTCTCGGCCGGTTTCATGCGTCCGTGCACGAATGCCACACCATATTTACCGAAGATTCTTGAAGCCCGCTCATAACCTTCGGTAGCACTCTTGAGATCGAGTTTTTCATTTTCTTCGATAAGAGGATATACGATATAGACCTGGCGGCCAGCTTCCAATTCGCCCAAAATAGCTTTTTGGACGCGCTCACGTTGCTCATCATACCTCAGAGCCGTCGCAACCGGTTTACGACCCGGAGGCAGTTCGTCGATCACGGATATGTCGAGGTCGCCGTACACTGTCATGGCGAGAGTTCGAGGGATAGGAGTTGCCGTCATTACGAGCACATGTGGCGGAACATCGCTTTTTGCCCAGAGTTTAGCCCGCTGGGCCACCCCGAAGCGGTGCTGTTCGTCAATAACCACAAAACCGAGACGATGAAACTGCACGGAATCTTCGATAACGGCATGGGTACCGACAAGGATATGTATAGAGCCGTCAAGAAGCCCTTCTGCTATTTCGCGTCGGGCAGCAGTTCGTGTCGAACCTGTGAGTAATTTCACATTCAGGCCTATTTTGGCGCAAAGTCCGGAAATTGTTTCGAAATGCTGTGTGGCAAGTATTTCGGTCGGAGCCATCAGACAGGCCTGATAGCCGTTGTCAATGGCAAAGAGCATACTGATGAGAGCCACCAGAGTCTTTCCGCTACCGACATCGCCTTGTACGAGACGATTCATCTGTTTGAAACTGATGATGTCGTTGCGGATCTCTTTAATGACTCTTTTTTGCGCGCCCGTCAGTTCGAATGGTAGGCACTGGGAGTAAAAATCATTGAACCAGCGTCCGACGCGAGGCATGTAGTATCCTTCGGTAGAACATTTACGTTTTCTCGCACGACGCAACATATCTACCTGTATGAAAAACAGCTCTTCGAACTTCAGCCGCAGTTTGGCCGCTGCGAGTTTTTCGAGATCCTGAGGGATATGGATGGTTCGTATTGCCTCGTCGAAACCTATCAAGCCATTGTTTCTTATCACGGAGGATGGCAGAGGATCTCTGAATGGCGATGCATGTCCGGCAAGATAAGATGATATGGAGGCGAAGAAAGCACGACTTCCGAAATTATCGGTCCGCAGTCGTTCGGTAAGCGGATATACTCCCCGCAGTCCCTGTGCGGCACCTATCGTTCCCGGAATATCGACCTCAGGATGCGTCATCTGCAGGACCGAGTTAAATCTGCCTGGTTTCCCAAATATGATATATTCGCTTGCTGTCACAAGCTTTTTACGGATATTACGCACACCTTTGAACCATACACACTCCATGGTTGCCGTTCCGTCGGTAAACAATCCGACAAGACGTTGGCGAGCGCCTTCGCCGAGAACATTAAAACTTACGAAACGACCTTTGACCTGCACCGAAGGCAACTCTCCGTCTGCCATACACAGGCTGCGTATGGAATAGATCTTGGATCGGTCTACGTATCCTGTAGGATAATGACGCAACAAATCGTAGACATTTCTAATGCCTACCTCCGCAGCAAGCAAATCGGCCCTGTGGGGGCCGATGCCTTTCACATATTTTATGTCGGCATGCCTCAGCGAGAGCATTGCGTAAGCAATATTTCAGCCAGAGGCAGATCGGCCGGATTTGTTATCTTTATATTGGTTGTCTCGCCTTCCACATAGCTTATCGGTGTGCCGCAGGCTGCATAAACCACTGATGCATCATCAGTCATACGGGCTATATCGTCACTCTGTTTCCGATAGGCGTCGATGAGTGTCGGGCCGTCGAAAGCCTGAGGAGTCTGTACGGCAAGATAATCACCACGGCATACCGGCCGCGCGGTGCTTCCGCAATCCTTTTTCATCAGGGAATCTGTCGGAGCTATTGCCGGCACTATTGCTTTGAGACCGACTTGTACCGCATCTGTCAGACGATCAAGAAGGCTCTCGGTTATCAGAGGTCTGGCGCCGTCGTGAACCATGATTATATCTCCCTCACAGATCGGCCCTATGAGACCAAGTGAATTCGATACCGATTCGGCACGTGTGGCGCCCCCGTCAGCTATCAGCAAATCGGGATAGTTACAGCTGTCTTGACGTTGCCAAAAATCTTTTCCGGCAGGAGAGAGCACAAGGATAACGGTTCCTGCAATCGACCGTTTTTCACAAAAACGGTAAAATGTGTCGATACTGTGGCACACGACCGTTTTTCCGGCAAGTTGACGGAATTGTTTGGGTATATCGCCGCCGAAGCGAGTTCCTCCTCCGGCGGCGACAATAACGAAATATATTCTGTTTCCCGAGGCCATCAATAGGCGAAGATGGGATAGTTGGCCATCATTTCATTGACAGACTTGCGAACAGCGGCAATGCCTTCGCGGTCTTCAGGAGCAGACAGAACGGTATCAATCATTTCGGCGATGACCTGCATGGAATCTTCCTTGAGACCACGGGTCGTGATCGCGGGTGTGCCCAGACGGATACCTGATGTCTGGAAGGGCGAGCGACTGTCGTAAGGTACCATATTTTTGTTGGCCGTTATATCGGCCTCGACAAGAACACGCTCGGCAACCTTACCCGTAAGATCAGGGAATTTAGTGCGAAGATCGATGAGAATACAGTGGTTGTCTGTACCGCCCGATACAATCTTATAGCCCAGATCGGAAAGGGCCTTGGCGAGAGCGGCGGCATTCTTCTTTACCTGAAGCTGGTATTCACGGAATTCGGGCTGAAGAGCTTCATGGAAAGCTACGGCCTTGGCTGCTATGACATGTTCAAGCGGACCGCCCTGTGCGCCGGGAAATACAGCGGAATCAAGAAGCTGAGACATCATGCGGTCTTCGCCTTTGGGCGATTTTTTACCCCAGGGATTTACGAAGTCCTTACCCATAAGAATGATACCGCCACGCGGGCCGCGGAGAGTCTTGTGTGTAGTGGACGTGACGATATGGGCATATTTCACAGGGTTATCCAGAAGACCTGCAGCGATAAGACCGGCAGGATGGGCCATATCCACCATAAAAATGGCGCCAATTTCATCGGCAATGGCACGCATACGCGCATAATCCCACTCCCGGGAATAAGCGCTGGCGCCGCCGATGATTAGTTTCGGACGTTCACGACGGCATACCTCTTCCATTTTGTCATAGTCGACCAGACCGGTTTCGGCATCCACATTGTATTCAAGAGCCTGGTATACCAGACCCGAGAAATTGACTGGGCTTCCATGACTCAGGTGGCCGCCATGGCTCAGATTGAGGCCGATGAATTTATCACCTGGATTCAGACAGGCCATGAAAACTGCCATGTTGGCCTGTGCTCCGGAGTGAGGCTGCACATTGGCATATTCGGCACCGAAGAGCTGTTTCACACGCTCGATGGCAAGTGATTCAACCTGATCGACCACCTGACAGCCGCCATAATAACGACGGCCGGGATATCCTTCGGCATATTTGTTGGTCAGGCACGAGCCCATGGCGCGCATCACTTCGTCGCTAACGTAGTTTTCGGAAGCGATAAGTTCGATACCGTCTTTCTGACGGCGGTGTTCGGCCTCTATAAGGTCGAAAACTGCGGTGTCTTTAAGCATAAGTGAGAATTATATGTCTAACGTTTATTCTTAATCTTTTTTACAGAGAACCCGAATGTTCCGATGAGTTCGCCTACAGAGTAGTATCCTCCATGGCTATAGCACATCAGTCCGGATTTTTCGAGACTGAAACGGCCTGTTTTCTCATCGAGATAGCGGTCATCGGCAAGAGCATCGACTATGTTTGCCACAATCATGTCGTGGCTCCCGAGATGAGACACACTGCTCACGCGGCATTCGAGCGAAAGAGGCGATTCTTCGATCGACGGACACTCCACGGATACTCCGGGTGATTTATGAAGACCTGAAAGTTCCCATTTGTCGCAATCACGGCCTGATTTCACTCCACACAGATCTGTGGCACGAGCCATTGACGATGTGGTGAGATTGACCGTAAACTGCATATTTGCCATGATCAGGGCATGCGAAAAGCGTTCAGGACGCACGGAAATATAAAGCATCGGCGGATTGGTGCATACAATACCTGTCCAGGCCACCGTAATGAGATTTGACTCGACTGTGTTTCCACAGCTTACTATTACGGCCGGCAGCGGATAGAGCAGAGTGCCACCTTTCCACACTTCTTTCATAGGAGAGATGCAGCTTCGCCACCGGCTACGTGATGGCCGCAGTAATGACAGCAGAGATCGACATTGTTACGGTCGACAACCTCGAAGCGGCTCTGCATCGGCTCGTTGTTGGAAATACATTTGGGATTGGGACAGCGTACTATGCCGGTGAGTGTGTCGGGAAGAACGACCGGGCGTTTTTCCACTACGGTATAGTCACGGATAATATTTACCACGGCAGTTGGCGCGATTATCGCTATACGGTCGAGGACACACTGCTCGAATTCGGTATCGGCAACCTTGATAATGCCTTTTGTGCCGAGTCTGTTGCTATGGAGATTGTTTCCGATAGTCACACTTTTCGATATATTCTCGATTCCGAGAATCCTTACAGCCGCAAAAAGTGCCTCCGAAGGGATATGGTCGATTACGGTGCCGTTTTTAAGGGCGGCTACGGCAAGTTCTTTCTTGTTTCCGGTCATTTTGGTGGAATTTGAAGGCCAAGAGCCTTGGTTATAATTGCCTGACGGGCGAAGACGCCGTTGCGTGCCTGCTCGAAATAGTATGCCTTGGGATTGTCATCGACATCGAGATTTATCTCGTTGACGCGCGGTAGTGGATGAAGAATGCGGAGATTAGGCTTCGACGTGTCGAGCATGGAGTTGCGGAGAGTATACAGATTTTTGACTTTCTCATATTCCATGACGTCCGAGAAGCGCTCGCGCTGCACACGTGTCATATATATGATATCGCTTGAATCGATCACTTCCTGAGAGAAATCGAGGTATTCATGATATTCAATGCCTTCGCGGCGACATACCTCAAGGTATTCGGCCGGCATCGCGAGTTCTTTTGATGACACGAAGTTGAACACAGGTTTGAAAAAACGCAGCGCCATAAGCAACGAGTGCACTGTGCGACCATATTTTAGGTCTCCCACCATAGTTATGGTGAGATTTTCGAGGCGCCCCTGAGTCTTCAGGATGGAGTAGAGGTCGAGCATTGTCTGCGAAGGATGCTGGTTGGCACCGTCGCCGGCATTTACGACAGGAACGTCAGTAATTTCCGAGGCGTATCTGGCCGCGCCCTCAAGAAAATGCCGCATCACTATGAGATCGGCATAATTCGACACCATCTTTATGGTGTCCTTGAGCGTTTCGCCCTTCGAGGTGCTCGACGTGGAAGCATCGGAAAAACCGATGACACGTCCGCCAAGGCGGTTGACAGCTGTTTCGAAACTAAGTCGGGTACGGGTTGACGGTTCAAAGAAAAGCGTTGCTACAACTTTACCGTCGAGGAGCTTACTGTTGGGATGGGCCTCGAAATAGCGTGCCCGCTCCAGAAGCTGGAGCATCTCCTCTTTTGTGATGTCGTCGATAGAGACAAGACTTTGGGTATTCATGTGTCCTGAATTGGCTTTGGTTGGACTGTGCAAAATTACAAATAATGCTCCGAATATCCAATCTGAGCCGGCGTTTATTTCGAGACATTTAAAAAAATGGAATTTTTATTTCACCGGTATGTAATAAAACCGGATAATTCGCGTCATATGGCATATGAGAAAAACGGATGGAAAAGAGGATCGCTTTATAGAGCTTACCGACCGATATAAAGATGTGATCGGCCGCGTATGCTGCACATATATGTCGGCCTCCGCTTCATTCGACGATTTATACCAGGAAGTACTCATAAATATATGGCAAGGCATGGACGGTTTCCGGGGTGACTCCAAAATTTCTACATGGATTTACCGTACGGCGATCAATACATGCATAACCTGGCACAGAAAAAACAAAAAGCATTCGTCCTCGAATATCAGCAGTATCGAAGATCTTGTGAACGATCCTGTCGATCCCACGGCCGACTCCGGTCTGGCCGAACAGATACAATATCTCCGTAATCTTATTGCTCAACTTGGAGCTATCGACCGCGCCATTGTCACAATGTGGCTCGACGAATGCCCTTACGATGAAATTGCAGCCGTCACCGGTCTTTCCCAGACAAATGTCGGGGTGAGACTGCACCGCATCAAACAACGGCTTGCCCAAATGATGGAATGAACCTATGGATATAGAACAACTTAAATCAACCTGGCGCATGATGGGTGAACGCATCGACAACCTCGAGAGCGAAAATCGCCGTATGGCCGAACGTCTTGCAGCCGGAAAAGCAAGCACAGCACAGCATCGACTCGCCAGAACTGCATTGAGAGGTGTATATTGCGGGGTCCTGCTGCCGCTCCTCGCTCCACTTCTATATTACGTACTCGGTTTTCAACCGTGGATTGCGGTATCTTACGGTATTTTCGGTATTGTAATGGCCATCGTTAACATCGCTTTTTACAGATCTATAGTGAGAACCGACTATATGTCGCTGCCTCTTGTGGATGCGATGATGAGCGCTGTAAGAATCCGCACTAATCTCAGACGCATACGAATACTGAGCATCAGCCTTGGCCTCGCAATAGTATTTTCACTGATTTTCGATACCATAGAACGCTATGAGATGTCGATACTGACAGGTATGGCAGTAGGTTTTGTCTGTGGTCTTCTCATAGGATTGAAAAAATGGCACGAACAAACAACGTTAAGCAAGGCGATAATCCGTGAATTACAGGCGGCTATGCATGAACCGGCAAGTGACTGTGACATACCTGTGTCTCAAGATTCCGAACGTCGACTATGAGATCTTTTATTTCCGCATTAGCTCTGTCGGCGGTCTTTGCAACATTCGCTCAGATTTCAAACAGAAATGTCAGTATCGTCAACCCGGCCGACGGCATTTCGCTGGCCGGGACTCTTACGACACCGGCCAACCGCCCAAAGACGATAGTAATTATGGCAACCGGCAGCGGCTGCCAGGACAGAGACGAAACTGTATTCGGCAAAAAGCCGTTCCGGACAATCGCCGACAGCCTTGCCGCGCATGGATTCGCCTCGTTCCGTTTTGATGACCGGGGCGCGGGCCAATCGGGCGGCGACTTCAAGACAGCCACGGCTGCCACATATCTTTCGGATATAAAATGTATGCTGGCATATTCGGATTCTCTGTTCCGGGATATCCCGACAGGAATTCTCGGTCACAGCGAGGGTGCGTGGACCGCGATAAAGTGCGCCTCCGATCCGCGATGCGATTTCATTATAACGCTTGCAGGCCCGGCATGGAAAGGGGATTCGCTGATCATGTCGCAGTCGCGTGCTATCGCAGTCGCCCAGACGGGTCGTTGGGATAAGGAAGCCACACAACGCAAACTCCTCGATATCTGTATGCAGAATCTCCCTCCGGCTATCTTAAAGGCCCAGCTTTATATGGCGCTCAGCGAGGAATATGGCGACGCGGCATCAATGCCGGCAGTGCAGAAACAGCTTGCACTGATTGTTGAGACCATGACTTCCGACCATTACCGGGAGCTACTTCGATATGATCCGTCGGACGACATAAAGAAGGTAAAGAAGCCCTGGCTGGCCGTGAACGGTTCGGTCGACATGCAGGTGCTTCCGGAGAATCTCGATACGTACTCCAGTTTAAACAGCAATGTAGAAACCATTCTTCTCGAAGGTCACAATCATCTTTTTCAGAAAAGCGCTACGGGCATGATTCAGGAATACCAGACTCTCGAAGGAGATGTTTCGTCCGAGTGTGTTACCGGAATTATCACATGGCTTGAGAAGCTCTAACATTCCTGAGGCACGTAGTGATGTGCCGCTGTACATTCTTCAAGTTTCCTGTCGATTATGATATGACGGTTCGCCATGCCGCCGATCTCGCTCATCTCATGACTGACAAGAAGTATTGTCGTGTTTTTGGCGATATCGGCGACGATCCTGTAGAGCCGTTTCTCAAATATCTTATCAAGATATGAAAGAGGCTCGTCAAGGACGAGCAATTGAGGCCGACGTGCGATAGCCCTGGCAAAGAGAGCCCGCTGCAATTGTCCCCCCGAAAGAGCTCCGATAGGCCGATCGATCAGATCAGACAGTCCAACAAGCTCAAGCAGTTCGGCAACACGAGTTGCAACCGCCGCTTTATCCATATTCTTCTGTGCGAGCAGTCCGGATGAGACGACACCATGCACTGTGATAGGAAAATGTGAATCAACACTGTTTTTCTGCGGCAGATAGCCTATTGATGGAGGCATCGAGGAATTCCCGTTTTCATCACAGAAAACAATATTTCCTTCGGTTGGCTTGAGAAGACCGAGAATAAGACGCAGAAGAGTCGTTTTCCCGCCGCCGTTTGGACCGGTAATCGCTATAAAATCGCCTTTATCGACAGTAAAATTCACATTTGAGAGAATCACACGTTTCTCCCGCTTGAACGATACATTACATAGATGTAGGAGTGGTTGCCGGGCTGTGGCATGCGAAGGATCGCACGTACAGCAACGGCAATGTTCGCTATGGCCTGGCAAGTTCATCGGCAATTTTTATTAATTCGTTTTCCCAATCGTATGCCATCGGATCGATTTCCACTAAGCGTGAGCCCATTGCGTTGCTGAGGCTTTCTACCTGCCGACTGTCGTATTCTTTTTGATAGAAAAGAATCTTTACATTGTGGCATTTGGCCGAATCGATGACTTCCTTGAGTCGTTTTGCCGGCATCTCCTTGCTTTCATGTCCCACAGCGATCTGATTGAGTCCGTAATCCCGGGCAAAATAGCTCAGAGATGGATGCCAGATGGCAAAAGCTTTCGTACCTTTTACTTTGTCATTCAGAGACTGATCCAGGGAATCAAGATGGCTGATAAGAGCAGCGAGACGTTCCTTATAGACCGGTCGACCGACAGAATCCATCTCGGCGAGGGCGGCTGCCATATTCGCTGCCATTCGCTTCATATTGGATACCGAAGTCCAGATATGCGGATCAGCTTCCTCGTGTCCATCATGAGCATCGCCATGATGACAATGTGCATGCCCATGTGTGCCATACAGAGGTTCAATTCCACCTGATACATCTATAAAAGATACTGTCCCGGGAAGTGATTTACCGATATTTTTCTCGAACGGAAATACACCGATCGCAAAATAAGCCTTTGAAATGTCAGCTTTCCGCCGTATGGACAGAGAGGGGTCAAATGTTTCGGGATCACTGCCGCGCGAAAGGAGAGTCACAACCTCGAACCGATCGCCGGCAAGATGCTCGAGAATCTGTCGCTGAGGCTCTATACTGACAGTGACAGTAGGTTTGTCGGCATTATCTTCGCGACCTGACGAAGAACATGCCGACAGACCGATCGCCGATATTATGATAAGACTCAGCTTCAGATCATTCATCTGTCAGAAGTTTGGTTGCCATGGATGCGGCTGCTTGACGACCGTCTCCCATGGCGAGAATAACAGTCGCCCCGCCACGTACAATATCGCCCCCTGCATAGATTGTCGGGATTGAGGTGCGTAGAGTTTCATTTACGGTAACGGTACCACGTTTAGAAACTTCGAGTCCTTCTATAGAAGATGGAATAAGAGGATTCGGAGATACACCTACACTTACAATGACAAGATCGACCGGAATTTCCTCGATGGCTCCATCTACAGGTACTGGGCTTCGGCGTCCGGAAGCGTCCGGTTCGCCAAGTTCCATGCGCTGTACTATCACCGACTTAACACGACCTTTTTCATCTCCTTTATATTCGACAGGGTTATACAGGGTCATGAATTTGACTCCTTCCTCTTTGGCATGTAATACTTCCTCGGCTCGGGCCGGCATCTCGGCTTCGCCTCTACGATATATTATCATTGCTTCAGCGCCCATGCGTCGGGCAGTGCGCACACTGTCCATAGCCGTATTTCCACCTCCGATAACAGCTACGCGTTTGCTCTTTGGAGCGGGAGTATCATACCCGGGAGTACCGGCTCCCATAAGGTTTATACGGGTTAGATATTCATTGCTGGACATCACACCTATGAGATTTTCACCGGGAATACCCATAAAACGTGGGAGACCTGCACCTGAGGCTACGAACAGGCCTTTGAATCCCATCTCAAGAATATCATCATAGCTGTATGTCTTGCCGACAACCGTATCGGTGTGGAAATGTACACCACGACGTTCCAGATTTTCAAGTTCGGCATCTACCACGGCATTCGGCAATCGGAATGCCGGAATACCATATTTAAGGACTCCGCCGATTTCATGCAACGCCTCGAAGACATGCACCTCGAAACCTCGGAGCGACATATCTCCAGCAAAAGACAAGCCGGCAGGACCGGAACCGACCACCGCTACTTTTATGCCGTTTGGCGCAGCTGCCGGCTCCTCCGATGACAGATGTTTCGTCCTGGCTGTATCCGCGGCGAAACGCTCGAGATAGCCTATGGCGACAGGCTCTTTTTTCATCTTATTATAGATGCATCGGCTTTCGCACTGGCGTTCCTGCGGGCACACTCGTCCGCAGACAGCAGGAAGAGCACTTGTGCGGCCCAGAATTGCAGCAGCCATTCCGATGTCACCCCTCTGGATATTCTTTATAAATCCGGGTATATCTATACCGACAGGACAGCCTTCGACACAAGTCGGAGTAGGGCAGTCGAGGCATCGCGTAGCTTCGGCAACAGCTTCATCGAGTGTCAGACCCTGATTGACTTCTTCGTTATTATGAATGCGGTATTCAGGATCCAATTGAGTCATTCTGACTCTTGGAATGGATGTACGCTCTTTTGCGGAAAGTGCCTTGCGGAGATCTTCGCGCCAAGAAGCACTGCGGTCTGTTTTATTAGCTTTCATTGCACTTGAGACATTTCAAAGATCATAGGCACGCATACGCATGATCATTTCATCAAAATCAACCTGATGTGCATCGAATTCAGGACCGTCAACACAGACAAAACGCATTTTGCCTCCAACGTTTACCCGACATGCACCACACATACCGGTACCGTCGACCATTATCGTATTTAACGAACATATTGTCGGCACATCATATTTTTTTGTAAGCAAAGCCACAAATTTCATCATCACCGCCGGGCCTATGGCTACAACCTCGGCGACCTTCTCGCGCTGAAGCACTTCCTCAACCCCGGCTGTTACGAGTCCTTTTCGACCAGCGCTTCCATCGTCTGTCATCAGAATGACTTCGTCTGACCATTTGCGGATTTCGTCCTCCAATATAATCAGATCTGCAGAACGGGCCGCAAGGACACTTACCACACGATTGCCGGCTTTTTTCATAGCTTCTACGATAGGCAGGAGCGGGGCTATTCCGACTCCACCAGCACAGCACACAACTGTGCCGTCGCGTTTGCCGATGTCCGTAGCCCGCCCGAGAGGACCGACAAGGTCCGTAAGACAATCGCCGGGTTTCAAGGCGCAGATCTTGCGGGTAGATTCACCGACAGCCTGAACGACGAGCATCACAGTCCCGTCGATTGGATTTGCGGAAGCTATGGTAAGCGGAATACGTTCGCCGCCTTCTCCGGTGCGCACAATTACAAAATGGCCCGGTTTGCGGGCCTTGGCAACGGCAGGCGCATCAACGACCAGTTTTACTACTTTTTCCGAAAAATATGATTTCTCAATAATTCGATTCATGCGTTCTATAATTAGCTATGCAAAAGTACATAAAATCTGAATACCGACAAAGACGTGCACATGAATCAAACCACAAATATAAAAAGCTTATCAGATCAAGAAATAGAGTACCTCCTTATTCTCTCAAAAAGGCTATTTAACATAATAGTAATTATGAAACATTTTTAAGAACGAAGTAAAGATACTAATTAAACGAATCAAATGCACTACTTATTAACTTCTTTTTAGTGAAATTAACATCATTTTCAGCTTTAAGACGTTTATCAAGAATACGAGATTTATAATCAGTATCGGGCAAAACCTTATTTTTATAAAAAGAAGACTTTAATTGAATATTTTGATAGAATTCATCATTCGAATAACAAGTCGAAAGATAATCAAAAATGATCTTGTGAAAAAGATTTGCGATCACACGATGATCTCTCAACTGATCATAACAAGCAAAAACTATATCAAGACGCTTAGCTGTTGAACGTTTTAAATTAAACCAACCAAGATAATTGTATTTATCAAGCCATGATTTATAACGATCAATTTCCTCGAGTCGGAAACCGACATCAACCATACGGCCAATAAGACGATTTGCAATATGAAAATAATAAAGAGCGTTAACACAAACTTTACCAAGAGACTTGAAAAGCTTCTGTATAAAGATACGAGGAATACCTATACGAAGATACGTACCATGACAATTAATAGTAATAGAGAGATCGGAAGACTTAAGTATGAAATCCTTATAAAAGTCTATATACTTACAGCCCAAACCAATAGATTTGGGCATCTGAACAAAAGGTTTATTCCAATGACGTTCATCACGTTCCTTAGCAACAGAAAAGCGTGAATCATCATTAAAGATATATTGCTTAGTAATGTACTTGGTAACGTACCGAGTAAGTGCCGGAACAGATCGAGCTACCTGGAAGTCGAAACGATCACCATGATACCACCAATGCTTTAAATTTGGGTGTTTCTGATAAAAATCAGAACGATTAAAGGAAAAAAACATCGACCAGAGTTCAAAAATCTGGTGAGGCGTCAAAGACTCTTCGATAAAAAGCAAACCATGATAGTGAGGACGCAAGGTATAACGTTCATCGGTACCATACTCACCAACATATAAGTTAGTAAAATGACAAGAAAAACCGAGATAGCGATCTATATGAGTACGAAGACGTTTAAAAGCAGAAACCACATGTGATTTAACAAGACCATGTGTGGGCAAATGGTAGTCGTCATATGTAAGCGTATAAAATATGACAGTACCGGAATGAGAAGCTTCGATCAAGGCACGATTCTCAATTTCCTTACGATAATCCGAATGACACTCCATACATGTACCACAAGGCAATGCAATAAACAATGGAAAACGATTGCCACCAACAACGATATAAGAACTATCCTTAATAAAAAGAATGTCCTCACAAGAACAAACGTCTAATTCATAGTCTTTTAAAAGAGAACGAACACACAGTGTGGCAAGAACTTCATAAGGACGATATTCACAGCCACATACGAAAACAGTATCGGAATTATGAAGCAAGTATTTCGATTGTGGATTAATAATAAGTTTAGGGCGAGAACACATAACAGATAAAGTTTTAGTAGTAACTTGACGTTTTGTGTCAGTTACACATAATTTGACAAGGAAATAGCCAAGGATTATATCCTTGGCCATTCTTTAATCATTTGAAGCCACCAATTGCTTTGGGACTTTTACCACGAAGAAGATAAGCACCAATAACAAAAGTAGCAAAAGAAGTAGCATTAGAAAGCCAATCGACATCGCGACCTGTAGCACCGGCCTGCAAAGAAGCGATATGCGCTTCAATCTCATCTTTTTTCCAGCCAAGAATAGTTCCGAAAGCCTGAGTAGCAGATAAACCGGTATACTGATCAGCTTCAAAACCTTGAATGGTATTTGCATCTTGATACCACTCTGTCAAAAGAGGAGTAAGGGCAGCAACCTGAGCAGCATTAGCGTCATTAAGTTTAGCCCAAGAGAAAAGATGTTTTGTGGAGGCAATAAGATTATCCAATTGAGCCTGGCCCATTTTTTCAGCATAATCAGACATGACTTGCTTAATGTGAGTCTCTGAAATAGCTTGCTTATAATTTTCACCAAGAATAAGACCCTCAGACTTTAAATTAGACAAAGTTTGGCGCAAATTCTCAGTAGATTGTTTAAGATTGTTAAGCTTTTCAGGAAGCAAATTACGATCCTCATCAGTATAAGCTGATTTAGAAAGATTAAGCTTAACACCAGACTTATTAAGATCGATAACAGATTGCTGAATCTGAGAAGCCAAAGGAGTCTCAGCACGAATGCGCGAAGCTTGAGCCTCATTCAAAGAAGCCTGCGACTCAGCAACACGAGCATTAATATAAGATTGGCCAGCACTAACAATGCCCGAAGTATCGAGAGGACTCGGCGTAATCGATCCTCCGGAACTGGCTTCCGCATTAGAAGAAATAGAAGAAGAATCAGCAAAGGATCCATAAGCAAGAGCAGGGTTTATTCCGGCAGACTGCAATCGTTGAATTACAGCCTTAGGATCATTGTAAGCATTTTCACGATCAAACATTAATGAAGCGAAATCGCGAGACTTCTGGGCTTCAGCGGAGTTGAACTGACGGTTTAACTCATTCTCACGTTGCTGGGCCTTGATCTGTTTATTAATAGACCTATTCGAGAAGAACGAACTAAAAAGACCGCCAGCAGCACCAAGAGCAGTTCCTAACCAATCCATATTAAAAGAGCGAGATGAAGAGCCAACAGGATCAGAGGGTTTGACGGCGTTATCGTAATTGCGCCAATCAGGTAAGTCAACATGATCAGGTGGCTCAATTTTAGGAAGATCAATCTTTGGAGCCATTAGAAGCAGATTCTACAGCAGACTTAACCTTAGAACGACATTCGGCCTGGTACTCGGCAACCTGGGAGAAGTCAACACCACGGCGAAGTTCGAATGGAACGTGCGGATCAGATCCGAGATGGCCGTCATCGAAGAGATCCGGAGACAGAGCGGCAGCAGAAACAGGCATGCCTTTATTTGTCATAATATTCATTTGTGCGGGGGTGATCGCAAGATTGCCTTGAACATGACGCATGTCCGCGTTATAGGCACGAGTTTTACACGATCGATTTTTAAGTGCATTGATCATAATTGTAATTAATTGTTTATAGGTAAGACAAAGATACGAAATTTTCGCGAAACTGATTTCGCGGGCATTTAAGCCATGCTGCACTTGACACTGCCATTTTATCATTTATATCCTACCTAAAGGCAGGATATAAATAATAAAGGGGTCCGAGGCCTGTTTGCAGAGGAGATAGAGCAGTAGCGCTACGCTTCGCGAGCGAGTCTCGGGCTTAATTAGGGCATCAGACGAAAGCTTTTGAGTCACGAACCCATGCGTTGCATGGGTGGAGGTTTGCAGTAGAGAGTAGTTGAGGTTAAAGATAGGGAAATAAGAAAAGAAAAGATATAAACTTATAAACCATCTCTTTAAAACTAATGAGATTCGTGACATGCGCCTAAAGGAGGGAAGAGGACTTCCCTCCTCTAACCTCCTATTCAAGACGAGGCGTTCCGAAGCGAGGTATCGGAGCCTCGAAAGAAACCTTAAAGTGAACTTGGCCGAGAATGGTATCAAGCTGAACTTTTTTACCATCGATCTCTACTTCAGAAATAGAAAAGACATCGTTAAGCTGAGAAGGATCTACGGTAAGAAAGTCAGAATTGAGCGAGGGAACAGTGTTAAAGACACGAGACAGAACGTAGTTGTTAAGAGTAGTACGGAACTGTCCGTGAATCTCATCAACATCAGACATATATTCATACCATGCGCGCTGATAACCATAAGTCGCGTCCAAGGAGACACCTTGATTGGCGGCCTGAAGCGGACATACTTGATCATACTTGATGGGCTGCATACCGAGGTACGCAAATTCGGGAGAATAGTATTCGAGGGGGTCGTTGATCTTGGTAAAGAACTTCGGAAGAAGCTGAGAGTAACAAGGAACCGGAACCACAGAAATAAGACCGATAATAAATCCGTCTTCATCTGTATACTTGTTAATAGTTTTTCCTCCTCCGATAGCAGACATCTGTCCGGCATAAGCGCCAAGAGGATCACCATCACCGGGCGCAGTCTGATTAATCTGATCAACATTAACAGAAAGGTTAACAGAACCGAGGAATTCCGGCATATCAAGTTCAGCATAGGAAACATCGACACCGTAATGGCTCTTGATCTGATCCTGGTAACGAAGACCACGACGAATATTTGCCTCAAGATAACGCTGCAAGGAATTGACGCCACGAAGATCATTAATAGAAATACCACTATTAACGAAGCTGACCAAAGTTTTATTAGCAGAAGAAGATCGAGTCGTCTCGAAACCTACAGTAGCACCGTTTTCATCTGTCTGAATCTTAGAGGCAAAAAGATCACCGTTAGGATCAGAAAAGACAAGGGAACCGGCTTCAGTAATACCTACAAGAGGGGCGTTGCCATACTGAGGTGACGGCATGGCAGTGGTAAGAAAATCCTGCTCCCAATTACGTTTACGGAGTTCGTAAGTATTATCGTCAATACCACCATCATAAGACGGAAGAAAGACGTTAGGATCGTACTCACCATTTACAACATAAGGGTTGTTACGATCATCACGATAGAAAGCATTGTAAATCTGTTCATATGCACGGAACGGAAGAGCATTGATCTCATAAGGAATAGAATCAAGAACGGAAGTAGCCTCTACAATCTGAAATGCCTCAGAATCACCAACAAGGACGGTTAAAGTAGGCATTTGAGACAGAGATTCATAAAGAGCAGAGGAAGGAGGGTTCGGAATAGAACCGAAGAGAACACCAATAAAAAGAGAATAGTACGGAAGATCATACTGGCGAGACGGTTCGAGAATATAAACAGAGCCATCCTTACCGAGTTGAAACAGAGGATCGCCGGAAGCACTTTTATCTGAAACAGTAACAGTAGAAGAACCATTCAAAGATACAGAAGTAGAACCATAGAATTTAAGAGTACCAGCCTTTAATCCAGAAAGAACAGCGGAAGGAAGAGGGCCGCTAAGAGGAAGCTTACGATATGCAGCTGCATAAGCATTAAAATCAACAAGATCGCCATCACCAGCAGGAGTAAAAAGGCTTATATCAGATTTAGCAATACTACCGAAAGAACCAGATGAGGGACTAATAGATTTGAGAGTAATAAAACGATACCCCTCATTTTCAGAACCGACAGGTTCATTAATTAATTCACGGGCTGGAGTAAAAGAATAGCTAACAAGCTTAAAAGTCGTATTAGAAGAATTCGTAGGAGAATAGATCGGAGCAAAGAAATCAGATGAATACTTAATAGTATTAGCACCTACAATCGTAGAAGGAAGATTTAAAAAATCTCCAAGAGATCCGGTCTTAGAATGAACCATCTTATTGCGCTCAGAAAGACGAGGAAGACCATCATGTTTACCAGTCTGAAACTTGAAGTTTTTAAAACCTTTCCACAAGTTACGGGAACGAACGTAGAAAAAGTCAATAGAACAGCGCTGCTTTGTCTGCAGAGGGAAGAAAGTAGGCAGGAAACGAAGTCCTGCGGCGGCATCTATATGCCAGGAGCAACCAGAGAATGTTTCCTTACAGAAGCACGGATATAAATATCCATACTTCATGGTAAGGGAGTTCTGCCATGAACGGTCATAGGTAGAACGCTTGATTTTCTCAGTGGGTTGCTCATTTTTAGAGAATACACCCATAGTTAATCATCAAGAAGTTTAATAGTAACTTTAACGCGAGGATTGCCAGAACCTTTTTTGTTACCAACAAAAAAGACGAAATCAGCAAAATTGATAGAAAAGAGTTGACCAGTATAAGTATACTGAGAAGGAGGAACGAGATTGGCAGAAGGGCCAATGATATAAGGACGAATATTACCGACTTTTTTCATTTTTACGAGATTTAAATTGATAGGGAAGATAGTTGAGAACATATTGAATGAACTCAACTACCATGCGAAGAATGCGAACGAACTTTTTGAATTTTTCCATAGGCTAAGGAAGATTAATATGAATGTAATAGGGATGATATTCGACATAGCCAAGAAGACCAAAATCTTTAGCTTTGCGAACAGCGGTCATGAGAGAACGAATCTCTTTTTCGAATAGAGGCGAATTGTTAGGAATGTGAGAAGCGGGACGGATATCGGCAGCACGTCCAATCAGGTGGCAGGACTTGGGGACACCTCCTACTCGAGTATTAAGAGCAGAAGAACGGAATCCGGAAGTAATAGCAATAGGTTGTCCATAGGCTTCACGAATGAATTCAAGGACACACATAACATTAAAGAGATTGTTAACGAACTTTAATGCACCCTCACGATTTTTCAATCGTAAATCGTCATGAGAAGTTGTACACATCTCATCAAAGGTAAAATGCTTAGTCTCAAGGTTTAACATATTAGTAATTATGAAACAAAAGAGACGAAAATAAAAATTGTATAGAGAGCCTCGATGATTTTAGTAAAGGGCTAACTGTATTAAATTCCAGCAGCAGACTATTTCGAGTATTGTTTTTGAGTGTATTTTTTACAACTTAGCGATATCTTAAGGTGTGTTAATTCTCTGAGTTTAATCGTATTATATTTAGTTAAATTACTGTTAACCGAAAACTGAGACCGCGTGAGAATGTTATATTTATAAATACACGAATGAACATTCATAAATTTTAGAATCTCATCAATTTTGATGAATGGACCTGTTTCTAGAATTACGTTACAATTCGAATTCACAAAGCTGAATTAACGAATCGTCGCAGATTGTTTACATTATACATACCACATGAATTAAAGCATATCGCTCGTATTATGACATAAGCGACTTTCAAATCTCCAATCAATTGCCAATAGCGTATCCATATTAAATCGTAAATTCAGGACATAAAGATCGCGGCAACATTTATTAACCAATTCGGCAATTGGCTTTGATCCAGAGCATAGCAATTGATATTTGTATTTTTTATTTAAGTAATGGCAGCCGACTTTTGATAGAAGCGCGCCAGCTTAAAGTTGCGCCAACAACATACTGTAATGCCTTGCATTACACAATCAATCTTCAATTATTTATTCAGATATACTCCAGCTGTTTAAATGCTATTTACAATTGAGATAGAGATTCTCTCACGCACCTATTTACAATCACAACGCCTTGAGTTTGACATTGCAAACCACCATTTCGAAACGCAAATTTGCAATTTAGAATTATTATTCATACATTTGCACCCGTAAAATTTACAATTGTATCATGGAAAATAACGAAGAAAACACTGTAACAGCCCGTTTAAAGAGATATATCGAACTGTGTGGCCTATCGAATTCCCAATTTGCAGATAAAGCCGGAATTCCGCGCCCTACTCTTTCTCAATTGATTCATGGCCGCAATAAATCTGTCAATGATTTATTGCTTCGTAAACTTCATGAGAATTTTCCTGATCTCAACATCTCCTGGTTGTTATTTGGCGTGGGAAACATGTCAGAGAAATCAAATATTCAATTCTCAGACGCTCAAACCAACCTGAAATCGGCCTCATCAGAGCCGCTAAACAATGATATTCAAGATAATAACAATCTTTTTTCAGACACTTCCGTATCTTCTTCAGATGAGGTAAAAGAGATTTTTAATCAAGAAAATCCTGGTTTTGGTGTTTTAAATGCTTTTTCCGACAGTTATCCGGCCTCACAAAATGAAAACGATATGCATAACATCGTACCGCCTTTACCCGGAAAGAAAATAAAGTCAATAATTGTACTTTACACAGACAGCAGTTTCGAAGTATTCTCACCTGATAAATCAGAAATATAAAAATAATTCCCGAACCCTTGCCGAGCTTCGGGAATTTCTTTTGATTATATGAGAAGCCTATAGAATGTCTTGTAATCCGTTTTTAAGTCAGAACATGTATTATGTATCCAAGGAGTAAAATACGTTCTCAGTTCAATTAAATGCGCTCCAATAGCCCATAATAGAAGAGCGCCACATGTCATCACGACATGCGGCGCCCGGGGGTATATTGAGCCATTAATAAATGGCTCGGGGGGGAAGATTTTTATTCTTGGTCTCCATTAAGAATTTCGAGCATCTTTATTGCCGAGACAGGGATACGAGTACCAGGGCCAAAGATGGCAGCGACTCCGGCTTTGTAAAGGAAGTCATAGTCCTGAGCGGGAATAACGCCACCTGCAGTAACCATGATGTCTTCACGACCGAGTTTCTTAAGTTCTTCGATTACCTGAGGAATGAGGGTCTTGTGACCGGCTGCAAGTGACGATACACCAAGAATATGAACGTCATTCTCGACTGCCATACGGGCAGCTTCGGCCGGAGTCTGGAATAATGGACCCATATCGACGTCAAAGCCGCAGTCGGCATAGCCGGTCGCAACGACTTTGGCACCGCGGTCGTGACCGTCCTGACCCATTTTAGCAATCATTATACGAGGCTGACGGCCTTCGCGCTTGGCGAATTCGGCGGTCATTTCCTGGGCGCGCTGGAAATCGGCGTCCTGCTTTGTTTCGCTTGAATACACTCCTGAGATAGTTCTGATTACAGCTTTATATCGACCTACAACTTCTTCGCAGGCATCCGAGATTTCACCGAGTGTCGCACGGAGTCCGGCAGCTTTGACGGCAAGATCGAGAAGATTGCCGTCTTTTGTGCGCACACACTCTGTGATAGCGGCAAGAGCCTCTTTGACTTTAGCTTCATCGCGATGAGCTTTTACGTCGTTCAGACGCTCGATCTGCTCACGGCGCACTTCAGTATTATCGATCTCGAGGATGTCGATCGGATCTTCGTGATCGAGGCGATATTTGTTGATGCCGACAATAGTCTGACGGCCGGAGTCGATACGTGCCTGAGTACGGGCCGAAGCTTCCTCGATACGGAGTTTGGGAAGGCCGGTCTCGATAGCCTTGGCCATACCGCCGAGCTTTTCGATTTCCTGAATATGCTCCCACGCACGGTGTGCGATCTCATTGGTAAGGGCTTCGATATAGTACGAACCACCCCAGGGATCGATAGCACGAGTAACCTGAGTCTCTTCCTGAATATAAATCTGGGTATTGCGGGCAATACGTGCCGAGAAGTCTGTCGGAAGAGCGATTGCCTCATCGAGAGCGTTAGTGTGAAGACTCTGGGTGTGACCAAGAGCGGCACCCATGGCTTCGATACAGGTACGACCTACGTTGTTGAAGGGATCCTGCTCTGTAAGCGACCAACCCGACGTCTGCGAGTGTGTACGCAGAGCAAGCGATTTGGGGTTCTTGGGATTGAACTGTTTCACGATCTTAGCCCAAAGCATACGAGCCGCGCGCATTTTAGCCACTTCCATGAAGTAGTTCATGCCGATCGCCCAGAAGAACGACAGACGGGGTGCGAACGAGTCGATATCCATACCTGCGTTGACACCTGCACGAAGATACTCGAGACCATCAGCCAGTGTATAAGCCAGCTCGATGTCACAGGTTGCGCCTGCCTCCTGCATGTGATAGCCTGAGATTGAGATCGAGTTGAACTTAGGCATGTTTTGCGAAGTGTACTCGAAAATGTCAGCGATAATTCGCATGGAGAATTCCGGCGGGTAAATATAAGTGTTACGCACCATGAATTCCTTGAGAATATCGTTCTGGATTGTTCCAGCCATTTCTTCGAGTTTGGCGCCCTGCTCAAGACCTGCATTGATATAGAATGCCAGTACAGGAAGTACAGCACCGTTCATTGTCATCGACACAGACATCTTGTTCAGAGGTATGCCGTCGAACAGCACCTTCATGTCGTCGAGAGTACAGATTGACACACCGGCCTTGCCGACGTCACCTACCACACGTTCGTGATCGGCGTCATAGCCGCGGTGTGTGGCAAGGTCGAATGCGACCGAAAGACCTTTCTGACCCGACGCAAGGTTACGGCGGTAGAATGCGTTGGATTCGGCAGCAGTCGAGAAACCAGCATACTGGCGGATTGTCCAGGGGCGGAGGGGATACATGGCGCTGTACGGGCCACGGAGGAAAGGCGGAATACCCGACATATAGTTGAGATGCTCGAGACCTTCGAGATCGTCCTTGGTATATACGGGTTTTACAGGAATGAGTTCGGGAGTTGTCCAGTTTTCAGTGCTGGCTGCAGCGGGTGCGGGGCCGGCCGTCCCGGCCACGATGTCGATATTTTTAAAATCGGGTTTCATAGTTGCAGAGACGGTTTATTTGTTGAGAAGACGGTTGTTGAAATCACGAAGGGTGTCGAGGACATTGCAGCGAACGTGAACGAAATCTTTGATGCCGGCTGCCTGAAGTTCTTCCATGCAGGCAGGAGCACCGGCCACAACAAATTCGGCACGGCCGTCGAGATATTTGAATGCGGCAGGAGCGAGTTCTGCATATTCGTCATCGCTTGAGCATAGAACAATAACGTCGGCATCTTTGGCAAGAGCCGCGTCTACACCCTCTTCCACTGTATTGAATCCGAGATTGTCGATGATCTCATAACCGGCACAACCGAAGAAGTTGGTCGAGAACTGTGCGCGGGCCAGACGCATGGCGAGATTGCCAATGGTAAGCATGAATACCTTCGGGCGCTTTGCAGCCGCCTCAGTTGCAAGACGCAGAGCCTCGAAATCGGTAGCAGCACGTTTGCCGCAAAGAGCGTTCGGACCCTTCTCAACAGAACATCCGCAATTGCATGCGCCTGTTGTCTCGATTTTGCCTGCAGCAGTCTCGTTGATATTGGGATACTGGTTAGTGCCGAGAAGTATTTCTTTGCGTCGTGCGACGTCGGAATGACGCTTCTCACAAGATTCGTTGACAGCCTTCTGAACAGTACCGTCTGCTACGAGCGCAAAGAATCCACCCTTTTCCTCTACATCGAGGAAAAGTTTCCATGCTTCCTTAGCGATGGCTACGGTGAGAGTCTCCACATAGTAGCTGCCACCTGCGGGATCGACAACCTTGTCCATGTGGCTTTCCTCCTTGAGAAGGAACTGCTGGTTGCGGGCAATGCGCTCCGAGAATGCATCCGGTTTCTTGTAGGGAGCATCGAAGGGTGTCACCACAATCGAATCAACGCCGGCAACACAGGCCGAGAATGTTTCGGTCTGGCTACGGAGCAGATTCACATGTGCATCGTATATTGTCTGATTGAAACGCGAGGTTGTGGCGCAGACCATCATCTTGGCACAATCTGTGCAACCGGGCTGATACTGCTCTACTATCTGTGCCCAAAGCATGCGGGCAGCGCGGAATTTGGCGATTTCCATGAAGAAATTCGAGGAAACGCACATGTTGAATTTGATACGCGAAGCAACCTCGCATGCTTTGCGGCCGGCATCAGTAAGGGCGTTCATCCAGGCGGTACCCCATGCGAGGGCATATCCGAGTTCCTGATAGATATAGGCGCCGCTGTTGGCAAGGATCAGCGAGTCAACAGCCAGACAGCGGAGTGCCGGTACCGGAGCCACAATATCAAGCAGTTTGACGGCATCAGCCACGATAGCGGGCACGTCAACACCCTCTACTCCGTGTTTGAACTGACGGCGAAGAGGATTGTAGTCTATAGAGCCGCGGAATGTATCTTCTGCACCCTGCTCTTTCACATAAGCAACAAGCGCTTCAGCAACGGCCACGGCCTTACCGGGGCAGCAGCTGAGATTGATCTCGACTGCGGGAAGATGAATGCCGGCAAGAAGCACTTTTACATCTTCAGGATTCTGAACTTTAAAGCCCAGCGAATTAATGCCTTTATTGAGGACATCGAGAGCGATCTTATTGGCTTCTTCAGCGCTGTCGGCAACGATATCCTGACGGGAAAGCCAGTCGTTGTCGGTACGTGTGCCGCGTACATAAGGGAACTGTCCGGGAAGGGTACCAGTGGTTTTCAGATCAGCGATGTCTTCAGCCCGATATACGGGTTGTACATTGAAGCCTTCGTTGGTTCTCCAGACCAGCTTTTTATTGAAATCGGCCCCTTTGAGGTCGGCTTCAACCTTGGCACGCCATTCTTCATAGCTCACCTCGGGAAACTGGTCGAACAATCTTTCATTTTTTTCTGCCATATTTATATAATATATTGTGTATCTTGCGCTAAGGCATATGATTTAAGGACGTTGTAAGACATGGCATGTCTCACAGACGTTTTGTACGACAAAAGTAACTATAATTTACCCAAAAACAAAAAATTTCGACCGAAAAGCACTCATAGCGGCTACAACGCCAGAGAGGATACAAGAAAGGTGAAGATATCTGAATTTGTGAAATTCTGCAATATCTTCACCTTTTTATTTTTGTTTTTATGAATTCAGTCTGATCCCGTAAAAATACAATGAACTTTTCCGACAGGCAGTTTGCCTTCAAGTCGCAGAGGAATCCGCCGATTGTCGGCGCTTATCCATGCCTCCATATCGTCAGAACTTTTTTTACCGCCTTTCGAAGTGAACATGAATGTAATATGGTATGTCTTGTGCGAGGCTCCATCGAAAGAAAAATCTTCGATTCCCTCATATTTTATCGATAGCGTTTCTTTTTGTTTGCCTGAAAATATTGTCAGTTCTTTCACATGACCCGGCGCCCAGTCCTGATACGGAAGATTGCGCATAAAATAAAATGACGTAAGCATGTCGACAACCTCACCGTCGGCCTGAAGTTCGCGCGAATCGTCAATTTTCAGATTACCTTTTTTGTATACTTTTCTTGTACATGTCGCAAGAACCGACGGCCTGGAACTATAATCATATCGCACAATATCGTGCTTGCGTTCGTTACCCTCGTTTGCTATTTTTTCATAGAACAACGGAGTCATGTCGGTATAAGACATATACCCGTTGAGGGTATCGCGTACCTGATATATCTTGTCTGCCCATGGTTCGGAGGCAGCGGTGAGCTGCGACACATAATGTCCCGGAGCGTGTTTCAACGTCAGGGTTGCCGTGCCGGCTTTCTTATTGATAAGTCCCCACTTAAACATAACTTTGTAGTGCAGGCTTTCTGGCTGAAATGACGCTGCGGCCATTGAAGCTGCAACCAACAGGATACCGGCAAGGGTAAAAAGACGACGCATATATATGATGAATTAAAGTATGTCTGATTTATAACCGTCTGATATCAGTTTTGGTTCATAGTCATTCGACAGGCACCTTTATTATTATTTTACGATGAGTCCCCAGACCGATATTCGGCGCATGTGCATCTTCCGGAAAGAAAACCGCTATCTGACCAGGCTTGACTGTGACGAGTGTTGTGGCTGCGTCTCCGAAAAAAATTACATCGCGGTCGGTATCATATGGCCCGCGGGGAAGCTTCAGATCTCCAAGCGCACACCACCCCATCTTTTCGGTGCCTTTAAGCGGCAATTGGATGTCTATATACTGTCGATGAGCCTCAAGCTGAACTTTCTCTCTCGGTAAAAGCGCCGGTTCCTCATATTTTACGAATATATCGTTACCTCCGACAGACTGCCCTATTATTTTCATCCCGGGAATGAACGGTTCGTCGCGATGCGCCATCAGCCAGTCAATAGCTGCCGCCATAGCCGGAGATACGGCGCGATAGCGCCCTGCCTCATTTATATCGCAAAGTATCATATTTCAATTTCACTCATCTTCAAATTCAAGCGGAAGGACTGACCGCTGGGCCTGCTCGATGCGCTTGTTGCGCCAGCATCGGCGGCATACGGCCACATATCGGTCATCGCCACCGATCTCTACCTGCGCACCTTCTTCCACAATATTGCCTTCCGAATCAATACGGGCATTGACTATGGTCTTATGGCCGCAGTTGCATGTCGATTTTATCTCGTCGATGGTATCGGCTATCTCGAAAAGACGTCGTGAACCCTCAAAAAGATGACTTTTGAAATCGGTACGAAGTCCATAACATATCACATTACTACCGAAATCATCGACCACTCGCGACAACTGGTCTACCTGTGCCTCTGTCAGGAACTGGGCTTCATCTACCAGAAACCAGTCTACAACACGGCCATCTCTTTTATACAGAGTCTTAGCAAAGTCATATAGATTAGTATTGTTATATATCCATACACATTCGCGCTCTATGCCTATGCGCGAACGGATCACGTTTCTACCTTCTCGCGTATCGATCACAGGCTTGAGGCACATATAGTCCATCTTGCGTTCTTCAAAATTATAAGCCGTTGTCAGGAGCAAAGCCGTCTTGGCCGAGCCCATGGTACCGTAGCGAAAATATAGTTTACCTTTTCTGTACATGTCGATAAATCAGATTTATAGGCTACAATTGAACGGTTGTGCCTTGTAAACTCCGGCTGTGTTTCGTATTCAGCCGTCGGCAAAGATACGGCAAATTCCTCAATGACCGTACACACTCCCCTCCTTTTTTATCGACATCAGACAGTGAAGAACCTCCTAAAGATATACCATATTCATGCGGACATACACTAAAACTGTCCATAGAGATGAAATAATTGACCTCTTATAACTGAAAGAGAACGAAGTCTTTACCCGTCCAGCCGATGACGGTTGAATCATTGACAGCGCTTATACGGTAAAGCGGTCCGTTCAAATTATTATAACTGGCTACTATATTTCCATTCCAGTCAAGTTTAATGATGCTTGATTTGTCATTTGCCGAGTCGACATATTTACAACCCCAATACAGCACGTAGATATAGTCGGGAGTGTATGTTACATCTACTGTATGTAGAATGTTAAGATCATCGAAGTCAGCTTCGTCAAGGGTTTTGGGATCGAAAGTATCTTCGCCGATTCTGACACTGCTGATCATATTGCCGGCTATATCAAACACATCAATTATAGGATGTAGTTTATACGCAAAAGCAAGACGTTTGTATTTGTGTGAATATACCAGTTCTCCCATATTGGGCATCCATGTCTGTAATCCTGGTGATATCTTGATTTGCTTGATCGTATCTACTTTTGAAGACATAATATCGGATATCATAGCAAACTGGGCGCCTCCTTTTGGCTCCCGACCGATGAAAACATATCTGTCAGGTTCCATCTGAAAGATGTCCTGCACATATTGAGAGAGCGGAAACGGTACGATGCTGTTTGCGTCCATCAGATACTGCTTAGTCCTGACAAGCATGGTATCGCTTTCTACGGTATAAACCTCACAATCGTCCTGACCCACTGCCATGATGGTACCGTTTTCCGCAATGAACGGATAAGGCATATATGAGACATAGTAGCCATCTTCCCTTTTCCCGATATCGGAACTCACTGTCAGCGTATTGTTATTGCTGTCTACAATAGCACGGCGGAAGTTTCGCTGACCATATCCCTTTTTACCTTCATAAACAAACAACAATGTATCACCCGACATCTTCATATCTATCATATGGCTGATCACAGGTAAAGAATCTCCGGCGACATCCAGTCTTGCGAAAATTGTCGGAGTCTTGGCGTTGGCACATCCTGACATGAACAGGGTCAGTATCATTATCTGTAATATCTTCATCTTATTTCAAGGGGTTTATATGGAACTGTCATTTGGATTGCATCAGCATTATTCATTATTTTACCGTCTTTGCCAACAATATGAACTTTGCTACTCTCGCCCCCCATTTCAGAAATCATAAAACCTACGGGGGATTTGAAATAACGGACAAGTGTTTTTTCAACATCAGATGCAGAGCATCGTTTATCGTTGCCGTCCCGATAAGTATATTCCATTATGGGAGCGTTATCACGTTCAAATCCCACAGCCTCCCAGACAAACTGACGCTCAGTATCTTCAATTTTCAGAATCAGTCCCGGCAGACCTCCGAATTTATAAGGACCGAAAGGTAAAGGAATTTCAGTTGTAAACCATGCAGTGTAGCTGCGTCCGGCGAATTCAACAGTCGCTTTTCGACAGTCATAGCCCATAATTGAGTCGGTGTCTTCACCGCTGAAATTCCATTTCAGCGATGGAACAGAGTCCGGATAAACAAAGAAAGCGGATATTGACATCCGGTATTTAAAATCGGCTTTATTCCCACGAATGGGTCTGATGATTTCCAAAGGCCACGGATTGCCAGACACATTGGAATACGATTCCGCACCGCGACGGATTTGTTCGGTCGCCAAAGAATCGAAATGGTTGATTATGTCGCTGTAATCTTTGACACAATGTTTCCCAATCTGCACTATTCGTGTGTCGTTGTAAGCATCCCTTATGTTGGGGTGGAATTTATATTTAAGCGAATATGTAACCTTGTATCGGGCGGTATCGACAGGGGTAGCTTTGTCGATAATCCGGGAGCAGGTTTCCTGGGCCGCGCCTGTTATCCACAGGAAAACAAAAAGTAGAGATAAAAGATATTTCATAACGGTGTTTTTTAGAATATTCTGAATCGGATTTTGAGCAACACACTGCGAGGGCGTATGTTGTAGATTGCCTTTGACTCCGTGAGAGCCGACAAACTGGAATATATATACGACTTGCGATTGAGCAGATTGTCGCATGACAGCGTAAAGCTGAATCGCTTTATGGTGTATTTTGCCTCGGTATTGAGAAGGAGGAATGAACGGTCGCCGTCGTTGAAGTTGTTGTAATAATGGTAAAGCGAAGCCGTCAGTGTAACACCTCCCGGAATTGTAAAGTCAAGAGTGCCCTTGTTGGTTACTGTGCGCAGCCACGGGAAACGCTGCTGCCCTTTCTGTTGGGTCGCGGACTGCGAATAATTGCCTTGATACAACACCGAAAGCCATTTGAACGGTGTCAGACTTATGTCGGCATTGACTCCCAGACTATTGCCTGTATAGCGTACCACTGCATCCTGAACAAGCAGGGGGCTGTCATAATAGGAGTATGTGACCGAGGCTCCGATTTTAAGACGGCGCCAGTCGAATCCCTGACTCGCATGAACCTTTGCCGAAAGTATATCGCTGTTCTCCGATGTGCGACGGCTTATGGTACGCTGTACGATATCGTCGTAGCAGGAACCGTAAAGAACATCGGGCGACTGCCTGTACCATGCGACTTCCGTTCCCGCAAAGCTCATTGAAAGAATATTTTTGAAATCATATTTCAACGCATAGTGCTGATTCATGCCTTCATATAGACCGGCTACATCATAAGCCGACAGTTGACGATATGAAGTCAGGATGTAGCCTGAATATAATGTTTCAATGGAGGGAGTCATATAATTCAGCGCGGCGGAAGCGTTAAGATTATGACTGCTGTTGACTTTATACGTCAGGTTTAATGACGGCTCCACCCTAAAGCGATTTTTGTCGGTAATGATACCGTCCAATTTATTGTCAAGCCGGAATAATCTGTATTTCATCGGCACATAGAGCGAAGCATGAAACTTTCTGGTAGTGAACATTATTTCGACTCCGAGGCCGGCATCGAGATAATCAAGTGTGAGATTATTGCGTATCGCGTCAAGGCTGCTTTCGAGCGCGTTGTGATGATAGTTGACTATCGCCGAAGGGTGCAGAGTGAAGTTGCCGACCTTTATGGCTGACAATAATCCCGCACTGTTTTCGGTGGATATATTTCGGAAATCAACGTGTTGATACAGCATTTCACCTGTTATCATATCCGAGAAAAGATTCGGGAAGACAGCCAGACTATGCGGTCGCTTTTCCATGTTGACAAGTGATGAAATCTCAAATCCACGGTCGGAGGAATTGCGGTGCGTCATGTGAAATTTATTGAGCAGTCTGTATGTGTCCGTTTTCCCGATCTGCGCTATGTCATCGTCTCCGGCAAGAATACGGCTATCAGCGTCAGTCGTGCTCCAGTCGAATTTCAGTTGTTCCTTCAGGTAATTTTCATCGCCGTTGTTCAGATATGTAAGGTCGCCGTATGCCTTCTGCATACGGGCGGTGCCTTGCATAACCTCGTCCACTATGTTCTGACTGCCGTCAGGAAGAAAATTTGTAGTTGACGAACTATTGTGACGGGCGTCACGGTCGTTAAGATAGGCGGCATTGATACCGAACTCGCCCGACTTACCTATGCGATATACGTTGTTGAATGTGGCGTTATGCGAGCGGTTGAAGTAATAGAGGCGCTTATCGATTCCGGGTGCCGCCGGCATAGAGATTGACGAGATATCGCTTGTGCGCGAATAATCGTTGTCGAAGGAATACAGTTCCTGTGATAAATCATCGCCGGTATTGTTTCCTTTGTAAGTGGCGAGAAACTGACTGTTGCGACGGAAATATGTCGTGATAGCCGAGTTGTTCCACAACCCATCATCGCCATAGCCGCCTCCTATTGTGGCAATGAGATTGAACACACCTTTTACACCCTCTTTGAGCCGCAGATTGATCGAAGCCTGTTCTTCCGGACGCAACCCTTTTAGAGCCTTAATATCCTGATGGTTTTCGAGCACCTGTACGGTAGCGATGTTGTTTGGGTCGATATTGTTGGTGGCTATGCCGTAATGTCCTTTCATAAGGTCAAGACCCTCGATATACAGGTTTTTAATCGGCTTACCCTGATATGAAATCTGTCCCGCGTCGGATACTGATATACCAGGCATCTTTTTCAATACATCCGCGATAGACTGATCTGTCTGTGAGAGGTATGCACCGACATTATAGTTGATTGTATCTCCCTGTGAATATATCTTTTTAGCTTTTACGATTACTTCTTTAAGTTCCTGAGTACGGTTTTCCGCAATGATATCGTAGCAACCGGAACGATTCGGTACCACTATCCGGATCGGTTCTATGTCTATACCCGACGCACTCAGCGTCAGACTGTCGCAATGATGACTTACCGTCATTTCAAACCGTCCTTTATCATCTGTAAAAGTAGATGACAATATAGTCTGAGATAAATTCGAAGGCAGCGCTATGACACTGGCGAAATCAACTCCCCTCCCCTCGGCTGTTTTCACTATACCATACACCTTTATCTGGCCAAACATCTGCAAGCCAGACAGTAATACAACAATAAAGATAAAAGCAATCTGTTTCATAAGGGTGTAAAAGTTGCCGGATATCAACAAATTGACATCCTGACAGAAGCTTTATGGATAATGTTTATTTAGCTTTTATCGTGACTGGAATTCTGAAATGTAATTTTATAGGCTGCCCATTTTGAGTCATCTGTTCAAATCGGATACCATTCACAGCCTGATCGACAATAGCCTTGACAAGAGGATCATCAGTATTATCTGTCACAACCTCCGTGACACGACCTTCTTCGTCCACCGCAATTCCTATATTTATTTTTGTTTCTTTATCAGGATTTATAGTCGACAATGCAACGTTTATCACTTTTGCCAAAGCGGTCTGGTCATTCAATGGCGAAGGCAACACGATCATACTGTCGGCTTTCTCATCGATGGATATCTCTTCCTTAACAGGCATAGGATCAGACATCACATTTAGGATTGGAGCGTGAGCTGTCTTTTCGAATCTATAATTCGCTATGGAAGACAGAAAACCTGTGGAGACAGGCGATACCATTGTCATTCCTGCAAGCGACACTGCTGGAAAAGCCAGTGCTGCAATGAATATGGTTCTACCAGAAGAGCGTCGTTTACCCATTTTCAGTACGCGTGTGCGGAAATCACGGCTGTCGGCGGCAAAACTGTTTGCAACAGCGATCGATCTCCGCTCAATCGCTTTCAGCACAAGAAGCCGCTGATAATCATTCGTATCAATACCGGAATGTATCACCGCCAAATCAGCTTCAAACTCATGATTGAGGCGTACAAGCCGTCGGATAAGCCACACAAAAGGATTATACCAAAGCAGGATGCAATACAAATCCACAAACAGTACATCGAGCCAGTGGTGACTGTCGGCATGTGCTTTTTCATGAAGGACAATACCGTCGGTCATCTCATCAAATTCCGTGTCATTCAGAAATATATATTTTCTCCAACTGAACGGTGCTATATCCGGTTCTTTAAGACGACAGAAGATATATCCATGACGCTCAATTTTCTCGCTTCGGGCAACAAGCCGGAAAAGACGCACAAACGAAAGCAGTTCGCGACTTAAGAGAATCGCGCCGCCGACAAAATATATTGTCACGGCAACAGCAATCCACAACGGTGAACTATGCGACACCACGGAATCGGGATTCATTGCGGGAATCACAGTCTGTACCGAATCTGTGATATCAATATTTCGGTTATTTAGGGGCACAGAGGAAATTCCTTTTATAATAAAAGGAAAAACGAGCGACAATAGAACTGCCGATATGATGACTACACGGTTAAACCGGAAAAAAGTGCAACGGTTGGCCTGTAGCCACAGCATTGGGAACAGTAGCGTTGCAACAAGCGATACCGCAAGAGAATAGGAAAACAGAGCACTCATGGTCAGTCGGTTTTATTTCTGTTTGCAGCTTCCACTTCATCAAGAAGACGGCGCAGATCCTCGACCGGAATATTTCCGTCTTCAACAAACGACGACACAACCCGAAGATACGAATTGCGGAAATAGCGGCTCACGACTGTCCCTATGGTTTTCTTACCCATCTCCTCCTCTGCCACAACAGCATAGTAGCGATAGGTCTTTCCATGCTGCGTATGGCCTACATAGCCTTTCTCCTCAAGAGAGCGTACAATTGTCGAAATTGTATTGAAATGCGGTCTCGGTTCATCGTAAAAATCGAGAATATCTTTCACACACATTTCCCCGTGGTTCCAGAAGAATCCGAGCACCTCTTCTTCCTTGGCTGTCAGTTTTTCCATAGAATTATATTTACAGATTTTATATGGCAAAGATAAACTATGTTCTATAGTTCAAACTACATTTCATAGTTAATAATACTTAATCCGAATGTTAAATCATCCCTCTGCGTCTTCACCGGAACAATCTCCCCTATATGCTTGTTTTGATGAAAAACATCGCATTACAAGCCCCATATGGACGATATTGCCATAATTATAGTACTAATTCTTCTAAACGGTATATTCTCAATGTCGGAAATCGCCTTGATTTCGGCGCGAAAATCACGACTGGCGACAGATGCCCGAAACGGTAGCCGGGGAGCGCGTACAGCACTTCAACTGGCCGAAGATCCCGACCGTTTTCTTTCAACAATCCAGATCGGAATAACACTTATCGGTATCCTTACCGGTCTCTTTTCAGGCGCGGCACTTGCCGATGACGTAGGCCGATGGTTACATCGCCTCGGACTTGAGCCTGCGACAGCCCGCATGGTCGGTCAGATAGCTATCGTTGCCATTGTAACATATCTGTCGATCGTCATTGGCGAGCTCGTGCCGAAGCGTATCGGACTTGCGGCGGCAAATGCGGCGGCAAAAACCGTGGCACGCCCCATGAAAGTACTCTCGGTAATTGCCATGCCGGCCGTGTGGCTTCTTTCAATATCGACATCATTTCTGGTGCGACTTATCGGTCTTAAAGACAAAGACAACTCCGTGACCGAGGAAGAAATCAAATCGCTTATAAAAAACGGAACAGAGGCCGGAGAGGTCCGTCCTGTCGAGCAGAATATCATGGAACGCGCGCTCGTGCTGGGAGATCTGCGCGTTTCGGCAATCATGACTCCCAAAAATGCAGTGACATCGTTATACCTTGATATGACAGCCGATGAAATTCGCACGACTCTTGCTCAGGAACTCCACAATTCATATCCAGTCTATCGCGACAGGAGCGGAAAAACCATCTGCGGCGCTGTATCGCTCAAACAGCTCGTTCTCGCTATCGACAATCCGGCCTTCTGTCTTAAAAATGTACTCATTCAACCTCAGTATTTTCCGGAATCGATGAGTGTATACGATGCTCTCGACCGCATGAAACGATATAAGGTACATTTCGCTCTGATTTGTGATGAATTCGGGGATCTCGCAGGAGTCATAACCCCAGGTGATATCCTCGAAGGACTCGTCGGAGCAATGTCGCCTCAGACTGCCTCGCCAGAGATCATAGAAAGCGACGGCTCCGGCACATGGAGAGTCGACGCACAGATACAGTTCTATGATTTCCTCAGCTTTTTCGGTCTCGAAGATCTCTTTAAACCGGCCTCCTATGCCACTCTCGGAGGTTTTATACTCGAAGAACTGCGTCGTATTCCTGAAACCGGCGACGAATATATATGGAACAATATGGTATTCAGGATCACATCCATGGACGGCGCCAAAATAGGCGGTATTACAGTAAAATTCCTTGTGGATAAAGACTAACGCAATATTTTTCTGCCGTTTGCACAGGCCGGCGATAATCCGTAATTTTGCAGATATGGTTTTAACTTTACCAATCTATCATAATTTCAATGAAAAACGGATTAATTTACTGCTCGGCAGCCATTGCGCTATTATCATGCGCATGTTCATCGGGAGAGCGCCAAATGGCATATGGCCCGGCGGCAGAGAACGCGCTCAGGGCGCCTGCCACTCCACTTGTGACTATAGATCCCTATACCAGTGCCTGGTCTTTCGCCGATAATCTCTATGACGAAAGCGTGCGCCATTGGTCCGGCCGTGATTTTCCCTTGCTGGGTACACTGCGCGTCGACGGCACCATATACCGTTTTATGGGAGCGGAAAAAATAGAGGTAGTGCCTGTCATCGGGCCGGCGTCATGCGGTCAGTGGAGCGGTCGCTATACATTTGAGGAGCCCGGAGCCAACTGGCAGACGGCTGATTATATGGACGGCAACTGGAAAGACGGAAAAGGTGCTTTCGGCACCGATGGCAATCCGTTCCTTGCCACAGACTGGACCGACGGTGACATATGGGTCCGACGCACTTTTGAATGGCCCGACAGCGTAGCGAAAGATAATCTCTATCTCCAGTATTCTCACGACGACAATATCGAGGTATATATCAATGGTATTCAGGTGGCCGCTACCGGAAACGGCCTCGACTATGATCTCATGAAAGAGATTCCGGCCGAAGTGGCTGCCACATTGCGTCCTCAGGGCAATGTACTTGCAGCCCATTGTCGCAATAACGGCGGAGGCGCATATGTCGACATGGGAATTATGAAGAAAGTGGAACATGACAATACTTTCGACCGTCCGGCTGTCCAGAAATCCTGTACCGTCATGCCGACACAGACGTTCTATACTTTCGAATGCGGTCCGGTCGGTCTCGATATTATTTTCACCGCACCGTTCCTCATCGAAGACCTTGAGACGATGAGCGCACCTTATAATTATATGACTTATCAGGTACGCTCGCTCGACAAGGCCGAACACAATGTTCAGTTCTATATCGAGGCGACTCCCCAATGGGCTGTCAATACCATCGAGCAACCCGTAACTTTCGATATGTTCGAGAACAACGGATATATCTATCTTAAAACAGGCACCGAAACTCAGGATATACTCGCCCGTAAAGGCGACGACGTCCGCATAGACTGGGGCTACTTCTACCTGTCTGCTGAAAAAACACCTGAAATATCAGTTTCTGTCAACGAGTACTATGCGACCAAAAAGGATTTTTCGGAAGACGGCAGACTGTCCGATAAAATCGGAGATACTTCTTCAGATATGCTCACGCAGATGACCCTGCTTGCATTATCCCGTGATTTCGGAGACATAGGGGATAATGTGGAATCAGGACATCTGCTTATCGGCTATGACGACATATCTTCAATTCAGTATTTTGGGGACAACCGAATGGCGTATTGGAAAAATGGCGGGGAAACCGATATTTTAGATGCATTCGAACGTGGCCAGCGCGACTACCCCGATATCATGAAACGTTGCTCGGATTTTGACGCCGAAATGATGAAAGAAGCCGAGGAAGCCGGAGGGCAGAAATATGCCGAGCTTTGCGCGCTCGCCTACCGTCAGGCTGTTGCCGCCCATAAACTTGTAACCGATAAAGACGGAGAACTGCTTTTCTTCTCCAAGGAAAATTTCAGCAATGGTTCCATCGGCACAGTCGACATCACCTATCCTTCGGCTCCTATGTTCCTGTGCTACAATCCCGAACTATTGAAAGGCATGATGAATCCTATATTCCATTATTCTGAAAGTGGACAATGGACAAAACCATTCCCGGCTCATGACGTCGGCACATATCCTGTCGCAAACGGCCAGACCTACAGCGGCGACATGCCTGTAGAGGAAAGCGGCAATATGCTCATTCTGACAGCTGCCATAGCCGCAGTCGAAGAAAACGCCGACTACGCCGAAAAGCACTGGCCCGTACTTTCGACCTGGGCGGACTATCTTGTAAAAGAAGGTCTCGATCCGGCCAACCAGCTCTGTACCGACGATTTCGCCGGTCATTTCGCTCATAATGCCAATCTTTCCATAAAGGCGATAATGGGTGTCGCTTCCTATGCCGCGCTTGCACATACGCTCGGAAAAGACAGTATCGCAGATTCATATATGGCCGCAGCCAGATCTATGGCGGAAAAATGGCAGAAGATGGCTGCCGACGACAATCACTATCGCCTTACTTTTGACCGTCCCGGTTCGTGGAGCCAGAAATATAACCTGATCTGGGACAGCCTTCTCGATTTTGATATTTTCCCGACTACAATTGCAGAAACCGAAATGGAATTCTACAAAACACATCAGAACCGCTACGGGCTTCCTCTCGACAACCGCGAAGACTACACAAAATCCGACTGGATTCTATGGACGGCATGCCTCACAGACAATCAGGACGATTTCGTAGCACTCGTCGACCCCGTATGGAACTATGCCAATGAAACATCTTCCCGCGTTCCTCTCAGCGACTGGCACTATACCACCGACGGAACCCAACGTGGATTCCAGGCCCGCTCTGTAGTTGCAGGTTATTTCATGCGCTTGCTCCAGAACCGCCTCAGGCACGACTGATACCATAACTTTTTCAAGGAAGTGCAATGGCCCCCGAAAGTCAAGACATAAAACTTTCAGGGGCCATTTATTTTATATAGAACACTCTTATAGATCTATCTTATACAGAACATGAACAAAAAGAGGCGATGCAACCGAAAGAGAGGGATGACCGAATTCTCCGGATTTCATCATACCGATCTTCTGCATTACCCGTTCGGAAGGCAGATTAATTTTTGCAGTAAATGAATACAATCTACGGAGACCTATGCTTTTTGCGAAATCCAAAACCGCATGCGCGGCTTCCGTAGCATAGCCCCGATTATGATAATCGGCTGACAAGCGCCAGCCGATTTCAATTCCAGGAGTAAAATCGGCCTCAAAACCAATCTCATGCAGCCCGACATAACCGATAAACGTACCGCCGTCCTTCAATTCAACAGCAAACAGACCCCAACCATTTTTATTGAATTCTTCTCTGATCCTATCATAAAATGCTTCTGTTTCCGAAGCATTCAATACATCAGGGAAAAAACGCATGACACGTCGATCCTTATTCATTTTTATGAATAAAGGCAGATCCTCGCTTCGCCATGGCCGAAGACGCAGTCTTCTGGTTTCAATGTATGGTTGTCTGTCTGGCATCTCAAAATATTGTATTACGGCGTATAACCGGAAAAACGCGGAGTAGGATCACATCAGATTCCACTCCGCGCTTTTTTATTATCGAAGGATAAAATCAGTCGAAGATATGTTTGAGTTTGGAGAAGATACGGCGGCTGTCGTCATCACTGGGTTTTATGCCGGGTTGCGCGCGCATAGCCTCAAACTCTGCTTTCTGAGCATCCGTAAGTTTCTCAGGAATATAGACCATGATATTGATCAGTTCATCGCCGGTACCTCCGTTTTCAGGATCCGGAAGACCTTTGCCGCGAAGACGCAGCACCTTGCCCGGTTGTGTGCCTGCAGGGACATTCATACGGGCTCGGCCTGTAATCGTAGGAACTTCAACAGCTCCTCCAAGAGCGGCAGTAGGAATGTCGAGCATCAGATTATAGATTACATCGGCACCGTCGCGAATAAGTTCAGGATGCTTGATTTCCTCGATCACTACAAGAAGATCGCCGGGGACACCTCCACCCTTGGGATAGTTACCTTTGCCGCGGAGCGCGAATGTCTGTCCTTCCTGAGCTCCTGCCGGTATCGAGAAACTTACTTCTACATCACGACGCTGGACACCTTCGCCGTTGCAATAGGAACAACGTTCGGAGATGACTTTTCCAGTCCCGTCGCATGTCGGGCATACGACAGTAGCGCCTCCGAAGCCGAATTGTGCGAACTGATTGTCCTGCACATGGCCCTGACCATGGCAGGTGGAACATGTAGCGAAAGCCACGCCATCCTTGGCTCCTGTACCCTTGCAGTGATCGCATGCCACGAACGTAGGAACCCTCAGAGTCTTGTCTACGCCCTTGGCTATATCCTCAAGGGTGAGCTTGACACGAATTCTGAGATCAGATCCACGACGTTGACGACGTTGCTGACGACGACCGCCGGTAGCTCCGCCAAAACCTCCGAAGCCACCGAATTCCTCGGCAAAACGACGCAGGATATCGTTGAGATCCATACCACCGGCGCTGTAGAATCCACCGGCGCCTCCACCCGGGAAACCCTGTGGCCCCATAGAATGACCGTACTGGTTATACATCTCGCGTTTTTTCTCGTCGCTCAGCACATCGTACGCCTCGGCCGCTTCCTTGAATTTTTCCTCAGCGGCCTTGTCGCCTGGATTACGGTCGGGGTGATACTGGAGGGCAAGCTTTCGGTATGCCTTTTTTATCTGGTCGGGTGTGGCGTCGCGGCCGACGCCGAGCACTTCATAATAATCACGTTTTTCAGCCATAACAGTCGCTTATTCGCCCACAGCCACCTTGGCGTGGCGGAGGACTTTGTCATTGAGCATATAACCCTTCTGAGTAGTATCTATAACCTTGCCTTTGAGATCTTCAGACGGTGCGGGAATTGTCGCTATCGCCTCGTGAAGATCTGGGTTGAAATCGGCACCGGTGCTATCCATTACCTTCACACCCTGGCTCTCGAGGTATTTTATGAGCTTATTATAGATCAGCTCCATTCCCTCGCGGACAGCCTCGGCCGAATTATCGGAAGCCGCAGCCACCAGACCGCGTTCGAAATCATCGACTATAGGCAGGAATCCGAGAAGCACACGCTCGGCTGCGTTCTTGAGAAGATCGGCTTTCTCACGGGTAACACGTTTACGATAGTTATCGAACTCGGCCATAAGGAAAAGATACTCTTTCTTTTCTTTCTCTATGACAGCTCGGGCCTCGTCGAGTTCGTTCTGAAGGCGGGCATTTTCCTCAAGCTCTGCCTCTGCCACATTGTCGTCGGTCTCGTCTTCGTCAAGTACGTCGAAAACTTCCGGTTCTTCCTTGATTTCCTCAGGCTTTGAAGCCGACTGAGGTTCTTCTTTCTTCTTATGTTGATCTTTGTTGCTCATATTCGTTGTACGTTATTTATTAATCCATATACAAAAATTCGGCCAAAAACTGTTAAATGGCCGCTTTGTCAAAAAGAATAACAAAATTCGCACGCTTATCGTTCATTTTCAGAGATTGCCTGCAAAAACTTCGCAATCGCCGAATACAGAGGTTGCCTCTTCTGCCAATTTGGCATTACCGAATAGTCCGTAGACAGACGCTCCCGAGCCGGACATAGAGGCAAAAACAGCTCCGGCATCATACATGCGCTTCTTGACAGCTTCTATTTCAGGTCTCAGTGGGAAGATCGAGGTTTCAAAGCCGTTGGACAGCAAGGGCGAGACACGCCATGTCTGCAAGGGTGTTCGCATCGCCACGGCAGGCGACATGCCCGCGCCCAGAGCCTTGACCGATGCTCCGGCATATGCCTCTCGCGTCGATACCGCTTGTGAGCGTGGCTTGGCTATCAACAATCCGATCCCTTTCAGGTCGCTTACATCTACAGGCTCAAGTATCTCACCGATACCACTTGCGAGTGCGGGACGATTATAGATGAAGAACGGACAATCGGCTCCGACCCGGAGTGCCACCTTTGCCATCTCCTCATCATCAAGGCCAAGGCCGAGAAGCTCATTGGCACCTTTTATGGCAAATGATGCATCGGAAGAGCCGCCCCCAAGTCCGGCCCCCATAGGAATCACTTTTTTAAGATATATATCCAGGGGAGGCATACTATGTCCGATATAATCTTCAAGAGCATGCAGAGCCTTAAGCACAAGGTTGTTTTCGGGCCGACAGTCACCAAAGTCATCGTCAGTGTGCAGCGTAACACCATCGTCGGTGCCGGGAACAATTTCCAGAATATCGCACCACCCTACCGGCAACATTACTGTCGATATATCATGATATCCGTCCGGGCGTTTTCCGGTAATGCAAAGGCCGAGATTTATTTTGGCGTTGGGAAAGAGAATCATGATACGAGATTTATTTTGGCGTTGGGAAAGAGAATCATGATATCAGAAATTTAAACGGAAACCTATCGACGGATTCCAGGCATGAACTTTATAATTGGCTGTAAATATTGCCTCTTTATTAAGGAGCAGATCTTTGTAGGTGCACGAAGCATTGTCAACTCCGAGTCCTGCAACATAAAGAAGAGACGCATCTATGCTGAAATTCCTGATAGGAGAGAACGAGAAACCGACAGACGGCTCTATTTTGGTCATACCCGGAGTTTCGGGATTATAATGTGTCTTGCTTACAGGAGTGGTATCGATCATCATGCCCGCACGGAGCTGAAAACGATTGGTAAGATCATACTGCGCACCGAGATGAAAAGTCCATGAGTTGCTGTAATTCTTTTCTATATACTGGTTGTATGGAGCCAAAGTTTCGCTAAGGAATTCGATATCAAGACTCTTATATGCGCTCCAGCCGGTCCACTGGGCATCGAATGCAAGTATAAGTTTTTCAATCGGTCTGTAAGACACACCAAGATTAAGAATAGCGGCCGCAGGCATGGCGGCAGTAAAATTAGCCTTATCGAGAATACCGAGTTGTGATTCGAGAATCTGACGCGCCATTTCATTGCCGAAGCGCACAGAAGCGTCACCACATTTCACTTTCAGGTTCATCTTGCTGCGGAAAGAGGCTCCCACCGTCCATTTTTCATTGATATCCCACATCGCACCTACATTTACACCTACAGTGACAGCAGCTTTGCCTTTGAGATTAATCGATGCCGGAGTATCTGAGAATCGGTAGTCACTGCCGAGCATTCCGAGCATGGTGTTCATCGAACTTTCAGAGACTAGACCTTTATCAAGATCAACATTACCGAATGTGATCATAGCACCGGCTCCGACCGAAAGAGACGGGATAATACGCCATGCAAGTGTCGGCTGAATGGTAAACGCCTTAAGCGCAACGCGCTGATTAAGCACAGCGCCCGGCCAGTTATCACCCCAGTTTATTCCGCTACCGTAGGGAGTATAGAAACTCACACCGGCCTTGAAATTATCATATACACTCATTCCGAAATTAAATGCCATTGGAGTGGAGGGATCATTCGCAGTCTTGTAAGTCTTATCGCCGACTTCAGCAGATGCATGGGCGAAGATACCCGTCACGCTACCCTGAAATTCGAGCGTTTTGTCGAGAAAACCAAGTCCGGCCGGATTGAAAATCATACTTTCGGCACCGAGTTTGAGTGCGGTACCGGTATGTCCCATACCATTTTGACGTGCGCTGAGAGTATTGATCTGATATCCCTCTGCATGCATGACGAAAGCCGACACTGCCATCAGTGCCGTCGCGGTTATTTTTGAAAATGTCATATTATTTCTTATCAACAAACAATGTTTATAGGTTTACCTTCAAGGTAAGCCTTTATATTTTCGGCAGCAATACCGATAAGACGCTCACGGGCTTCAACCGATGACCAGGCGACATGCGGAGTGATATAACAGCGAGGAGCCGCAAGCAACGGATTGTCGAAATGTGGCGGTTCATTGTCGAGGACATCAAGACCGGCGGCAAAAATACGTCCTTTCACCAATGCCTCGGCCAGATCTGCGGCATTGACGAGAGGGCCGCGTCCTGTATTGATGACTATCGCCGACGGTTTCATCATATCAAGTCGCCTGGCATCGACAAATCCTTTTGTCGATGGTGTGAGAGGACAGTGCAGACTTACGACATCGCTATCTGCAAAAAGAGTATCAAGATCAACTTTGATATATCCGTCGGGCAACTCCGATTGTTTCTTAGATGTATATACGGCAATATTCATGCCGAGAGCTGCTGCGATAGCGGCAGTTGCGCGTCCTGTGTTGCCGAATCCCACCACGCCGAATGTCTTTCCGGCAAGTTCATGCCAGTCTTCTATCCTGAATGTGAAATCCTGGCATACGGTCCAGCGACCACGGCTCACTTCGCAGGCATACGACTCTACTCTGCTAATTATTGCCAGCAAAAGAGCTATTGCATGCTGTGCCACTGACGCCGTACTATAGGCCGGTATATTTGTCACTGTGATACCGGCAGCTCCGGCGGCCTCGATATCGACCACATTATAACCGGTAGCCAACACCCCTATATATTTCAGTTCTGGCAACTGTGCGATAGCCGCTGAATCAATTACCGTCTTATTAGTCAAAGCCATCTGAGCGCCACGAAGTCGTTCTACAACGTCACTTGAAGCAGTACGGTCCCAGACCGTAAAATCACAGATAGACGAGAGCGCGCCCCATCGGCTGTCCGGTTCCGGAGATACGGGATATAATGTTGCGCCGTCAAGACATACGAGTTTCATGTCTGTTATGATCCGTTTATAAAATGACGCACCGCACAGCCCTTTTGCAAGGCGTGCGGTGCGGATAATTTTCCCGATTACTTAATCAGATATTGGGAGGAAATCGACTGGTTGCAGTGTACGCGGCGGATTGTGTCGGCAAAAAGACGGGCGACAGAAATGATCGTGCACTTGCTGCAATCTTTGGTATAGGGAATCGAATTGGTGAAAATCATTTCGACAAGAGCGCTGTCATTTACGCGCTGAGTTGCCGGGTCGCTCATAATTGCATGTGTGGCAAGAGCACGGACTGATTTCGCACCGTTTTCCATCATGAGATCGGCAGCCTTGGTGATGGTTCCGGCAGTGTCTACCATGTCATCGACAAGTATCACATTTTTATCTTTTACATCGCCGATAACAGTCATTTTGGCAACCACATTTGCTTTTGCACGCTGTTTATGGCAAAGCACCAGAGGAACATCAAGATACTTGGCATAGTTGTTCGCACGTTTCGCACCACCGACGTCAGGAGTGGCAATCACCATATCGGGAAGTTTAAGACTCTGGATATACGGAATGAATACCGACGAAGCGTAGAGGTGGTCGACAGGAATATTGAAGAATCCCTGGATCTGATCAGCATGCAGATCCATAGTGATCACACGTGTGGCGCCGGCCGTCACGAGCAGATCGGAAACGAGTTTGGCGGCAATTGACACACGGGGCTTATCCTTGCGGTCCTGACGGGCCCATCCGAAATACGGCATAACTGCGATAACCGATTTGGCCGAGGCACGCTTGGCCGCATCAATCATCAGAAGAAGCTCCATGAGGTTGTCGCTGTTAGGGAAGGTCGACTGCACGATATACACTTCGCAGCCACGAACCGATTCTTCGAATGAAACCTCGAACTCGCCGTCGGCGAAATGTTCAATCTTCATCGAGCCTAATTCTACACCGAGTTCTTTGCAGATTTCCTCGGCCATATATCTCGACTTTGTACCGGAGAAAATCTTGAAAGGTGAAAGGGAAGTATCCATTGTATTTTATATGATGTGATGGAATTTATTTCTTTTTAGCTTCTGATTTCGTCTTTGTTTCCGACGGAAGCGGACGCAGAGGTTTTATACGGTCAGATGATATTTTCCAGACTGCGGCATTATGAGCCGGAACATGGACGCGGAACGGTTCGGTAGAAGCGAATATTTTAGCTTCAGAACCGCCTTCGAGCAGATTGCGCGCCTTGGGGTCGATGCCTTCCGGCAAATCGAGAGACATAAACGCATGACGAGGGATGATCAGATCCACATCATCGTCAGAATTGCCGAAATTTGCGACAATGACGATAGTCTCATCGTCTTTGTGACGTAAAAAAGCAAAATGACGGTGAGGGTTAAGACCCAGATTCTCCAGATTGACATACATAAGGTCAAAAAACGAACCTTCACGCAATGCGGCTTCGCTGTTGGCAAGAGTAAGTATCCTGCGATATAAGGCCCGCAGCGACTTTTGCTGAGGAGTAAGAGCACCCCGGCAAGTACCATTCTTAAGCCAGCGTCGTATTGTCGCCAGACTCCAATAGTCGAATATTGTCGTACGTCCGTCAAGACCGCTGAATCCTTCGGCATCCATACCCGGTTCTCCGAGTTCCTGCCCGAAATATATCATGAACGGGCCTGTCGAGAAAAACGCGCTTACTACGAGCGACGGAACGACCCTCTGTGCATCTCCGGCATAAAAGGTAGAGGCAAAACGCTGTTCGTCGTGATTTTCAAGAAAATTAAGCATCTTGTCGCCAATGCCTTCGACTGTCTGCCAACAGCCTGTAATGCGTGCTGCGGAATGATTTGCAGTCTCGACAGCGCGCAAGGTATCATAGAGATTGACCTTGTCGTAGAGGTAGTCGAAGCCGGCATAGTCGAGATACGGACGGTATAGACTCACATCGTAAATCTCGGCTATGAATACAATCTCAGGCCAATGTTGCTTCACCTGGGGAATAGCCCAGTGCCAGAATTCCGCAGGCACCATATGGGCCATATCGCATCGGAAACCGTCAATACCCTTTGAGGCCCAGAAACGGAGAATATGCAGCATTTTGAACCACGTATCGGGAATCGGATCGAAATGACTCGAACCGTTGCCATAGTCGATGCCATAATTCAATTTTACTGTCTCATACCAGTCATTGGGCCCCGGAAAAGCCGTGAAACAATCGTTGCCTGAGGCCTTGGCCGGAAATTCGACGTAGGCATCCGCACCGCTTCCGAGATCGATATGTGGAGAGAACTGCTGGCGGGTGATATAGTAGAAATTATTGTTCGGTTCGAAGAACATTTCATGGTTATCTCCGGCACCGAAATCCTCGATTCCCGCGGGCTTTGCATCCGAATGATACTGACGGGCTACATGATTAGGCACGAAATCGATTATCACCTTGAGGCCTGCCTCATGCGTACGGTCAACCAGAGCTTCGAATTCAGCCATACGTCCAGGGACATCGACAGCCAGATCCGGATCAATGTCATAGTAATCGCAGATTGCATACGGACTGCCGGCCTTGCCTTTGACAATGTGTGGATTCTGACGAGAGATACCATATGAGGTATAATCGACATCGTGTGCATGCTCAATGATTCCAGTATACCATACATGAGTCGCTCCCAGATCCCGGATCGCACCGAGAATCGTAGAATTTATATCATTGAGTTTGCCCGAACCGTTTTGTTGCAGAGTGCCTCCGACTACAGGAGTGGTACAATAGTTTGTAAACAGGCGGGGCAACAACTGATAGATTATCGGTTTCTGATGTATCATAGAATTTGTTTTCAAGATGGCAGACAACTGATTGACGGAGCCTGTCCGACAGGATTCCATAGGCCTGCTTTTTTTAATTCCGCACGCGTATGTATATATCCGCTAACAAAAAGATTTTTCACATGTTTCAGATCGAAGACAGCATAATCGGCAATCTCGAGTGTCTCAACGGATATATCGCACATAGCCATATCTTCCGCCTGATTCGCCTTCGCCATAAGATTATATGTGCGCATGGCGACATCGACAATCGATGTGAATTTTCTCTTAGGTCTGAGCGGACTCACATTTATGCCGATAAGTGTATCGCATTTATCACGGAGCATCCATGCCGGATGGTTGCGGAGCACACCTCCGTCAACATAATTCACACCGTCGATAACAACAGGTTTAAAGACAATGGGAATCGAGCACGATGCAGTCAGACGGGGACCGATTTCTCCCGTATGAAACGCCACGGGACATGCCGAATCAAGATCTGTCGCGCCGATATATACCGGTATGCGCAGATCTTCGAGACGTCGGGGACCGCCAAGCGCACGGACTATGAAACGGGCAAATTTATCTAATTTGAAAATGCCGCACTGACCTATGCTCAATTCTGTAAAGTCACGGAAACTGGTTTTTGCAAATAACGTGGCAATACCCATAGGGGTTACACCGCCGGCATAAAGCACCGCCGCGACCGAACCGGCACTTACTCCGGCGATTATATCCGGTCTGAGGCCGGCTTCTTCTATAGCCATCAGCGCGCCGGCATGGGCGAAGCCACGGGCGCCGCCGCCGCTGAGAGCTACGCCAAGACGATATTTTTTCTTTTCTCCTGTATCCATGACCTTCGCATTCCAACTGCAAAATTAATCAGAATTAAGCGCACCACAAAATTTTTTTAAAGCACGAAACGAAGATTATCATACCTGCGACCGCGGAACTACGACACATCATATTTTTACATCAATTTTTTGTGACATCCGAACGTAAAGTGCGCAGGAAATGTTGTAATTTTGGAAATCGAATGGATATGGTAAAAGATTCAGGACACAAAAAAAATAACCGCGGCGCCATGTTTATGGAAAAGTCGTTGAAAATGTGGACATATTTCAACACCGGAATATGGAGTGATACTCGCCGTAACTGGTGGATAAATATCCTGCGCACTCTGAATCTTTCGATAAATTCTTTTCTGAACCGCGACATACAGACACAGGCTTGTGCCATGACATACCGGACAATGCTGGCGGTAGTGCCCGCTCTGGCAATGCTAATTGCCATAGGCCGCGGTTTCGGAATCCAAAATGTACTCGAAGAGGAGCTTTTCCGTCTTTTTCCCGCACAGCACTATGCTATAAACTACGGAATACGGTTTGTTGACTCCTACCTGAAACAAAGTTCCGAAGGACTCTTCGTGGGAGTCGGCATCGCCTTCCTATTGTGGACATTGATATCGTTGATCAGCAATATGGAGGACACTTTCAACCTCATATGGGGGCAGGTTCCGAGCCGAAGCATATGGCGTAAGATTACGGATTACACTGCGATGTTGCTCATTCTCCCCGTACTGCTGATCTGTGCGAGCGGTATCTCACTGCTGCTAAGCTCTACTCTGAATTCTATTTTCCATTTCGACTTCATGACGCCTGTAATTTCGATATTACTCGAAGTCGCATCATGGATCATGACATGGCTGTTTTTTGCCGCCATCTATCTACTGCTCCCGAATACCAAGGTAAAAATAAAAAACGCTCTTATCTCTGGCGTTCTGGCCGGCAGCGCATTTATTGTACTGCAGTGGTTATTCGTGTCGGGCACGCTCTACGTGACGCGCTATAACGCCATATATGGCTCTGTGGCGTTTCTCCCTCTCATGCTGCTTTGGATGCAGCTGGCATGGGTGATATGTCTCGCAGGCGCAGTGATATGCTACTCTTCGCAGAATGTATTCGCCTTCAGCCTCGACCGCGAGGTCGCATCCATATCTATCGGTTATCGGTCGAAAGCCATTCTGGCAATATGCACGATCGTAACGCACCGGTTTATAAATGAACAGGGCCCGGCGACCGACAGAGATCTTATGGAGGCTTACGAACTTCCGGCAAGGATGGTGACAAATGTTACAGAACTCTTATGCCGCGCCGGTGTTTTTTCCCGTGTACTTCTTCCGGACAGTAAGGATGTATACGGATATCAGCTGGCCCTTGATCCGTCAATTCTCAGTGTAGGCATTCTCGCCCGCAGGATAGATAGTACCGGAACATCTGGCTTCGTGCCGGAATTTTCCACAAACTTTCCTGGAGTCGAAGCTACCGCCGATACTCTTGGAAAAACATTTATTGAAAAAGCGGATACTATTCTGATTCGAGATATCCAGATAGTAGACAAAACAATCCAACACCCTATAAAACCAATATAATGAAAAAAGTAATCGCTACAACTGCCGCTCCCGGGGCTATCGGCCCCTACAGCCAGGCTATCGACACAGGTTCGTTCGTCTATGCATCGGGCCAGATTCCCATCAACCCCGCGACAGGCGAGATCCCGGAAGGTATCACAGCTCAGACCAAACAATCGCTCTCGAACGTGTGCGCGATTCTGGAGGCAGCCGGCCTGACCGTTGACAATGTGGTCAAGACCACTGTTTTCCTTTCCGACATGGCCAATTTCGGGCCAATGAACGAAGTATACGGCACCGTTTTTACAGAACCCTACCCTGCCCGTTCAGCTGTCGCTGTCCGCGAACTGCCTAAGGGTGTACTTGTTGAAATCGAAGTAATAGCCGTCCGCTAAACTCGAAAAACAGGAAAACGAAGAAAGCCCGGAGCCAATTTCGACTCCGGGCTTTCTTATATAATCTTCTGTTTACTAAATCCAGCGTGTGAACGCGAAATCCTGACGATGCGGGAGTTCGGCATTCTTGGGATAGAGACGGAATCCATAGCGGAATACACCGGCATCGCGGAGTTTCGTCTTGAGCTCATATGTAAGGACATTGCCTTCTTCCTTGACAACCTTGAACGGTTCTACTCGGGAAAGAGACTCGCTGCCGTCCTGCTGACGGTAAACGACCATTTCAAGACCGAGGTCACGACCGATACCGTTGGTATCGACAGTCACTTCGATATGTACAGGCTCGCCAGCGATAGAGTTGGTGAGCTCGCCGCTGTGACGCACATCAAGAACCTTTACACCATCCCATTCGGAAGCGACACGCTCTTTCCAGGCTGCAATGCTCTTGGCAAGAGCGAAATTGTCGGCTGCAAGACGTTTGCTACGGGCTGCCTCCTTGTCATAGAAGCGGTGGATATAGTCTTCGATCATACGCTTCATGGTGAAGTGGGGAGCTATATCGCCGATAGAACCCTTGATATACTGGATCCACTTAGGTGAATAGCCGGCGGAATTCTTCTCGAAATAGAGAGGAATGATCTCGTTTTCGAGCATAGAATAGATGGTAGCGGCATCGAGTTTGTCCTGCTGGCCCTGATCGGTATATGTGCGTTTGTCGGTGAGAGCCCAGCCGGCATGTTCGTTGAAACGATAGCCTTCGTACCACCATCCGTCGAGCACGGAGAAGTTGAGTACGCCGTTCATCTCAGCCTTTTCACCCGATGTACCGGAAGCCTCAAGAGGACGTGTCGGGGTATTGAGCCAGATATCTACGCCGGTAACGAGACGCTTGGCTACAATCATGTTGTAGTCCTCAAGGAAGATAATCTTGCCGAGGAACTGAGGCATGCGCGAGATTTCGACAATGCGCTTGATAAGTCCCTGACCAGCACCGTCGGCAGGATGAGCCTTACCGGCAAATACAAACTGCACGGGGAATTTCTCGTTGTTTACGATACGGGCCAGACGGTCGAGATCGGTAAAGAGAAGGTGTGCACGTTTATACGTTGCGAAACGACGGGCAAAACCGATAATGAGAGCGTTGGGATTGATTTTGTCGACAATATTCATCACAGCGGAGGGGTCGCCCTGGTTGGCAAGCCATTTCTCCTTGAAGTCGCGACGGACGAAATTGATGAATTTGTTTTTGAGGGTAACACGCATATTCCAGATTTTTTCATCGGGAATATTGAAGATACCCTTCCAGGCCTCGGGATTGCTCTGATCCTCGAATACCTGAGGACCAAGTTCATTCCAATAGAATTCTTTCCATTCCGAAGCCGCCCAGGTAGGCATGTGGACACCATTGGTCACATAACCTACGTGGCTCTCCTCCCAGGAGTAGCCCTTCCAGATTCCGGCGAACATCTTCTTGGATACTTCTCCGTGGAGCCAGCTTACGCCATTGGCTTCCTGACAGGTATTGAGGGCGAACACGCTCATGGAGAAGCGCTCGTTCGTATCAGGGTTCTCACGGCCCATATTCATGAGATCGTTCCAGCTAATACCGAGTTTAGCAGGATATTCGCCCATATACTTGCCGAACAGACCTTCGTCGAAATAGTCGTGACCGGCAGGCACAGGAGTATGAACAGTGTAGAGCGACGAAGCACGCACAAGCTCGAGAGCTACGTTGAAATCGAGACCGTCTTTCTGCACGTAATCGACAAGACGCTGGAGGTTGAGCAGAGCCGCATGGCCTTCATTGGCGTGATAAAGCTGGCTGTTGACACCAAGTTTCTGAAGCATGAGGACACCACCGATGCCGAGCAGATACTCCTGCTTGATACGGTTTTCCCAATCACCGCCATAGAGTTTGTGTGTGATGGGACGGTCGAATTCGCTGTTCATGTCGAAGTCGGTATCCATCAGATAGAGCTTCATTCGACCTACATTCACACGCCAGATGTGCGAATAGATGATACGGCCGGGATAAGGCACCTCGAGAATCATGGGACGGCCGTCTTTCTCCATTACCTGCTCGATAGGAAGCTGGTTGAAGTTCTGAGGCTCGTAGTTGGCCACCTGCTGTCCGTCGACAGAAAGTGTCTGTGTGAAGTAACCGTAGCGGTAAAGGAAGCCGACGGCAGTCATATCGACACAGCTGTCGGATGCCTCCTTGATATAGTCACCGGCAAGCACACCGAGGCCGCCGGAATATATTTTGAGACAGTTGCACAGACCGTATTCCATCGAGAAATACGATACAGAAGGAATATCCTTGCGCATAGGCTTGCTCATGTATTCCTTGAAATCGGCATATACATGATTGATCTGAGCCATGAGAACCTCATCGGTTATTATTTCGGCTATGCGGTCGGAAGAAAGCTGCTGAAGGAGCATAACGGGATTCTCGCCCGTCTTACGCCAGAGGTCGGGGTTAAGGGAACGGAAGAGATTCTTGGCCTCGCTGTTCCATACCCACCAGAGATTTTTTGCAAGCTCGTCAAGGGGTTTGAGCTGTGCGGGCAGCTCTGCCTTGACAGTAATGTCGCGCCACTGGGGTGCGTTCGTGTTGCTTACCGGTAATTTCATATAATAATTTGATTTTATCCTCTATTAAAGAAGTGATTTGTAACGAGGAGATTATTTTAGAGTTCTATCGTCGCGATGTTCAAGAGCAAGACAATATGCCTTATCGTAGAATGCAATAAAATCAGTCCATTGCGCGCGCATGGCAGTTTCGGAAGCTGCTTTTCGATATAAGGCTGCATTCGCAGGATCAGCGCACACAAGAGATTCGATATCCTTGACGATTTCCCTACAAGCTTCGCCATAGTTTGAATCATCACGGTGGATCACCGACACACCTGATGTCGCGAAACCGGGCTTGCATTCTTCCTCAACCCACATGCCGAAACCGGCGAGGTCGGTGGTTATTGTCGGCACACCGAAAGCAACGCTTTCGAGAGGAGTATATCCCCATGGCTCGTAATAAGATGCGAACACCGTGGCATCAAGGCCGGGGAGAACATCGTAGTAAGTAAGATTGAATATACCATCGGATCCGTCGAGATAGCAGGGCACATATATTACCGATACCTTCGAGGAGGCATCATTGGCGAAACTGAGCGCATGTATACGGCGGTTGACAGGATCTTCGTTATAATTGTTGAGATTATGCGTCAGTAGCGGATCGGTCAGGCGCGAATGTTCATTCATTGCGAGGCTGTGCTGCAAGTCGGAGCGAGGTCCCGCACACCACGCAGGCACCATGACAAAAGCGAGAATACGGCGTGCTGTATCCGCAGAATTCAGACAGTTCAGAGCATCGAGATACATGTCGATACCTTTGTTGCGATATTCGCAACGTCCGGAAGTGGCCACAATAAACGTATCTTCAGTGAATTCGAGTCCGGTCAGTGCTGAAGCCACACGAAACATCGCCTCACGGGCCGTACGGCGAGCGGCGGCATATTTGATTTTTCCGGGGACGAAATTGAGTTCGAACCCGTTGGGAGTAACGACATCGGGCTTCTTTTCAAGCAATTGTTCAGCCTCGCGGGCTGTCACATCGCTGACCGTAGTGAAGCAGTCGGCATTCCATGCCGCGGCTTTTTCGAGAGAATGCTTCGACTGCATGTTGAGTTCAGCAGCCATCTGATCGCCATTATAGTTTGAAAGCTGGTCGTACAGTGGCTTTCCGTTTCCGCAGATACTGCGGCCTATACTTGTGGCATGAGTGGTGAATACTGTAGCGACTTCCGGCATATCAGCTTTCAGGGTCAGAAGCCCCATAGCAGTAGTCCATTCGTCGAAATGGGCGACCACTTTCCGACGATCGACCTTGGAGAATTCGATTATGCTCTCTATTACGGCAGCAGCGGCACGGGCGAATGCGCATCCTTCGTCATAATCGCCATAGGCATGAAGCGAATCAACTCTATAGAGATCCCACATACGCCCATAGGCCATATCTTTATTGGCATACATGCCATCGAATCTAACGAGAATAGCGACAGGTCGGCCGGGAATATTCCAGCGACCGACACGCACATCGACGCCCTCGGGCAGAAGTGCATTTTCAACCCAGCGACGCATGAGGCGGGGCGACTCGACGAAATATGGTGAAGGATTAGCCTCACTCCATACGTCAGGCCCTATAAATATCAGATTGTCGCCGAAGCTGGCCTTTAACGTCTTGGCTTTACTTGAAAGCACGGTATAGATACCGCCGACCTTATTGCAGACCTCCCAGCTCGTTTCGAATAGAAAATCAATTTCTTGTCGACAATTGTCCATATCGGATAGTTATGATTTTGGAGGTGCAAAGGTAGCGATTATTTATTAAAAAAACAATAGTTATATGGCGATGAGCCAGGTCCAAACGCACAAAATCGCGCCCTCAGCACTTTCTGAAAGGCATAAGGGCGCGATATTTTTTTGATTCTTCCTGACGTCAGCCGAGTCGGTCGTTCATCAGCCGGCCCATTTCGGCGGCAAGTTCGGCAGCGGCAGCTCCGGCTGCTACCGCATAATCTTCTCCGGCAGATGCGTAGATAATTCCGCGACTGCTGTTGACCAGAAGTCCGCATTCATCGATCATACCATAACGCACAACCTCTTCGAGACTGCCACCCTGCGCGCCGACTCCCGGCACAAGCAGGAAGTGGCGAGGTGCTACCGCTCGTATACTCTCAAGACTCTGGGCCTGTGTTGCTCCGACCACATACATAGTATCGATAGGACTGCCCCAATGACGCGACAATCGTATCACACGCTCATACATAGGTACTCCCTTGGCATCTTGGACAGTCTCGAAATCCTTGGCAGATGCATTTGAAGTAAGAGCAAGAATTATAGACCACTTGTCTTTATAGTTAAGGAAGGGTCGTACTGAGTCCTCTCCCATATATGGAGCAAGTGTCACTGCATCGAAATCCATGGCTTCGAAGAATGTGCGGGCATACATAGCTGCCGTATTACCGATATCTCCGCGTTTGGCATCTGCGATTATGAACTGATCGGGATATTTCGCACGTATATATTTCACAGTTTCCTCAAGCACGCGAATGCCGTCTGCGCCGAGGCACTCGTAGAAAGCGAGATTAGGCTTGTAGGCTACACAATATGCCGCGGTAGCATCGATAATCGCCTTATTGAATGCAAGTACACGTTCGGCATCCGTACCCTCGATACAAGCAGGAAGTTTTTTCACATCAGGATCGAGACCCACGCAGAGGAACGAGCCTTTCTCAAAAATTTTTTCGACAAGTTCTGTTCTTTTCATATTTCTTTAGATAGTTTTATTCAAAAATTTCAGCAAGCAATGCTTCAAGTTCGGAAATAGGTGCATTATTCAGGAGAATAGTGCCGTCCGGAGCAAACAGAACCGTATGCGGTATCGATTCGACCATATATGTCTGCGACGCTCCTTCTCCGCCATCGCTCAACCATATCTCCCACGGCAGTGCAAGACGGTCGATTGCAGAAAGAGAATTCTCCGGTTTATCACCGACGGTCACGCCGAGTATTCTGAAGTTCTTGTCTTTATATAAGGAATACATTTTCTTAAGGTGATCCATAGATTTTATGCATGGACCGCACCATGAGGCCCAAAAATCGAGCAACACATAGTCACCTTTACCAACAACATCGCTCAGACGATGAATATCACCGTTATATTCTACAGAAAAATCGCTGAAAATCTTACCTGGTTTGGTTTTTTCCTTAATTTCAAGATTAGACAGATAAGACTTTACAGCCGTCAGCTGCATTATGGCTGGATGCGATTCGAAATATTCCTTTGGCTGTCGGGTCTGCATGGCAATCGAAGCGCCAAAAGCATTGTCGGCGTTATCAGCCATCGCATTACGCAATATATCATCATATTGCTTCGAAATCTCGGTTCTCTCAGCCTCGGATGCTGCCGATTTATAGTTCGAACTAAGTTCACGGATTTTATCGACCAGTTCACGTTTAGCCTTGTTAAGCGCTCCACCGCGAACATCCCATGTAGTTCTGACACCCCCGGGTATTTCTTCAACGGATACAGATATATCTATCGAATCATTTTCAAGATAAAAATCAGCAATGCGTCCACCATCTACAATAATATTCGCATAACATGGATTTGCTATCGTTCCCGTGAATACAGCTTCGAAATCGCTTATAAGAGCAGAATCAAGCGGAGTGTCGGAATCGGCATAGAGATATGCCATGGCGCCGTCTTTATCCGGTGGCGCTGTCAAGGATATCACGTATCCGGCCCGAACAGCCAAAACCGTCAAAAAAGCGCATAGTGAAAATAATATAAACTTTTTCATCTGGTAAAAAGGTAATAACGAGGATTGACAATCGTGGGAATGCTATCGTTTTCAAGTTGAAGATGAGTAAAGACCAGACGTCCCTCGCGACCATCGGCAGTATCGGCAGCCAAGGATAGAGGTGTATTCATCTCCTTAATCACCAGCATACTGTCGATATTTATTTTTGTTTTATATCCGTTATATTCCAGAGTCGCCAATCCACAGGAATCAACATCCAGTCTACGACTGCCCCATGATGTCACATGCATTACTTTCGAAAAGCCGGCAGGCATTTCAATCTCATCGGAAGCATCAAGAATAAAATCATAGACAGGTTCTATCACTTCCACCTCCGTGCTATCGGCACAATACGGCAACAAACGCCAAACTGCCAGTTTTTCATCCGATCTGACAATATCGCTGACACGTGAATGGTCATCCCAATCATCGAGATACTCTATACGCGAAGCGAGATTGTCGGCTTCTTTCCTATTCATTTCTTCAAGAATATCTACAAGCCGTTCCTCGCTTATCGGGAAAGTTTCAACCCCTTGAACACGCAGGGCATCAATGACAGAAGACCGGATGGCCCGGTCGGCTATCGACGTAAAATTCATCCCCGGCACCATCGAGACAAGTGCGAACACCACTGCGAAGGATACAGCTACAAAGTTAAGATTGGCATTATTCTTGAAAACAAGATAAAGCATAACCGCATATGCCCATATATTAAACGCCGCCACATAAAGGCGAGAAACCGTGACACCATACTCTCCTACCCGATAAAACAAACCGATACTCATAAGTACAAGCAGCGGAATCAACGCAATAGGGAGAATCCTGCGTACAAGAGTGTATATTTTTACTGCCGAAGCAGAAATTTCATCACCAAAAGAATACCTTTGCATTCCGTAGAGCATGATAAGCGATACACACATCAGTCCTGTAACCATCCACGTAATCGAAGCCTGTGGCAATTCCCATGTAAAAAGAATTTTTGCCGCATATACATATAATATCAGCATATAGACACCGACCAAGGGCAACATCACATTCTTACAAAATGCGCCTACAGGCGAAGACGTCGGAAGATCTACAGAAGAGATATCCCGCGATAGTGGAATCCGCGACAAATAAACTACAGCCGGCACCCAGACAGCGAGAATACACATGGCCGTAACCATCGGTTTGTATTCATCAAACCTGAAAAGAATATTTATCGACGAAAAAATTATCAGACAAGACAAGGCCATTACAGCTCCGATAAATACAGCCATAACCACAGCACCGAGCTGACATACAGTATAATGCCACAATTGACGACGGTCAAGACGTTTCACCGACGGCAAAAAGAAAATTGCTGCAGCGAAAGCTGCTGTCATGGCCGCACGGCCTATAAATTCCGCCATATGCGATACACCTCCACGCATACACAGAACTATGAAATCAACAACAACCAACGCCAATATACAAATCTGGATCACTCTATTGGTTTTATCTTTATCAAGATATTCGCACCACAGAGCGGCAGCCAGAGACATGATAAAGCCCTCGAACAAAACCCAGCAGACAGAATCATTGACTACATGATAAGCCTCCGTGCATTCATATACCATAACAACAAGCCACACAACAAGCGCAGAGACGTATGCAAACGAAAATGGAAAACGGTGCGCAACACTGTCGAGCGTCTGCCGGACAGCATCAAGCGAAAAAAGGCGTCGGAGAGTTTTCATATCAGAATTTGATCTAATATATGAATATAGTTCTGTCTTTCACATTATAATTCTGTAAAGACAAGATATACTTTAGTATATACAAAAAAGAATCAACCTCGCAAGGAGATGATTCTCAATTGTTTAGTTTGAGCCGCGAGTGGGACTCGAACCCACGACCTTTTCGTTACGAATGAAATGCTCTACCAACTGAGCTATTGCGGCCTTAAAAAGCAGTGCAAAGTTAGTAATTATTTTTGACTCTGCAAGCTGTATGTGAATTTTATTTTAGCCTCATCAAGATTGACTACTGCAGCTACAGGCGAAGTAAGATATGGAAGGACTTCCGATACCACCTGTGAAGATGAGGGATAATAGTAGCTTCCCGAGGAAGTCGTCTCGAAATTGACCTGCACCGGAACAAGGGTGAACACACAATCTTCGTCTTCAATCTTTTCCTTATCGAGCATTTCAGCGATATATGCTTTCATAGCTCCGAAATCGTACGACTGGGCCACGGTGTTGTAGCTCGCGTAGAACGAAGTCGTGTTATCAGGCAGTTTATTATCGGCAAAGAACGCCTCACGATCCTTTTTGAGCACCATAAGAACATAGGGAGGAGCCTGTACTCCATCATTGTTCACCAACGAATCAGCAGGAACGGAGAATGTGAGACCGTTCACGACAGCGACACCGGACTGATGACCACGGAAACGCGCAATAATCTCGCGTGTGGGGAATTCAAAATCCACTTCATATCCCGACGGAGCCACAAGCATATTCTTTCCCTCTGCGACAAGACCGGTCACCTGATCCGACAGTTTTATGGAAAGATTATTGTTGTTTATAACTTCGGGAGTGACCATATAGTACTGATGAACGGCATCAAGCGTATCAAGCTTTTCCTCTTCATCATCATAGCCGATATGCCGCATATGCATCGACATGAATGTCTGGGCGACAAGAGTCAAGCGGCCCGAACCGAAAGAATTCTCCAGATAAATACCAGGAAAAACTTTTTCAGAAAATATCTGGCCATTGGCATAGTAAGACGGATTATCTATAAAACTCTGGAAAAGTTTCCGGCCCAACTCACGCGGAAGCGAAAAGCGTATATCGCGATAGCCGAGAGCGGCGATCGAATCGCTACCCATGGATGTGGCGTTAAAGATCGTGCCGGCAAGTGGAGCCTGCGGATTGTAATATCCCTTGGGATCGAAATTGCTCGCAATTTTTGCCGGCAATTGTTTGTCGAGAGCATAGACTTTCACACCCATCGGCGCCACAGAATCTCCTATAAAAGAATCGTAGGCATATCTCAGCGTAAGGATGAGTGAATCGACATCAGCCGGAGCAAAGTTAGCAGTATCAAGCTCTGTCGATGGCAGGAACTGCGACACAACTGAACTTGAAATCGAGCCGAATGTCGGTATATCGATTTTGCCAAGCATTTGAGTGGTAGTCTTGGGACGTATGGCTTCTATTGCCTCGGTATGTCCGGTGACCGTAAATGCAGAATCAATGACGATACTTACTTCGTCGCTCACAAGCGACGATCCTATTTCGGATGCATTGTCATCGCAAGCCGTAAATGCCCCCAGCAACACAGCTGCCGCAAGCACGCTAACAACAGGAACTTTCATAATCTATTGCCTGTCTGAAGAGTTTTTATAGTGATTTGTAGAATTCGAGATATGCGTCAACCGCATCCTCGCCCGGATAGTCGAGCAAAGGTTTACCTGAAGCTTTGGCATATTCAAGAACTTCGGGATTGACATCAGGAGTAGCCACGACAAAAGCGTCGGCATAGTCAATGGCTATTTTATTCAGCTTCACATAGTCAACATTGCCGTCACCATCAAGCAGGCTGGCAAGGAGAGCATCAGAGAAGCCTTCTGCTTTCAGTTTTTCGACAGCACGACTATCGAAATTACCATCGAAAGGATCGTTAAAAAGCGAAAAAACGATCTTGCTTGAGCGGAACGACGGATCGTCGGGATAAATATGTTTGAGATATAGAGGAGTCAGAGCGGTAATCCAACCTGTGCAGTGTACCACGGATGGCTCCCAGCGCAGTTTGCGCACTGTCTCAACCACACCACGGACAAAAAAGATAGTCCGCTCATCATTGACCTCCGGATCCTCGACGGTCTCAAGCTTGCCGGGAGAATGTCGCAGGAAATAATCATCGTTATCGATGAAATATACCTGAAGACGTGTGGGCTGAAGTGTGGCCACTTTGATAATAAGAGGATGGTCGGTATCATCAATGATTATATTCATGCCCGACAGACGGATGACTTCATGCAACTGATTGCGCCGCTCGTTGATAGCGCCGTATCGCGGCATGAATGTGCGCACTTCTGCGCCTCGTTCCTGAATTCCCTGAGGAAGATTTCGGCCGAAAGTAGCCATCTGGCCGGCCGGAAGGTAAGGTTCTATCTCCTGCGAGATGTATAGCACTTTATTGATGTCCATTCTGGAGCTTAAGGAGAGAGATTTTAAGAGGTGTTGAAAATTTCCGTTTAAATCAATGAGGCAAAGTTAACAATTTTTTTTGAGGTACAGAAGCCCTCTGGACTCCATTTTTGCGTTTTTTGTGTTTTTTAAGTTTCATTTTCAACGTCTATATCGTAACTTTGCATGCCCGAATCAGTCGGGTGCCATTTGCGCTTGCACCGAAAAATCGTAACAACAATCATAAAACCAACCACATAGAGGCCACATGCTTAAACGACTCTCTTTTGCAGTTATATCTGTAATCTTTTTTACTATCTGCGCATGGTGTCAGAATGATTCCACACCTGTAAGATGGCGTTCTTTCGTAAAAACCGCAGCTGACGGCACCGGGACGGTCACTTTTCGCGCTCTTGTAGCACCCGGCTGGCACCTGTATGGTCTCTCCATACCGGAAGGAGGCCCCAAGGCGACCTCTTTTGATCTGAAAGAAAGCACCGGAGTGAGATTCACGGCTCCCGTCACTCCGAAAAGAGAACCTGTCGCCATCGATGATCCCCTTTTCGGCATGACACTGACTTGGTGGGATTCAAATATCGAATTTACCGTTCCGTTCAAAATCACGGATAAAGACACTGCAAAAATAGACTGCAAGATCTCGTACATGGCATGTGACGGGTCCTCTTGCCGCCCGCCCAAAACCGAAAACATATCTATTTCTGTAAAAACAATAAAATGAAAAAAATAGCGACCGCCGTATTGACGGCTCTAATCATATTGCTCGTACACGGCTTTGCATATGCGGCCCCCTCGCATGTGGAATGGTCGGCACGAATCGACAGCCAATCCTCCGACAAAGGAACATTGGTAATTACTGCAAAAATCGAACCAGGATGGCATATATATGGTGTCGAAATGTCAGACATGGGTAATGATCCGGGAGTACCCGATCCTACATCTATCGAAGTAGAACCAGTTGCCGGACTACGTCTGACAAGTCCTACGACAACTGATTCGGAACCGACGGTGCATTTCGACGAATTTCTGAATCTCAATCTTCCATGGCTTCAGGGAACTGTAGAACTAAAACGAGAGTTCGAACTCACTGACGGCGTAAAAGGCGCAAATCTCAAAGGTTTTGTAAAATTCATGGCCTGCAATGACAACTCATGTACGCCTCCCGCCAAATACGAATTTTCACTCGATTTCGGAGACATGACGTCAGCTCCGACTGCTGGAGTTTCCGACACAACGCCGGCTACGACTGCACCTACAGATTCACCGACGGTTGTCGTATCATCAGCAAACGAATGGTGGGAGCCTGTCACCGTCGAGACCAATTCCACCGAGCAAAGCTACTGGGCGATTCTCCTGTTCGGTTTCCTCGGCGGTCTTGTGGCTCTCATGACTCCTTGCGTATGGCCTATGATTCCGATGACCGTGAGCTTCTTCCTGAAAAAGAACAAAAGCCGACGCCGTTCGATTGCCGACGCCGTGATCTACAGCGCAAGCATCATCGTAATCTTCCTCGTTTTAGGAATATTGCTGACCGTTATTTTCGGACCGGGAAAACTGAATGAGATCGCTACCGGAGCTGTTTTCAACATTATATTTTTCGTTTTGCTCGTAGTCTTTGCCATCTCATTCTTCGGAGCATTCGATCTCAGCCTTCCCTCAAGCTGGTCGACAGCGATCGATAACAAGGCAGAAAATACTACCGGATTGCTGAGCATTTTCTTCATGGCTTTCACACTTGTACTGGTGTCGTTCTCCTGTACAGGACCGATTATCGGCACATTATTAGTAGAGGCATTTTCCCAGAAGAATCTCTTAGGCCCACTGCTCGGAATGGGAGGATTCGCCCTCGGCCTGGCTCTTCCCTTCGGTCTTTTCGCATTTTTCCCTTCCATGCTCAAAGGACTCCCCCACTCCGGCGGATGGCTCAATACTGTAAAAGTCGTACTTGGCTTCATCGAACTTATACTTTCGCTCAAGTTCCTCTCCGTAGCCGATCTCGCATACGGATGGCGTATTCTTGACCGCGAAGTTTTCATAGCACTCTGGATCGTGCTCTTCATCCTTCTGGGCATGTATCTGCTCGGAAAACTCCGATTCAGTCATGACTCACCGATGGAACATACTCCTGTCGGCCGCTTCTTCCTCGCTCTCGGTTCGTTCGCATTCGCCGTTTATCTCATCCCCGGTCTGTGGGGTGCTCCTCTCAAAGCGATCAGCGCCTTCGCCCCCCCGCTCTATACACAGGACTTCAATCTTTACGGAGGTGAATTCCAGAAATTCCATGACTATGACGAAGGCATGGCCTATGCGGCAGCCCACAACAAACCCGTCCTCGTAGACTTCTCCGGATACGCATGCGTCAACTGTAGGAAGATGGAAGGCGCCGTATTCGACACTCCCGCCGTACGCGGCATTATCGAGCAGGACTACGTGATGATCGTTCTCATGGTCGACGACAAGAAAGAGCTTGCCGAACCAATGACAGTAGTTGAAGACGGTAAAACAAAAAAACTCACCACCGTAGGTGAACGCTGGAGCTATCTCCAGTATCATAAATTTGGAATATCCTCACAGCCATATTATATACTTCTCGACAATCAGGGAAAACCGCTGTCGGCACCCCGCGTATACGACGAAAATGTAGGCGCATTCACCGCATGGCTCGAAGAAGGAATTGAAACATACAAACAACGATGACACACCATAGCAGAGAAGAGAAACTCGAAGCGCTCGGAAGGGTTATTGACACCCTCGACATTCTGCGCGTCAAATGTCCCTGGGATGCAAAACAGACCAATGAAAGTCTGCGCCCCAACACAATCGAAGAGGTCTACGAACTCGCTCAGGCACTTCTTGACGAAAATCAGCCTGAAATAAAGAAAGAGCTCGGCGACGTCTTGCTTCATGTACTCTTCTACTCCCTTATCGGTAGCGAGAAAGGACAATTCGACATTGCCGATGTGGCAGATGCTCTCAACAGCAAATTGATCTTCCGGCACCCCCATGTCTTCGGCGACGTGCACGCCGACACAGCCCATCAGGTAGAAATGAACTGGGAACAGATAAAACTGAAAGAAAAGGGCGGCAACCGTTCGGTGCTCGCCGGTGTTCCCTCGGCCCTTCCTGCCATGGTAAAGGCCTATCGGGTTCAGGAAAAAGCCGCCAATGTAGGATTCGACTGGGAAAAGCCGGAAGACGTATGGTCAAAAGTTCTTGAAGAATCCCACGAAGTGGAAGCGGCTGTCCGCTCCGGTGCCAAATCCGACATCGAAGGCGAGTTCGGCGATCTGCTTTTTGCCGTCATAAATGCCGCACGACTGAATGGTGTCAATCCCGAGAACGCACTCGAACGCACCAACCGCAAATTCATATCCCGCTTCAACTATATCGAAGAATCAGCCAAAGCCGTCGGTCTGCAGCTTAAAGACATGACTCTCGCACAGATGGACGAGCTCTGGAACAAGGCCAAGGCTACGGAATGAGGCTCTGCATAACCGAGAAACCAAGCGTTGCCCGAGATATTGCACAGATATTAGGCGCCCGCGAAAAGCACGAAGGATATTTCGAGGGCGGCGAATGGCGTGTTACATGGACTTTCGGGCATCTATGCTGTCTTTTCGAACCGGACGACTACAAAGCCGAATGGAAAAAATGGGCGCTCAGCATGCTTCCCATGCTTCCCGAAAAATATGATATTAAGCTTATCGACGATGCCGGATACAAGCACCAGTTCAGCGTTATCGAACGTCTTATAGGCGAAGCCGACGAAGTGGTGAACTGCGGAGACGCAGGCCAGGAGGGAGAACTTATACAACGTTGGGTAATGAAAAAAGCAGGCACACACTGCCCCGTGAGGCGCCTGTGGATATCATCGCTTACCGACGAATCCATACGCGAAGGCTTCTCCGCGCTTAAGCCCCAGGCCGATTACGACAAATTGTTCCAAGCCGGCATGTGCAGGGCGATAGGCGACTGGATTCTCGGCATGAACGCCACCCGCCTCTATACGCTTAAATACGGCGGTCGCGGTCAGGTGCTGTCCATAGGTCGTGTACAGACCCCTACCCTCGCCCTTATTGTGAAACGCCAACGAGAAATCGACCAGTTCGTTCCGACCGACAGCTGGGAACTTCACACACGCTACAGGGATGTAGACTTCACTTATACAGGTGACCGCTTTGATAAACCCGAACCGGGAGAAGCAACGGTCGCACGTATCGCACAGAGCGACTTCACAATCACAGGAGTCACAAAAAAGAAAGGACGCGAATCGGCTCCGCGTCTGTTCGACCTGACTTCGCTTCAGGTGGAGTGTAACAAACGCTTCTCCTGGACTGCGGAACAGACCCTGAAACTCATACAGAGTCTATACGAAAAAAAACTTACAACATATCCACGTGTAGACACCACATATCTGAGCGACGATATGTATCCTAAAATTGCGCCGACTCTCAAAAATATGACACCGTATGCCGCCCAGACCGAACCGGTGCTTGCACGTCCGATAGCAAAAAGCAAAAAGATTTTCGACAACTCCAAGGTGACCGATCACCACGCCATAATTCCCACCGGTCAATCACCGAACGGACTCGACGGAGACGAACGCAAGTTATACCATCTCATAGCAATGCGTTTCATCGGTGTGTTCTATCCCGACTGTGAGTTCGAATCAACTACCGTGCTCGGCAAAGCAGATGACTGCGAATTCAAAGCCACCGGAAAAGTCATATGCTCACCGGGATGGCGTGTACTTTTGCCCGCTAAAAACGATACGGCCGACAATGCCAGGGACGATAACGGAGACAATGCCGTGCTTCCCGTCTTCACGATAGGTGAAACCGGGCCGCACACTCCGTTTCTGGCTAAAAAGACTTCCCAACCCCCAAAATTTTACACCGAAGGCACTTTACTCAGGGCAATGGAAACGGCAGGTCGTACCGTTGACGATGATGAACTCCGCGACGCACTCAAAGAAAACGGAATCGGGCGCCCTTCAACAAGAGCCAACATAATAGAGACGTTATTCAGGCGGCACTATATAGCCCGCGAACGAAAAAACATTGTAGCGACAGAGGCAGGCATAACCCTGATCGACACAATTCAGGAAGAGTTGCTTAAGTCAGCCAAACTGACCGGACTGTGGGAAAACAAACTGCGCCGTATCGAGCGGGGTGAATACTCTCCAGGGCTTTTCATACATGAAATCAGTTCGCTGATGCGCGAGATTGTCACCAACGTTCTTTCCGACAATACATCCACAAAAATAGCAGCTGTCCAGGAAGAAAAGAGACCTCAAAAAAGCGCTAAAACATCAAAACCACGTGCGCCACGCACCACCCGTCTCGAACAAGTGGAATGCCCTCTATGCGGCAGCGGACACATCATAAAAGGACGGACGGCATACGGTTGCAGCCGATATGCCGACGGCTGCCAGTTCAGAATATCGTTTGAAGATTGTGCGGCCGACTCGACGCCGGCCCAGGTAAAAAAATATATATCAAAGAAGAAATGACAGTCCAGTGGCTTATCGTGATAATAGCAGTCGGAGCATGTATCGCAATGGCTGTCCGTATGTTCATCAAATCGAGAAAGAATCCATGCAATTCCTGTTCGGTCAGAAACTGCTGTAAAAATCCGCGTAAAAAATGAATACAGGCTACCGGCTATCCGATGGAACGACCGTGCGCGAGCGGCTTCTTTCGCTTCAGGCAAAAGGCAACAAGATATTTGCGGCAAAACTCAATCCCGGCGTTGCCAACATTTTGGGACTCCGCGTGCCGGATCTTAGAAAACTTGCAGCAGAAATCGCCAAAAACGACTACAATTCCTACCTTTCGTCGCCAGGCGACTTCTATATGGAAGAACGCATGCTCCACGGAATGGTTTTAGGGCTTATACCGGTTAACGATACCGACTCTTATCTTGGCAAAGTATCGGAATTTGTGCGCAAAATCAATTCATGGTCGGTTTGCGACACTTTCACTTTTTCCGGGCGCCAGAAGTTTATAGACAGCGATACAGCCAAAATATATGACTGGCTCGTATCGTGGCTTGGCAGCGAAGCTGAATATGAGGTACGCTTCGGCGTAGTAATGCTCATGCAGTACTACCTGACCGAAACATATCTGGAAGATATAATGCATCTGTTCTCTGAGATTCAGCATAAAGGATATTATGTTTCGATGGCAGTAGCATGGGCTATTTCCGTATTGATCGTAAGATTTCCGGAACGTGGAGTCGCATGGCTGCGTACACGTCCTGTAGATGACATCACACTACACCGCGCAATTCAAAAATGCATTGATTCATACCGAATAAGCCCGGAACTCAAGAATGAACTTCGGGCCTTGCGAAAAAAGCGCCTGTAAGCGGCGGTTCAGACAAGTGTGATGGTGCCGTCGACTGCAAGAGCAATTTTGCGCTCCCGATAGAGATGGCCGACAGCCTTTTTAAAGTCTTTTTTGCTGCAATTGAAAATCATCTGGATACGCTCTGGCGATGATTTATCGCTGACCGGACCGGCATCCGGACGGTGAAGATATTCGAGTATATCCTCCGAGAGAGTAGCTGTTCTTCGAGCAGATATATCATTGAGTGTCAGATCTATTTTACCGTCAGGGCGCACTCGCTTGACGAAAGCCTTTATATTCTCTTCAAGTTCAATAGGACGATATATCTCATTCATATATATCATACCCCTGTGCAAATTGTTTACAATGGCCTTATATCCTATCTCAGTGTGCTCATATACAAGAGCCTCGACCTTGTCTCCCGGCTTATAGTCAGGAAAAACGTTCCCGAGGAAACGATCAATGCGAGCCGAGGCCACTATGCGGTCGGTCGTTTTATCCACATAGATATACACTAAGTAGATACCGCCGCGACGCATTTTCACCCTCTGCTCTCCATATGGAACAAGAAGGTCTTTCGCAATCAGTCCCCAATCAATAAATGCGCCGACATCGTTTACTTCCTTTACCTCCAGAAAAGCGAACTGACCGACGGTTGCATAGGGATGCTCTGTTGTGGCAACGAGCCGATCCTCCGAATCGTTGTATATGAAAACGTCAATGGAATCGCCCGGCTTTAGATTTTCCGGCACATATCGTGCAGGCAAAAGAACCTCCTTTGAGTCACCATCTTCATGAAGGTAGACACCAAAATCAACTGAACGTGACACTGAGAGAGTCTGATATTTCCCGAGCTTTATCATAATTATTATGTGTGTTTTATGTTTATAGATTGCAAATGTCGGCATTAAAGCTTAAATTTGCAATACTTTCTTGATTTAACAACATACGGCTACGGCCCTTTGTTCCCTGCCATCATGATATCAGACAACACCGCAACGCTCCTTAAATACTTTCCCTCTCTTTCGCAAGAACAGCTCGATGCGTTCGGGCAAATGGAGATACTTTATGCCGAATGGAATACTAAGATCAATGTAGTGTCCCGTGCCGACATCGGCAACATTTTCTCGCGACATATACTTCATTCTCTGGCAATTGCGGCATTTTTTGGCGAGCTGTGCCCGGGAACGGAGATTCTCGACCTTGGCACAGGAGGTGGTTTCCCCGGAATCCCCCTCGCGGTAATGTATCCAGAATGTCGTTTTCATCTTATCGACAGAATCGGCAAGAAAATCAAAGTAGCTTCAGAAATAGCTGCCGCCCTCGGTCTGAAAAACGTGACTTTCCAGCATGGTGATGCCGGCGAATGTCATAAAAAATTTGATTTTGTAGTCAGTCGTGCAGTAATGGTTCTTGATGGCCTTGTCAAAATAGCACAAAAAAATACACTGCGTTCGACAAAACACAAAAACCGTTATTCACCCGGACTTGTTTGTCTCAAAGGAGGCGATCTAAATGACGAAATTGCCGCCGCAGGCGATCGGGCCGTGATCGAAATACCGGTCACCGACTTTTTCAACGAAGCATGTTTTGAAACAAAAGAAATAATATACGTACCGCTATGATCAATGTCAAACAATTTTGCTTCAACCCCTTCGCAGTAAGCGCCTTTGTAATTTCCGACAGTGAAACAGCTCAGGCAATTGCGGTAGATCCGGGCATGATCGACAGCAGCGAGCGCGAAGAATTCGACAAATATATAAAAGACAAGCACCTAACGTTGACTCAGATTGTCAATACACATCTCCATCTCGACCATTGCTTCGGCGACAACTATGTCCGTGACAAATACGGAGTGAAGGTCGCCGCACATCCCGACGATATTTTCTTAGGCGATACGCTTGCCGAACAGGCCGCCCGTTTCGGCATACGCCTTACAGGCAATGCCGGCAAAGTCGCTGTCGACGTACCTCTGAAAGACGGCGATACTGTCAGTGTGGGCAAGTATGAGCTGCATGTGCTTCACGTGCCCGGCCATTCTCCGGGCAGTATTGCCCTCTACAGCCCCGACGGAGGTTTTATCATTTCGGGAGATGCTTTGTTCCGGCATTCGATAGGACGCACCGATCTTCCAGGCGGCAATCTCAATACTCTTCTGGAGAGCATCGACAAAAAAATAATGACACTTCCTGAAGATACCAAAGTATTGCCCGGTCACGATCAATTCACAACCGTAGGCACCGAAAAGCAATACAATCCTTATCTCAAATAATACCATAAAAATGTCCGGTTTCTTCAGCAAAGCATATTCCATGTATGCCGATGGTTTCAGATCCATGACCATAGGTAAAAAACTATGGCTTCTTATCTTTGCTAAGATCGTGATTTTCTTTCTGGTACTGAAGCTATTCTTTTTCCCCGACATTCTGTCGGCAAATTACGACACCGACGAACAACGCGCCGATGCAGTCCGCTCGGCACTTACAGCCCCCACGCTTCAACCAACAAAAACACATTAATATGAACGACTTATTAGGAGTAGTAGACTGGTCAAGGGCGCAATTCGCCCTTACAGCCATGTATCACTGGCTCTTCGTTCCGCTGACGATAGGACTTTCGCTTATCGTCGCCGTAATGGAAACCATCTACGTGCGGACAGGACAGCCCAAATGGAAAGGAATCACAAAATTCTGGATGACACTCTTCGGCATCAACTTTGCCTGCGGAGTAGCCACGGGTCTGATACTTGAATTCGAATTCGGCACCAACTGGTCGAATTACAGCTGGTTTGTAGGCGATATTTTCGGTGCCCCACTCGCCATCGAAGGCATCGTGGCATTCTTCATGGAAGCGACATTTGTTGCTGTGATGTTTTTTGGCTGGAACCGCGTAAGCAAACGCTTCCATCTCACAGCCACATGGCTTACCGCTCTTGGTGTTTCCTTGTCTGCACTATGGATTCTTGTGGCCAATGCATGGATGCAGAATCCTGTCGGCATGAAATTTGATCCGGCACAGATGAGGAACGTAATGGACAATTTCTGGGAAGTTGCTTTCAATCCTGTTCCGGTAAATAAATTCTTCCATGCAGTATTCAGCGGATGGTGTCTTGCAGGCGTCTTCGTAATAGGTGTCAGCTGCTGGCTCCTCTGGCGCAAACGTAACGTCGAAGCGGCCAAAAGCTCGCTGAAAATCGGCGCCTGGGTAGGTTTCGCAGGTATCCTCCTTACTCTTATGACCGGTCATGGCTCGGCAGTCGAAGTTTCCCGCGTACAACCCATGAAACTGGCGGCGATGGAGAGTCTGTACCGCGGCTCGGTCGGACAGGATATCGTCGGTTTCGGCATTCTCAAATGCGAGGATCAGCGCACTCCCGACAATCCGATGTTGTTCAGCATAGATATTCCGAAAGGTCTGTCTTATCTCGTCTATGGTGAAGGCGACCGCTTTATTCCCGGAATACAGGATCTTATAGACGGATTCGCAATCAATGAGAACGGCGACACGATAAACACCATATCGTATGCCGAGCGCATCGCTCTCGGCACCAAATCGCGCGAAGCGCTCGCACGCTACGGCGAAGCCGTACAGACCGGCGACGCCGAAGCAGCCGCAACAGCGGCATCCGAAGTCGAAGAAAATTTCAAATATTTCGGATACAGCTATCTGCCATCGCCCAAAGCCGCAATTCCGCCCGTAGGCATGACATTTTATTCGTTCCACATCATGGTATTTTCAGGAGGATTTCTTCTGTTGTTATTCATTGTAATGCTCTTCGTAAGCTATCGAAAGACAGAAGTTCTTGAAAAGGCATGGCTTCATTGGGTAGGTATTATATCGATAGCCATCGTATGGATATGCAGCCAGGCCGGATGGGTCGTAGCTGAAGTCGGTCGACAGCCCTGGGTCATTCAGGATCTTATGCCTATATCTGCCGCAATCTCCGATATTCCCGCATCGTCAGTTCAGATAACATTCTGGATTTTCGCTGCAATCTTTACCGGTCTTCTGATTGCTGAAATCAGCATCATGCTCCGCTACATTTCATCGGCCTCCAAAGGCGATATCGAAAATCCCACCCATTAAAAAGAATAATCGTTATGGATACAATCGAAATACTTCAGGCCTATTGGTGGCTTCTGATATCGGTACTTGGTGCGGCTCTTGTGTTTCTTCTTTTCGTACAAGGCGGCCAGTCAATGCTACATTGCAATGTCAGCGACAATCAGCGCCAGCTGATGGTAAATTCACTCGGGCTGAAGTGGGAGCTTACATTCACAACCCTTGTGGTGTTCGGAGGTGCTTTCTTCGCCTCATTCCCTCTCTTCTATTCAACAAGTTTCGGAGGTGCCTACTGGCTGTGGATGCTTATACTTCTGAGCTTTGTGGTGCAGGCTTTCAGCTATGAGTTCCGTCGCAAACACGGAAATGTATACGGCACCCGTACCTACGATACATTCCTGATGTTCAATGGCCTTGTGGGGTGTGTTCTTCTTGGTGTCGCTGTAGGGATGATGTTTTTCGGTGGAGAATTTACCGTAGCCAAAAGCAATCTTCTCAATCCCGGTGCTCCTGTAATCTCCAACTGGGTGCCGACACACGGCCTGGAAGCGATAATATGTTGGAAAAATCTCCTGCTCGGATTTGTCGTCTTCTTTCTCGCACGCACAATGGCATCGCTCTACTTCATAAATAATATCGCAGGCGACACCGAATTTACCATGAAAATGCGACGTAAAACTCTTTTCAACGGGTTGATCTTTGCTGTTCTTTTTGTCGCTTTTCTTGTTGTACTCCTGCTTCAGACCGGTTATCGGCAGACAGAAGACGGTTTTGCGGAGGAAGGCTTCATATATCTGCACAACCTTTTGGACATGTGGTGGCTCGGGGCAATGCTTCTCATTGGCGTGATTCTGGCTCTTTACGGCATATTCCGCAGTGCATTCGATAAGACATGGCGTGAAGGCATATGGTATGCCGGCATCGGTGCATTTATTGTCGTACTTGTCCTTTTCTGCATAGCCGGCTACAACGGCACCGCCTACCTTCCGTCCAACATAGATGCGGCATCGTCGCTGACAATAGCCAACAGCTCGTCATCACTTTTCACTCTCACAGTAATGAGCTGTGTTTCTCTTCTCATCCCATTCGTACTGGCATATATAGCCTATGTCTGGGCAAAAATGAATGCACGTCCTATGAGCGAATCCGAACTCAAGGGCGACACACATCAATATTAACCGCTTAATACAGCCGGCGTCAGGGCGGAAACAACCCGACGCCGGTATTTTTTTGTCATGGCCGATACGTACCACACTATCCAAAGTCCCACCGAAGCTATTTTCAAGGAGAAAATGAGTAAATTTCTCGCATTTGCCCATCCTGTGTCAACTGTTGTGGAAGCGAAAGATATAATCTCACGGTATTCAAAAAAATATTTCGACGCCAGACATGTTTGCTGGGCATATATGCTCGGTTCCGCACGCGAACATTTTCTTAGCTCAGATAACGGCGAACCGTCCGGTACTGCGGGAAAGCCCATTCTCGGCCAGATAAATTCTTTCGGGCTGACGGACATAGTGATTGTTGTAGTACGTTATTTCGGTGGAATAAAGCTTGGCACATCTGGTCTGATTGCCGCCTATCGCGAAGCAGCCCGTCTGGCCCTCGGCGAAGCTGAAATAATAGAACGGCACGATATGGCGGAAATCAGTTTTACATTCCCGTATCTTGCCATGAACGACGTAATGAAACTGACCAAAAACAGCGAGATAGAAATCAGAAGTCAGATTTTCGACAATTCCTGCGAAATAACTCTTGCGATACGGGCTGACGAAGCCGCGGTTCTCCGTGCCCGTCTCTCCGACATCGACGGAGTATCAATAAAAGATTAAAAACACAAGAAATGAAAGCTGCCTTATTTGACCTCGACGGAGTACTGATTGACACCGAACCTGTATATACAGAAATATGGAGCGATATCGAACGCCATTTCCCGACCGGTATCGACAATTTTGCAAAAATTATAAAAGGCACCACCCTACCCAATATTCTAAGCACGTATTTCAGACCGGAAGACCACAATGCCATTATAGAAATGCTCACCATCTCCGAAGACAATATGGCTTACCCTCTCTTCCCTGATACTGTGCCTTTCCTTGAAAAATTGCGACAGGCCGGAATACCGGCTGCCATAGTCACAAGCAGCAACGACATCAAGATGAAACGCCTTTTCAGCATGTATCCCGGTTTCGAAAACTACTTCAAGTCTGTAATAACCGACTCTCGTGTAAAACGCAGCAAACCCGATCCTGAAGGATACCTTCTCGGCGCCACTGATCTGGGTATGGCACCGGCCGACTGTGTAGTATTCGAGGATTCATTCAATGGCCTTAAAGCCGGCCGTGCCGCCGGTGCCACTGTCGTAGCTTTGGCGACCACCAACTCTCCGGACAGCCTTCGTCCGTATTGCGACTTGCTCGCGCAGGATCTTGGTGACAATGCACTCGACCTCCTCTTCCAATAAAAACAATTCCCCTTTCTGCCTATTTCAGGAGAAATCCTGATAGTCAGAAAAGGGGAATTGAATAATACAACCAACTTTCTTTTTTACCTTATCGATCTATTTCCGTTTAAATTCACCGGCAAAAACCGCATCCAGCCATTTGTCGAGCAGACCCAGTCTGACGGCTACATCAAGAATGGTAAAACGACGCCTTATCTGCTGGGCACGCACGGCGCTTGTCCGCAAACGCTTGCGACTTATTCCTATATGCTCGGGCTCCGTAGGTGCGCCGACAAGATCAAGAGAATCCCGGAGTTCCCGGAATGGTACAATCTGTCGTTCAAGACGCGATCGTATCTGTGACCAGTTATTCTTCAGCACGGTAAGCTGACGGCGCAATTCATCTTTATCCACATATTTCGCCGAGAGTTCTGTCTCACCGATCGTTGGAAAATCAGTATCCTTGAACATAGCCTGCGATGCCTTTATCTGTTCTTCAAGAGAAGGCCAAGAGTTAACACAAGCCTCTACATCGAGATTATGAATGTCCTCCTTAAGTAGTTGTTCGTACAGAGCCGTGGACATCAGTGTGCCTATGCTCACCTGAAAACCATGACTTGGCATAATACCGTCGGCCATGGTATGATGCTCCATGTTCCACAAATGCGAGAACTGGTGGTCGGCCCCTGAGGCCGGACGGCTGGTCTGATGTGCCTGCATGGCAAATCCGCTCATGATAAGCCCTTCGATCAGACGGTGAATAGCCTGTTTATCGCCGGATTTTATAAGGGCCGGGTTCTCAAGAGCACTTTTCAGACTGTCTTGTACAAGCCCCCAAGCGAACGGATCAATCGGTTCTATACCCAGTTCTTCCGATATAATCCAATCGGCTCCGGCCGGTATTTTGGCAAACAGATCGGCATATCCGCTGGCCGTCATCTCGGCAGGAGCCTTGGCTATAACAGAAGTATCGGCCACAACCGCAAGCGGAGCCGGACAACTGAAGGTCTGCTTCGCTCCGTCTTTGGTTATAGAAGCTCCATAAGCAGTATAACCGTCCATAGAAGCTGCTGTAGAAACATTCATATATCTTTTGCCACAATGATACGACGATAGTTTAGTAATATCGTTGATCGTTCCCGACCCGACGGCAACAGCTACAGCATCAGTGGCTGCCAGAACCTTGTCGAGTCTTTCGATATATTTCCATTCAGCATGAAGATCGCTGTCGGTAAAAATGAAGGGATGGTCGGGATTCAGACCCGCTTCGGCTAACAGGGCGTTCACTCTTGCTCCGGCGATTTTCCACGTAATGGAGTCGGCTATTACGACAGGCCGATTGCCTGGAAACATTTTTCTGAACATGTCGGCCACTCTATCGATAGCTCCATCTGAAATCAGAAGCCCTTTGGTATCGGTAGCTCTTTCAAGAGCTTGCTCAATCCTTGTCATGTCTATTACTTTTCCAAATATTGATTATTATCAGAATTTTACTTTCTCAAACGGTCCTTCCGGCACACCGGTCCAACGATACAAAGTCAAGGTCGAGCTCTGCTCCGGTTTGGACGAATTATGTGATATATAGTACATACTATCACCAAGATAACATATCCCCGTCGCACCGTCAGGAAATCTCCAGCCATATGTGTCGGTCGTTGAATCATAGATACCCGTTTTCTTCAGAGGAAGAACATAACCGGTCTCTTTATTATCGAAACCTCTCAGAGTTTCTTTATGAGCTTTCCGGCTCAGATCTATTGCAAACATTGAGAAATTGGGAAATCCAGCCTTTTTCCCTTTGTATACAGCTGCGATAAGTGCTTTGAGTTCCGGATTATAGTTCAGATTCTGTATACCCCACTCGGTATTGCCTGTATAGACAAAGTAGCGGCATAGCGGCTTCGCCGGGCCGCTATTGTGAGGAGCCTCTTGATCAAGCAGCCTTTCATACTTTCCCCACTCGGAAATATCATAGGTCAACAGTACCTGATAATCGTTATCGGTTCTTTCCAGATCACCATAGATCCCATAAGCCACATAAAGCACCGGAGTTCCATCGGAGGCCCCGGGCTGCGGAGCAAAAGCCACGCCGTCAATTCCTGAACATCCGTATCGGTGAGCGACATTATTTCCCTGATTAGACACTGTTGCGTAATAATCCTCCACAACATCACCGAGATAGACAGTAGACATGACATCATCATCAGCCGGAGTCATGCCCGGCCGAGTAATCTTACGACCGTCAAAAACAGCTATATAGAACGCGCTTCGACGATTCTTTGCTTTTTCTCCGGCAATACCGACCCCTATCTTATCATCTTTATACTCGATAGAGCCATAGATACGTCCGTCGACAGGATTTCGGGACAGACATCCGAGATGTCCCGTAAGACCGTCAACACTTCCTATAAGATTTCCTGCGAGATCAGTCTTTACAAGCTTGGTTGTGAATGAGAAATAAGCACAGCCTTCGGCCACATCGACAACAATACCCTGCACATGATGTTTCCCTTGATAACCGGAAAATATAGTGTCAGGCAATTGTGCCGCCGACAGCCGGTAAGAAATGTCATTTTCATTAATGGCGCCTTTTGAGATAAAACCGGTCAGAATGCAGCCCAGACAAAAGAATAAACGATTCATGTTTTTTATTTTAAGTTTATAATATCCATTTCACCGTCAGAGGTGTATCGGGCGCGACCATAAAATTCTCGATGATGAAATTTACTTCCACCACATTCTCTTCAATTACACCGGGGCGATTATCCACAAGCAGCGGACTTACCGTAAGCGATTTACTCTCGAAGGGCCGTAATACAAAATCGGGACTATAATAATATTTTTCGGAACCCGTACCCTTTTTGAAACGTATCGGAACCGTCGAATTATTTCGTATAGTGAATGTAGCTTTACGGTCGGTGACTTTTTTGTCGGAAACAGTCACCATAGCTGCGAAGAGAGGCCGAAGAGATAGTTCGTCGCCATAAACGGTTTCCTCGGCGACAACAGCAGTACGACGGTGGTCAAGAGCCTCGCGAAGACCCGCAAGAGTTCTTTCCTTTGCGAATATGAGTGTCACAGGCCGATGCTGTCCGTGCATGTAATCCACAAGTTGAAAAAACGGATAATGGGCATCAGAACCGCCCGTCATAGCCAGGTCATGATCAAGAGCATAACGATGAGCCTCGGGACAATAGCCGGAGAACTGGTTGTATATCTCTATTCCCATCATTTTGCCGTCCTTCCGGATTTTATCATGTTCCGGCCAGATCTTCACACCGTTGGGAGCCTGCTTTTCCCAGTTCGGATGATTCCATTGCGTAAAAGCGCCCTGGCGGAGCGCCTCATCAAGACCACTTTCCATCGCTTTCATATGATCTTCATCGTTCTTTTCGGCCTCCCTGCATATCGCGTCTGCATCGCTTATGAAATACACATTGAAATGACCAGGGGGCATTCCACGGGAAATTTCACCGCCAGGAATAACCAGAAGACGTTTTCCCGCATATTTTCGTGCAATCGCATATGAAGCGTTTCTGTCTGCCTTATCCTCGTTGAAATATCCGGCCTTGATCTGTCTTTGCAAACGCGTATCGACATGGTCGGTCATCGCTATGAAATCAAGACCTTCCCATAAGGCTTCGTCAACGCGTGTTGTAGGCCAGACGCGAGCATCGGAAAATACCGTATGCAAATGCATATCTCCTTTAAGCGTCATATAGCCTTCGATATCCGGGATTACGATCTCATTATCAACAACCGCACCCAGCCCGAAAGCCGAGCCGATAAAGGTGATTGTCAAAAGAAATTTTCTCATGGCTGCTAAATATAAACTATTCACGTACTATCTGTACGTTGACCGTGTTACTGTCCTTAATGTATTTTGAATAGCGGCTGTAGCCGGACTTAAGGAACGTAAGATTGGATTCAGCAGGGACTTCAATAGTATAATTACCTTTATTATCGGTATAGACTTTCACATCGGTCATATCGGAAGAAACTTCCACCCCCTCTATCGGCGTAGCCTGAATATCGCGAACACACCCTGAGATTTTTCTCATTCTTACATTCTTTTTCGATAGTACTTTTTTATTTTCAACGGCAGGTTCCTCAACTTTAGACTCCTTCCGTCCACCTACCCATACCGGTATGGTATGACGTATATCTGCCGAAGATGTACCGATCTGAATCTCAAACTTGCCGTCTTCCAGATAGCGGTTGCCGTTTTCATCGGTAAGGTATAGTTCCTTTACAGGTATACCGACTGTAAATATTTCAGTATCGCCCGGTGCAATTTCTTTTTTCTGAAATCCTTTGAGTTGTCGGACAGGTGTGACGACAGAGCTGACGACATCACGCACATATACCTGCATCACTTCCTTGCCGGCCCTGTTTCCTATGTTTCTGATATCGGCAGTAACGCGTATCGTGTCAAAAGGCATATAAGAATCCTTGTCGGTACGAGCCGACACATAATCAAAATCCGTATAGCTCAGTCCGTGCCCGAAGCTCCATAAAGGCATCGGAGTAGAAAAGACATAGTCACGCCCCGGTTTTTCATACGAACCGGGCTTTTTATAATATCCCTTGTCGGAAGGCAGATAGTTATAATAAACAGGCAACTGCCCAGTTGAACGGGGGAACGAAAAATTAAGTTTTCCCGACGGATTGACATTACCGAACAAAATATCTGCTATACTGTCGCCTTCTTTTTCACCGCAATACCATTGTACAAGTATCGCAGGTACATTTTCTGCAGCCCAGGGAATCGCAAAAGGTTTTCCCGAAACCAATACCAGCACTACAGGCTTTCCTGTAGATGCCACTCTTCTTACCAGTTCTTCCTGGGCGCCTGTAAGCTCGATCTCACTTAGATCGACACCTTCGCCCGATGTAGATGCACCGCTCTCACGGACAAACACAGTGGAAGAACTGCCAACAAAAAGCACTGCAACGTCACTCTCACCGGCAAGACGCACGGCTTCATCTATGCCTGCCGTATCAAGAGATGAAAGTGAACATCCCTTGGAGTAACGCACATCAATCTTGTCGCCAACAAGCTTCCTGATACCTTCGAGAGGCGTCACTCCGTCATTCGGATTTTTACTCCAGGAGTAATCCCCGAACTGCACACAAGCCGCATTAGGCCCGATGACAGCAAGTTTTTTTACCTTGGCAGGGTCAAGAGGCAACAGATTACCGTCATTCTTCAACAGAACTACAGATTCGTCAGCTATTCGACGCGAAAGGACGGCTCCCTCCTCACTTCCGACGGGAAGATAGAACGCGCAATGCTCCAGATAGGGGTCGTCCATAAGACCTGTCTCGATCTTGGCCCGCAAGATTCGACGCACGGCCTGATCGACATATTTTTCATCCAAATTCCCGGCGGCGATATTTTCCTGCAAAGTGGAGAATGTGTTGCTCGACGCTTCGGCGTCTATTCCCGCAGTCAGACCCTGAAAAGCGGCATCGAAATTGGTTTCAGCCGTACGATGCACATTTTTGAGCATATTCAATGTTCCCCAGTCGGTATACACATACCCTCTGAAGCCAAATTTTCCTCTCAGTATATCTGTCAGAAGAAAATGCGATGCAGAATTGGGGATATGATTCCATGAATTATAGCTTGACATCACGGCCATGACAGGCATTTTTTCGATAACGGCCTCAAACGGTTTGAGATATATGTCGAATAGATCTCGGGTTCCGCATTCTACAGAGGCAATATTCAGACCACTGTTAGGTTTTCCATGTGGTCCGTAATGTTTGAGCATGGGTGATGTGCCGCCGTCAAGATATCCGCGCACCTGCGCAAGCGACATCACAGAACAAAGCCACGGATCCTCTCCGAACGACTCTTCTGTCCTGCCCCAGCGGATTTCGCGCACCACATCCATACATGGAGCGAACACCTGTTTAATTCCCAAAGTATTGAGTTCGCCCGAGATGTATTTCGTCATCTCTCGCGCGAGATCGGGATTGAAAGTACTGCCTACAGCAATAGTCTGGGGATAGACGGTGCAGCCCTCCTGAATCACACCATGCAGCGATTCGCCACAAGGGAACGCCGGAATACCGAGACGCGTTTTTTCAAGCAGATACTTCTGAACCTCATGGAAATTCTTTTTAACACTCTCTGCCGTAAGTGGGAATCCTTCAAAAAATCCATATGGAAGATCACGGCATTTTTCTTTCAGCTTGGTTTTGTCGAGTTTTTGTCCGTCATAGATCTGCCATGAGTGTATATGGCTCATCTGCGCTATTTTTTCTTCGAGAGTCATACGACCGAGCAGATCTTCTACTCTTGCCTCCGTAGGCAAAGAAGAATCTTGATATGGAAGGACACCCTTCGCCATCATACTCAGCGAAACCGCGCCCGTCAATATTGCTATTATTGTTTTTTTCATGATATTCATCAATTATTTATCTGCTTATTGGGAATTCATGCCGATGCTCAGGATTCTGATTGCGGTCATAAGTCACGATACTGATGGTATTTTCGTCGGCCTCGGCTTCAAGAAGGACGCCGTCGTCATGAATGATGATCGGAAAGGCATTGTTATAACCTTGTGCATCCTTCGGCACAAACTTATACCGATGATAATGACCGCAAAGCATCAGATCTATTCCGGCCTCATTGAGCAACGGCATGAATTTATCATTAAGTTCCTGTGTACCATACCATGATCCGGGAGTGCCGTCAGGAGGCATGTGCATGAAAACGATTCTTACCGGAGCTTTCTTAAAATCTTCAGAGTCCAGCACTCCTTTAAGCCATTCGAGTTCCTGAGTCCTGAACTCATCCTGACACATTATATCGAGATTTCTGATATCGTTGTCGGGTTTGTCCTCCCCGCTGTCGATCACCAGAAAAAAAACCGGACCTTGACGGAATGTGTAATAAGGAGCGCCGGTGAGCGTAGGAAACAGATCCATATAGTGCGTTGCAAACGAGCCACGGTTCTCATGGTTGCCGCGATTCATATACAGAGGTATATCGGAGGCAAAGAGAGTCGAGGCGCTTTGCAGATAATTGTCGAAGATATAATCTTCATTTTTCATACGGGTAGTCATGTCGCCGTTAAACATCACGAAATCATACTTTTTTTCGCGTGCTTTGGCGAAAGCCTCGCAAAGCAGCGAATCTTTCTCATGAAAATCATTTCCGACAGCAAACTTCACCGTCTTCTTTGTCGGATCAAGTGTAGTTACCTGAAAAGGTTTATGAGCCAGAATGTCGCTGCCAAAACCCTCTCCGTAGATAATACGGGTATAATCTTCATCAAGCAGCACTGAATTCTGCATAACACGATAACGATAGGTCTTGCCGGGTTCCAGACCGGATATACGTACTTTGTGGAAACGACTTATGTTTTTTCGTCCGTAAGTGGCATCAAAGTGCTTTGGTCTTACTTTCTTATAGAAATGCGTGCCATCGTCCGGAGCAATTTCGATCCAGCCTACCGAATTCATATTGGTACGCCAGCATACAGTAAACTCATTCTCACCGACAGCCTGCAGATAGGGGCCTTTGTCTATTTTTATTCTTTCAGGATTGGCCCCGAAGACTGTCTGCGACAAACAGGCCAATACCAGCACAGCCATGAAATGTTTAAAAACTGGATATTTATCAATCAGCATCAGATGTGTTTTTATTTATAGGATATTTCATAATATTTTGGTGGTAAAGGAAGAGGCGGATGTCTCCGCCTCAACCCGGACCAATGCGACAGAACATTATATGACCTGTCGAGTGAAATAGTATCAGATATCAGACCATCCGTCACGCTGTTTCAGATTAGGATTGATCTGAATCGCGCTGTTGGGTACGGGACGCACATACATGAAATCGTGCCATTTGAGATTGTAATCCGTACCATACATCAGATATCCGCTGTCGCCGTTTGACAGTTTTACACCATTTCCGACCTTGAGATATGCGGCATTCTTGTCATTTGACGGTTTCTCCCCGTCATATACGCACACATCGTAAGTGCCGTCTCCGTTGAGATCGTAAAGTTCGTTGAGCTTAGGAATATAGATACCGGCCCAGCCACCTTCCGGCACAAGAATCTCACCACACTTCCAGCGAAGTATATCCTGATATCTAAGACCTTCCCAGGCAAGCTCACAACCGCGCTCGCGACGTATTTCCAGAAGATATTTGTCGGTACATCTGTTGAGAAAGTAATCCGCCATATAAGGATCGGCTGTCTCCGGCATCTTCGGATCTACGCCGGCTCTTTTACGAAGCAGCGCAATAGTCGAATCCCATACATCTGCCGTCATTTCGCCCAGCTCTGCCTTAGCCTCGGCATAGGTCAGAAGGACTTCGGCATATCGGAAGAGAGGGGCCGAATTATAGGACAATGCCTGACTTTCGAATGCACCGCCATCGGTGAGAGCCCATTTGATCATCTGATAACCGCTCTTTGTTATATCGAGCATTGGGGAGACCTGTGTCATCACTCCATTTACCATCTTCTTATAGTCAGGGCCAAGCACTGTAGCGGCAAGACGTTTGTCGCGGTCGGCGAACACTTCCTTGAATTCGTTGGTCTCATATCCGGGTTTGTCGGTATAACGCGAACCATCGGTCATGAGATAGGTACATATGAATGGATGAGTCATCGACCAGTTACTGCCGGCAGTAGGCGAGAAAATCTGCCATGTCAGGTCGTGACGACGGATTTCAGTATCATATGCCACTCCCAGTATCACTTCCGAATTCGCAAGCGATGATTTGATGAACAAGGACTTATAATCGCTTACCAGACTCATCTTTTTACTGTCCATAAGTTCTTTGGCCGCCGAGGCCGCTTCTCTGAGCCACATTTCGTAATCATTGAGTCCCAGCTCGGTATGATATTTTCTGTATGTGCCTTCATACAGACATATTCTTGCTTTCATGGCCAAAGCCACATAACGGTTGATCTGAGTGCGGCTGGTCCAGTATTTGTTATCCATCGAACAGTGCTCGGCTGCGAAGCTTATATCTTTCAGCACACGTTCCATCACAAACGCGCGGCTGTCCTGTGTCTTGTAGAGAGCCTCCTTATCGTTGGATTTGACTTCGTGCTCATACCAAGGAACATTTTCAAACTCCTGCACCATGTCATAGTAGAACCATGCTCGCCAGAAACGTCCGACGCCCTCATAATGGTTATAGACACTTTCGTCAACATTGCCTTTGGCACGGGGCATGTTGTCGAGGAAGTAGTTGGTCGCACGGAGCGCTCCCCAGTTACCGGTACCCCATCCGCCTTGCTGACGGGTGCCGAAGACCTCCGGATCGAGACAGTTCCACTTATTTTTAGTGAATCCCAGATCAGAATGCTCATCGCCGCCCCAGCTTGCCACCTGATTGTGACGCTGGATATTGAATGCCACGGAGCTTATGCCGGGCAAATTATTCTGAAGGAAACCATAAGAGTAAAGACGCAGCTCATCCTCGTTGGCAAGGAAAGATTCGGACCCGAAGGAATGTTCCGGCTGGCAATCGAGATAGTCGGAGCACGATGTCATGGCCAAAGCCATGACCGATAGTATCATTATCTTTTTCATGTTATTGTCTGATTTAGAATGAAACTGACAGGCCCAGCGTCCAAGTACGCATGAAAGGATAGCCCGTACCGGCCCCTCGATCATTGGAGGTAGAGAAATCGGCGTCGCCAAGTCCGGTACCCTCCGGATCGATTGTCTTGCAATGCTTGAAGAACGGTGAAAGGGTAAATAGATTCTCGGCCTGCACGTAGACGCGGAGATCACTCATACATAAAGCCTGGCATATTTTCTTTTTGAAACTATAGTCGATCTGAAGATTTTTCAGACGCACATAGGCAAGATTCTGAAGATAGCGGTCGTTGACAGTGGTAAGTTCGTAGTTGCCGCTGTTCGACACATAGCCGCGCACACGTGGCCAATAAGCGTTCGGATTATCTTCCGACCATACGTTTTCGGCTCTGTGCTCAAGAAGGTCATAACCGTAAGGACGGCCATATTTGCCCCAGAAGAAACTTGTTTCGGATGACGGATACCAATGCTTGCGGCCCACACCCTGGAAGAATGCGCTGATACCGATTCCGTTCCAGTTGGCGCTAAGAGTCAGACCGAACTGATAACGGGGAAGACTGTTGCCTATCACACGGCGGTCGCCGGGATCATCGGCTGTATTGCTGCCTGTATTCACAAGACCGTCGTTGTTGAGGTCGGCATACATGAGGTCGCCGGGAAGATACTGGTTTGATTTCTGAGATACTTTCGCTACAGAGGCCTGATTTACTTTGCCGTTGGGGGCATAAGTGCCGTCGGATTTCGGACCTCGGGGTTGCGAATAATCATAGTTGCCGACTTTTGTTCCTGTAGTACGGGCCGCCACTTGATCTTCATGCTCATACAGACCTTCTATATGATAGCCCCAGATTTCTCCTACGCGCTGTCCCTCATAATATGTGGAAAGGCTGCGGGTATCGTTGTTGAATTTTGTAATGGTAGAATAATAATCCCAGACCATACCTTTCACACTATAGCTGAACGGCTTGCCGGCAAGACTGAACTGATCGCGCCATGTGAGCGACAGTTCCCAGCCATTGGTACGCATATCGGCATAGTTGCCTTTAGGTGCTCCGGCCCCGAGTACGGCAGGTAGCGTCGGGCCGGCAGTATACATATCGGTAGTCTTCCGGACATAATAATCACCCTGAAATGACAGACGGTCGTTGAGAGCACTAAGGTCGAGGCCGACATTGTAGGTCGTAGTACGCTCCCATGTGAGGCCCGAAGGTACAAGGCCGGGGACATATGCATAGGTCTTCTTAGTTCCGTCGATCAACACACTTGTTGTCGAAGGATTTACGAGCGACATAAAACTGTACGGAGAGGCATTGCCGTTGCCAAGCGAGCCGACAGAAAGACGGAGTTTGCCGTTCGTGAGCCATCCACGTGCCGATTCGAGGAAATTTTCTTCAGAAAAACGCCATGCCAAAGAACCCGATGGAAAGAAACCCCATTGTGAATCGCGTGGGAATTTGGAGGAACCGTCATAGCGGCCGCTGAATTCGGCCAGGTATCTTCTTTTGAATGTATAATCGGCACGGAAAAGAATGCCTGCGTAAGCCCACTCGTTTCCGCCTTCGCCAAGGCTGGCTGTAAGCATGTCTCCGTCCATCAGATTGAATGATGTATATTTGTCGGAAAGATTTCCACGACGATACATGCGATACCATCCATATTTACTGTGTTCGATGTTGAAACCGGCCAGTACATTGAGATAGTGGTCGTCATTGCTGAATCTGGGTATATAGTTTGCCGTCGCATTCGCCGAATAATATTCGGTATTATAGGTATAGCGGTCGAATTTCGAGAATGAGCCGCGTGTACCCGTAAGACCGGGACCGGTGGAAAATTCCATCTGCGTATTACGCGATTCGTTTACCTGCGATTTATGCCACCACGAGAAATCACCCTTTATAAATAACTGGTCTTTGATGGCTTCCCAGGTCAGAGCTGTCTGGTTACGTATATATCTGATGCGTTTTTTCTGCCATGATGTATCTTCGATAAAACCGGCATAACCCGAATAGACTGCAAATTCAGTCCATGTTCCGTCCGGATTCTTGGCCTGTTGCATCGGATAGCCCTGATGCATTAGCATGCGCAACGGATGCTGATCGTCATATAACACCATCGGTTCCTTAAAATCATTGATTGTAAGGCTGGTGATATTTTCTATCTTAACTTGCGGACTGATCTGAAGCTCACCTCTGGCACGTGTATTATAGTTTTTGAAATACTGGTCGCCTACCTTATAGATACCATTATCATATGAATAGCGTCCCGAGACATAATAACGGCACTTATCGTTGCCTCCGGATACGCTGAGTGAATGCTCGGTCGCCAGACTGCTTTTCTTATAGAATTCACTGAACCAGTTATTGTTGCCATAGTATTCATATTTCTTTCCATCCGGACTCATACCGACCGGAGACTGAGTCGGGTCATTTACCCAGGCCTCCAGACGGTCACGGTAACCGCTGTTTATCGGGAACACATTGTTGATGCCCTTAGGCTGCTGCTCTTCTTTCGCAACATATGCGTTCACAAAATTGTCGAACCACTGAAGTCCGTTTGTCTCCACTTCGTCTTCCCATTTATAGAGTCGTTCGTTTATGGAGAATCGTCCGTTATAGTTGACCTTGGTCTTGCCGGCGGTACCTTTGCGGGTTGTTATAAGTATGACGCCGAATGCACCGCGCGCGCCGTAGATAGCGGCTGACGATGCGTCTTTCAGCACCGAGACACTTTCCACATCGGCAGGATTGACGGAACTGATATCGCTCTCGACCCCGTCGATAAGCACTAACGGACTTCCGCCACTGCCGATAGAACCTGTACCACGTATATTTATAGAAGAACCTCGAGAAGGTTTGCCGTCGCCCAAGGTGACATTAAGACCCGGAATCTGGCCCTGAAGCGCACGGGCTACATTATTGTGACCACGCTCTGCGATAAGCTTCGAATCGATCTGATCGACAGCTCCTACCAGATTGGCTTTTTTGACAGTACCGTAACCGATCACCACCACTTGATCGAGAGCCTCGTCGGCACTCTGCATTTCAATATCGTAGGTTGACTTGTCGCCGACCTTGAATTTAACGGGATACATACCGACCATGGAGACGGTCAGAGTCTGCCCCACAGGCACTTTAATCGTAAAATTGCCATCGATATCGGCTATGGCAAGGGTGCGGTCGCCATCGGCTGTTATAGATGCTCCGGTAAGAGGCTCGCCATTCTCATCAGTGATCTTGCCGCTTATCTGCTTTACGGGAGATTTCTCTGTCGGACTGCCACCTGCGGCACTTTTTTTCACGATTACGATAGACTTAGGCGATACCACAGTAAAAGTAAGATTCCGGCCTGTCAGAACCTTGCGGAGCACATCTGGCACAGGAGCATTCTCGACTTTGAGGGTTATATCCGCTTTTTTATCGAGCACAGAGTTCTGGTACGAGAATCTATATGGAGTCTGCTCCTCGATTCTCTGAAGTACCGTTTCCACTGTGGCATTTTTAAGGTTGAGAGTGACGGCAGGCGCCGACTGAGCTCTCGAACCAAGGCCGCCAAGCAGCATGATCACCAGAATGATGATGCTTTTTAGAAATGGACGATAGTTGTTCATAAATGTTAGATTGGTTTAGTATGGTTTTACTGACCCCTAAGACCCAATCCTGACCATATCGTACCAAAATAATTATATGTTTTAAAACATATTTTTGAATCCTCTACTCTACCGACCTGATTTTCAAGGTGGCGGCTTCTATATCGAAGTTATAAACCTCGCTTAATATCGTCAGTATTTCAGCAGGATTGTTATCCGGAAGTGTACCTGTAAAAGCATCGTCTATACTTGCTCTTGCCTCAGAGGATAACGTCATACCATATTCATGTTCCAGCATTTCGATGAGAGAGTCGGGCGATACATTTACATACGATTTTTCATGGCGCATCCAGCCTGTTGCCAGATGGCATCCATGCTCTTCGATAACGAAAGTATTGCTGAGCGGATCATAATTTGCCACATTACCCGGACTAAGAATTATGCGCTCGTCGGGAGCTATCAGTTCAACAGCTCCCTCGACAAGAGCTATCCCGACACCAGAACCATCTGGAAGACTCCTGACATTGAAAGAAGTTCCAAGAACTCTCACCTTAATATTATCAAGTGATATAACAAAAGGACGTGCCGCATCTTTGGCCACATTAAAATATGCTTCGCCGGTAAGCGACACAGACCGAATCGAATCTGTAGTAAAGCCGGAGCCATACGAAAGACGCGTATCGGAGTTAAGGCTCACATCTGTTCCGTCAGGAAGAATCACCGTGGCACGCTCCCGGTCACCGGTGACAACACAGAGAGGTTGGTCGACGTAGGGTTCAGGCCTGAATGGAACAATAATCAATACCGACAGACCGATGATCAGCAGCGGAACAAGTACAGCAGCGATTTTACCCCATATATGCCAGCGGGAAAGTCGACGTATTTTTTCCTGCTCATAACCGTCGATAAAAGCATCGATCCGTTTCTTGATTCTATCGAGATCGTCTCTATGAGCATCGTCATCTTCCTGGACAAAAGTCTGCCACGAATGCCGCAGATTCTCCTCCAGTTCATCATCGATACCAAGATTGGTGTTTATGTTATGTTCAGGTCTGTCCATTGAACCTACTCTTATTATTATAATGTGTGAATTAAACCATAAAATTGCAATATGAAAAAAAGGTGTTTTCCAAGATTCAGACGCACACTTCTCAACCCCTGTGAAAGTGCGTTTTTCACAGTCTGGACAGATAGTCCCAGATTCTCGGCTATCTCTCTATGACATTTGTGTTCAAAACGAGACATTCTTACGACTTCACGCTGAGTCGGAGTCAACCGGTCGATATATCCGTTCACAAGTGTTTCCAATTCCAGGTATTCCTGTTCGGATGTATCCTCACTCGCCATAGAGCCGGCTTCCGAATAGGATCCGAACCGCAGTTCCATCTTCGCCTTCCATGATTTTATCAATGCATTCCGCGCCATGGCGAACAAAAGGCTTTTTACAGAATCTGTATTTCTTATATGACTGCGGTGTATCCAGAGTTTTATAAAGACATCCTGAACGATATCTTCGGCATCAGCTTTGGTCTTGCAGAATTCCAACGAGAAAGCGTAGAGCCGACCGGCATATATATCATATATCCTGTCGAATGACGCACGATCGCCATTCATCAGATTCTTGATAAGCATGCTCTCTTGTTCCACTTGTTTCTCCATGGTAATGATAGACCGGAACATGTCGCGAGTCTATCTCTTTTTCAGGTTAAGGCCTGCAAATATATGTCTTTTTCCCAACAAAAGAATCGGCTACAGGCTCTATAAATAGTAACAGAACTCTATTATTAACAATTCTTAACCAAAACAACGGTTTTACGTCCACCGCAGACATTTCATCTAAGAAAACATTTAACAAATGTCGACATACATTCCTGGACATACGCACATTAAAAAACACAAATTTGTTTAAAAAAATTAAATATTTAAATATGATTTTGTCATTCAATGCATTTTATATTAACTTTGTGACACTAAGCTAACCTTACAATCATCACAATCAAGCCTAAAAACATCATACATGGCACGACAATTTTTCGACAACCTCGATCTTACTATCCTCCATTCACTTACGACAAACGCACGTACTCCCTATCTTGAAATCGCACGCGAATATGGAGTTTCGGGTGCGGCCGTACATCAGCGTGTACAGCGTCTTCTGCAGAACAAAGTAATTATCGGTTCGGAATGTCTCGTCGATCCTGAGACTGTCGGTCTCAATGTAATCGCCTATCTCGGGGTCAGCCTGCTGCCGGATACCGACATCGATCCTGTTATAGAAGCACTCTCGGCAATTCCGGAGGTGACCGAATGCCATATCGTCGGCGGTCGCTATGACCTCATGGTCAAGCTCTATGCACATGACAACAAACATCTCTACGACCTTATCAAAAACCGGATCCGCACACTTCCGGTCACCTCGACAGAGACCATGATGTCATTCTCACAGGTTCTCCGTCGTCCTATCCCCATTTCAAACGATTGAAGAATCTGAAATCGTCGATTTTTAATCGATGATTGAGACCATTCTACAAAATTTGTTTATATTTGCATATCGGAAGCCGGGAATCAGCGGCGCGTCAACGCGTCATTGCTTCCTTGGCTTTTATTGCTCATTTACTTAATTTACAAAAACACAATCATTTATATAATTTACTATGGAAATTTCCCATATTGAACACATCGGCATTGCCGTTCCTTCGCTTGACGAAGCAATCCCTTTCTACGAGAATATTCTTGGTTTCAAATGCTTCGCTATCGAAGAAGTCGCAGACCAGAAAGTGCGCACCGCATTCTTCCAGGTAGGACAGACCAAAATCGAACTCCTTGAAGGTACCTCGGAAGACAGCGCCATCTCCAAATTTATTGCCAACAACGGTGGTCGCGGCGGCATTCAGCACGTTGCATTCGCCGTAGAAGACGGTGTGGCCAACGCTCTTGCCGAAGCAGAGGAAAAAGGCTGCCGTCTCATCGACAAGGCTCCCCGCAAAGGTGCTGAAGGCCTCAATATCGCATTCCTTCACCCAAAATCGACCGTAGGCACTCTGGTTGAACTCTGCGAAGATCCCAAAAAGAAATAAAATATACCATATATACCACTATGAGCAGCCAGCTTGAAAAAGTACAAGAACTCATCGCCCTCCGCACTGAGGCCCGTCTCGGCGGTGGCGAAAAAGCGATAGAAAAACAGCACGAAAGAGGTAAATATACCGCCCGCGAGCGTATTGCACAGCTCCTCGACGAAGGTTCGTTCGAGGAGCTCGACATGTTCGTGCGCCACCGTTGCACCAACTTCGGCCAGGAAAAAAAATCCTATCTCGGCGACGGCGTCGTTACCGGCTACGGTACAATTGACGGCCGACTCGTCTATGTTTTCGCCCAGGACTTCACCGTATTCGGAGGTTCTCTTTCCGAAACAATGGCCCTCAAGATATGCAAGGTAATGGATATGGCCATGAAGATGGGCGCTCCCGTCATCGGTCTTAACGACTCGGGAGGCGCACGTATCCAGGAAGGCATCAACGCCCTCGCCGGATATGCCGAAATCTTCCAGCGCAATATCATGGCTTCAGGCGTGATTCCTCAGATTTCCGGAATTCTCGGTCCCTGTGCCGGCGGTGCCGTATACTCCCCTGCCCTCACCGACTTCACCATCATGGCCAAGGGAATCTCCTACATGTTCCTCACCGGCCCGAAGGTTGTAAAGACCGTTACAGGCGAAGATGTGACCCAGGATGCACTCGGCGGTGCTGAAGTTCACTCTCAGAAGAGCGGTGTATGCCATTTCGCTGCAGAAGACGGCGAAGATGCACTCAAGATAATCCGCAAACTCTTCTCCTTCATTCCCCAGAACAACCTCGAAGAACCGCCGCTGGTTGAATGCAACGATCCGATCGACCGTCTCGAAGACTCGCTCAACGAAATCATTCCCGATTCGCCCAACCGTCCTTACGACATGTATGAGGTCATCGGTGCGATCATCGACAACGGTGAATTCCTCGAAGTTCAGCGCGACTACGCAAAGAACCTCATAATCGGTTTCGCCCGTTTCAACGGCCAGGCTGTAGGTATCGTGGCCAACCAGCCTAAATATCTCGCCGGCGTGCTCGACAGCAACGCGTCCCGCAAGGGTGCACGCTTCGTACGTTTCTGCGACGCATTCAATATTCCTCTGGTAACTCTTGTCGACGTTCCGGGATTCCTTCCGGGCACCGGACAGGAATACAACGGTGTAATCCTCCACGGAGCCAAACTGCTGTATGCCTTCGGCGAAGCCACCGTACCTAAAGTCACAGTCACACTTCGCAAGAGCTATGGAGGCAGCCATATCGTGATGAGCTGCAAGCAGCTCCGCGGCGACATGAACTATGCATGGCCTACCGCCGAGATCGCTGTCATGGGCGGTGCCGGAGCTGTCGAGGTTCTCTATGCCAAAGAGGCCAAGGCTTCGGACAATCCCGCACAGGTACTCGCCGACCGCGAGGCAGAATACAACAAACTTTTCTGCAACCCCTACAACGCTGCCAGATACGGCTATATCGACGACGTCATCGAGCCGCGCAATACCCGTTTCCGCGTGATCCGCGCACTGCAGCAGCTCGCCACAAAGAAAGTTGTCAACCCCGCCAAAAAGCACGGCAACATACCTCTGTAATATGAAAAAAATCATAAGCACAATAGCCGCAGCCTTGCTGATCTCGGGTGCCGCAACGACAGCTCTCGCACAGAGCCGTTCGGGACTTCGTATCAACGAGGTCATGGTGAGCAACCAAAGCAGCATTGTCGACGACTACGGTCAGAAGCAGGCTTGGATTGAGCTTTTCAACTCGAATTTCGCCCCACTCGAAATTTCGAGCGTGTTTCTCACAAACGACTCGACCCAGCCCCGTCTTTATCCTGTGCCGCTCGGCGATGTAAATACCGAGATTCCCAAACGCCAGCACGTGGTGTTTTTCGCCGACGGTGAGCCTAACAAAGGTACATTCCACACCAGTTTCGTGCTCGTTCCGGGTCAGGATAACTGGATTGGCATCTATGACGCAGACGGCGTGACACTCATCGATGAAGTTACTATTCCCGCGAGTCTCGGGCCAGACCAGACATGGGCCCGAACTGAAGACGGATTCGGCGAATGGGCCGTCCGCGACGGTGTCGGCTCTGGATACATCACTCCTTCGAGCGCAAACATCATCAAGGATACGAACAAAAAGATCGAGAACTTCGCCGAAATGGACGAAAACGGTTTCGGCATGACAATCATGGCGATGTGTATCGTTTTCACCGCCCTGTTGGTTCTCTGTCTTTCGTTCTACGCCATAGGCAAGATCGGCTCTGCTGTATCCCGCATGAACAAGATGCGCGCACACGGTGTGGACAAAGAGGAAAAAGCCTCTGTGAAGCAGGACAGCGGCGAGGAAATAGCCGCCATCATCATGGCGCTTCACGAGCATCTCAACACCCATGATGCTGAAAGCACCATTCTCACCATCAATAAAGTGAAACGCGCATATTCGCCCTGGAGCTCCAAGATCTACGGTCTCCGCGAAGTGCCCGGCCATCACCACGCCAAGTGACTAACCCAATTATTATCATCGACCAAAAAATGAAAGAATACAAATATAAAATCAACGGCAACGTATATAAAGTAGCCGTGGGCGACATCGACGACAATATCGCACAGGTTGAAGTCAACGGCGTGCCCTATAAAGTGGAACTCGAACGGTCGGCAGCTCCCGTCAAGGTTGCCGCACCGAAGGCTGCTGCAGCCCCGCGCACTTCCACCGGAGAGAAAGTGATAGCAAAACCCGCAGCCGGCGGTAAAGGTGCCGCAGTAGTGGCTCCGCTGCCCGGTGTGGTCCTCTCTATCCCCGTGAAAGTAGGCGATACTGTAAAAGCCTCCGATACCGTGCTTCTCCTCGAAGCCATGAAGATGGAAAACGCCATCCATGCCGGACGCGACGGCCGTATCGCTTCCATAACAGTGAATCCCGGCGACTCCGTGCTTGAAGGCGCCACCCTCCTCACCATCGAATAATCAGGGCAAAACCTTTGAAATATGTCATTCGGTGATTTTCTTTTAGACAACCTCACTCAGTTCTGGCAACTGACAGGTTTTGCCAACGCCCAGTTCGGCAACTTCGTAATGCTCGCCGTGGGTCTCTTCTTTATCTGGCTTGCCATAAAGAAGAACTTCGAACCTATGCTCCTTGTGCCCATAGGCTTCGGTATCCTTATCGGCAACGTGCCTTTCAACGCCACCGCAGGCCTCGAAATCGGCATTTACGAAGAAGGCTCCGTGCTCAACATACTTTACAACGGTGTGTCGCGCGGCTGGTATCCGCCCCTCATCTTCCTTGGAATCGGCGCCATGACCGACTTCTCGGCCCTTATCGCCAACCCCAAGCTCATGCTCATAGGCGCCGCAGCGCAGTTCGGTATCTTCGGTGCGTATATGGTAGCCCTCGCCATCGGTTTCGCTCCCGACCAGGCCGGTGCAATCGCCATCATCGGCGGTGCCGACGGCCCCACGGCTATCTTCCTCTCATCGAAACTTGCCCCCAATCTCATGGGAGCTATCGCGGTCTCGGCATACTCCTACATGGCTCTTGTGCCTGTTATCCAGCCCCCGCTGATGCGTCTGTTCACAACCAAGAAAGAACGCCTCATCAAGATGAAACCCGCCCGTGCTGTGTCGCAGAACGAAAAGATCATCTTCCCCATCGTGGGTATGCTCCTCACCTGCTTTGTCGTTCCTTCGGGTCTGCCTCTGCTAGGCATGCTCTTCTTCGGCAACCTGCTGCGTGAATGCGGTGTTACATCGCGTCTCGCCAAGACGGCCAGCAACGCCCTCACCGACATCGTCACCATTCTGCTCGGCATGACCGTCGGTGCCTCGACACAGGCATCGCAGTTCCTTACCCCGCAGACAATCTTCATCTTCTTCCTTGGCTTTATGGCCTTCGTCATCGCCTCGTCGAGCGGCGTCCTTTTCGTGAAGCTCTTCAATCTCGTACTTCCGAAAGACAAGAAGATCAATCCTCTTATCGGTAACGCCGGTGTATCGGCAGTTCCTATGAGTGCACGTATATCAAACAACCTCGGTCTCGAATACGATCCGTCGAACTATCTGCTCATGCATGCCATGGGTCCGAACGTTGCCGGTGTCATCGGTTCAGCAGTTGCCGCAGGTGTGCTCCTCGGCTTCCTCGCCTGATATTAAATTCCATACACACAGAAGCGCGCTTCCTTTATTCAAGGCGGCGCGCTTTTTTATATAAAAGATGAAAGACTAACTAACGTCAAAACTACGCCGAGAGAAAAGATAAGACCGTGAACCAATTTGAACCGAGTTTTAATTTTTGTCTAAAAAATAATAATGTAACTTTGGAGCCATAAAGCAAATAAACCTTAAAAGATAAACCGACTCTATGAAACCAGCTTTTTGCCTATCACTCATTGCCGGTGCAGCTCTACTGACCGCAGGATGCTCCGGAGGTTCTGATGAACCGGCTCCTACACCTTCCGAACCAAAGAAAATAGAAATCAAAATCAGCCCTTCGGTAACCGAATCGCGAGCTACGGACTATGGCTTCGAAAAAGGAGACCGTGTCGGCCTCTATGTCGTCAACCGTACCGGCGGTGTGTCAGGCACTCTACTCGACTCCGGAAACTATGTCGACAACATGCGGTTTACCTACGACGGCACTTGGGTGCCGGACGATCTTCTATACTGGAAAGACAACGAAACACACGCCGATTTCTACCTTTACTATCCATACTCCACAGTCAATTCGGTAAAAGCCCATCCTGTCGTCCTTCAAGCCGATCAGTCGTCAGAAGCAGCCTACAAAGCTTCCGACTTCATGGTAGGCAAGAAAATCGATGTAGCGCCCACAGCTGCGGCTACAGTCATAAACGTCAGCCATGTCATGAGCCGTGTCATGATCTACCTCGAAGCCGGCAACGGATTCACCAAAGAGTCGCTTGCAGCCTCGAATGTCTCGGTAAGAATCAACGGGATCAAATGTAATTCTACCGTCGACCTCACAACAGGCGCTGTAACCGCAACCGGAAGTGCAGCAGCCGTTACACCATTCTTCGCCGATAATACATACAAGGCTCTTATCGTGCCTCAGACTGTCGGTGAAGGGAATCTTATCACTGTAACTATCGACGGACGGGAATTCAATCTCAAAAAAGGATTCACTTTCACAGGTTCGAAGAGCCATAAATTCACCATCACTCTGAGCAAGACCTCCAACGGTGTTAATGTCAACATCAATCCCTGGACGGACGACGGTACAGACAATGGCGGTACAGCCGAATAATTTTTAAGCTAATACCAAGAAGTTTAAAAAGTGAAAGAAGTGAATAAAGTTAAGGCAACAGTCTATACGTAAATACAGCCGCTGTTCTGTCATCTTAATCTTTTGACACTTCGTCAACCGTATCAACGCACCTCCCTCTTAACCTTTTTATACTCGATACTTTTTAAACCACTCTCTTCACCTTTCACTCCTTAATATGAACAAACATTTATTTTTCACCGGTTTAGTGAGCGTTCTGTTGCTTTCGGCATGTTCGGAAGAGAGATTTGACTCTCCCCTCGGAGAGTCAGGCGACAAAAATCTCATAACTCTCGCGGGACAGATTTCACAGGAATGCACCACACGAGCCGACGACGACGGCTTCGCCGATGGCGATGTAATGGGAGTCTATATCGTCGACTATCAGGGTACGCAGCCCGGCACTCTGCAGTCATCAGGCAACCGCGGCGACAACGTACGCCATACCTTCGATGAAGCCGCATACCGCTGGAGTTCGGCCTACGACATATTCTGGAAAGACAAACATACGCGTATAGATGTCTATGGCTACTATCCCTTCGGTTCGCCCGACGATGTCAACAGCTACAAATTCTCTGTCCGGACCAATCAGGCCCGTACTTATGACAACGGCACCATGGGCGACTATGAAGCTTCCGACTTCCTGTGGGGTAAAGTACCCGGCGTGGAGCCTACGACCAATGTAATCCGTCTGCCGCTCACACACCGCATGGCCAATGCCCGCGTGACTCTCGTCGAAGGCAACGGCTTTGCCGAGGGCGAATGGTCGGGCCTTGAAAAACAGATTCTCGTAACCAATACAGTACAGACCGCCATAATCGACCTCGCCACCGGTACCGTCACTCCGGAAGGAGAAATCGGAGCAAACTCCATCATACCGTCGAAGCGCGGCGACGAATGGCGCGCTATCGTCGTGCCTCAGACCGTGAGTGCAGGCACTACTCTGTTTAGCATCACTCTTGGTGGAATTCCTTATAAATTCGTTAAAAACGAAGCTTTCGAATACGTAGCCGGGAAAATGAATAATTTCGGTATCCGTGTCGACAAGAAGGAAATGACGGGAGACTATACTCTCACCCTTATCAGTGAGAGCATCACACCGTGGGAAAACGACCTCGTAAGTCACGACGCCACCTCCAAGGAATATGTGATTGTAAATGTTCCCGAACCTGGCACCTTGAAAGAATGCATCGCCGCCGCCAACAAAGACTATAAAACCCTCAAAAACCTGAAAATCACCGGCGAAATCGAGGCCAGGGATTTCTCATTCATGCGAGAAGAAATGAATAATTTACAGGCACTTAACCTTAAAGAGGTTAGGATTAAAGCAGGTAGGGCTGAACAGGGCGGTTTTTCCGCGACATATGGCAAAGATGACCAAATTCCAGCTAATGCATTCTTTCTTCCGGCTTCTAATTCAGGCAAGGTCAGCCTCACAAGATTAATATTACCTGATAAGCTTACTTCTATCGGCACCAGAGCTTTCTATGGTTGCCGTAATCTGACCGGTTCTTTGATAATTCCTGAAGGAGTAATAGATGTTCAGGCCGGTGCATTCTGCGGTTGCAAATCTCTTACAGGCTCATTATCTTTGCCATCTTCTCTCAGATATATCGGCACTTCACAAAATGAACAGACGGGAGAACTCGATTTCACCCATGATGAAGGTATTGATTATTACAATGGCACTTTTAGCGATTGTGGCTTTACCTGTGAACTTATCATTCCCGATAACGTAGAGATTATTCGTGGATATGCATTCAATTGTTGTAAAGGCCTTTATGGGAACTTACGTCTTCCTGAAAAGCTAACCAAAATTGGTTCTCGGGCATTTTTCATGTGTAAAAACCTTACAGGTTCACTAGAAATCCCTCAAGGAGTAACAGATATTCCAGAAGAAACATTTACGGATTGTGGATTCGATGGAACGCTGCTTCTTCATGATGGTATTAACTCAATCGGAACAAGTGCCTTTCAGGGCTGCCACTTCAAAGGCGAATTAGCGCTTCCACGAAATCTTACCGTCATTAATGATGGTGTTTTCCAAGGCTGCGACTTCTCGGGCGAACTTGTTTTGCCGAAAAATCTTGTTACTATTGGAGACAAGGCATTTGCATATAACTGGCGACTTATGGGTACCCTCGAGTTCGCCGAAGGCCTTCAGACTATTGGAGCCGGCGCATTTGCACATTGTCGCAGTATCGAAGGGCTTGTCTTTCCCGAAAGCCTTGAAAATATCCGCTATGAGGCAAGCTACAGTGAGGACGGCGGTGCTTTCCAGGGCTGTTACGGAATCGGCTCAATTGTAAGCAAAAGCGAGATTCCACCCTATATACAGCCTGGCGCATTCGATGGTGTTGCAAAAGACAACTTTACTCTTGAAGTGCCGGAATCATCTATCACCCAATATACAACCGCTCCCGGCTGGTGCGATTTCAAGCGCATTGCCGCACATCATGAGCTTGTATGCCGTCCGTCGGTTGCCTGCGCTCTTAGCACAGAGCACAAACAGACGCTCGTCATAGATGCCGAAGGCGACTGGGAGGTCGAGTCGATACCCGGCTGGTGCGAACTGTCGCAGACATCGGGCAGCAAGAAGAGCGAAATCACACTTACCATAAAATCCTCGTCTGCCACAGAGTCGCGCGAAGGCGATGTCGTGTTCCGCCTCAAAGACAAAGACTATACACACCGTTGCCATGTGACGCAGTATGGCTACCAATACGGCGAAGACGAATATCTCACCCTGCAGAGAGCTACGAAGGGCAACAACGGCGGCATCAATATCGTAATCATCGGTGACGGCTATGATGCGAAAAACATATCCGACGGATCCTATCTCGCCGATATGCAGCAGGAAATAGAATATTTCTTTGGCGTCGAGCCATATACCACCTACCGCGATTACTTCAATGTCTACACGGCTTTCGCATTGTCGACCGAATCGGGTGTAGGAACAGTCAACACCATACGCTACAATCGTTTTGGCACTACTTTCACCGGAGGTGTCGGTCTGAAGTGCGACTACGACATGGTATTCGATTATGCACTGAAAGCACCGACAGTCAATTCCGGCAATATCGACCAGACTCTGATTATCATTGTGCCCAACAGCACCGACTACGGCGGCATATGCCAGATGTGGGAATCGGGAGCCGCCATCGCTTTCTGCCCCAAGAGCACCTATGGCTATCCGCTCGACTCACGCGGCGTAATCCAGCATGAGGCAGGCGGCCATGGCTTTGGCAAGCTCGGCGACGAATATATTTATCACAATGCATTTATTGATGCTTGTAGTTGCACCTGCTGCGGACATGTAGATGCAGTGTTATGGGCAAAATCCCTTGGCTGGTACGACAATATCGAACTAACCGGAAAGATGCACGAAGTAGGCTGGAGCCATCTGATCTTCGACCCACGCTACAGCGACATCGTAGACATATACGAGGGCGGATATATGCACAACAGAGGTGTATTCCGATCAGAGCAGAACAGCTGCATGAACAACGACATACCCTACTACAGCACAATCAGTCGCGAGAGCATCGTGAAGCGCATCAAGCGCTATGCAGGCGAACAATTCGACTTCGAAGAATTTGTCGCCCTCGACAAACGCACTTCGCAGGTTGCATCGAGAGGCACAGATGTCGGGACAGTCAATATCGGTATGTACTCCACTCCGCCGGTTATCCATAAAGGCAGTCCTCTGAAAAAGAGGTAAAAAGAGCAAAAAGTGAAAAAAGTAAAGATAATAGTTCCGAGACATTTTCAGACGATACAATTTTCTTAACTTTATAAATCATTTACTTTATAGACTCATATCAAGCTTTCGCAAATGAAACACAATATAATATCACTATTCAGCGTTTTACTCTTGACTGTCGGCCTGTCCTCCTGCGCCGACGAGTCAATGGAACCTGACAACAACTCCAACGGGAAAGCAGCCATGAATTTCACGTTCAGCCATCCCTCGGCATCACGAGCTACCGAGACGTCTTTTGAATCCGGGGATGTCGTGGGTCTCTTTGTGGCCGAAGTCGGCCGCCCGCTCGAAGTATCGGGCAATACCGTAAACAACGAAGCGCTCACCTTCTCAGGCTCGTCATGGAATGCATCTCGCCCGCTTTACTGGGACGCCGGAAACTATAACGCATACGCCTACTACCCCCGTACCGCCGATGTCAGCTCTATCACCGATCTTCCTTTCGAAATCCGTACCGATCAGAGCGGAACGCAGGCCGGAACGATGAGCGACTATGAGGCCTCCGACTTTCTGTTCGCCTCGGCAAAAGGCATATCGGCTACGAACGACCCTGTCAACCTTCAGTTCCGCCATATCATGAGCAAGATTTCCATCAACCTCATAAAAGGCGAAGACTTCGAGGGCGAGATACCCGAAAAAGCTACCGTTTATATCCACAACACAGTGTCCTCGGCTACCGTAGACCTTACGGCGGGAGTTGCCACAAAGGATGTGCGCGGCGAACGCAAGAGCATCGTCGCCCGACAGGCCGGCCCGACCACATACTCAGCCATCCTGGTGCCTCAGCGACTCGAAAACCGTATGCCTCTCATCGAAGTGGTGATGAACGATGTATCTTTCCTGTATGAAAGCAAGTTCCTCTTCAAACCGGGTATTCACCATATAGTCAACCTCGTAGTCGACAAGAATCCCGAGCAGATAAAGATTGAAATAGGAGGAGAGATTACGGACTGGAATTGATAATCGCTAAAACTTAATGTCCATAAAAAGAAAGAACCTTAATCTTTTGCTTTTAACCATTAGTGTACTAATGGGAGGGTGGGCTGCCTGTCTTTACAGGCGGCCGCCTCTTGTTTTAGACCAGGAGTTTATCTCGGCCGGCGAAAATACCGCTGAAGCACCGGATACAGTCGTTATTGTGCCCGAACCTGAAAGCGTGCCGACGGCACGACTTTCCGCAACTGACACAATATCGGCAAACGCTACTTCCGAAAAAGAGATGCCTGTGCAGCCACTCGTCACAAGTACTTTCAGTGATATTGAACCCCGCGCCATCACAGCCGACCATCCCTTCAGAGCCGAAGCGGCCAAACTGCTCAGCGGACGGCTCGAGGAGACCGATTCCATGAGCCGCCACAAGATACTGAGCTACTGCGAGCACCTGCGTACATCCTATACTACCCGCGACATCGACTTCATACGCCAGGTTTTCAGCGACAATGCCCTCATAATAGTAGGACATGTGGTCAGGACAGGCGACACACCGGCATCCGCAATAGGCAACAACAGCAAAGTGACATACCATATCCGATCCAAGCGCGAATATATCACGAAACTGTCGCGCATATTCGATTCCGGCAAACCGATAGACGTCGGCTTCTCGGAGTTCCGAATCATGCGTCACCCCACGATGGAAGGTATTTACGGCGTGACCTTGCGACAGAAATATTCGTGCGGTTCATACAGCGACGACGGATATCTTTTCCTGCTGTGGGACTTCAGAAATATGTCGATGCCTCTGATTCATGTGCGCACATGGCAACCGTCGCTGTCGGAGAATCCCGACGAAGACGATATAATAGGCATAGGCGATTTTAACCTCGAATAACAACAACGCCATGACAAGTCTCAGATCCGTCCGTTTTATGCTTGTGCCGCTGATAATATTTTTATCGGCTGTGTCCGATGCGGCCGCCCAGCGTTTTTCGGTATCATCATTCAGGCAACTGCCAAACGATGTATCGGCCTTCATCAATCCGGTACGCGATCTCAACGACGAAGATTGCGGTCTTCTTAAGATCATAGCATCCGAAGACTTCGCGTTCTCCACACCGCTCGGCATAGTGAAACGAGAGGACAAAGTCGGCGAAATATGGCTCTATCTGCCGCGCGGGTCCAAAAAAATAACGATAAAGCATCCCGAATGGGGCGTAATGCGCGACTATGCCTTTCCCGATCGTATAGTCAGCCACATGACTTATGAGATGCGTATCTATGAGCCTGTGACACCGACTGCCATAGCGGCTACTCCTCCTGTAGTGACTACCGTAACCGACACGCTGGTTGTGACTCGCGTCGATACTCTTGTCGTCGCTCCAGTAAAAAAACGTATGCCTCTCAATGTTTCGGTGCTGGCCTCTGTAGGCTACGGCGGCCGGTCGAAAAGCCTTTCGGGTGGCATAATGGCCATTGCACTGAAACGTCACGGTGCTTTCGTACATGTTGCAACTGATTTCGGAAAAATCGGCGCCGTTACCGGCGAGTGTGACAAAACCGGCAATATCGCCGGCTCAATGCCCTTCTATACAGGCCGCACACGGCAAAGCTCTATGCTGGCCAATGCCGGTCTGGCCCACCGTCTGACCAACAGACTGACGTTATTTGAAGGTCTTGGCTACTCGAAAACTACTCTCGCATGGGAACTTGCGCCCTCCGAAGGTGGAGGATATGTGAAAAACACCCATTACAGCACCCACGGCATATCATTCGAGACGGGAGTGGAGTTCAGGTGCGGAAAGATAGCGGTCTCCGCGTCCGTAATAAGTATAAAAGGCACCGAATGGTTCGGAACAATCGGTGTCGGAATTAAATTTGGAAAATAACCGGAATATCTTCTATGCCTGTCAGTCGTCTTCCTATTATACTTTGGATAGCTATTTCGGTCTTTTTGACCGGATGCTCGGACTCCATGGAGCCCGAAAATCTCGAACCCGTGCTGGAGATGCTCCCGGCACGTGATATAACACGAACCGGAGCAACCGTTTCAGCCCGCATCCATAAACGCGGTACGGTGCTGCTGACCTATGCCAGATTCTGCTATGGAGTAACGGACGGAACCGAGATGCAGATGACACTGGAAGATCCGACAACGGATATCGCTTCGGTTCAACTTAGTGGTCTCAATCCCGGGACTTCTTATTTCTGCTGCCTTGAAGCCGGAACAGCTACAGCCCGACTACGATCCGATATTATCACTTTCACAACACTACCTAACGAAATCCCGACTATATCGGCACCGGTAGCCTTATCGACGGGGCCTTTAGGTATTATAGTAGAGTTCGAAATTATCAGCGACGGAGGCGAGCCAATTGCGGAAGCAGGCTGTGAAGTGACACAAGTCAATGCAGGAACGACTTCGCGTCGCATATATCTTACTTCAGCCGGTATCACCCCGGGGTCATACCGACTGAATATCGGCGGCCTGCAGCCTATGATCACATATTCCATCACTCCCTTTGCCTCCAATTCGATAGGAGAAAAAAAAGGAGAGACGCTCGAATATACAACATCTAACAGCATCGTGCTTACAGAGGCCGGAACACTTGCTGCTGTCTTTGAAGGAAGCACCAAGGTGGAAATTCCGCACCTGACGGTTTCCGGACCACTCAATGGAGACGATTTTCGTTTTCTACGAAGTCTGCTCGGAGCTCCATACAGTGATTCAGCGATAGAAAGCGACGTTAAAGGGGTGGATCTCACGGATGCTCATATCGTGAACGGCGGAAGCTCTTACGACGGAAGCCGCTTTACAGAAAATGATAAGGTATCGACAGGCTTGTTCGCCGATTGTGCATCTCTTTGCGAAATCACACTCCCTGCCACAGCTACAGTTCTTGCCCGAAACGCCTTCGCCCGTTGCTATTCTCTTGAAAAGCTGACCATTTCGGCTGCTGTCACATCTGTACTTCCGTCCGAGGGATGTACTTCACTGAGTAACATCGCAGTATCGGCAGCCAATATCACTTTTGCCTCTGTCGATGGAGTGCTTTACGATCGGGAAGTTACCAGAATCGTATGGTTTCCTTTCGGAAAAACAGGACAATACACACTGCCGCCTACGGTGACATCTATAGGTGAAAACGCTTTCTATGGTACCGGTATCACAAGCCTTGAAATCCCGTCTTCTGTGACATCCATCAGTCGTGGAGCCTTCGCAGGCTCGGCACTCCGCGAAATATCACTTCCCGACAATATCACAAATATCGCTGAAGGACTGTTTCAGAACTGCAGGGATCTTTCAACTGTCCGCTTAGGCAATGGCACTCAGTATATCGGCAACTATGCTTTCGACGGCACATCGGTAAAAGATATCTATGTAGGAGCGACAACACCCCCCTTCGTCGCCGATCAGGCATTTGTCAACGGCAGCTCGACTATATGCGGAAACTGCACACTTCACGTTCCAGCCGGCTGCAAGCAGATATACAGACTACACAAAAAATGGGGCCTCTTCGGCAAAATAGAAGAATTTTAAGATCAATTGACAATGGATAAGCGCATCAATCATACGACAGGACAGCGTCTCCCCGATGATACAGATTCGGAATATCTTGGAACCGAAGATTCCGGGTTACAGCTGGATTTCGGCGAACTGTTCTCCAAGGAGTTTACCAATATCCTGCCTATCTATAGTTCGGCCAACGGGCCTATAGAGATATACACCGCCACCCGATACGGCAAGCGCTTTATTCTAAAGGGCCTCAAGGAGCAATACCGCAACGACCCCATCTACACAATGAATCTTGCCAAAGAGTTTGAGATAGGGATTCAACTCGACCATCCGAACATCAGAAGAACCATAGGGCTTGAAACCGTACAAGATATAGGCAGGGTCATTGTTCTCGAATATGTAGACGGCTGTATGCTCGAAAACCTGCTTGATGCGAAATATATGACGGCTTCTGCGGCCAGATCAATCGCAACACAGATAGCCGACGCGTTGCGATATATCCACAGCAAACAGATTTTCCACCGCGATCTCAAGCCATCCAATATTCTTGTATCCCATCAGGGCGGTGTCGTAAAGATCATCGATTTCAATCTTTCCGACAGCAACGATTTCATAATCCTCAAGAATCCTGCCGGTTCAAGAAAATACATGGCTCCGGAACAACTCAATCCCAATGCCCGTCCTACAGCTGTAGCAGATATATATTCATTCGGAGTGGTAATGGACGAACTTGCTGCAGTGTGCGGAGATGAACAGTTGTCCCGGCTCGCTGAAAAATGCCGGAAACATAACCCGGGGAAGCGCCCGCAGTCTGTCTCCATGCTACGCCTCCCTGGGCCGTCGGGTCCGAATAGGTTGTCGCGTTTTCTATCGTCGAAAATCCTGACCCGCATATTGATCTGCGTCATCACAGCGCTAGCGGCGATTATTGTATTTCTAATAATTACAAATGCCTGATTATTATGGAAAAGAATATAGCTTTAGAAGCCCTCGTCGAAATCACAAACAATAATCTCGGATACGTTCCGGCCACTCCTACAGAATTCAACGAGCTTAGCCTTATGATAAAGAAAAAGACCGGGCGATCGCTGAGTCTGTCGTCAATAAAACGTATCTGGGGATATGTCGAATACAAGGGTTTTCCTTCGGTCACAACACTGAACACGCTCGCCCAGTACAATGAATTCAAGGACTGGGAATCGTTTATGATCAACCGGACTGCCATAAGCACCGATGATTCGTCTTTCATTGAAAAAACGATGATCAATACCGATACCCTTGAGACAGGCGACAGAATATTGCTTGGATGGGGCAACGGTAAATCATGCGAAATAGAATGTGTGGCATCCATGAGGTTCCGCGTCAATGGTTCGAAAAACATCAAACTGCAACCTGGCGACACATTCACACTTCACGCCGTATGCGTAAGCCACCCTATCTATGTAAGCGACATAGAGCGCGGCGATCTGCGCATTCCTGCATACATCGGCGCAAAAAAAGGAGGAATCACTACTATATCAATCCTCCCGGCCCGGAAGGTCTGATACAGGAATACTCTCAGAAAAATTCGAGTCTTCCGGGTCGCACAACATAAAAATAATTAAATCTACGCACGATATAGAAGAAAAACATATAACATAGATTAAAAAGCCTTGCGAGATGGGCGTGTGTCGTTTTTTTTTGCTATTTTTGAGCCAATCAAACCACCTCTTGACCCATGGAAGACATAGAAGACCTTTTCATATCGATCATCAAGCAGTCGCATAGCGCCGACCTTGCTGAAGCGGAATTTAAACGCAGCCTAGTAGACGACGAAGAACTCAGACATCGATACAAGGAATATTGCCGTGAGATAGGCACCTCCGAACGAAATGGCTTCTTGGACTTCTGTGATGAATATATGGCAGGTCAAGATGAAGTTTGGGACAGCCTAAGCGACTACGACAACCAGGAATGAACAGTTTCGAAATACCCAAAGATTACCGTCTGCCCGCCGAATGGGAACCGGTCGATGCCATTCTGATGGCATGGCCCAATGAAAATACCGACTGGGCTTACATGCTCCAGGATGTACAGAAAACGTATGTAGACATCATAACAGCTATTACAGAACGTGCGAAAGTTGTTCTGATAGGGCCGAATCTACCTGACACGACAATATTCCCGCCCAAATGCCGCCTTGACAACCTCATACTGGTTCATATGCCGATAAACGACACATGGACACGCGATTATGGCCCGATAATCGTTATGAGTCCGGACGGCACTCCCATGCTTCAGGATTTCATATTCAATGGCTGGGGCATGAAATTCGCCGCCAACCATGACAATCGTGTAGCCGAACGTCTGCATTCGTTACAGCTCCTTACAGGATGGTATCACGGCCCGGCAGAAATAGTTCTCGAAGGAGGCTCTATCGAGAGCGACGGAAAAGGCACTATTCTGACAACAGAGCACTGCCTGCTTGCTCCTAACCGCAACGACGCCCTCGACCAATACGAAATCGAGACAAAACTTCTCGAACAGCTCGGCGCTAAAAAAATTCTATGGCTTAAACACGGGCAACTCGCCGGTGACGATACCGACGGTCATATCGACACGCTTGCACGCATAGCTCCCCCCGGTGATATTATAATATATACAGGTTGCGACGATTCCTCCGATGAACACTTTTCCGAACTCGAAGCCATGCGCGACGAACTCCGTGAAATAACAAACGCTATCGGAGCACCGTTCCATCTTGTCGAGCTGCCTCTACCCGACCCGATCTATGATCCCGACGACGGCACACGCCTGCCGGCAACATATGCCAATTACCTCATTGTGAATGGAGCCGTCCTCATGCCGACATACGGGCAACCGAAAAAAGACAGGCTCGCCGCCATGATACTTGAGTCGGCCATGCCGGAATACGAAATAATTCCTATCGACTGCCGTAGCCTTATCCGTCAGCACGGCTCACTTCATTGTGCAACCATGCAATTGCCCCTTGGTGTATTGTCAGACGACTATGAAACGAACAATTAAAACAGCAATCATACAGCAATCGGCCAGCTCTGACGCGGCCGAAAATCGCCGGAAAATAGCGGAAAAGGTGCGCCGTATCGCCGCAGAAGGCGCGCAGCTCATTGTAAACCAGGAACTTCACGATTCTCTTTACTTCTGTCAGACAGAAAATGTCGATCTTTGTTCTCTGGCAATAGAGATACCCGGAGAAGCTACCGATTTTTATTCCGCTTTGGCACGCGAAACCGGGACTGTCATTGTCACATCGCTCTTCGAACGTCGGGCGCCGGGTCTTTATCACAACACCGCTGTAGTATTCGATTCCGACGGTTCTATCGCTGGTAAATACCGTAAAATGCACATACCGGACGATCCGGCTTATTATGAAAAATTCTATTTCACGCCCGGCGACCTTGGTTTTGAACCTGTAAATACGTCACTTGGCCGTATCGGAGTACTTGTATGCTGGGATCAATGGTATCCCGAAGCTGCCCGCCTGATGGCGCTTGCAGGCGCCGAAATGCTCGTCTATCCGACAGCAATCGGTTGGGAAAGCACCGATACCGATGCAGAAAAGGACCGTCAGCGTCAGGCATGGATAACTATACAACGCGGACATGCGATTGCCAACGGTCTGCCCGTTGTAGCCGTTAACCGTGTGGGACACGAACCGGATCCGTCAGGAGCGACAAACGGCATCCTTTTCTGGGGTTCAAGCTTCGTGGCAGGGCCACAGGGAGAATTCCTGCATCAGTCGCCATGCGATGCCGAAGATACCGCCATTGTGGAAATAGATATGGAGCGTTCCGAACAGGTACGCCGATGGTGGCCGTTCCTCCGCGACCGACGGATTGATGCTTATAGCGATTTAACCCTTCGCTATCGTAAATGAAAAAAGCCGGATTATCCGGCTTTTTTCATTTACGATAATAAATACGCCGTACTCTGGGCGACACCCACGTAAAAAGTTCATATGGAATTGTACCGAGAGTTTCTGCAAGAACCTCCACAGAAGCCGACGGTCCAAAAATTTCCACTTCATCTCCGACAGCAACATCTACCGCATCCGTGACATCGACCATACACAAGTCCATACAGATATTGCCGATGGTCGGACACGCCACACCACGCACCACAAACGAGGCATTTCCTCGGCCAAGCCTGCGATTGACACCGTCGGCATAACCGACAGGTACAGTAGCCACAATGCTGTCGCGCGAAGTCACGCCTCGGCAACCATAACCAATAGGAGTTCCTGCTGGCCAGTGCTTAAGTGATATGATACGCGATTTGAATGTGGCTACAGTCTGTAGATCGGCTGCTTCAGACGGTGGGAGAGGCGACACACCATATAATCCTATGCCAAGCCGTGTCATCTCGTAAGGGCCGCAGTCGGCGAAGCGCATCATGCCCGCCGTATTCAGTATATGCCTGTCAAAATCGGTGCCGATTCCCTGCCTGATTTTTGCAGACATATCATAAAATTTATCAATCTGCAACCGTGTATATTCATCCATGTCGAGACAGTCGGCGGTAGCGAGATGCGAAAATACAGAGGCTACACGCAAGGATGACTGCCCTCTGAGACATTCTATAAGTTCATCGAGCTGCTCATCTATGAAACCTACACGATGCATCCCTGTGTCAAGTTTTATATGAATAGGAAAGCCCGAGACACCTTCGCGTGCAGCTGTCTCTATGAGCAACTTTAGTTCGTCGATCGAAAAAACAGCCGGTTCTATATTATATGCAAAGAGAGCCGGGCACTGGTTCGTGACCGGATTCAGCACCATTATGGGCATAGTGATACCGGCATTTCTAAGAGCAACGGCCTCATCTACCACAGCAACAGCAAGATAAGCCGCTCCCTGGCTCTGAAGTGTACGACCGATTTCAACAGCTCCCATACCATATGCCGAGGCCTTTACCATTCCGACAATTCCTGTGCCGGCAGGAAGAAGACGTCTGTAGTAATTATAATTATGTATTATGGCGTCGAGATTAACTTCAAGCACAGTATCGTGTCCGGCTCCGCAAAGCGCATCGGCAAAAGCACGGTCGGCACCGAAAAGAAGGATTCGGCTGTCGCGGTAAAGAGTACCGGAATGATAGCGGTCAAGAATGGAATATGTCTTGGCCTCGCTTCCTTCGGCAATACAGAGCACATTTGATATACCATAGTCGGAAGCCATGGCAAATGCGGCTTCATAGGTCTCCTGACGTCCGGGGAGAAGATGACCGAGCATAAGAACCGAGTTTTCCATAGAACCCGACTGACGGCGCATGAAATCGAGGGCCTCGCGAAGCGATGTAAGATCCGGAGTGAAAAAATCGCTGATGATTGTATTGCCAAAGACACCTGTCTGAATCTCCCGTCTGGTATCTACGATAGTTCTCGAATCTACATCTATGTCAACAACGCCCATTTCCCTAAGGACGGCATCGACAAGAGCATGGAAAATTGTAGGATGAGCGCCCTGCCCGACAGCCACAGCCCGCAGATTCGGTCTGTTTTTTTGAAGACGAACAATCTCCTCACAAAGAACAGGATCGGAATCGGCATAGACAATCAGAGTACAATCTTCAACTATCGCAAGTTTCTCGCACACTTTATCGGCATGTGACGTAAACTCACTGTCATGTTCGTTTGTGACAGGTGTTATTATAGCCGTCTTGTGTGATTGACCGAGCATTTTCTTCAACACACGGGACTGACCGGGACCGTCGATACCGGCCTCGGTAATCATATAATCAGGCAGACGTCCTTCGGTCATATGCCATACGGCAAGAGGCACACCGATACTCGAATTCCAGCTGCGCGGACTGCGACACACATCGCATTTATCCAACAAAGAAGTGTAAAGCAGCTCCTTGACCGTTGTCTTGCCTTTACTGCCGGTAATGACTATACCGTTTTCAAAGTCTTCAAGACGCGCCCGTCCGAGATTCACGAGAGCTTCATTGACAGAATGCACCATTATGAAGACGGCTTCCGGAAACAGTCCGGTATCAATCGTTCTGTCTACTAAAAAAACACGCACACCTTTGCTATATAGCACGCAGATATAATTATGCCCGTCTCCAACACGCGTCTGTATTGCTGCAAAAACGGTTTCTTCAGGATATAGAACAGAACGACTATCGGTGACAAGGTTTTTAATGCGCCGCGGTCTGAAATCAGCCGGTTGTATGAGTTTGACAGCACCAACGGCGTCTGCTATTGCTTCGACTGTATCAATCATTTTTCTCTAAAATTTGCCTGTGCTGTGAAGCCAGGAATTTCTTTCGTGCCAGTGCAACTGCATTGCGGGTAGCGGCAGTGAAGAAATATTCTTCGAATTTTTCATAAATATAGGCCACACCCTGAGTGGACACATGAACAAGATCGTCGGCATAGGCACGATAGTCGCGTAAATCATCCATTACGATCTCGTATGACGGGAAATAGCCTACGATATCCGGTTCGGCGGCGCACACATGGTCCACGGCAAGATGAAGAGTGGCTTTGCTGAGAGTATTCTCATGAAATCCGTCGGCAAGATGGCGTATGGGGCTTATCGTAAAAACAACCTTGCGTGCACCATTATCTTTCAAAAGATGAGTCAGGCTCTTCAATGCGTCAGAAGCCTCGACAACATCAATACGGCGCCGTCTGAAACATGATGCAGGAAATTTATGACAATTTCCAACAATACGACCGCTGTCGGCCAATTCATATATATAGGATGTGCCGAGAGTAACAAATACAACAGCACCGTCACAGATCCGTTGCGCCAAATCCTCGAGCCGGCGGTTTATATCATCGAGAATAATACCGGCATTCGCGCCACTAAAACGGGTTGCATAGTCGAGACAATGGTATCCCCGCGGTCCTTCGACAAGGTCAGTTCCGTCATATAGCCGTCTTTCAAGAGCACGTTTTATACAATTTAGAATAGAGAGAGGATTATAAAGAGGGCCGAATGGATTGACTGATATATCGAATCCACGCTGTGCCAGACAACCTCCGATCTCATCCGAGAAACAGGAGCCGATGAAAAGTAATTTATCATCAGCAGCAATTTTCCAATCGCTCGATTCGAATCGTAGTTCCGTTCTAAATTTCATCATATCAGAACATCTGATAGTCTATGGAGAGCACCTGAAATTCGGTGCGGCGGTTTATCTGGTCTGCAATTTCCTGATCGGCTTCAGGAAGAGAGAGAATAAACTCCTCTGTCAGCGTCTGGCCTTCCTGGAATTGCGGATACTCGCGTGCAAGCTTTTTTGTAATAGTCTTCGGACGAGACTCGCCGTAACCCTGGCTCTGCAAGCGCTCGGGCGCAATACCTACCGATATCAGATAGTCGATGACCGATTGGGCACGCCGCGACGAAAGTTTTATATTATATTCATCGCTTCCTTTACGGTCAGTATGCGAGGCCATCTCGATAGTTACGTTGGGATTATCGCGAAGCACCTGAGCCATCTCATCGAGAGCTTCCTTGGATTCAGGACGTAAACTCGCTTTGTCGAAATCATAGAATATATTGTCTATCACGACAGGCTTTGTAATGGACGCAAGAATAAAATCGACACCATATTCGGCATCTTCTTCGGCAATATCGCTTGTGAATTCCTGTTTGGCGTTAAGATATCCTTTGGCACCGGCCATCATCACATAGCTTACGCCGCGATCAAGCGGAAAAGAAAACGAGCCGTCGGCACGTGCCAATTGTTTCTGATTGGAACCGTCGTTGCCGACAATGCGTATAACGGCATTAGGTACAGGCTCCTCATCGCGGTCGAACACCCAGCCGCTTATAAGGATCTTCAGATCGGGTAATTCAAAAGAAAACAGATGATCATAACCGCGGTTATCACCGCGATTAGATGTAAAGAAACCGCTCTCTCCCTCACCGAAGGTCATACCGAAATCATCGGAGGCCGAGTTGACCGGCGTACCCATGTTCGTCACTTTCCAGCCACCGGAGCGAGTCTGTTCGGCTCGGAAAATATCAAGGCCGCCATAACCGGGATGACCGTTGGAAGAGAAGTAGAATACGGAATCGCTGCGAAATGTCGGGAACATCTCGTCGCCGGGAGTATTGATCCATTCGCCGAGATTTTCGAGCGATCCGGCCCGTTCCTTTAGATTTATACGCCATATATCGCGTCCCCCCGATCCTCCCGGCATATCACTGCTGAAATAAAGCCACTGACCGTCGGGTGACACCGCCGGATGTGCGTAGTTAGAAAGAGTATCGGCAGTGATCTCAAACTTAACGGGCGCACTCCATTTGGCATCGGAACGCTGCGATGTGTATATCTCCACTCCTGTATTTGCGTTCGGTTCCCTGCGTGCACGACTGAGATACATCGTAGAACCGTCGGGAGTGAATGCGGGAGTACCTTCGTCGAACTCCGTATTGAGTTCGCCTTCCACGGGTTCGGGACGCTTCCATTCGCCACGCTCATTTTTCGTGGCAAACCATATGTCTCCCTTTTTCATGCCGGTGATCTCGCTCTTGTGCGTACCGGTAGATTTTTCAGTGGTGGAAGTAAAATACAGCTGATCGAGCGAACGGTCAAGATACATAGGCGAATAGTCAGCCCGGCGACTGTTGAAAAGCTTGGCGTTTTTAACCACATATCGCGTGGTGCCTTTCTTTTCCTGTCCCATACGAGCGCCAATGAGACCGTTCTGTGCCAGCACGTCGCCCGGCTTCCATGCGAGATATTCGCTGTAATTCTTCACAGCCTGAGCATATTGTCCCTGAGCATGCTGCATCCGTGCGAGCGACAGATAGAGCGTCGAATCGCCATAACCATAGCGGATCGCATTCTGATATGCGGCAGCCGCACGCGCATACTGGTTGAGACGCTGATGACACTCAGCCATCTTATATGCGACTTCGCCCCTCAGAGCACGTTCTTCGCGTTTTGTAAGCTTATTATATATCTTGCGGTAGGTCTTGGATGCGTCGAAATACTCCCCACGCTCCATCTGCTCATTCGCAGTACTGAGTTTCGCGCCGCCGCAGGAACTCAGGAAGAGAGCCGTGAATCCGGCTGCCGCCAAAAGAATTTTCTTGAATGAATCCATATTAGAAAAAACGGAAGCACCGACGCTTTATTGCAGCAAAGTCATGAGATTTTAATACCCGAAAATCCCATAAATGCCATTGCGAGGATTCCCGCCACTATCAGTGCAATAGGTACGCCTCGCATCGAACGGGGTACATCGGACAATGCCAGTTGCGTACGTATACCGGCAAATATCGTCAGTGCGAGTGCAAAACCGACAGCGGTCGCAACAGCATATACCACCGAATATAGAAATCCAAAGTTTTTCTGAGCCACAATGATGGCGACGCCAAGAACCGCACAATTGGTAGTGATCAGAGGTAAAAACACTCCAAGCGCGGCATATAAAGAAGGGGATACTTTCTTCATAATGATCTCGAGCATCTGCACCAGAACAGCTATGACAAGTATAAAACTGATTGTCTGTACATATACCAGCCCGAATGGTTCCAGAACGTAGTGCTGAAGCAGCCACGTAACGGCCGTAGCGACAGCCATGACAAAAGTCACGGCCATTCCCATACCAAAGGCGGATTCAAGATTTTTTGAGACTCCGATAAACGGACAGATTCCCAAAAATTGGGAAAAAACTATGTTATTGACCAGAATAGCAGAAAATATGACTGCAATATATTCAATCATGACTGTACAGACGATTAAAGAGTGCTATCAATAAACCCAATACAATAAAAGCTCCGGGAGCCAGCACGAAAAGAAGAGCGCCGAAATCGGCATTGTAGACTTGCATGCCAAACACAGCACCCGTGCCAAGCAACTCGCGCACAGCACCCAGAATCGTCAGGGCAAGTGTAAAGCCGACTCCGACCCCGAGGCCGTCGCAAAGAGAGGCAAATACGGTGTTTTTCGATGCGAATGCCTCGGCCCGGCCAAGAAGAATACAGTTCACCACAATCAGAGGAATGAAGATACCGAGACTCGAATACAATGCCGGGACATAGGCCTGCATAAGCATCTGTAAGATCGTAACAAAAGATGCTATGACAACGATGTAGACCGGAATACGGACTTTGTCCGGCACTATATTTTTGATTGCTGCAACCGCCATATTGGAACACATGAGTACAAAAAGTGTCGCAAGACCCATCGACATGCCGGTCAGGGCCGAAGATGTTGTGCCGAGAGTCGGACACATACCGAGTATCAGCACGAAAGTCGGGTTTCGCTTTATGATCCCGTCGAAAATTATTCTTAGAGCATTCATCTGTCAGTCATGGAATTTGCGCAGGCTTCAGCGGCCTTGTTCAGAGCCTCCATAAATGCCCGCGAAGTAATTGTCGCTCCGGTTATTGCATCGATATCTCCGCCATCAGCACGAACGCCGAAAGGCTGACTATGACCGATGACATCGTGGGCAGTACCTTTCTCAGAAAACCATTCGTCCATGCGGGCGCCAAGTCCGGGAGTCTCGGCATGACTCAGCACACGGTAACCAGTCAGCCTACCACAGGTATCAAATCCGGCCAGAATAGTAAAACGTCCTGAGAAGCCATTGTCGCTATATGTCTCCACCGCCATGCCTACTTCCGAACCAGCCATTTTAGCGGGAAAAAGAGTCAGGCCGTCCTGCTCGAATGCTTCCTCGGCAGGATTATTGTCAAACTGCGGCAAAACCTCGGCTATAGCCTGGCGTCGTGCGGCCGCCTGAGCCTCTGCTATCGGCTTTTCTGTCAGAATATTGACTCCGGCCAATGCTGCTCCGACCACAAGCGAGAGTCCGCACAGACTGGCGGTCATGGTTAGAAGTGTCGATTTCATGCCAGCACCTCCTTTTTCTTTGCAGGCGAAAAGCGCCTCGGTTTTATATATCGGTTTATCAGTGGCGTGAATCCGTTCATTATAAGTATGGCGAACGACATACCTTCGGGATATGCGCCCCAGCGGCGAATGACGGCAGTAATTATTCCAATGAATAATCCATATACGAGCATACCGCGGCGCGTCATAGGCGAAGTTACATAATCCGTAGCCATAAATATTGCACCAAGAAGCAAGCCTCCGGAAAAAATATCATAAAGCACCGGATAACCGGCAAAAATATCGACTATCGCCAGACCCACAACAACGGCAACAGGAATCTGCCACTTTATGATTCTGACAACAAGGAGATAGACGAATCCTGCAAGCAGGGCCACCCCGCTCACCTCGCCCATCGATCCGCCAATAGCGCCCCACATCATATCGCTCTCCGGCAACAGGGAAGGATTAAGCTGGCCGAGTTTCACAAGCGACAGAACTGTTGCGCCCGTAGCCCCGTCAGCATCGCCGAATCCTGCATCCGGCAATGGCCAGCATGTCATGGCGACAGGAAAAGAGATAAGCAGAAAGACGCGCCCGACCAACGCCGGGTTGAATATGTTGCAGCCGAGACCTCCGAAGGCCATCTTGCCTATTCCGACAGCCACGACACTTCCGGCCGCAACCATCCACAGCGGAAGATTGGCAGGCAGATTCAACGCAAGCAGAATACCGGTGAGTACGGCTGAGAAATCTCCCACCGTCGACGGACGACGAAGCATGTATCGAGTTATGAACCATTCGGTAAAAGTACATACCACACCCGACACACATAATACCGTAAATGCCGGAAAGCCGAAAAAATAAAGCGAGCAAAAGATCGCCGGCAACAATGCCACGATGACATGGAGCATGGAGCCGCGCACCGTACGCGATGTGTGAATATGGGGCGAACTTGAAAAAATCAGTTTCTCTGTCATAGTTTAGCTCTTTGTTTAGCGACTTTTATATAATCCAGAATCGGACGGGACGAGGGACATGAATAACTGCACGCACCACATTCGAGACAATCGAGGACTGCGGCCTCGCGAGCCTCACTCCACATTCTCAACCGACCGTAAGTAGACAAGAGATATGGTTCGAGACCCATAGGACAAGCATCAACACAGGCGCCGCAACGTATGCAGGCAACCGGTGAACGCCTCGAATTACGACTGAGCACGGTAAGACCTGAAGTCCCTTTAGTAACAGGAGCATCCAAACGCACTGCCGAGCGTCCCATCATAGGTCCGCCGACAATTGCGACTGCTTCCTGATTCATTGTAAAAGGCAACTCTGACAACGGCGTACCGATAGCTACGATATAATTCTTACGCTGAGACAAGGGGATATCGCCGGAAACGGCAATAACACGCTCTATAAGGGGTTGTCCCGTGGCGACAGCCTGCCATACGGCGAAAGCCGTAGCCACATTGTTCACGACCGCTCCAACCGACAAAGGCAATTGCCCCGAGCCGATTCGCCGTCCGGTCACAGCCTCTACAAGCTGCTTCTCGCCACCTTGCGGATATTTCGTTTTCAGTATTTTAAGACTGATGTCATTGCGGTCTTGCAAAGCCTGACGCATTGCTGAGCCAGCCTCCGGCTTGTTGTCTTCCATTGCGACTACCGCATGAGCTATACCGGCAGCCTTCATCATCAGCTCGACACCTTCTGCGATCCGCGCCGGATAAGTACACATCAGAGCGTCATCGCACATAAGATAAGGCTCACATTCGCACGCATTTATTATCAATATTTCAGGCCTTTGTTCAGGTTTTACCGATAACTTGACATGCGAAGGAAATGTAGCGCCGCCTAACCCCACTATGCCAGCATTAAGAATTTTGGCCCTGATATCTTCTGCTGAAAGGCGCTCCGACAAAGTGCGGTCACAGAAACCGGGAATCATATCGTGCCAATATCTCTCGCGATGGGACGTATCGGCATAATGTTCTTCCTCAGATGCGGAGATGATTATTGCTTTCGTCGGTTTTCCCCATGGCATGACAATATCTTCTATTCCCGTGACTGTGCCTGAAATGGGCGCGTGAATTTCTGCCGAGACAAAACCGGAATTCTCGGCTATAATCTGGCCCCGGCTTACTCTGTCACCCCTGACCACTACGGCCTTAGCCGGTGCACCGATATGCTGGACCAGAGGCATACACACACGCATTGGCAGAGGAAAGAGTTCAATTTTCCTCGATGCGGTCTTATTTGGAGCAGGATGAATGCCTCCCGTTTTGAAAGAACTTTTCATTCCGTGGTTTTATCTTTTGTAATATTCTCGAAAGTAGCCAATATAGCACCTGTCTGACAGACAGTAAGACATTTGCCGCAGGCCTTACACAGATCAGGATTGATATATGCCAGATTGTCGCTTACATCAATAGCTCCGAAAGGACAGGTACGGAGACACTTGCCACACCCGATGCATGCCGCAGTGCATATTTTACGGGCAACCGCGCCTTTTTCACGGTTTGAACAAGCCACCCAGACACGTCGGCCCCGCCGCCCTTCCGGACGCAATTCGATAAGATGACGCGGACATTCGCCAACACAAACTCCGCACCCTGTGCATACTTTTTCATCGATCACCGGCAATCCTGTATTCTCATCGATCCGCAACGCTCCGAAACGACATACCGACACACAGTCGCCACATCCGAGACAGCCATAAGCGCATCCACGCGTACCACATCCGACAGAATCCATGACAGCACATGAGCGTGCGCCGTCATATTCATATATGACAGTCCTCGCCGAACATGAACCGTTGCATTTCAAAACCGCGACATTTCTTACTGATCGGGATACGTCAACTCCAAGCAGACTGGCGATATTCCGCATGGATTCGTTGCCTGCCCCAGGACAGTTGAGGCCATCAAGACTACCGCGTTTCACACACTCACAGGCGAAATCGCGACATCCCCTGCATCCGCATGCACCGCAATTTGCACCCGGCAACAGACTTTCGATCTGATCGATACGTGGATCTTCATCGACTCTGAATTTCTTGGCCGTCAGATACAATATTATTGCTCCGGCAAATCCCAGAAATCCCATGAGTAATAATGTATATACAATTATATGTTCAGCACTCATATTTTGCCAGAAATCAATATCCAGGGCGAACGTCGCCTTCTATATATCAGATAAATGACCAAATAACTAAATGCGGCTCCGCCAAGAGCGGAAAAAGCCACAATACCGTCGGACAATCCATTGAGTGTGCCTCCTACAGCTATAGCCAGGAATATGGCCAACGGTATGGCAAGCATTATCAATGTCGCCATAAACGAATTTCCTTTAGGGAGCCCGACAGAGACCGCCTCCCCGATCGTCGGCAAAGTGTCTCCCGACGGAATACGTGCGTTTAACACCATGGAATCGGATTTTCCGTTTTTACTATCGTGCCCGCACGAAGCTTCCAGCGAACAGCCGGAGCATGAAAGTCCGTTTGCTTCGACTTCTACATAGACGCTACCGGATGCGACAGAGACCACTTTCCCTCTATGAATCAAAGAAAATCTGTCCGATCGACCCATAAATCCGAATCTATTTTATTTTTATAACCCTACCAGATCCTTTATCTGCGCAGGAGTTGAAATAATATGATCCGCATAAGCTTCCTTAAGCTCATGGATAGAACGGAATCCCCAGCCAACACCCACAGACTCGACACATGCACGACGGGCCGTCTCCATATCAACGCCGGAATCGCCTACATACAGCACTTCCGACTTCGCTGTAGGACACATAGAAAGAGCTTTAAACACAATCGACGGGTCCGGTTTACGAGGCATACCTTCTTCATTTCCCAGTATGGCCCGGAAATTGGCAACCGGAAAATAATGATGGATAAGTTTAGTGACAGCCTCCTGATATTTATTGGACGTAACTGCCAGATTGACACCACGGGCACTTAACTCCTCCAGCAGCTCGGGTATGCCCGGATATGGCTTGGTGGCATCGCAACAATGATTATCATAATACAATTTGAATGCGACGAGCATTTCCTTGATATTTTTTTCGCTACGGGCATCTTCGGGAAGCGCACGCTCCATAAGTCGGCTCACACCGTTACCGACCATATCGGGATAAACCCATAGTCCATGCTGAGGAAAACCAAGCTCACGAAGAGCATAGTTGGTGGCTGTCGCAAGGTCGTCGATAGTATTCAGAAGAGTACCGTCGAGGTCAAAAATGACATACGTTTTCATCTCACAAAATCTTTTTGCAAAATTAAGGAAAAATTTCCATAATTCCTCTGACGGGTATTATTTTCGACACAATTATTTTAATGCATATTGATTCTGCAAAGGCTGACAAAGTGTCAGTCGGCATGACGCGATCAAGCGCCAGAATAGCCGGTTTTCAGTCAAAACCTTTTTGGCACGCCTTTTGTTTATATGATAGCGAACCGAGGTAAGACATACTTCAGTTCCATCGAAAACGAATAATAACAACATAAATAAAACACTAACAACTATGGGAAAAATTATCGGTATTGACTTAGGAACCACCAACTCCTGCGTAGCAGTACTTGAAGGCAACAATCCTGTTGTAATTCCTAACAGCGAGGGACGTAACACCACCCCCTCCGTAGTAGCATTCGTCGACGGAGGCGAACGCAAGGTCGGGGACCCCGCAAAACGTCAGGCTATCACTAACCCGAAGCGCACCATCTACTCGATCAAACGCTTCATGGGTGAGACATACGATCAGGTAAAGAATGAAATCGAACGCGTACCTTATAAGGTTGTACGCGGAGCCAACAACACTCCCCGAATCGACATCGACGGTCGCGAATATACTCCTCAGGAAATTTCCGCAATGATTCTTCAGAAGATGAAGAAAACAGCCGAAGATTACCTCGGACAGACCGTAAACGAAGCCGTAATCACCGTGCCGGCATACTTCAACGATTCACAGCGTCAGGCAACCAAGGAAGCCGGCGAAATCGCCGGTCTCAAGGTAGCCCGTATCGTGAACGAACCTACAGCCGCAGCTCTTGCCTACGGTCTCGACAAGACTAACAAGGATCAGAAGATCGCCGTATTCGACCTCGGTGGCGGTACATTCGATATCTCCATCCTCGAACTCGGCGACGGTGTGTTCGAAGTAAAATCGACCAATGGTGACACCCACCTCGGCGGTGACGACTTCGACCATGTGATTATCGACTGGCTTGCCGACGAATTCCAGAAGCAGGAAGGCGTAGACCTCCGTCAGGATCCTATGGCTCTCCAGCGTCTGAAGGAAGCCGCAGAAAAAGCCAAGATCGAACTTTCGAGCGCTACAAGCACCGAAATCAATCTGCCGTACATCATGCCGGTCAACGGTATTCCAAAGCACCTTGTCACTACCCTCACCCGTGCTAAATTCGAACAACTTGCCGACAAGCTTATCCAGGCAACTGTGAAACCTTGCGAAGATGCCCTCCGCGACGCAGGCCTCAAGGCTTCCGACATTGACGAAGTTATCCTCGTAGGCGGTTCGACCCGTATTCCCGCAATCCAGCAGATTGTAGAGAAGATCTTCGGCAAAACACCTTCGAAGGGCGTTAACCCCGATGAAGTTGTCGCAGTCGGCGCAGCTATTCAGGGCGGTGTGCTCTCCGGCGACGTGAAAGACGTCCTCCTGCTCGACGTTGTACCTCTGTCAGTAGGTATCGAGACACTCGGCGGTGTGATGACAAAACTCATCGAGGCCAACACCACCATTCCTACCCGCAAGAGCGAGACATTCTCCACCGCAGCCGACAACCAGCCTTCGGTAGAGATCAACGTCCTTCAGGGCGAACGCCCAATGGCAAAGGACGACAAACTCCTCGGTAAATTCCACCTCGACGGCATCGCTCCCGCACCCCGCGGTATTCCTCAGATCGAAGTAACATTCGAGATCGACGCCAACGGTATCCTCAATGTATCTGCAAAAGATAAGGCAACCGGCAAGGAGCAGAGCATTCGTATCGAAGCTTCGAGCGGTCTCACCGACGCTGAAATCAAGCGTATGAAAGACGAGGCTGCAGCCAACGCCGACGCCGATGCCCGCGAAAAGGAACGCATCGACAAACTCAACCAGGCCGACGCCATCATCTTCCAGACAGAGAAGCAGCTCGGCGAATTCGGCGACAAGATTCCCGCCGACAAACGTTCGGCAATCGAAGCAGCCGTAGCCAAACTGAAAGAAGCCCACAAGGCTCAGGATATCGCAGGTATCGACGCCGCCATCAAGGAAATCGAAACAACCTTCGGCGCAGCCCAGCAGGATATCCTCAATGCTCAGGCACAGGCCCAGCAGGCAGCCCAGAATCCCGGCGCCGGCGCACCTAACCAGGGCGGCGACAACGGCGACCACGTCACCGACGTCGACTTCGAGGAAGTCAAGTAATCCAACAAATCAACAATAACAAAATGGAGTGTAGCTCGCCGCTACGCTCCATTTTTATTATGATTTGGGGTAGATGAAATTTTTGCTTAACTTTGACGTTGAATAAGAAAAGATTACAGGCTATGTCGGAAGAGCAGATGAATAGTTATCGACTTACGTCGATGGAGGAGCCGGGCGACGAGCGCATGGCTCAGATAATGCGTGAGGTTGCCGAGGATGCACGCGAAAGCACTCGCCGAGCTGCCGGGATTGAGGCTGCTACGCATGAGGCTCGTGCAAGAGTTGAAGAAACTTTAAACAGACTTCGCAATGGCGTCAAGTGAGCACAAGCCGGTGCTGATAGTTATTGCCAGCCCCAATGGGTCGGGCAAAACTTCCAACTTCCATGATGTCATTCCTATGAATTTGAAGCTTTGTATTTTTACCATATAATACCGACATATTGATAAACTGATACTTGAAAGGTAAAATGGCGTACTAAAGAGGTGGAAGGGAGAGGTCATTTGACAGCTATTCCACTTTTTTTGACATTTTCCAAACCAGTCCGAGGAAATTTCATGCTAATATTGCATATGCAATTACCCCAGTCGAATAATTGAACTGTCATGAAATTTTCAAAACAAATTTTCTTAACGTTGTTTACCGCCGTATCTCTGATATCGTGCTCATCGAAGGAGGAAGAAGTCAAAGCTCTCATTCCGCTTCCTGACGAACCCACACAAGAAGAACCGTCCCCCGTACCCGGATCAACCGATAAGATTGTGGTAGGTTATGTAACTTCGTGGTCTGATCATGAAGTAAAGCCGGAATATGTAACACATATCAATTATGCTTTCGGTCATGTGGAAGGCACCTTCCGCAGTGTCGGTATCGCTAATGAAAACCGCCTCAAATCTGTCGTTTCTCTGAAAAAACAAGCTCCTCATCTCAAAGTTCTTCTATCTATCGGCGGTTGGGGAAGCGGCAATTTCAGCGAAATGGCCGCAGACGATGCCAACCGTCTTGCTTTTGCCAACGACTGCAAACGCGTGATCGATGAATATGGCCTCGACGGAATCGACATCGACTGGGAATTCCCGACCAGCACTTCGGCAGGAATCTCGGCATCACCGGATGATACACGCAACTATAATTATATGATGCGCGATATACGCAATGCGATCGGCACCGATAAACTGCTTACACTCGCCACTGTATGCTCGGCCGACTATATAGATTTCGCGGGAATCATGCCTTATGTGGATTTTGTCAATATCATGGCGTACGATATGGAGAATCCTCCTAAACATAATGCTCCCCTCTATCAATCGTCGAAATTCGGTGGCTGGATGAATTGCGACAAGTCCGTCCAGGCCCATCTTGATAAAGGCGTCCCTGCATCAAAACTCGTTCTCGGATTGCCATTCTACGGTCATGGCACAGATATATACGACAGCTTTACCGATTTCAAAAATGTAAAAGTTCCATCAGGATATACAAATTGCTGGGATGAAGAGGCTAAAGTTCCTTATGTGACCGACAAGAACGGACGCTTCGTCCTCAGCTACGACAATGCCCGCTCGATAGGACTGAAATGCGACTATATTCTTGAACATGGTCTTCTCGGAACCATGTTCTGGGACGACGCGGGTGATGATGCCAACCATACTCTCCATAAAACCATAGCAGACAAGCTTTTTATCGAATCCAAATAATCTTCAACATATGAGAGTAAAAACATTAATCATAGCATTTCTTGTACTGGTACTGGGGGGATGCCGCTCATATAAAGCCTCTCTCTCTCAGAGCACCGATCAAACCGAGGACAAAGTGGTTGTGGCCTACGTGACCTCATGGTCGAAAGTCATGCCCGACCCGAAATATATGACTCATATCAACTATGCATTCGGACATGTCAATGAGACGTTCGACGGAGTAGGCATTGCCAATCCGGAACGTCTGCAACAGATAGTAAAACTCAAAGAAAATGCCCCTAAGCTCAACATACTTCTCTCGATCGGCGGATGGGGCAGCGGACGCTTCAGTGAAATGGCGGCCGATTCGCTGAAACGCCTTTCATTCGCTGCCGATTGTCGCCGGGTAATTGATGAATATGGCCTCGACGGAATAGATATCGACTGGGAGTACCCCACAAGCAATGCGGCAGGAATATCGTCATCGCCTGATGACACAGCCAATTTCACAAAGCTAATGCGTGATATCAAGGGGGCGATAGGTGCCGACAAACAGCTCACACTGGCCACTGTCGACAATGCAAAATTCATAGATTTCCATGCGATTCTACCATATATCACCTTTGTAAATACCATGTCGTACGACATGGGGAATCCACCATATCTCCATTCCGCGCTCTATGATTCCAAAAACACAAACAGACATACTACAGATGCCAGCGTACGCGCTCATCTCGCAGCCGGAGTTCCATCGTCGATGATTGTTGTAGGAATGCCCTTCTACGGCCGTGGCAAAGGGCCTTTCCATACTTTCGCAGATTATGGCAAAATGAAAGAAATGCCGGAAGGATACATCGAAAGGTGGGATGACGATGCTATGGTGCCATATATCACGGATGCTGACGGCAGCCTTGTGCTTGGATTCGAAAATGCGCGGTCTATCGCAACCAAATGCGACTATGTGGTTGACAACGGTTTCCGTGGTGCTATGTACTGGGAATATTCCTGCGATGATGACAACAGTACCCTTCGTTCGACAGTCGCAGACAGGATATTGGATAAGAAAGCTAAAAAGCGTGTGCTCGTTCTCAACGAAGGTGGTGGCCAGCACGGGCCATTTACCAAAGCGGCCATGGCATGGCTGCGTCAGTTCGGTTCTGAAAAAGATTTTGCCGTAAATGAAATCAATCGTGCGAATCCTATCAGCGAGCGTTTTCTCCAGGATTATGATCTCGTGATCCAGCTTGATTTCCCTCCATATACATGGCCGGACTATTCCAAAGATGCCTTCGTGAAATACATCGAAGAAGGAGGCGGCTCATGGATCGGCTTTCATCATGCGACACTTTTAGGCGATTTCGACGGCTATCCCATGTGGAAATGGTTCAGTGATTTCATGGGAGGTGTAACATTCAGAAATTATATCGCCCCCCTTGCCGACGGCACTGTCGCGGTAGAAGATAGCCGACATCCTGTGATGAAAGGAATTGACAAGAATTTCATTCTACCCGATGACGAATGGTATATCTATGATAGATCTCCACGTCCGAATGTACGTGTGTTAGCCTCAGTTGACGAAGACAGCTATACACCCGCATCAAATATCCGAATGGGCGACCATCCCGTTATCTGGACCAATGAAACCATGAAGGCAAAGAACGTATACTTCCAGTTCGGCCATAGTCCCAAGCTACTCGACAACGAATCATTCAAAAAGGTTTTCGAGAATGCCATTTCATGGTGTATGGATTGACAGTGATATCTTTTGTATAGATGAATGGCAGATGGCTTCAGATAGACACTACCCGTAACGACAGCATCAATCTCGCAGATGAAATAAGCGCTCTCTTCGGTTTTGACTGTTTTATATCCAACGATGTGAAAAGCGCTACCCTTGCAGAGCTATGCTGGGGAGATGGCCGGAAATCCGATAATTTCATATATCTGAATATCGGTACCGGAATAGCCGCAGGATTCGTAGTCAACGGCAAAGTGATCTCCGGTCCGCACTACAACGCCGGTGAAGTTGGCCATACTCAGGTAGGTGTTCACACAGGTGTAAAATGCTGTTGCGGACGCACCGACTGCGTAGAGGCTATAGCCGCGGGTGTCGGGTTCGACAGTTGCGCACGTCTTCTGGCACCAGCGTATCCGGATTCTCCTCTCCTTATACCGGCCGACGGTACGCGCGTTGACGTAAGGCTCGTATACGATCTTTACCGCCAGGGAGATGCGTTCTGCAAGCTTCTCGTAGAAAACGCAGCTACCGGCATTGCAAATCTGATCATGAACCTCGTACGCGTTACAGATCCGGACATGGTGATTCTTGGAGGTGGAATAGTAAGCGATCCGATGATGTATTCAATGATTCTCGAACGGCTCCATGCCGGAACCATGCGATTTGTATCCAATGGTGTCGTCATGACACAGCTTGATCCCGCTTGCATAGGTCTTCTCGGAGCCGCTGCCGTAGCAATGACTGAATCTAAAAAAATAATGGAACCTGTATGAAAATAACAATTGCCAATAACGAAAGTACATTCGACCGCGAAGCAGCGTCCCGTATTGTAAACCAGATATGCAACAAGCCTTCGAGTGTAATCGGTCTGTCCACCGGAAGAACAACCGGCAATATCCATCGACTCGTCTGCAAGCAGCACTCCGAAGTAAATTTCGATGTGTCGCAAACAACATTTTTCGGACTTGACGAGGTCACCAACGTACCGCGGGAATACAGCGGAGCCTGCTATACGATGCTCCATACAGAAATAATCGACGATCTGGGCATTGACGACAACCACTTCCTGATGCTTCCGACCAAATCCGATGATTTCGAAAAAGAATGCCGGAATTTCCGCAATGAACTGGAGCATCGCGGAGGAATAGACCTGCTCATACTCGGTCTCGGCGAAAACGGACATTTAGGATTCAATCAACCCGGAACACCGCTCAACAGCATTGCCTCTATCGCCTTCATGGACGAACGGCTCGAAAAACGTATCCGTAAAGAAACCGGAACCCCCGATGAGATCGCTCTCGGAGGTGTTACGCTGGGCCTAAGAGATATTATGCATGCCCGACGTATCGTCCTTGTAGCCAAAGGAGAAAATAAGCGCGAAATAGTCAGGGAAATGCTGACAGGCCCCGTGACCAGCGATTGTCCGGCCTCCATACTACAGCTTCACCCCGACTGCGAGTTCCTCATTGACCAGACAGCCGCCGCCGATATCGATATAAATCAGATAAGGAGATGACTATGAAAACAAATAATACCCAGAACCCCATGGCAATCTCCGAGAATAAGGCGAATTATCTGAGTGCGTTCCTCACGATGGTATTTCTGTTTTTTATCGTAGGTTTTCTGACCACGGTCAATACACAATTTCAGGCACCTCTGAAAGAAGCCTTTCTGGGAGATATCGGATCAATGCAAAATACCTTTGCCACACTTGTCACATTCTCATGGTTTCTGGCCTACCCCCTCTGCGGCTCCCTCGGTTCGCGCTGGATAAATAGCGGAGGCTATCGCAGCAAACTCATAAAGGGCCTCTCGATGATGGGAGCCGGCTTGCTCCTGTTTCTTCTGTCGGCCGAAGGTGCAACCCGCTTTCCCAATGCGGTCATCGCAATAGCCGGATGCTCCATACCGGTTGCCTTCATCGTGTTCCTTGCAGGTTCTTTCGTCACCGGCGGAAGCGTCACGATTCTCCAGGTAGTCATCAATCCCTACCTCACCGCATGCCACGTCAAAGGCACTCAGGCCGTACAGCGCATGGCTATCGGAGGGTCTGCAAATTCCATAGGCACCGCAATTGCGCCCTATTTTGTATCAGGTATAATATTCAGCGGATTAGCGCTCGAAGAGATCTCAATCGATGCTCTGGTTATGCCATTCCTGATTCTTACGGCCTGTATTGCTGCACTCGCCATCGGCTTACGCACCATAAGTCTTCCGGATCTCAACTCGACTCGAAATCAAACGTCTGATAATCTTCCCAGAAGCGTATGGTCCTTCCGTCATCTCACACTTGGCGTGGTAGCCATATTTTTTTACGTCGGAGCGGAAGTCTGCATCGGCGCCAATATCACGATGTATGCAATCGAGCTGTCTCTGGAATCAGTCGCGCTTATCACAACCATATATTGGGTTGGAATCCTGATCGGACGACTTATAGGCAGCAGCCTCAGCACGGTTTCTCCGAGGACACAGCTCACTCTCACAACTTCCGTCGCCGCAATACTGACAACCAGCGCGATAGTTGCCGACAACCCATGGATTCTCGCCTCTGTAGGCCTCTGTCATTCCATTATGTGGGGATGTATCTTCACGCTATCTGTCAAAGGTCTCGGCAAATATACCACGGCGGCTTCGGGCGTATTCATGATCGGTGTTGTCGGTGGAGCCATTCTACCTCTTGTACAGGGAGTATGGGCCGATTTCAACGGCAGTTGGCGCGCCACATGGTGGATCGTCGTAGTTTCCGAACTATTTATGCTCTATTACGCTCTCATAGGCTCGAGAACTAAAGGTGTTGAATACCCGGTGGAAGAAAATTGATATCAGACCATAATTTCGCATACTATGAAAAAAATATTCTTCGGCATTCTGCTCTCTGCATTTGCCGCCTCATGTACACAGCAACGCGACAGTCAGCCCGTCACTCCCGCGATTCCCATAAACAATGACATAGAATCACAGGTGAAGAAAATCATGTCGGATATGACACTCGACGACAAGGTCGGTCAGATGTGCGAAGTTGTTGTCGATCTTGTATGTTCCGACACTCTCGCCAACGGAAAAGTCGTGCTTGACGATGCTAAACTCGATACGGTTTTCAATAAATATCGCGTTGGCTCCATCCTCAATACCGCGCAGGGCCATGCCCAGGATCGCGAAACCTGGTACCGCCTTATCAGTGGCATTCAGGATGCCTCCCTCAGATATATCGGCATTCCTGATGTATATGGCGTAGATCAGAACCATGGCACCACCTACACGGTCGGAGGTACGCTCTTTCCTCAGGAAATAAACATGGCAGCTTCCTTCAACCGCGATCTTGTCAAAGAAGGTGCCGCAATATGCGCTTATGAAACACGCGCTTCTTCAATCCCCTGGGTCTACAATCCGGTTATGGATCTCGGACGCAATCCTGTATGGAGCCGCATCTGGGAGAGTTTCGGCGAAGACCCGTACATAAATAGCGAAATGGCCGTAGCAATGGTCAAAGGTTATCAAGGGGACGACCCCAATCACATCGGAACCAACAACGTAGGAGCCTGTCTCAAGCATTATATGGCCTATGGGAACCCTGTCAGCGGTCAGGATCGCACTCCAGCTTCAATCAACCCGATAGACTTACGTGAAAAGTATTTCCAGCCATTCAAGACAGCGGTCCGCGCCGGAGCACTCTCCATTATGGTAAATTCCGGTATCAATAACGGAATGCCTTTCCATGCAAACCATGAAATGCTTACCATATGGCTTAAAGAACAGCTCAACTGGGACGGTATGATCGTTACAGACTGGGCCGATATACACAATCTCTGGCGACGCGACAAGATTGCCGCCGACTACAAAGACGCTATAATGAAAGCGGTCAATGCAGGCATCGATATGTCCATGACTCCGTACGACATGGAATTCTGCACGATTCTGAAGGAACTTGTCGAAGATGGCTCTGTGCCTATGAGCCGGATCGATGATGCCGTGGCACGTATTATACGCTTCAAACTGCGCCTCGGCCTCTTCGAGCATCCTACAACCAACCCCGCCGATTATCCTCTGTTCGGAAGCACGGAACACGCCGAAAAGGCATTGGAACTTGCCGCGCAGAGCGAAATCCTCCTGAAAAACGAGAACAATACCCTACCCCTTCCGAAAGGGAAACGCATACTGCTCACCGGACCTAACGCCAATTCGATGCGTTCGCTCAACGGCGGATGGTCGTATACATGGCAAGGAACTGACGAAGCATGCTATCACGATCAATACAACACTATTTACGAAGCGATATGCAACGTATTCGGGCTCGAAAATGTTGTTCTCGAACAGGGCATGGACTATGTAGCCGACTACGGCAAATGGGCTGAGGAGCAGAATGTGCGGATCGAGAAAGCTGTAAATGCAGCACGAAACGCAGATGTAGTCATAGCCTGTATAGGCGAAAATTCCTATTGCGAGACTCCCGGCAATATCAACGATCTGAATCTGTCGGTGAATCAGACAAACCTCGTCAAGGCTCTCGCAAAAACCGGCAAGCCTATAATTCTTATACTCAACGAAGGACGTCCACGTATAATAAGGGAAATAGAACCGCTCGCCTCAGCTGTCATCGATATCCTCCTGCCTGGGAACTATGGCGCTGATGCACTTGCAAAACTTATCGCCGGAGAACGTAATTTCAGCGCCAAACTGCCATTTACCTATCCCAAATGGCCCAACTCCATAGCCACTTACGACCATAAACCATGTGAAACAGTTGAGACAATGAGCGGAGCCTACAACTATGCCGCCGATATCGATGTCCAGTGGCCTTTCGGATATGGACTGAGCTATACCACATTCGAATATTCGGATATCACAGTCAATAAAACTACTTTCACGCCAGACGACGAACTCACTGTATCGGTCAAAGTGAGCAACACCGGCATGCGCGGCGGTATGGAACCGGTCATTCTCTATAGCCGCGACCTCGTAGCGTCTATTACTCCTGATGTGCTCCGGGTGCGTGGTTTCGAGAAAATCGCACTTAAATCCGGTGAAAGCACGACTGTGAGCTTCACAATTCCCGCAAGCGATCTCGCATTCGTCAATTATGATGGTAAATGGACTATCGAAAAAGGAGACTTCGAATTCATCATAAACGGACAAGTCATCAAAGCGAACTATACAGAAACGAGAGTCTGGAAAACTCCAAACATAATAGAATAGGTAGAAGATTGTATTTGCACTGTCGATTGTGCTTGTTGCGGCCGAAAGCCGCAACAAGCCACACGACTCAATACAGACAATGACAAATGTTATTAAACGACCTGTAAACCCACAATGAAATCTCATCACACTTCATTATTAAACAAAATAAAACCATTGGCGATAATCATGGCTTTATTTCCTGTCAGCGTATCGGCTCAGACTACCGTCATCTGGAGTACTTTAGGAAACACGACAGATACAAGCGGCCAGCCCGTCTATACTCAAAGATTTACTATAGATAGCGACACCGATTTTTCGCGGCTCGCGTTCAACTCTTTCTCTGCAGACATGAAACCTGTCAACCCGGCAGACACAGTCGTTGAAATCGTTCCGGGCTATTATGCCGTCAGTTCGCCAAGATTTGCCGAATCCAAAGGAAATACAATCACTGTCGATCTCGTAACCAAAGGTTCATTCTCCAAAATATGTTTTGCTCCCGACGGCGTACATCTTGTAAAGGCCGACGGAACCACATCTCCAGTCAAAATGAAATGGGACGATATTATTAAGTCTCCCAACCTTTACTCGACACCCGGGAACGACAGAATGCCTTATGGGGATGCCATATATGGTCTCAATAAGATTCGCAACAAAGCTGAAAACATCGGTCCTTTCGATGTGATTCCATCTTTTAAAAACATCAGACTGACTGACGGCAAACCCACCAATGCCTCCGATTGCGTGGTCAATATCATCAAGACTGTAAATCCTGTGCAAGACTGGATGGAAATCCGTGTGAACGACGGAACGATAAACGTATCGACAAACAACGAAGTTATTGCCCGTGCGCGTGTCAATAACCTGATCAGCAAAGGCGGTATTCTTCCATCCGCGATCATCACCGACTGGCCCGACTTCAACTATCGCGGCCTTATGATTGATATCGCCCGAAACTATCAGACACCTGCCGAAATGGAACGTATCCTTAAACTTATGAGCCGCTATGGGCTGAACGTGCTACATTTCCACATAACGGATGATGAAGCATGGCGGCTTGAAATTCCCGGCTTGCCGGAACTGACCGCAGTCGGAGGACGCCGCGGATATACTACTGACGGCCGAGATTTCCTACCCCAGATTTATTCCGGCGACGGCAATCCATCTACCCAAGGCAATTCATCAAACGGCTTCTTTACCCGTCGTGATTTCATTGATATTATCAAAAAAGCCGATTCTCTTGGAATCAGAGTAATTCCCGAAATCGAATCACCGGGCCACGCCAGAGCCGCCATTCTTGCGATGGAAAACCGTTATCGTAATACCGGCGACGACACATACCGCATGGTTGATCCCGACGATAAATCGGTTTATACCTCAGCTCAGGCATATCACGACAATGTCATGAATCTCGCACTTCCGGGCCCCGTTCGTTTCATGACAAAAGTAGGACAGGAAATTCAGAAAATGTACGCCGAGGCCGGCGTCGAACTTCCCGCAATCCATATAGGTGGCGACGAAGTGGCCATGGGTGCATGGAAGGGATCACCCGTGGCTCAGGCATACATGCAAAAGAACGGTATAACCAACGAACGCGAACTGCATCTCATCTATGTACAGGAACTGATCAAGGAATATGACAAACTGGGAATTCCTATGTCGGGCTGGCAGGAGATTGCCGTAGGTCACACCGATGACTACAACAAAGCCATACGCCCCAATATATACAGTGTGAATTGTTGGAGTACTTTAGGAGGTGAGAGTTCTGTTCCGGCCCGGTCGGCGTCAGCCGGTTATCCTACAGTCCTGAGTAATGTCAACCATTTCTACATGGATCTGTGCTACAACTATCATCCTCAGGAAAGAGGACTCACATGGGGCGGAACAGTCGATGAATTCGCGTCGTTACACGGTTATCCGAAAGAACTGTGCAAAGTTAGCGAAAAAGACTTCAAGAATGTGATAGGCGTATCAGGGCATTGTTTCAGCGAAACCATGCGTTCGCCACAAATGCTGGAAATGTATCTTCTCCCGAAGATATTAGGTCTGGCGGAACGTGCATGGAATGCCGACACAACTTACACAGACTCCCGTTTTAACGCCGTAGTAAACTCCGAGATGCCCGTATGGAACGAAACGGGCTACAATTTCCATGTTGCCCAACCCGGAATTACTGCTGAAAACGGCAAAATCATTATGACCGCTCCATATCCCGATGCGGAGATACGCTATACCCTCGATGGTTCGGAACCTACCTCAAATTCCGATCTTTACCGGGCGCCTATAAGCACAACATCTCATGAAGTAAGAGCCCGAGCATTCATGCCCCAATACAACAAGGAATCACTTACTACAATTCTATACATTCCCTGACGACGCCCATACCCGATAAAGACAAAATAAGAATGGCACCTTTTTGAGGGTGCCATTCTCATTTTCACATGTTTATCTTTTTTTCCGTTTGCGCAGCAAAGCTTCCAGATAATAATAATCGGCATATACGAGAGGTACATCGATTTCGTTTCCTGCCGGATGGTGTCCCGTTGAATGCCCAAGTATGAAACCGTCGGCTTCTTCAGGCCGAAGAATGTAGCCATTAGTAAGATTCTGAATGATAGTATCGGCGAAACGGGAATATCGTTGTCCTTTCTCCGGTTCGACATATTCGGCCAGTTCATAAAGACCCGATGCAATCACCGATGCCGCGGAAGCATCGCGGGCGACTCCGGGATTGTCGGCCGACTCAGTCCCCGGGGCTTTCATATCCCAGTAAGACACCAGGTCGGAAGGCATGCCGGGCAGATTCATAAACCAGTCGGCAATGGCCTCTGCCTTATCAAGATAGCGTCGGTCACCGGTATGACGATAGCACATTGTAAAACCATAGAGTCCCCATCCCTGTCCGCGGCTCCAGAATGAGTCGTCGGAATAACCCTGCGCTGTTACCTTCATGCGTACATCGCCCGTTTCCGGATCATAGTCCACTACGTGGAATGACGAATGATCTGGGCGGAAATGATTTTTCAATGTCACATCGGCATGGCTTACGGCGATATCACGGTATCGTCGGTCTCCCGATATATCAGCCATCTTGAAAAGCATTTCGAGATTCATCATATTGTCTATAATGACAGGAAATTTCCATACCTTGGCATTATGATCCCACGACCGTATGGCTCCTACTGTCGGATTAAAACGGGTTGAAAGTGTTGATGCCGCCTGAAGCACCACATCAAGATAGCTCTGCTCTCCCGTAAGTTCCCATGCTTTTCCAAAACTGTCACCAACCATGAAACCGAGATCGTGCGTGCCGCCGTGAATCTTGGTTTCCTCAATATCCCAGGTAAAAGACGCGGCTTCCTGTCGCCAGTAAGGATCATTTGTAAACTCGTACATCATCCAGAGTTCTCCCGGGAAGAAGCCTGAAGTCCAGTCGTGCGGATGAACCAATGACACAGAACCGTTTGTATCAATAGTTCGTGGATTAAGACGGTGACGACACATATTGTCGCCATTTTTCCGTTCCTCTCTCACCCGACGTATGGCATGTTTCAGTGAGATTGAGGCGCTGGTAAACGCATCGTCTATATCGTCGGGAGTATAATACAGAAGTGTGAACCTCTCTTCAGGACGGAATATGCGGTGGGTAAGATATGCTTTTCTATAATCCTCTCTGGAAGTATCCACAAAACCGACGACACGCCACAGATCGCGTGCCACGTCATGCTGCTTCTCTTTCCAGCCACTGATCTGTTGACCGGGCCACTCACCGACCGGTTTACCGAGATAAGAGGCCAGTAAATCAAGAGCCTTGTAAAAACTGCGACCCTCCCGATCAGCAGCATTGTCAATCTTCATACCAAGTTTGTCGGCCATAAGGAATATGTCGATAAGATGGGTAAGATTATACTGTGAATAGCCGTAGGAAAGTGTACGCCACATCTCATGCGGTTGTTGACCGTCAGGATCGATCTGTCTGAAAATACGTTTCTCCGGGATCTCCGCAATTATTTTTCGGGCAATATCATTACGCCCCGTGAACATAGCAAGCGCAATCGCCTGGGCATCGTATGCCGTCGAATGATTGTTGCTTTGGGAAGCTTCCTCCACTCCCTGCTCAGAGGTCAGCATCCAGTCGAGAAGAGAACTCATCCATTTTTTCAGTCCCTTGTCATCCTTTACGGTCCATGCCTTTGATCCTTCGAGCAAAGCTACCCCATCAAGCATCTCGACAAAGGAATATCCATCGAGAACACCGAACGAGCGTCCTTTTCCTCCGTTTACTCCCGGTACCATCTGTGCATATTCGAAATTGGGATACATGCGTGTATCCTTGTTCAGAAACCATACCCTGAGCAATTCAGTGGCTTTGACAGCATAGCGCTCATCGCCGCTGAAATACCATGCCAGCCCAAGTGTGCCTATACGACGGGCTGTCTCGCCGAGCGTGTTCCTATCCCAGAGTGCTATTTCGGGGTTAGTGATTCCGTCGCGGTTTACATACGGAAGGCCGTCCCGAGTCTCGGGATTTGGATGAAAATAGCGCGCAAGACTCGTATAATAATGGTTATCCCCGGCCGGCGACGGTTTCTTTTTCATCATCACCGAAAGAGGCTCTACCCCAAGAAAGCTGTCGGCTTCTTCTATGAGCGCACTATAAGCCCGGGCATACATCGGTCGGTCAAGCTGAGACTTAACATAATCGAGATGGCTGCGATTCAGAACCGACTGCGCCAAAATGCCGACAACAGATAACAAAAGAACAATAAATGCGACAAAAAATCTGATCATGGTATTATAGTTTTCTTATTTTTATTGCAGACAGACACGTAGAACCACCGGCAACCGGATTGAATGCGACTATTATCGGACTGCCGTCAGTCGAATCGGCTACATACCTTTTCCGGACCATAGTTCTGACTCCTGACGCAGCGGCCGGAGCAAAATCAGTTTCAACTTTATTACCGTTTACCCATACATCCATATGAGACAGTGCAACACTTTCGCTTCCGGCATTATGACCAAGCATATACGCTGACAGAACAGATGGTGATGACAAATCCGCAAAATATAATTCGACCTCATATCTGCCAGGCACGACATTGAGGCGGTATTGCTCTATCCCCACTATACAATGCTGAAACAAAGGATCGTCAGCTGTAAGTGCGATTTCGTCCTGACTTGTAGAAAACTTTCCTCCCGTATAGCCATATGGCATATTTTCCGAATATTCCATATCGGGAAGCCAGTCCACCCCAGAGTCCTCCGATCGGAAATAGCATCGCGAGCCGACATTTATCGCCAGTTCATCCTTATCAGGATCAACAAGGCCATTTTTTACGGATATAGCATTAATATTGACCACGGCTACATCACGTATCTGATCTCCATATTTCAATTCAAGCACATTGTTGCCTGCGGATAAAGGAGTATCAAAGACCATGGTGTGATTTTTGCCTGCTTTAACACCAAGTGTGTGCCCGTTTACAATCAACTCGGCCTCGGGCAAATTCGTATATATTTTTACAGGTCTGGTCACATAACCGTTCTCATCGATCAGTTCCATCCGTACAGGCCAGTCGCGTACGGCGATGTGCGCCACGGTATCTTCTTTGATATCGCGCCAATAAGCCTTGTAGAAATAATAGATGTCTTTTTTATATCTCTGATTGGTCACAAGACCTTTATTATTGATATGCGGCATGGATTCGGCCCGGTTTGCCGATGAAAAATCGATAAAATTCCAGTGCGAAGCGCCAGCCACAAAGACAGAATCCTCAATAACAGGAAGATAATGCTCAAGATATTTCTGCTGATATTCCATACTGAAATCGAAAGGTTCCGGAGACAGAGAATGAATTCTCATATCAGAACCAGCTCCATATTCGCTTACAATAATTTTATGGTCGGGATGATTGCGATGCTGCGTCGAAAGAAATGACTCGAAATCGTCGAGTCTGCCTCCGTACCATCCTTGATAGAGATTCCACCCTTTGACATCTGTGATTTCCGCAATACCGCTCTCATTGTATATATCGCTGCCATGGAAAGCCATAGTGCTAAGACGTGTACTATCTTCTTCGCTCAGTACGCACTCGAGTCTTTCCGCAAGTTTCAAGGTACGCTCCACTGTTGCGGATCTGTTCTCGTCCGGCATACGAAGGAGTATCTCGTTCATATATCCCCACATCGCAATCGACGGGTGATTGTAATGCCTTCTGACCATCTCGCGGAGCATTGTCTCACAATTATCGGTAAAATCCGCGTTCTCCGGCACATAATCTATTATCGGTATCTCCTCCCATGCGATGAGCCCCATGCGGTCGCACATCTCCAGAACTGCATCGTCCTGTGGATAATGGCTTATCCGCACAAAATTAGCTCCCATATCTTTTATAAGAGGGTGTTTCATAATATCTGTTAAAT
>ERZ836877.47-NODE-47-length-173959-cov-5.852137_pt1 | contig 173959 bp, 166 predicted proteins | sample MGYA00519469_ERZ836877 | MGnify/ENA primary metagenome ERZ836877 (study PRJEB31850, sample SAMEA3708809) | human gut metagenome | biome: human gut; feature: human-associated habitat; material: faeces | place: China | collected 2014 ... | reverse complement strand
TCGTCACGCCGATGGTACTGCGTAACAGTGGAAGAGTAGGTAGCCGCCGTCTTGAGAAAGGCGAAAGCCGATGGAGAGGAGTCAGTCCGTAAGGGGTGACTCCTTTTTCTGTTTTTATTTATTCGATTCTGATTGGATAAATAAAATAAGATGTATATATTCGCTCCCTATAACTTAATAATGTGTTGTATGGTTAAGAAGTGGATATTCCCTTTATTGATTGGGGTTTGTTTAATCAATACGTCTATGGCACAAGAAAATCCGATTTTATTATTCCCAAAAGGGGCGCCGGGAGAAACTATTAAATTAATAGAGAAAGCTGATACGGACGGTGGAAAAACCGGTGGTGAGAGTGTTTTGCGTATTACGAATGTAAGTGAGCCAACGATTACTATATATCATGCTCCGGATGAAGTGGCCTCGGGTGCCGCTATGATTGTCTGTCCCGGTGGTGGTTACAATATTTTAGCTTATGATTTGGAAGGTGATGAAGTCTGTGAATGGCTTAATAATCTTGGAATAACTGCGGTCTTACTTAAATACCGGGTTCCAAGACGAGAAGGACTGGAAAAACACGAAGCTCCTTTGCAAGATGTACAGCGTGCGATTGGTTATGTTCGAGCGAACGCTGAGAACTTGAATATAGATCCAAAGCGGATCGGTGTGATGGGATTCTCGGCTGGTGGCCATTTGGCTGCCATGGTTAGCAATAATTTTTTGAAACGTACTTATCCGGCTATTGATGCTACGGATAAAGTAAGTTGTCGTCCGGATTATTGTTTATTGGTTTATCCTGCTTATTTAGATGGAGAGAACTTCCAATTGGCACCAGAGTTAAAGGTTTCATCTGCCACACCTCCAACCATGTTAATTCAAGCGGAAGATGATAAATCTTATATTAACAGTAGTATTTTCTATTATTATGCCTTAAAGGAAGCTGGTGTTCCGGCATGGATGCATTTATATAGTCAAGGTGGCCATGGATACGGGTTACGAGATACGGGAGCGTCTGTAAATGAATGGCCGGATCGGGCTGAAGATTGGTTTCGTGAGATCGGTCTAATCGAATAGAACTCCAGATATCTTTTCTGGAGACTTGCGGAGTAGATTCTAAAATCGATTGTGCAATTTATTTATTACTAGTTTATTATTGATGGTAAACGTAGTAAAAGCGTAGTCTAGGAAAGCGTGTTCTATAGCATATCGTATCTTTGAAGTAGTGAGTTTATTGCTGTTTTCTGTTATTCGGGCTTTTTTTGAAGTAAAAAAGCTAAGTTATGAAATTCCTTAAAAGTTCAGTTTTATTTATTTCAATGGCATGTATAGTGCCTGTTTGTTCGATAGCGAGAGAAAAAAGTGAGAGAATCACAAGAGCTGAGATTGAACAGAAAAGTGCGGATGAATTTATAAATGGTCTGATGAGTCGAATGACCGTTGATGAGAAAATTGGCCAATTGAATCTTCCTAGTTATGGAAACGTAATGCCAAATCCTAAAAAGAGTGAGATAGCCAGTCGTATTGTACGAGGAGAGGTTGGTGGTATATTTAATATATTCGGTGTCGATGCGATCCGGCAGTTACAAGAAGTTGCGGTTAAAGAAAGTCGGTTGGGGATTCCTATAATTGTTGGCGCTGATATTTGTAATGGTTATAAAACTGTTTTTCCCATTCCTCTAGGTCTTTCGTGTAGTTGGAAACCGGAGAATATAGAAGAGGTCGCTCGAATTTCCGCAAAGGAAGTTGGTGCTGATGGTATCTGTTGGACATATAGCCCGATGGTCGATATATCTCATGATGCCCGGTGGGGACGAGTAAAGGAAGGAGCGGGCGAGGATCCGTTTCTTGGAGGTATAATGGCTCAAGCATGGGTGCGTGGTTATCAAGGCAATGATTTATCGGCTGATACGACTCTTATGGCATGTGTAAAGCATTATGCGCTTTATGGAGCGGCCGAGGCTGGTCGGGATTATAATACGGTAGATATGAGCCGTGTGACTGCCATGAATTATTACATGCGTCCTTATCAGGCTGCTGTAGAAGCAGGAGTAGGAAGTATCATGACTTCATTCAACGAATTTGAAAGTATCCCCGCGACCGGAAATACTTGGCTTCTTAATGACGTGTTGCGTAAACAATGGGGATTTAACGGCTTTGTCGTGTCTGATTTTACGGCAATAGCGGAGATGGTAAACCATGGAATAGGTAATAGTCAGGAAGTCGGAGTCAAGGCGCTAAAGGCGGGTGTCGATATGGATATGATAGCGGACTGTTATCATGCCGTATTAAAGAAATCATTGGAAGAAGGGAAAATAACAGAGGCTGAGATTGACTCTGCTTGCCGGAGAATACTAATCGCAAAATACCAATTGGGATTGTTCCATGATCCATATAAATATTGTAATCCGAAAAGAGCCGCCAAAGAGTTCTTGTCGGTAAATAACGTATCCGCGGCCCGTCGTATTGCGGCGGAGTCTTTCGTGTTACTTAAAAATGACAATAATCTGCTTCCACTTAAAGGATGTCGTAAGGTCGCTGTAGTCGGTCCTTTAGCGGATAGCAAGGCGAATATGGCTGGATCGTGGAAATATGATGAGCAGACTAAATCTTATCATGGATTGGTAGAGGATTTACAGGAATCTTTGGGAAATGGAGTAGAGGTTGTTTTTGCAAAAGGCAGCAATCTAGTCGATGATTCCGTCTATGAAGCAAACTTTACGGATCAAAATCGTTCAACCCGGGATGATAGAAGCGATGAACAATTAATCGCCGAGGCCCTAAAAGTGGCGGAAGGCGCTGATGTGATTATCGCTGCTTTGGGTGAATCGATAGATATGAGTGGAGAAGGCGCTAGTAGAGCCATCCTTGAAATGCCGCAAACGCAGAAAAAATTACTGGATGCTATCCAAAAGACAGGAAAGCCGATCGTAATGGTACTTTTTACCGGAAGACCTTTGGCATTACAATCCGAGGAAAAGCAGGTGAATGCGATCTTGAACGTATGGTTCGGTGGTACGGAAGCAGGAGCGGCTATTGCCGATGTCTTGACCGGAAAGGTTTCTCCGACGGGGAAGTTAACCATGTCTTTTCCTCGTGTAACAGGCCAATGTCCGATCTATTACAATCATAAGATGACAGGACGTCCTATGTCTCCCGATGCTTGGTACACTCGTTATGTCTCCAATTATATAGATGTGTTGAATGAGCCTCTTTATCCATTTGGTTACGGTTTGAGTTATACGACTTATACGTATGGCGATGTATCTTTGAATACGAATTCTATAGATGCAAATGGAAAAATTCAAGCATCCGTGATTGTTACCAATACCGGGGCTCAGGATGGAGAGGAAATCGTACAGCTTTATTTGCGTGATATCGTACGCAGCATAACCCCTCCGGTCCAAGAATTGAAAGGATTCAAGCGAGTTGCGTTAAAAGCGGGAGAAAGCAAGAAAGTAACCTTTGATATTGATGTGGATATGTTGAAATTCTACGATTCAACCTTAGATTATGTCGCTGAGCCGGGTGAGTTTCAGGTAATGATCGGTGGAAATAGTAAAGAGGTGAAAACAGCTTCGTTTACATTAAAATAATCCTAATCGGAAGGAATCAGTTATGGGGCTTTGCTAAATTCGAAATTATATGTATCTTTGCCAAAAGAAATATTACAAAACCATGGGGATGACCGGTTTTGACAGCGGGTAGAAGTGGTTTGTAAGCATGTAGTGCGTGGTTGGCTTGCACTTAAATCTCAGACAACGAACAATTAACTGGCGAAAATAATTACGCTCTCGCTGCTTAATCGAAGTATAGTAGATTCAAGCTTAATCCCTGCAAAAGTTGCGGGGACGTGACATCACCCGGATGCTGTGGCTCCGAAGCGTTCCGATCAGGTGGTGCAGCAATATCGGAGATAGTTTGAGATAAGCCTCGGGTCTCAGGCGAAACTTTAGAGGATAAGGGATGAGTGGGTGGCTTCGGTCTTGCTCTTCCCCGACAATGAAGGCGAAGATAAACATGTAGAAAGCAAATTAATTCCTCGTTTGGACGAGAGTTCGAATCTCTCCATCTCCACGGAATGAAAAAAGGTCTTACGGACAACCCGTAAGACCTTTTTTCATTCATTGTAAACCCATTTATAAGGAGGTGGCGGTACGTATGGACCAGCCTTTTGATGGGGTAATATATCAACCGATTTGACGATTACGTTATTACCTTTCTGGGTACAAACCAGACATTTTGAACGTAATTTCCTTTTAGCCATGTTGAAGACGATATTCGGATTGAAATGAACTCCGTTTATACGAGTCTCAAAATGTAAATGCTCGGTAGTAGCCCTGCCGGTACGTCCGGTTAAGGCGATCGGTTGTCCGGCGAGAACACGATCTCCGGGTTTAACCAAGTTCTTGGAGTTGTGGCTATAGATCGTTTCCAGTCCATTATAATGGCGGACAACGATAACATTGCCATAGGCGGCGAATGGTTTCGCCATCCTGACAATGCCATCGAAAGCAGACACGATCGTATCGTTGGCACAAGTCTTGATATCTACTCCGGAATGATGTCTTCTCCTTCCCCCGTAAGGAGAGATCACGTTTCCATTAGGAAGGGGAAATGCGTATTCCCCGGCGGGGATCAAGGATAAATCAATAATTTCCGTGTTATTCTCATCGAATAGCTTGGGGTCCTTGATCGCTATCTGGCTTTTATCACGGGGCGTAAAGGCTTCCGTGATATCTTTTCTAGGAGAATGACAAACCGCTAGCTCTGGAGCTTCCGGCAACATGAAATTGAAATCCATGACAGGAAGAGGAATATTCGCCGTAGGGAAATCCACAGTCTCGGGAGGGGCCGGGCGTGGAGCAGGCTTTTGCGTACGGCAAGACGCAAATAAAATTAGCGTAAGAATGAGTATTCCGTTGTGTATTTTAGATGCCATTAGATATTGTTTTACCACAAAAGTATAAAAAAGCCTCTTTCAATGGCCTATATTTCCGATATGTTTATACTTCTTTTTATTCTTTGTGTTTTTTCTGATAGTTGAATTTGCCTACCTTTGTGAAGGTAAAATGGAGATATTATACGATGATTGAGGGGACCAGTTTGTCTCTTTGGTCAGGGAGGATGACGATATTGTATTTGCTGGCATTTCTCTAAACTGAAAACGACCAATTTAAAGTACACAGAGAAATAGACAATGCGAATACACCTGTATTAGGTGTGTTCCTTTGCCTTATTTCTGTTGTGTACAAGGCATTTGGTCGTGCCGCAGTTTGACGGGTTTAAGGTAAAGTGTAACACACCTTTTCTCAGATGTGGGTTTATTTATGAGATAAGATTACCTTAAAAACGGCTTTTGTATATGAAAGAACAAAAGGAGATACATATCGGTTCGTTAATAAAAGAGAAAATGGAAGAGCGGGGACTTTCGGTTTCCGATTTTGCCCATGCGTTGCATTATGAACGTACCAATATTTATAAGATATTTAAGCGAAGCAGTATTGATGTGGATTTGTTACTGCGTATATCGGAAGTCTTAGCCTATGATTTCTTGCGGGAGGTGTATTTAGCGGACGAACCCCGACGATATTCAATCACTATAGAAGCGGACAAGGAAGATATAGAGGAGATCCGTAAATGGCTGTTAGAGAAAAGGCGTGAATAAGTTTCACGCTTTCGTGAAATAAGATCACGGTCGATATAAGACCGGTCACTTTGATTGTTTCTACATTTGACCGTCTCGATGTTTCATCATAACATTAGAGAAAATAGGTTAAATCAAGGCCGTGCTCTTCTTGTTCCGTATGTGAATATAGGCAGGAAGAAAGCGGCCACTTTTTTCTTCTGTGTACGTGCACAATTCGATTATTTCCTTTATATTTGTCGATAAACAACGAATTGTTAACATTTCTAATATGAAAGTTCTAAAGACTGCCCTGCTATTCCTGATGTGCGTATCTTTCTCCTTCTCCTGTAAGGAAGGGGTAAAGGAAGTAAGGGTGCTGAAACTGGCACACGGATTGCCCCCCAGCCATTCCGTCCATTTAGGATTGCTCTATATGAACGAGCGTCTGAAAGAGTTGTCCGGAGGAAAGATGAGCATGGACATTTATTCTTCCGCTCAATTGGGATCCGAAAATCAATGTATAGAGTTGCTTCAAATAGGAAGTCTCGATATCACGAAAGTTTCCTCCGCCGCGTTGGAAGGATTTGCCGATCCGTTTAAGGTATTTGGCATACCTTATCTATTCCGTTCCCGTGAGCAGTTTTTCGAGGTGTTGGATGGTTCGGTAGGTAAACAGATATTGGGATCAACGGAACCTTATTGGTTTAGGGGACTCGCTTATTTTGACTCGGGGGCCCGTAGCTTTTATACGGTAAACAAGCAGATTCGTACTCCCGAGGATCTGAAAGGACTGAAGATCCGTGTGCAAAAGAGCCCGATAGCCGTGGAGATGATGAAGACATTCGGTGGTTCGGCTACTCCCGTGGATTGGGGTGAATTGTATACGGCCTTACAAAGTAATGTCGTGGATGGAGCCGAGAATAATACGCCTTCCGTGACAACAGCGTTCCATCATGAGGTGGTAAAATACTATTCAGTCAATGAGCACACGATGTGTCCGGACGTGATCATCATTAGTTTGGCTACTTGGCAGAAGCTGACGGAACAAGAACGTAATTGGCTGCGGCAGGCCGCTGACGCCGCCGCTATTTATCAACGGAAACTTTGGGCGGAGCAAGAGAAGCAATCGCTAGAGGAGATGGAAGCGCACGGAGTGGAAATTATTTACCCGGATAAGCAGCCGTTTATGGATGCCGCCGCCCCGATGATCGAGCGGTTTAAGAATGATCCGGTTTTTCATGATTTAATCGATCAAATACAGAATACCCATGAGAAAGATAATTGATAAAGGATTGGAGCTATCGTTGATTTTCTTGATGGCTTTCTTGGTCGTGGATGTGTTATGGCAGGTATTAAGCCGGTATATTCTGGTTTCCCCGAGTTCCGTGACGGATGAATTGGCCGGATATTTATTGATCTGGGTGGGATTGCTGGGGGCCGCTTATGTATCCGGTAAAAATGAGCATCTAGCGATCGATTTATTACTTCAACATATACGTCCTTCCCGCAGGAAGCTCTTGCGATTGTTTATCTTCTTGATCGTATTTTTATTCGCTGTATTTGTATTGATCGTAGGTGGGACTTGGCTGGTATACACTCGTTTTCATTTGGGAGTTACTTCGGCTTCCTTAGAGATTAATTTAGGATATGTGTATTTGGCATTGCCGCTAGGAGGATTGCTTACCGCTTATTATGCGATAGATAACACAATCGCCTTATTTCGTTCCTCTAATTCTTAAAAGACTGATGATATGGATATTATAGGTATACTCGTATTAGTGATAAGTTTCTTTTTCCTGCTGGTGGCCGGGGTTCCGGTAGCGTATAGCATCGGTGTGGCGGGTGTATTGACGATGCTCGTGAATATAGACTCGCTTCCCGCCCTCACGACTTACGCAATGCGTATGGCTTCGGGTCTGGACAGTTTCGCTCTGCTGGCGATCCCGTTTTTTATATTGGCGGGGAATATCATGAATAGCGGAGGTATCGCCTTGCGCTTGATCGATTTCGCCAAGGTGCTGGTCGGACGGTTACCCGGAGGACTGGCGGTAGTCAATGTCGTGGCGAATATGTTATTCGGGGCGATCAGTGGCTCTGCCGCCGCCGCTGCCTCTGCTATCGGGAGTATTATGACACCGGAGATGAAAAAGGCCGGTTACGATCCGAATTTCAGTGCCGCCGTAAATATCTCTTCCGCCACTACCGGCATGACGATACCTCCGAGTAATGTCTTGATCGTTTACTCCTTGGCGAGTGGTGGAGTCTCTGTATCCGCCTTGTTTATGGCTGGTTATCTACCGGGAATTCTTACGGGAGTGGCGATCATGATCGTAGCCGCTATGTTTGCCGCACGAAAGGGGTATCCGGTTGGCGTACGTGTTCCGTTCTCGGAGGCGACAAGGGTATTTTTCAGGGCGATCCCTAGTTTGATGCTATTGGTGATCGTGATCGGAGGAATCTTGGCGGGACTGTTTACGGCTACCGAGGCTTCGGCGATCGCTGTACTGTATGCGTTAATCCTCTCTTTTATCTATAAAGAACTTACTTGGGCTAAATTGCCGCAAGTGTTATTGCGATCAGCCAAGACTACGGCTATCGTCCTTCTTTTGGTGGCGACCTGTACGGGTTTATCTTGGATCATGAGTTATGAGAATATTCCTCAGACGGTAAGTGCCGCTTTGCTAAGTATAAGCGACAATCCGGTGGTCATCTTGATACTTATCAACGTGATCCTATTGATTGTCGGGATCTTTATGGACATGACGCCCGCTGTCTTGATCTTTACCCCGATCTTCCTGCCGATAGCGACGGGGCAATTAGGGATGGACCCGGTACATTTCGGGATCATGATGGTGTTGAACCTTTGTGTGGGATTGTGTACGCCACCGGTGGGTTCGGTATTGTTTATCGGATGTAGCGTGGCGGGGACAAAGATCGATCAGGTGATCCGCCCGTTGCTGCCGATGTTCGCGGCGATGGTTATCGTCTTGTTCTTGGTGGCGTTCTTGCCGGATTTAAGCTTATTGATTCCCCGGTTGTTCGGTTTGTGATGTTCCCCCATAGGGTCGAGGTAGCCTTGTGCTATAAATAGGGCAGTACTCTGTACGAAGTATTCCAGTACTTACGTGCTGAGTACCGCAATACTTCGTGCAGAGTACTGTAGTACTTCAGTCACAGTACTGCGGTACTTCGTACACAGTACTGCGCTAACTGTAAGACGCTATCTTTTTAATGTCCTTTGAACAGGGATAAGGCGATACCCATCTCCAATCCCCGTAGCTCGGCCAGACCCCGTAAACGCCCGATGCAGGAGTAGCCCGGGTTGGTTTTCTTCTTTAGGTCGTCTATCATTTGATGTCCATGATCCGGTCGCATGGCGATGGAGCATTGGCGGCGTTGCTGCAATTCAAGGAAGGCTTTCATGACACCATACATGTCCACATCGCCCTCCAGATGGTTCGCCTCGAAAAAATTACCCTCCGAGTCTCGTTGCGTGCTGCGGAAATGAACGAAATCGATCCGATCCCCGTAACGTTCCATGATCCCGGCCAAGTCGTTATCACTTCTGACACCGAAAGAACCTGTGCATAGGCAAAGCCCGTTGCTAGGATTCGGCACGGCCTCTATTAACTTCCGGAAATCATCTTCCGTGCTCAAGATACGGGGAAGCCCGAGAATGGAATAGGGGGGATCATCTGGATGGATAACGAGCTTGACACCGGCCTCGTCCGCCACGGGAGCTATTTCCCGTAAGAAATAGATCAGGTTCGAGCGAAGTCTCTCCGCGTCGATATCTTTATAACGGTCTAACGCTTCCCTGAACTGCTCGATCGTAAAAGTCTCTTCCGAGCCGGGTAGTCCGGCGATCATATTGCGAACCAACAGCTGGCGGTCTTCCTCGCTCATAGCGTCATAGCGTGCCTTGGCTTTCGCCTTGTCCGCCTCCGTATATTCGGCTTCCGCCGCCGGTCGTTTCAATATGAATAAGTCGAACGCCATAAAAGCCGCGCGTTCAAAGCGCAAGGCTTTGGAGCCATCCGGCATCGTATAAGCCAAATCGGTACGAGTCCAGTCCAATACCGGCATGAAGTTGTAAGTAACTACCCGGATATCGCAAGCTCCCAGATTACGGATGCTTTGTTTGTAGTTCTCTATATAGGTTTGAAAATCCCCGGTTTGCGTCTTGATATGCTCGTGTACGGGCACACTCTCAACCACACTCCACCGTAATCCGGCGGATTCGATCAAGGCTTTCCGCTTTTGAATCTCTTCCGTAGTCCAAACTTCCCCGTTCGGGATATGGTGCAACGCATTTACGATACCGGTGGCACCCGCCTGACGGATGTCCCAAAGGCTGACAGGATCATTCGGTCCGTACCAACGCCAAGTTTGCTCACATAGATACATAATGAATAATTTTTAAATTTATCAATGTGCCAATATGCCAATGCGGTTTGATGCATGGCTGGTTGGCACATTATTTAGATGGAGAAAGCGTCGAAACCTCCGTCTATGGGGATCACGGTACCGGTTACGAATGCGGAGGCGTCGCTCGCCAGCCATTGTAAAGTACCGAGTAACTCCTCCGGTTTTCCTAAGCGGCGGAACGGCGTGTGTGCGACGATCGTGTTGCAACGATCACTAGGTGATCCATCCGGATTGCTCATCAATGCCCGGTTCTGCTCGGTAAGGAAGAATCCCGGTGCCATGGCGTTCACTCGCAGGCCCTCTCCGAATTTAATCGCCAGCTCCCCGGCCATGTATTGCGTGAAATTGTTGATAGCGGCTTTTGCGCATCCATAGCCAACCACACGAGTCAATGGGCGTAGGGATGATTCGGACGAGATGTTAATAATGCTTCCTTTCCCTTGTCCCACCATGACCTCGGCGAAAACCATTGTCGGCAGTACGGTCCCGAATAAGTTCAGGTCTACGACTGTCCGGAAAGCATCGATATCCAGATCAAAGATCGTCTTGTCGGGAGGAATCGTCGCTCCGGCTTGGTTGCCACCCGCCAAATTGACTAAAACATCAATCTTCCCATATGCTTTCAATATCTCTTGTTTGTTTTGCTCCAGCAAGGCTTTATCCAATACGTTTGAAACCAAGAATAAGGCCTCGCCCCCTTCCGCTTTAATCTCATTGACCAAGGCAGATCCTTTTTGCTCGTTTCGTCCGAGGATTACGACGTACGCGCCTTCTCTCGCCAAGTGCTTGGCCATGCAGGCTCCTAATATACCATAGCCTCCGGTCAACAAAATCACTTTCTCTTTTACGCTAAATAAGGAGTTCATCAGATATAATTATTGTAGTATTGTATATTTTCCTTTACCAAGATATCGATCGGCATATAATTGACAGGCTCAATTTTCTCCTTAAGGATCAGATGCCTGAAGAGTGCCTTGATACAATGATATCCTTGTACCTCCGGTCGTTGGGCGATCAAATGCGTGATCAAGCCGTTTTCCAGATAACGGACGTTCGGTTCTATCACGTCGTAGCCAAGAAGCTTGAAAGGATAGTCCGGCCGTTCGCTACTTAGATAATCTCCAAGGAAATGGGCCCTCGAATTAAAGATGATACCGATTCTTACTTGAGGATATTTCTCGAAGAAAGTATTCAGTAGCCTCTTATTCTCCTCCTTATCATCTGCGTGCACATGCAGCAAATGAATCTTTCCCTTGAATGGGGTGTTGGCGAGATAATCCCGGAATCCTTCCTCTCGTTTCTGCACTTGCGTAGAACATGAATCCCCTTTACGGGTGAAACGGAAAATCACTAGATCGTCCCCTTGACGGATTTGCTCGAATAAAAGGCGTCCCGCTATATAACCCGAATCATATGAATGCGTTCCGTAATAAGAGATACAATTCGTGTGATCGATAAAAGAATCGATCAATATATAAGGAATACCTTTCTGGTCTAGCCGCTGGGTCAAGGTCAAGACACTTTGCTTGAATAATGTAGCGATGATAACCCCTTGGCAATCCGCGGTCTCAATCTTCGGGATTAATTCGTCGAAACTGTTGCTGTCGTATTGGTCAAAATAGATTTGCTCGACATCGATATTATAGCTAAACAATTCCCGTTTTGCTTTCTCGATCCCTTGGCTTAGTTTCGCCCAGTATTCCCCTTCATGGAAAGAAGGGATCAAGGCGATGAAATGATATTTTTTCTTCAACGCTAAAGAACGGGCTATCAGATTTGGTTGATAGTCAATTTCTTTTAAGATTTTCTCCACCTTTTTCCGTGCGTCCTCCGATACCTTTCCCCGCTCATGTAAAATGCGGTCTACCGTACCGGTCGATACGCCGGATAATTCGGCGATATCTTTTATCCTGTAATTTTTATTCATGGTATAGATTGTAGTGTGTATTCGTCCTCTCTGTTTATTCGAGTATTTGAAGAGGTGTGTTCAATTTACGGAAAACGTAGCCATACATCATATAGATAAGAGGAACGGCGACGAAAATTCCGATACCGAACAAAATACATCCTAATATCAGGATCCCGATCATTACCAACGCCAGAATGAACAGAGGCAATGCTTGTCCTTTCGTTATCTCCCAGCTTTTATGCAAAGACTCGATAATTCCAGCGTTTTCCTCGATAATAAAGGCTTGGAAGAACTGAAGGCGCAATGCCAGATAAATACCGGGGATGATAAAAAATAAGAAACCCGCCAATACGACAAATCCCGTGATAAGACTCGCTAGAAAGTAGGTGATGATATTCTTTGTCTGTTGTCCATATGCGGAAAACTGAGGTTCTTCCCCATCCAACGCCTGAAATATATTTTTCATATATCCTAAGGAGAAAATAATGGAGAATAACGCGCTGATCACGTTTACGATGATTTTACCGATAATAGAACTTTGCATGGGCATCGCGAACGCTGTCAGCGTGAAAGACAAGATACAATATCCGATTAATAATCCGGCTAATATCCATAGTTGCGACTTCGTTCCCTTCCATGCGGTACTGAATACTTCTGATATTATAAATTTAGGTTCCATAATGTATAATATTTGTTTATTGTGTGTGGACACAAATGTAAAATATATTGTTGAAAAAAACAATTTTATTTTCGTTTGAAACCAAAATAGATGTATTTCAACAGGTGCTTCCTTCTAAGTGCTATTAATTTAGGTGAAAAAGATAAGTAGGAAACAGAAAATCGTGTAAAAAGTTTCTACATTTGTAGGATGAAACAGCGAGTAAAGACCCTATTGTGTGAATAGATGTAAAAGATCTCCACTTGGGTTAGAAAGAGAAGGTAACTGAAAAACAGCCTTGAATATATAATTATATACAAATATGGATAAACGAATGCTGAAAATTACGATTACTCAGTTAAGGCAGATCGCATTGTTTGCGGTTGGTATGTCTTTATTAACTGCCTGTGGAAACAGTCAGAGTGGTATGAAATTAGGGGATGCTGAGTTCGCTGTGATGGCGGTCAATTCAACGACTAGCGACCAAACAACATCCTATCCGGCTACCATCAAAGGTACGCAGGATATCGAAGTCCGTCCTCAAGTTTCTGGATTTATCGTGAAATTATGTGTGGATGAGGGAGCTACGGTTCGTAAAGGACAGGCGTTGTTCCAAATTGATCCTACGCAGTACGCTGCTGCGGTAGGTCAGGCTAAGGCCGCGGTCGAGATGGCGAAGGCAAACGTAAGCACTTTAACATTGACCGAGAGGAATAAGAAGACTTTGTTTGATCAGAAAATCATCAGTGATTTCGAGTATCAAACAGCCGTGAACCAGCTGATGTCGGCAAAAGCGAGCTTGGCGCAGGCAGAGGCTCAATTGGTGAGCGCTAACCAGAACTTATCTTTCTGTACGGTTACAAGTCCCTCGAACGGTGTTGTCGGTACATTCCCGTATCGTGTAGGTAGCTTGGTAAGCGCTTCGATCGCTCAACCGCTGACTACCGTATCTGAGATCGGTGATATGTATGTGTATTTCTCTATGACGGAAAAGGAGTTATTGGCATTGACGAAAGCCGGTGGTACCTTGAAAGAGCAATTAGAGAAGATGCCGGCCGTAAGACTGCAATTGGCGGATGGCTCTACGTACCATCATGAGGGTAAGATTGATGCCGTGAGCGGTGTTATCGATCAATCTACCGGTTCTGTAAGCATGCGTGCTATTTTCTCTAACGAGGGAAATGTCTTACGAAGCGGTGGTACCGGTAATATTATCTTCCCGTATACGATGAACGATATCATTACGATCCCTCAATCGGCTACCGTGGAGATCCAGGATAAGAAGTTCGTATTTGTATTGCAGTCTGATAATACGGTGAAGAATACGGAGATCAAGGTTTCCAATTTGGATGATGGTAAGAACTATTTAGTAACAAATGGCTTGAAGTCTGGCGATAAGATTGTCGTGGAAGGCGTACAGATCTTGAAAGACGGTCAAGAGATCCAGCCGATTACTCGTGAGCAACAAAAAGCAAAGTACGATCAGGCCTTGAAAGACCAGCATGACGGTAATTTGCAGACCGCTTTTAATTAATATGTAATCATAGAATAAGACAAATATTCGCTTTTGTCGAGTAAAAACGAAAAACATGAAATTAGATAGATTTATAAACCGCCCGGTGCTCTCCACGGTGATTTCCATCTTGATTGTCATCTTGGGTTTCCTAGGCTTGATTTCCTTGCCGGTTACCCAATATCCGGATATCGCCCCTCCAACCGTATCGGTGAGAGCCACTTATACGGGTGCTAACGCGCAAACCGTATTGAATAGTGTGATTGCGCCTTTGGAGGACCAGATCAATGGTGTTGAGAACATGATGTACATGAGTTCTACCGCCTCGAATAACGGTTCCGCGGAAATTTCCATTTATTTTACGCAGGGAACAGACCCGGATATGGCGGCTGTAAACGTGCAGAACCGTGTGTCTATGGCTCAAGGTTTGTTGCCTGCCGAGGTAACGCAGATTGGTGTGACTACCCAGAAACGCCAGAACTCTATGTTGTTGGTATTTTCTGTATTTGCCGAGGACGATCGTTATGACTCTGAGTTTTTGGAGAATTACGCGAAGATTAACTTGATTCCGGAAGTGCAGCGTGTACATGGTGTAGGTGACGCGAACGTGTTGGGTACGGATTACTCCATGCGTATTTGGTTGAAGCCGGATGTGATGGCTCAATATAAATTAAGTCCGAGCGATGTGACCGTAGCTTTGTCTGAACAAAACGTAGAGGCGGCTCCGGGTTCGTTTGGCGAAAGGGGTAATCAGTCCTTTCAATATACGATTCGCTACAAAGGACGTTTGCAAGAGGTTAATGAGTTTGAGCAGATTGTTGTAAAGGCTTTGCCGGATGGTGAGGTCTTGCGTTTGAAAGATATCGCTGATATCGAGTTGGGGCGTTTGACTTACAACTTTATCAACCGTGTAAATGGTCACGACGCCGTTACCTGTATCGTTTACCAGATGCCGGGAACCAACGCTACGGAAACAATTAGTAACATTGAAACCTTGCTGGAGGAAACTCAGTTGACAATGCCTCCCGGAATGAAGGTGAATATTTCCATGAATGCCAATGACTTCTTGTTCGCTTCTATCCATGAGGTAATCAAGACTTTGTTGGAGGCGTTCGTATTGGTGTTTATCGTGGTATATGTGTTCTTGCAGGATTTGCGTTCTACGTTGATTCCGGCTATCGCTATTCCGGTTGCCTTGATCGGTACCTTCTTTATGTTATCCTTGATCGGATTTAGTATCAACTTGTTGACTCTTTGTGCTATGGTGCTTGCCATCGCGATTGTGGTCGATGATGCGATCGTCGTCGTCGAGGGTGTCCATGCCAAGTTGGACCAAGGGTACAAGTCGGCGAAACTCGCTTCTATCGATGCCATGAGTGAGTTGGGTGGCGCTATCGTCTCCATTACGTTGGTCATGATGTCCGTGTTTATTCCCGTAAGTTTCATGGGAGGTACGGCCGGTACGTTCTATCGCCAGTTTGGTCTGACGATGGCGATCGCTATTGGTTTGTCCGCTTTGAACGCCTTGACATTGAGTCCCGCCTTGTGTGCGATATTCCTGAAACCACACGATACGGAACATAAGGAAAAGAAAACGACCTTCGTTTCCCGATTCCATACTTCGTTTAATGCGGCTTATGATTCTTTGTTGGCTAAATACAAGAAAAGTATCGTATTCTTCATCCAGAAGAAATGGCTTTCATTCGGTATTGTTGCCGCATGTATTGCGTTATTGGTGTTCTTGATGCAGGTTACTCCTACGGGTATGGTGCCGAACGAGGACACGGGTACGATTATGGGTGCCGTTACGTTACCCCCGGGAACTTCTCAGGAGCGTACCTTTGAGGTAATGAATAAGGTGGATAGCTTGATCGCTGCCGATCCGGCCGTTGAGTCTCGTACGGCGGTTGTCGGTTTTAGTTTCATCGGTGGTCAGGGGCCTTCTTACGGTTCATTCATCATCAAGCTGAAAGATTGGGAGGAGCGTTCTATGATGCAAAATTCCGATATCGTATATGGTAGCTTGTTCATGCGTGCCCAAAAGATCGTAAAGGACGCTCAAGTATTGTTCTTTACGCCTCCTATGATCCCCGGTTACTCAGCGTCTAGTGATATCGAGTTGAATATGCAGGATAAGACCGGTGGTGAGTTGGATCGTTTCTTTGATATCTCCAAGGAATATATGGCCGCTCTGACGGCACGTCCGGAGATCAAGTCCGCTCAATCTACGTTTAACCCGAACTTCCCGCAATATGAGATCGATATCGACGCTGCCGCCTGTAAGAAAGCCGGTATTAGTCCAGCTGATATCTTGTCTACCTTGCAAGGATATTATGGCGGTTTGTATGCCTCTAACTTTAACCGCTTCGGTAAGATGTACCGTGTAATGGTGCAGGCGGATCCTGATTTGCGTAAGAATATGGAATCTTTGAAAAACATCAAGGTAAAGAGTGGTAACGATATGGCTCCGATTTCCCAGTTCATTACGATGAAGAAGGTGTACGGCCCGGATATCATCAGTCGTTTCAATATGTACACTTCTATCAAGGTGATGGTTGCTCCGGCGGATGGTTATACCAGTGGTCAGGCGTTGAAGGCGATTGACGAGGTGGCTAAGGTAACGCTTCCAGCAGGCTTTGGTTATGAGTTAGGAGGTATGGCGCGTGAGGAAGCAAGTACGAGTGGTAGTACGACGGCTTTGATCTTCTTGCTGTGTTTCGTATTCGTTTACTTGCTGTTGAGCGCGCAGTATGAGAGTTACATCCTTCCTTTGTCCGTATTGCTCTCCGTGCCGTTCGGTTTGATGGGTAGCTTCTTGTTCGTCCAAGGTTGGGCCGCTTTAGGAAATATCCCGGCGTTGAAGATGATCGTAGGAACCATGTCTAACAATATCTATATGCAGATCGCCTTGATCATGTTGGTAGGTTTGTTGGCGAAGAACGCTATCTTGATCGTAGAGTTCGCTTTGGAACGTCGTCGTATGGGTATGAGTATCACATGGGCTGCCGTGTTAGGAGCCGCCGCCCGTTTGCGTCCGATCTTGATGACCTCATTGGCGATGGTGGTCGGATTGTTGCCTATGATGTTCGCATTCGGAGTAGGAGCGCACGGTAACCGTACATTGGGTACAGCGGCTATCGGCGGTATGTTCATCGGTATGATCTTCCAGATCTTTATTGTTCCGGTTTTGTTCGTGGTATTCCAGTACTTACAGGAGAAATTCAAGCCGATCGAATGGGAAGATTTGGATAACAGCGATATGAGTACGGAAATAGAACAGTACGCTAAAATAAAATAAGAGATGACAATGAAGAAACAAATTATATATATGGTATGTGCGACTGCTTTGTTAAGCAGTTGCCATATCTATAAGGCATACGAGCGTCCGGATTCCATCGATGCGACGGGAATTTATCGTGATCCGGTTTCCGAGACTGATACATTAGCCTCCGCGGATACGACCAATATGGGAAACCTTCCTTGGAAGGAAGTTTTTCGTGATCCGAAGTTACAGGCGTTAATTGAGGAGGGATTAGCTAATAACGTAGATATGCAGGCAGCCGTTCTTCGGGTAGAGGAAGCGAAAGTATTGTTGACTTCCGCCCGTCTGTCTTTCTTGCCTTCTATAAACCTTGCTCCCCAAGGTACGATTACGAAGATGGAAAGCAGTGGGTATGTAAAAGCTTACACGGCTCCTGCGGCCGCTAGCTGGGAGGTTGACCTATTCGGAAAGCTCTTGAACGCAAGCCGTGGCCAAAAAGCCTCCTACTTACAGAGCCAGTATTCAAGACAAGCCGTGCGCTCTCAATTGATCGGTGGTATAGCGAATACTTATTATACCTTGTTGATGCTTGATCGGCAGGTGGAAATTACCGCTAAGACGGTTGATATCTATAAAGAGAATGTTCGTGTCATGGAGGCTATGAAGATAGCGGGTATGGCTACCGAGGCTGCCGTGACGCAAATGCGTGCCGCTTACCATCAGGTTTCCGGCTCGTTGATCGAGCTGGAGAGCCAGGTGCGTAGCGTGGAAAACTCATTGTCCGTGTTATTGGCTAAGGCCCCTCAACAGATTGATCGGGGTACTTTGGAGGAACAAGTAATGCCGGAGGATATCATGGTGGGTGTGCCTTTGCAATTGTTAGAGAATCGTCCGGACGTGAAGATCGCGGAGATGACACTTGCCAGTGCTTATTATACGACGAACCAAGCCCGTGCCGCTTTTTATCCGGGATTGAATATCACGGCTACGGCTGGTTGGACGAACGGTTCAGGCATACAGGTCGCTAATCCGGGTCAATTCATGTTTCAAGCTTTGGCTTCGTTGGCCCAACCGATCTTCAACAATGGTAAGTTGGTCGCTAACTTGAAGGTATCGAAGGCAGAAGAGAAGATCGCTCAAATGAATTATCAGCAGACAATTCTGGAAGCTGGTAAGGAGGTGAGTGATGCTTTACATGAGTATGATGCCACGAGCAAGAAGCTTGTGCAAGACAGAGCGCAGATCGAGCAGCTAGAGAAAGCGGTGGCTTATACCAGTGCCTTGTTCCAGTCGGCTCAATCTACTTATTTGGAAATCCTTTCCGCCCAGCAGAGTCTTTTGAGTGCCCAGTTGACGGAAGTGTCCGACAATGTGCAGCGTATGCAAGCGGTTGTCAGTTTATACAGTGCCATCGGTGGTGGTAGAGAATAATAACCTTAAATGTAGTAAAGTTATGATTAGTCCATTAGCATATGTAGATTCAAGCGCAAAGATCGGGAAGAACGTTACGATTCATCCTTTTGCGTACATTGATAAGAACGTGGAGATCGGGGATGATTGCGAGATCATGCCTCATGCCAGCTTGATGAGCGGTACACGCATGGGAAATCGCAACCGTGTATTTAACGGGGCTGTTATCGCTGCTGAGCCTCAGGATTTCTTTTATAAGGGAGGTGATACGATCGCCGTAATCGGAGATGACAACGTGATTCGTGAGAATGTGGTGATTAACCGTTCCTCGACAGCGGAAGGACGTACTAGTATCGGTAATGGTAATTTCTTGCATGAGGGGGTACATGTTTCTCATGATACGCAGATCGGAAACTGTAGTGTATTCGGCTATGGTAGTAAGATTTCCGGAAATTGTATCTTGGAAGATTATGTGATCTTCGGAGGCAATGTATTGATGAGCCAAGGATCCCGGGTTGGGGCTTGGGCGATGATTCAAACCGGCTGTCGTTTCCGTAAGGATATACCTCCTTTTATCGTAGCGGCTCAAGAGCCTACCACGTATTATGGCGTGAACTCTTTCATCATGTCTCATGAGGGATTCAGTGAAAAGGTTATCAAGCACATCAGTCATGCGTACCGGATCATCTTCCAAGGAAACAGCAGCCTTACGGATGCCTTGTTAATGATCAAGGATCAGGTTCCGATGAGTAAGGAGATCCAACATATTATAGATTTCGTTGGTGAGTCTAAATTAGGTATTGTCAAATAAATACTAATAACAAACGATAGGTAAAAGCCGAAGGAAATCATTTCCTCCGGCTTTTTTATGTAATGGAAGGACGGTTTGGTTAATAATGTTTGTTAAATAATGGTAAACGTGCAGCATTTGTCTCTTTTTAAGTGTCTTACTAATAAGACAACACACAATGAAATCCAATAAAGGAGGTTTAATATGAAAAAGTCATTTTTATTATATCTTATCATGTCTGTATTTCTCATCGGTTATTGCGCTTGCGATAATGATGAGGAAAATTTTGATACGGCTACTACCGGACAAGTGATCAAAGTCCCGGATGATATCAAATCTTTTAATTCAGTTACAAAAGAAATCGTTTTCGAGAAGAATATTTCTATCAAGCAAGACGTGCGAGGCAATGAGAAGGTTGAATTCCGGATAGCTGGAAACGGTCACTTCACGGTAGGCAGTATCTCTTCGATAAGTTCCGTTATCTATAATGCCCCAGTCTTATTAGGGGATTATCAGAGATATTATTTATATGATGGATATCCTGTTGTAGATGTTCTACAAAATGAGGTAAGTAACCAAGAGGAAAGGGACGAAAACATGCAAAAGATAGAGAAAGCTTGGAGCAACTTCCTGAAAGTATTGAATGAGGCTGGAAAGTTGAAGTAGTGATTACCGGTTTGGGATGTAATTCTGCGATACATCTTTTTTGCGCATTTAATAAGTACGTTCTGTATTACATTTGCTAGCGTTTAAATTTAAGTAAATGTGATGAGTATGGGAAAGAACGATTTTGTATGCGGACGTACATAACCGAGTTATGTGAGGGAGGACATCATTCTACGGCGAAGAGTTATCAAGATGCCTTGAATTCATTCAAGCGGTTTAGTGGTCGGGAGGAAATCCCTTATACCTATATTAATAACGAGAACCTTCTATTTTATCAAAATTTCGGAGAAACTTTGCGTCGACAGATTGGAGAAACGTGTGGCGAGCCAGCCGGAAGGGGAGAAGGATTATGAGGTCTATGTCGCTTCCCAAAAGGAGATGAGCCTCACTGCTGCAGGCAAGCGGAAGTGGGTAGAACGAATCCTGTTCCGCTCCATAGTTTTCATCCGCTGTACCGATACCTTACGTAGAAAGGAGATCGTGCACCTTCCATACATCAAACGTTTCATGGTGAACATCGCCGGAGAGAGGCGAGGCGGCATACGTCCCGTGGCCTTCATCCCGGACGATCAGATGGCCAAGCTTCGCCGGATAGTGGGACCTGTTTTGTGATTCGCATAGACTTGCTTGGCTGTGCCAAGGTCAGTATTTCCCGTGATCTGCTTGGTGGGGTTTCTTTGCTTGTTGCTAAATTATATGCATGTATGTCTGAAAAAGGCAGACAAACCCTGTATCGTGGCTTTTGATGAATTTCAGCAGATTTCCAAATACCCTGAAAAAAATATTGAAGCTTTATTGCGCTCCCATATTCAGCATTTATCTAATGTGCATTTTATCTTTTCAGGCAGTGGGTGTCATTTGGTAACGGAGATGTTCCTCTCTTCCGCTCGTCCATTCTATAACAGTACATCGATTTTGGAATTGTATCCTATCGTCGCTGAAGAATACATACCTTTTGTCTGTCATTGGTTTGATGTGTATGAACGGGCTATTCGTGAGGAAGATGTATTGGTTATATATCGTTTGTTTGAGGGGAATACATATTATATGCAGAAAACTTTTCATGAAGCTTTTATAAATATCCCTATAGGCAGTAGTTGTACGTTGGATATATTACGGCAGACAGTTGATGGAGTTTTGGAAGAGGCAGGCGATGGATATCGCCAACTATTGTCCAGAATTCCCGAACGTCAGAAAGAATTGCTGTATGCCATAGCCTCAGCAGGTAAGGCGGAGAAGATTATGAGTGCCGGTTTCATTCGTAAATATTCATTGGTCTCCAGCAGTGCAGTCCAAGCGGCTGCCCGTAAACTGATGGAATTGGATTTGCTGACTGAAGAAGATAATATTTATTTTATCCCGGATATTCTGTTCCGTATGTATCTTCAGTGGCTAAAGAACACGAATATTATCTTCATTCCGTCGTAACTATCCGTATCCACATAAAAAGAAAGAGGCTAACCCCGAAGGATCAGCCTCTTTTATCGCTTTAATAGAAATTCAAATTAAAGTGCACCCACTTCTTTCAAAGCCTCGTTAGTCTTATGAACAGCGGCAGCGCTCTTAGCGAACAACTCTTTCTCCTCAGCTGTCAATTCCAACTCAACGATCTTCTCGATACCGTTCTTGCCAAGGATAACAGGAACACCGATGCAAAGATCAGATTCTCCGTACTCACCTTCCAAGTAAACAGAGCAAGGAACCATCTTGCCTTGGTTGTGGATGATAGACTCAACAACGAATGCTCCAGCAGCACCCGGTGCGTACCAAGCGGAAGTACCTAACAATTTAGTTAATGTAGCGCCACCAACCATTGTGGAAGCAACAACCTCTTGCAATTTCTCTGCGCTTAACAATTTGCTAACAGGGATACCTTTGTAAGTAGCCAAGCGAGCCAACGGAATCATTGTAGTGTCACCGTGACCACCGATTACCATACCCTCAACCTCGTTAGCGTTACAGCCTAGAGCTTGAGACAAGAAATATTTGAAACGAGAGCTATCCAGAGCACCACCCATACCGATGATACGGTTCTTCGGCAAGCCTAAAGACTTCAATGACAAATAAGTCATTGTATCCATCGGGTTAGAGATAACTACCAAGATTGCGTTCGGAGAGTATTTCAAGATGTTTTGAGCTACGCTCTTAACGATACCAGCGTTAACACCGATCAGTTCTTCGCGAGTCATACCCGGTTTACGAGGAATACCAGAAGTGATAACTACAACGTCAGAGTTAGCTGTCTTCTCATAATCGTTTGTGCAACCTACAACCTTTGTATCGAAACCTAGCAATTGAGCGGTCTGCATCATATCCATCGCTTTACCTTCGGATACGCCTTCCTTTACGTCTAGCATTACAACTTCGTCTGCCACTTCATTGAAGGCAAGAACATTTGCGCAAGTAGCGCCTACATTTCCGGCACCAACAACTGTTACTTTTGACATAATAAATAAGTTTTAGTATGTTATTACTTAATAATACGCTATGTTTTTTAACGATGGCAAAGGTACAATCTATTACGGAATAAAGAAATATTTCCGTATATATTTTTGAGGGACATTATTAAATATCGCTAAAGCCTTGTCGAGGCTTCTTGACAACTTGGTACGCTTTTATTTTTAAGATCTTGAGGAAATGTTGTATCTTGGGTGCGAACAAAACTAAACCGAGGGAAGTTTTATTTATATGGGTTATTAATCTTAAATCCAACGTACTTATGAAAGTTTTTATATATATCCGAAAAGTCCTGTTTTTGTTTCTGTGCGGGGCCTTGTCTTTCTCTTACGGCTACGGTCAGGAGCTGCCGCTTCTGCCGGATACGATCAAGCCTCTCTTGTCGGACTCCAATTTGATAGATGAGTTGATCACTGTCGGATATGCTACGGGCAATCGTAGTACTTTATCCGGTTCCGTAAACCGGGTGAATGAAGGGGGGATGAATGAGGGATTGATCTCTACACCCTTGGACGCTCTTCGGGGAAGGGTGTCCGGCGTTAGTATCCCGGTTGGAGGAAATAGCGCCGCTGCCTTGGCTGCCGTCCGGGTCCGGGGTACAACTTCCTTGACGGGAGGTAATGATCCGTTGGTGATTATTGATGGGGTTTTTGCCGATCTTAATTTGCTTAGCTCGATCTATCCGGCGGATATCGAGAACTTCACGATCTTGAAAGATGCCTCGGAGACTGCTCAATATGGTTCTCGTGGTGCTTCCGGTGTTATCGAGGTAACGACAAAGAAAGGGCGGCAGGGAGCTTTTAGTATCAGTTATGATGGGAGTTTCGGTGTGGAGGCGGCTTATAAAAGTTTGGATATGTTATCGGCGAATGGTTTCCGGAAACTGGCGGAGGAACGTAATATCGGTATTTTAGATTTAGGGAATAATACGGACTTTCAGGATGAGATTACCCGGTTGGGGTTGGTGCAGAATCATCATATCGCTTTTGGGGGTGGTTCGGAGACTTCCAGTTATCGTGCCTCCTTGGGATTTGTGGAAAGGGAAGGGGTTATCCGAAATACGAACTCACGTAATTTTACGACCAAGTTGAATATTACGCAGCATGCGTTCAATGATCTTCTGGTCTTTGATTTAGGCATATTTGGTTCCTTGCTAAAAAATGCTTATTTAAATGATGTACAGAAGATGTTCTATTCCGCCGCTACTTTCAACCCGACATTTCCGAATCATAAGAATATGGAGACGGGTAGCTGGGATCAAATAACCAACGCTAGCCAGATCACGAACCCTTTGGCCTGGTTGGAGGTGAAGGATGATGATTCGAATGCTCATATAAATACGCACTTAAAACTGGTTTTTAACTTGAGTAAGCATTTAATGTTTACGGCTTTCGGTTCGTATACCTATAATGTAATAGATAACGCCCAATACCTCCCTACTTCGGTTTGGGCGCATGGGCAGGCTTATCGGGGGGAGCGGAAAACAGAATCTTTATTAGGAGATTTCATGTTGGCCTATAAAAAAGACTTTGGTTTGCATCAACTAAATGTATTGGGATTGGCGGAAGCTCAGAAAATGATAACGAGAGGTTTTTATACGACTGCGACGAATTTCAGTACCGATCGTTTTGGTTATGATAATTTACAGGCAGGTGCGGTACGTTTATGGGAGGGGACCGGTTCTTACTATGAGGCTCCTCATCTGGCTTCTTTCCTTGGACGTGTGAATTATATTTATGATGGAAAGTATATCGCTACCGTGAATGCCCGTGCGGATGCCTCTTCGAAAGTGGGGGCCAATAATAAATGGGGTTTTTTCCCTTCGGCTTCTGTCGCTTGGGTGTTGACCGAAGAGGAGTTTATGGAAGGTGTCTCGTGGGTAAGGAATTTAAAGATTCGTTCGGGATATGGCCTATCCGGTAATCAAGACGCGATCGATTCTTACAATTCTTTGCGATTGATGAAACCTAATGGGGTTGTTTCCGTAAATGGTGCGCCCACCGTTACCTTGGGTACGATCCGTAATGCGAATCCGGACTTGAAATGGGAGGTGAAACGTACGTTCAATGCCGGTATCGATGCTGGGTTTTTCGACAATCGTTTTATTCTTGCCGTAGATTATTATAATTCCAAGACGGATGATATGTTGTATTTATACGATGTAAGCGTTCCGCCTTTCGCTTATAATAAAATGTTGGCGAATCTGGGATCGATGCGAAATAGTGGCGTGGAATTGGGTATTGGCGTCACGCCCTTGCGTACGAAAGATATGGAATTGAATATAAACGTAAACGTAACTTTCCAACGGAATAAATTGCTCTCCTTGAGCGGTTACTATAAAGGGGAATATATGTCCGCCCCGGAATATACTAGCATCTCGGATTTAAATGGGGCTGGTTTCCATGGAGGGTATAATCATATCGTTTATCAAATGGTCGGACAGCCTTTGGGTGTTTTTTATTTACCGAAATGTACAGGTTTGGTTTCCGATGGGAACGGCGGCTATAAGTATGAGATTGAGGACTTGAATGGAAACGGGGTGAGTTTGGAGGATGGTGAGGATCGTTATATTGCGGGACAAGCTATGCCGAAAACACTTTTAGGCTCTAATATCAGTTTCCGGTATAAACAATTCGATCTATCAGTACAGATTAACGGAGCCTTTGGGCATAAGATTTATAATGGAACATCGCTAACTTATATGAATATGGATATATTCCCGGATTATAACGTGTTGCGAGAAGCCCCATCCCGGAATATCCAAGATCAGACGGCTACGGATTATTGGTTGGAGAAAGGGGATTATATCAATTTTGATTATTTGACGTTGGGTTGGAACGTGTCTCTTGGTAATTTAAGGAAATATGTAAGAAACGTACGGCTTTCGGTTTCCGTAAATAATTTGGCGACAATTACAGGTTATTCGGGATTGACTCCGATGATAAATAGCTCTATCGTAAATAATACCTTAGGTATAGACGATAAGCGATCTTATCCGGTGGTTCGTTCCTATACGATGGGGTTGAGTTTTAATTTTTAAAAAGGTGTTCGTATGAGAAAGCTTTCTATTTTATCCTATATATTTGCGGGTTTGATGTTATCGTCGTGCGATGGCTATCTGAAAGAGGACCCTCGTGATCAGCTTTATCCGGAGGATGCGTACGATACCCCTCAGAATGTCTATCTGAATACGGTTGCTTCCTTATATAATTATATCGGAGGTTATAGCGATAGCCAAGGATTGCAGGGAACGTACCGGGGTGTCTACGACTTGAATACCTTTACGACTGACGAGGCCATGCTCCCGACTCGTGGCGGCGACTGGTATGACGGCGGTTTCTGGCAAGGTCTCTTCTTGCATAAGTGGGGAACGAATAGTGACGCTATCCAAGCTACTTGGGAATATCTGTATAAAGTAATCGTATTAAGCAATCAATCTTTAGAGATATTAGGCGAGTTGCGGCAAAAAACGGATTATAACGATTTAGATCGGTATGAGGCGGAGGTTCGTGCTTTTCGTGCGATGTATTATTATTATTTAGTCGATATGTTTGGCCGTGTCCCTCTTATCGTTTCTTCTTCCATTCCGGTGAAAGACGTGCGGCAGAGTGACCGGAAAGAGGTCTTTGATTTTGTTGTAAAAGAATTACAAGAATCCCTTTTGTTATTGAGTACGGCGCATAGTAATTCGCCCGGCGATTATTATGGAAGAATTACGAGACCGGTTGTTTATTTCTTATTGGCGAAGTTGGCCTTAAACGCAGAAGTGTTTACGGATAACGACTGGACGGATGGTCTGCGTCCGAATGGACGGGAAATCTATTTTAGGGTAGGCGAGAGGAAGTTGAACGCTTGGCAAACGGTTGTGGCGTACTGTGATTCAATAACAGACTTAAACTATAGCTTATCTCTGAACTATGCGGATAATTTTTCTGTATTTAATGAATCGTCCGGAGAGAATATCTTCACGATTCCGATGGATAAGAACTTATATACGAACCAAATGCAATATCTTTTCCGCTCCCGTCACTATAATCATGCCAAAGCATATGGATTGGGGGGAGAGAACGGCTCTTGCGCTACGATAGAGGCCCTTCGGGTATTTGCGTATGGGACGGACTCGGTCGATACCCGATTTTATGAGAATTATTACGCCGATACGATGTTTGACCTCAATGGTGATACGATTCGGTTAGATAATGGGACTCCTTTGGTGTATTTACCTCTAGAGGTTAGGTTGGATTTGTCTAGGTTGCCTGCCGAGAAAACGGCGGGTGCCCGCATGAAGAAATACGAGATCGATAAGATGGGGACGAAAGATGGAAAGCTATCGGATAATGATATCGTATTATTCCGTTATGCGGATGTCTTGTTAATGAGATCGGAAGCGAAAGTTCGTAATGGAGAGAATGGGGATGAAGAGTTGAATGCCGTTCGTTTCCGTGTGGGAATGTTACCTCGTAAGGCGACATTAGAAAATATTTTGGCTGAGCGTCAACTGGAATTGGCTTGGGAAGGCTGGAGGAGGCAGGATTTGGTGCGTTTTGGAAAGTTTACCCGCCCTTATACGGATCGCCCTCAATTGCCCCATGAATCGAATGGCTATACCACTGTTTTCCCCATTCCCGATAAAGTCCGTTCCTTGAATCCGAACTTGACACAGAATCCGGGGTATTAACTTGAATTTTGGGTGAAAACTAATTCTTTGTTTTCACCCAAAGAGCATATCTTATTCTACATACAATACTAAACCTTTCAGATATTCCCCTTCCGGATGGTAGATATTCACCGGATGATCTGCGGGTTGGGTTAATTGATGTAAGATTCGGACACTACGGCCGGATTGGGCGGCAGCGCTAAATACGGCTAAACGGAAATTATCTTTACTAACTACTTGAGAACAAGAGAAAGTAAACAAGATTCCTCCCGGCTTGATCTTCTCGAAAGCGATCGCATTTAATTTGCGATACCCTTGTAAGGCGTTACGTAGTACATTCTTATGTTTAGCGAACGCAGGAGGGTCCAATATGATTAAATCATAATTACTTCCCATTTTTTCCAAATACTTAAACGCATCTTCCGCATATGCCTCATGACGGGGATCTCCCGGGAAATTCAACTCGACATTCTTTTTCGTCAAAGAAATCGCTTTCGCCGAACTGTCTACGGAATGAACCACCTTAGCGCCTCCTCTCATCGCATAGAAAGAGAAACCGCCCGTATAACAGAACATATTCAATACGGAGCGATCCTTTGCGTAATGCTCCAACAAAGAGCGATTCTCCCGTTGATCCACGAAGAAACCTGTCTTTTGGCCTTTCTGCCAGTCTACACAGAATTTCAGTCCGTTTTCTATAGCGATATCTTCCACTTCGCCTCCGAATAAGTAACCATCTTCGCTACCTAAATTCGCTTTATAAGGTAAAGTCGCTTCCGATTTATAGTAGATGTTTTGTAAAGTATCGCCCAATACCGCTTTCAAAGCCTCTGCGATCTGATGACGGGCATAATGCATTCCTACCGAATGTGCTTGCATAACCGCCGTATGCGCATACATATCGATCACCAATCCCGGTAAATTATCGCCTTCGCCGTGAATCAGGCGGAACGTATTATTATTTTCTACCCCAGCCAGCCGCAAGGTCTTTCTGAGTTCGTAAGCAATACGGATACGTTCGATCCAAAAAGCATCGTCGATGGGGATTGGGGTGAAAGATAACACACGTACGGCGATACTGCCGATTTGGTAATGGCCGATCGCCAAAAAACGCTGGTTCGCTCCGTATACCTCTACCAAGTCACCCTCTTCCGGGTCGCCTTCAACAGATTGGATCGCTCCGGAAAATACCCATGGATGGAAACGCAATAGCGATTCTTCTTTCTTAGGCTTGAGAAAAACTTTACAATACTTCATTTATGCTTGATTCAATAAATTATATATTCTTAGGCAAGCCCAAGCATCGAGGGCCGCATATTTCTTTTGTGAGTCTGTCAATACATCCGCCTCCCAATTCGTGAGGCGTTGTCCTTTTGATATTTTTTTTTGGAAAAGTATCGCATATATCTTTTGCAGGCTGGCATCCTCGATGCCGAACTGGCCTACGTAATTCTGTAAATCAAGGAAATTGGCGGGTTCTATATCCGAACGCTTCCGTATCGCCCCGAAATCATCCCGTAAAGATAACCCGATCTTTAAGGTCGAACTGCTTTTCAGGAATTTCTCCAGAGATTCCGGTATACCGATATGATTCAAGCGGAACAAGAAACAAGTATCATCCGTTGATATCTGCATCAATGAGATCTTGTAACGCTGTCCTTTCTTAAAGCTGGGACGGGTCTCCGTATCAAAACCGACGATCGGAAAACGCAGCAAGTACTCTACGGCCTTGTCTGCCTCCTCTTTACTAAGGATCGTAATGATACGTCCCTTGAATTCCTCTACGGTAAGTTTCGCTATTTCCTCTTTAGCAATTGTATGTATAAATTGTTGTATCATTCTTCCTCTTCATTCTTTTCCAAATCCTCATCACCACTGTAACGCACAGCGTGCAACGCTTTCAAGGCATTCAATAATTGCTGTCCCCAGTATTCTTGGAAGTTCGTGCGGCACAAAGCGATAGCCTCTTGCATAACTTCCTCGTTTCCTTGACGGAATAAAGATACGAAATTTCCTGTATCTTGATAGACATCTGCCAAATTCTCGGAAATAAACGCTGCGATAGGAGTATCGCTATACCGCATATCCGCATGAAATGTTTCCAGATAGGAATCTCGTTCGCCAAGCAAACCGGCTATCCGTGAACGAACCGACTCGTACATGTCTTCTGAAACGGAAAGCTCAAGCTCGGTTTCCTCTTCAGATTCCACTTCGGGCAACAGGCTGGCCTTTAAATATAAAAGAGGCAAAAGTTTTGTTGCCTTATCTACGAAGTCGAAAAGCCCGGTATTTCTGGCGGCCTCAACAAAGGTACAATATTCCAGTGCTACCGTAACAAATTCTAGCGTGTTGCGCTCGTATATCGGATTTTCTTCTTTTTCCATGTGCCTGTTCGTCTAATCATTCTTGATAACAATTCGCAAAAATACAACAAAAATCCGTTTTTTTCGTGATAAAGCCCCGAATATTCTTTTTGCTCTTGAGTTCAAAACATCGTTTATGTTAATTTGCTTTTTTTGTGATAAAAACGAACGTATTATTTATGTAAACAGAAAAATGATCTTATATGTTACGTAAAATTAGATTAACACTCGCTGTCATTATCTTTACTATGACCACTCTTTTGTTCCTTGACTTTACGGGGGTAACGCATTGCTGGTTGGGATGGATAGCAAAAATGCAATTCCTGCCGGCCTTATTGGCGGTGAATGTTGGGGTTGTATCGGTATTATTGGTATTAACCTTACTCTTTGGACGTGTCTATTGTTCGGTTATTTGTCCGTTAGGCGTATTTCAAGATGTTGTTTCTTGGATAGCCGGAAAACGCAAAAAGAATCGTTTCTCTTATTCCCCGGCAGTCTCATGGTTACGTTATGGAATGTTAGGAATTTTTATTATCGCTTTTTTAGCGGGTATCGGTTCTCTGGTGGCTCTATTAGATCCGTATGGAGCCTATGGACGAATAGCCTCGAATCTTTTTGCTCCTTTATATCAATGGGGAAATAATCTCTTGGCTTATTGGGTGGAGCGTGCGGATAGTTATGTCTTTTATTCTGTAGATGTGTGGATAAAAAGTGTGGCTACGTTTGGGGTAGCGCTCGTTACGTTTGTGGTTCTTTTCCTATTGGCTTGGCGTAATGGACGTACGTATTGTAATACGATCTGTCCGGTGGGTACGGTCTTGGGATTTGTCGCCCGTTTTTCTTTTTTAAGACCGGTGATCGATGTAGAGAAATGCAACGGATGTGGCTTATGTGCCCGTAATTGCAAGGCTGCCTGTATAGATTCGAAAAATCATTCGATTGATTATAGTCGTTGCGTTACTTGCTTGGACTGCATCGATAAATGTAAAAGAGGAGCTTTGACATATGTGCCTCGTAAACGAAAAACAGAATCGGAGAGAGAGGCTGATCGACCTGAAGAAAACACCCGCCGTAATTTCTTAACCTTTACGGGATTGCTGGCGACATCGGTATTGAAAGCCCAGTCGGGGGTAAATGCGGATGGAGGGTTGGCGGATATTGCGGATAAGTTAACCCCGGATCGTATGACCCCGATAGTTCCGCCCGGGGCTTTGAGTTTACGAAACTTCACCGGACATTGTACGGCTTGTCAACTCTGTGTCTCGGTATGTTCGAATCAAGTTTTGCGTCCTTCTACAGATCTAAAGAAGTTTATGCAACCGGAAATGTCGTATGAGCGAGGATATTGTCGTCCGGAATGTACGAAATGCTCCGAGGTTTGTCCGACCGGTGCGATCCAATTGATTACGAAAGCGGACAAATCCGCCACGCAGATTGGACATGCGGTATGGATCAAGGAAAATTGTGTGGTGAATACCGATGAGGTAAATTGTGGCAACTGTGAGCGGCATTGTCCGACGAAAGCTATTCAGATGGTGGCGAAAGACCCCAATGATCCTAAATCATTGAAAGTACCGGTTATCGATACGGAACTTTGTATCGGTTGTGGCGCATGTGAATATTATTGTCCGTCTCGTCCGTTAAGCGCAATCTATGTTGAGGGACATGAGAGACATCGTACGGTTTAATAATCTCAAAAAATGTATGGTAATGAGTAATAATAATATAGATCGCAGGAATTTCTTAAAAGTATTGAGCACCGGTACGGCCGCTGCCTCGACAGGGCTTTTATATGGATGTGGTGGAGATCCTAAGCGGCAAGGTGTGTCGCAGACCGGAAGCTATTTGGGTGAAGTCCCGACAGATAAGATGACATACCGGACGAATCCGCATACGGGCGATAAGGTCTCCTTGTTAGGATATGGATGTATGCGCTGGCCGTTGCGTCAGAAAGCGGATGGATCGGGGGAAGAGATCGATCAAGAAGCGGTGAATGCATTGGTGGATTATGCGATTGCTCATGGCGTGAACTACTTTGATGTGGCACCGGTTTACGTGCGCGGTCTTTCCGAACAGGCAACAGGGCTAGCTCTTAGTCGCCATTCCCGGGATAAATATTTTATCGCCACGAAGCTTTCAACCCATCGTCCTGTACCGGAATGGCGTACTCTTGAGGGCTCCAAGGGCTTGTTCGAACAGTCGCTAAAGAATCTGCGAGTGGATTATATCGATTATTATCTGATTCATGGCGTAGGTCTGGGGGGCATGGACGATTTGAGGAAGCGCCTTTACGATAACGGTGTCTTGGATTTCTTGTTAAAGGAGCGGAAAGCCGGTCGTATCCGCAATTTGGGCTGGTCGTTTCATGGAGACGTCAAGGTCTTCGATTATTTGTTATCCTTGGATATCCCTTGGGACTTCGTTCAGATCCAGTTGAATTACGTGGATTGGAAAAATGCTTCTGGTTGGAACGTGAATGCGGAGTATTTGTATGGGGAATTGGAGAAGCGTAATATTCCCGTCGTTATCATGGAGCCTCTTTTAGGCGGGCGTTTATCTCGGCTGAATGCCCTTTCGTTGGCTAAATTGAAACAGATGCGTCCGGATGACAGCCCGGCCTCGTGGGCTTTTCGGTATGCGGGCTCTCCAAAAGGAGTACTGACCGTGCTGAGTGGTATGGTGTATATGGAGCATTTACAAGAGAACATCCGAACCTTCTCGCCTTTGGAACCGATTACGGAACAAGAAAATAAGGCTTTGGAAGAGGTGACGGAGAGGATGCTACATTCGGATTTCGTACCTTGTACGGAATGTCAGTATTGTATGCCTTGTCCGTATGGCTTGGATATTCCGGGAACGTTCGCTCATTATAACCGTTGCGTGAATGACGAGCTGGTTGCGAAGAGTTCACAGGATGCGAATTATCGGGAGGCTCGCCGGGCGTTCTTAGTCGGTTATGATCGTAAGGTTCCTAAACTTCGTCAAGCCGGACACTGTATAGGATGCGATAAATGCGTACCGAAATGTCCGCAAGGCATTAAGATACCGGAGCAAATGCGAAAGATCGATCAATACGTGGAGCAATTGAAGCAAGAGACTTTATAGTCTTATTTAAAATACCTGCTTTATTCGTGATAAATCCCCGATTATTCTTTTTAGTCGGGGATTGTTCTCTATTATTACCTGTTTTACTATTTTTGTCGAAATAATAGAAGGAATGTTAATGATAGACTAATGTTGGATATACTAATAGGATAAAAAACCGATCGAGTTATGAGTTCATGTGGAAAGAATGAGAACCCTCAAGAGATGAATCGCCGTAAATTCTTGAAGGTATTTGGGGGTGGGGCTGTCGCCTCTTCGGCGGCGCTTTACGGTTGCGCTCCCAAGAATGAGCCGGGGGCGGCTGTGGCGTTAGGTGAGGTTCCTACCGATAAAATGACCTATCGCCAACATCCTACGAATGGCGATAAGGTTTCTATTTTAGGATATGGTTGTATGCGTTGGCCCTTGAAACAAGGATCGGACGGTAAAGACCAGATTGATCAAGAAGCCGTGAATCGTTTAGTGGATTATGCGATAGAGCATGGGGTGAATTACTTTGATACTTCTCCTGTTTATGTACAAGGTATGTCCGAGAAAGCGACCGGTATCGCATTGGCACGCCATCCTAGGAACTCCTATTATTTGGCCACTAAACTGTCAAACTTCCAGAACTATACGAGAGAAAACTCGTTGGCGATGTATCGGCAGTCGTTCCGTGATTTGCAAACCGATTATTTGGATTATTATTTGCTTCACTCTATCGGTGGGGGGAATGGTATCGAGCTTTTCAATGACCGCTATATAAATAATGGAATGCTTGATTTCTTGGTGAAAGAACGGGAAGCGGGACGTATCCGTAACCTAGGTTGGTCTTTTCATGGGGATGTAAAAGTGTTTGATTATGTGTTGGATATGGGCGTGAAATGGGATTTCGTTCAGATCCAGCTGAATTATCTGGACTGGAAACATGCCTCGGGGCGTAACGTAAACGCTGATTATCTGTATGGCGAATTAGAGAAGCGAGGTATTCCGGCGGTTATCATGGAACCGCTATTAGGAGGTCGCTTATCGAATGTTCCGGATCATATCGTTGCTCGTTTGAAACAGCAACGGCCTGAGAATAGCGTGGCTTCATGGGCTTTTCGTTTCGCCGGCTCTCCGGATGGGGTCTTGACGGTGTTAAGCGGCATGACGTATATGGAGCATTTGCAAGATAATATCCGTACCTATTCCCCGCTTATCCCGGTAACGGACGAGGAGAAAGACTTTTTGGAAGAGACGGCCCAGCTTATGATGAAATATCCGACAATACCTTGCAATGATTGCAAATATTGTATGCCTTGTCCATATGCGTTGGATATTCCGGGTATTCTCTTACATTATAATAAATGTGTGAACGAAGGAAATGTTCCGAAAAGCGCACAAGACGAAAATTACGCGAAAGCTCGTCGTGCCTTCTTAGTCGGTTATGACCGGAGTGTCCCAAAGTTGCGTCAAGCGAACCATTGTACAGGGTGTGAGCAATGTAATCCTCATTGTCCGCAGGGTATCGATATCCCCAAAGAGATGCAGCGTATCGATAAATTCGTGGAAGAGTTGAAAGTGAATGGTTAACCTTTAAACAAACGGAAAATTATGTTACGAAAAATAAGAATATTCGCCGCCACCTTTTGCTTTGTGCTGATAACCCTGTTATTTCTTGATTTCACGGGTACGATTCACGCTTGGTTCGGATGGTTGGCAAAGATACAGTTTTGGCCTGCGTTGTTGGCTTTGAATGTCGGTGTTGTGGTAGGGTTGATAATCTTGACTCTTTTATTGGGGCGTGTATATTGTTCCGTTATCTGCCCTTTAGGGGTATTGCAAGATATCATTTCGTGGTTTGCTAGTAAACGGAAGAAATACCGCTTTTCCTATTCTCCCGCATTGAAGTGGGTACGTTATGGTACCTTGGTTATTTTTATATTGGCTTGTATCGCTGGTATCGGTTCCTTGGTAGCGTTGATTTCGCCTTATAGCGCTTATGGGCGTATCGCTTCTAATTTATTTGCGCCAATCTATCAAGAGGGCAACAATCTATTGGCCTATTTCGCAGAACGTATGGATAGTTACGCATTCTATTCGGTGGACGTATGGGTGCGTAGCCTGGCTACGATGGGAATCGCTATTCTGAGCTTTGTCATATTGGCGATTTTAGCTTGGAGAAATGGACGTACATATTGTAATACGATCTGTCCGGTAGGTACGGTTCTCGGTTTTTTGTCGAAGTATGCTTTACTTAAACCTCGTATTGATACCGATAAATGTAATGGTTGCGGATTATGCGCACGTAAATGCAAGGCTTCTTGCATCGACTCTAAGAATCATGCGATCGATTATAGCCGTTGCGTGACTTGTATGGACTGTTTGGATAATTGCCGTCAAGGCGCGATTTCGTATACGAGGGCACACAAGGCTGATAAAGCTACTTCGGTAAAAGAATCCTCAACGAAGGACACTACGGATGTTTCCCGCCGTCGAGCCTTGTCAGCTACGGCATTGGTAGCCATGTCTTCTGTTTTGCATGCTCAGCAGAAAAAGCTGGAGGATTATGTGGAGATGAAGAAAGACGGAGGCTTTGCGCCGATTAAAGAACGTAAAGAGCCGAATCGTTTGGCACCATTGGTTCCTCCCGGAGCCTTGAGTATTGGGAATCTGGCCCAACATTGCACGGGGTGCCAGCTTTGTGTATCTGTCTGCGAGAATCATGTCTTGCGTCCGTCTACGGATCTGATGAAACTGATGCAGCCGGAGATGGCTTTCGATAGAGGGTATTGCCGTCCGGAATGTGTGAAATGTTCGGAGGTTTGCCCGACGGGAGCGATCAAACCGATTACGAAAGAAGACAAATCTGCTATACAGATCGGTCATGCCGTATGGGTAAAAGATCTTTGTATTGTCAATACGGACGGTATGAGTTGTGGTAATTGTGAACGCCATTGCCCGACAAAATCGATCCAGATGGTGGCGAAAGATCCTGCAGATCCGAAGTCGTTAAAGATCCCGGTGATCAATACGGAAACTTGTATTGGTTGTGGTGCTTGCGAGTACCTTTGTCCATCTCGTCCTTATAGTGCGATCTATGTAGAAGGACATGAGATGCACAGATCTATTTAATGCCGTTAAAATCTATCCCCAAAAACATGTACGTGTTTCTGCGAAAACATGTACATGTTTTTCAGAAAACACGTACGTCTTTTTTTCAAAGGTTCGTCAGACTCGATTTTTCTATGTACATTTGCGTGTTATAAAAGAATTATTGAGAAACTATTTATGGCAAAGAAGACAACAACAACAAAGCAAAATCATACAGAGCCGAGCTGGTTCGCAGCCTTGAAGACTTTTTTTACAAATGAACGGACCCGTTTCATTACAGGTTTGATTATCTCTATACTAACCATTTACGTAGGGCTTGCCTTGATTTCGTTTTTCTTTACAGGAGCCGCCGATCAAAGTAAAATAGAGAATGTTCCTTTAGGGGATTTGTTGACCAATCGAGGATCGGTAGAGAATTGGACGGGCGTACGCGGGGCGTATTTGTCTGATCTATTGATGAACCGTTGGTTTGGCATCTCTTCTTTTATGATCCTCTTTTTCTTGGGATCGGTTGGGGCGAAACTCATGAATTTAAATAAAGTATCCTTGTTGAGACGTTTCTTGTTCAGTGCTTCGGCGTTGATCTGGGGATCTGTGTTTTTTGCTTTCATATTTATCAAGGGATATGAGGATACGTTTATTTATCTAGGCGGTCAACACGGATATTACATCTCGGAGATGTTTATTACCAATATCGGAATTCCCGGAACGATCTTGCTTTTATTAGGCTCATTCTTAATCATCGCTATTTTTACCAGTAAGAAGACTATCCCGTTCTTGCAGCGTATGTTCTCTTTAGGTTGGGTGAAAAATCGTTTGAAACGTGAAGGCCGAGAAGATGAGGTTGAAGTGGATCAGACGGAAAAAGAGGATATTGTAATTCCTCGCTCTAAGCCTGTCGTAGAGCAACCGGATGAACAACCGGAAATGAATGATTACGAAGAGTTTGATACGGAGGCTGAATTGTTGGAGGCCGAAGGGAAAGAAAACCGTAAAACAGTACCAGAATATGAGGAGGAAGAGGTAGCTGCTGATGATGATTTAGTCGTTACGATCGCAAAAGGTGACGATGATCCGATAAACGAAAAGACAGAGGAGATAAATACCCCGGAATTAGGGGATGAGGAGGATGCCGGATTCACGGTGGAAGTTGCTGCCGGTAATGATGAAACCTACGATGCTTCGGCCTTGGGTACGTATGATCCCCGTTTGGATCTTTCCCGTTATGTATTTCCTACCTTGGACTTACTGAAAGCGTATGATAGTGGGAGCATGGAGATCAATCGGGACGAATTGGCGGAAAACCAACGCTTGATCAAGCAAGCCTTGGAAGATTTCAATATCAAGATCGCCTCGATCAAGGCAACAGTCGGACCTACGGTTACGCTTTATGAGATTGTACCCGAGGCGGGTGTCCGTATTTCTAAGATCAAGAACTTGGAGGATGATATCGCCTTGAGTTTATCCGCTTTGCAGATCCGTATTATCGCTCCGATGCCCGGAAAGGGAACGATCGGTATCGAGGTGCCGAATAAGAATCCTCAGACGGTATCGATGCAATCTGTTATCGCTTCACGCCGATTCGTTGAGGGTAAGTATGAGCTGCCTGTGGCGATGGGTAAGACGATTACGAACGAGGTGTTCATGTTCGATCTTTGTAAGACACCGCATCTATTGGTAGCCGGTGCTACGGGGCAAGGTAAGTCTGTCGGTCTAAATGCGATCATCACTTCCTTATTATATAAGAAGCATCCATCGGAGTTGAAATTCGTGATGGTAGACCCGAAAATGGTTGAGTTTAGTATCTATTCCAAGATAGAACGTCATTATCTGGCGAAACTTCCGAATGCGGAGAAGCCGATCGTTACGGAGCCAGCTGACGCTGTCGCTACATTGAACTCGTTGGTGATCGAGATGGAAGACCGGTACCGTTTATTGGTGAATGCGAATGTTCGTAATATAAAGGAATACAACGCTAAGTTTATTGAACGGCGGTTGAACCCGCAGAAGGGACATCGCTTCTTACCCTATATCGTGGCAGTGGTGGATGAGTTTGCCGACTTGATCGCAGTGGCCGGACGTGAGATCGAGTTGCCTATCTCTCGTATTGCGGCGAAGGCCCGTGCGGTAGGTATCCATATGATCTTGGCTACGCAACGCCCGGATACAAAGGTGATTACCGGTACGATCAAGAGTAACTTTCCGAGCCGTATTGCCTTTAAGGTTGCTTCTATGATCGATTCACGTACGATTCTGGATGCTCCGGGTGCTAACCGTTTGATCGGACGGGGTGATATGTTGATTGTTGTAGCGGGACAAGAGCCGGTTCGTGTGCAATGCGCTTTTGTAGATACGCCCGAGGTGGAGGATATCGTGGATTATATCGGTGAGCAGGCTGGCTTCCAAACCGCTTATCTGCTTCCGGACTATGTACCGGAAGGGGGAGAGGCATCGACTTCGGGAGCTGTCGATTTATCAGATCGAGACCCCTTATTTGATGAGGCGGCTCGCTTGATCGTGATTCAGCAACAAGGTTCTACTTCTTTGATCCAGCGTAAATTCGCTATCGGTTATAATCGTGCCGGACGTTTGATGGATCAATTGGAGGCTGCCGGTATTGTTGGCCCGTTTGAGGGAAGTAAGGCCCGTCAAGTATTGGTGCAAGATGAGTATTCGTTGGAGCAAGTATTAAATGCTTTGAAATAAATATGAGAAGAGAATATAAAGTAAGAGTGTGGCGGTGTATCGCGTTTGTCGGATTATTCTTGTGTTTCCTGCTGGGACTAGGAGTGGGGGCGTATGCCCAGAATGCGAATGATATCTTGGGGAAGGCGGCCGCTGCTTATGAGAATTCAAATGGGATAAGTGCTTCTTTTACGATGTTTACCCGTTCTGCCGGTCAGAATGCGGGAGAGAGTTTTGAGGGAACCATCCAGATGAAAGGTGATAAGTTTACATTAGTTACGCCGGAGGCGCTTACTTGGTTTAATGGTACGACGCAATGGACGTATGTGGAACGGAACGATGAGGTGAACGTGACGAATCCTACGGGAGAGGAGTTGCAATTTACAAATCCCGCTCTTTTATTAAATAGTTATAAGAAGGGATTCACGGCGGCTTATAAAGGCGAGAGTACGGCACCGAACGGAAAAGCCGCTTACGATGTGGAATTGACACCGAAGAAAAAAGGGGATATCGTGAAAGTGGAGTTGCAAATCGAGAAATATTCAAATTTCCCGGCTCGTATCACGGTTACTTCTAAAAACGGCGTTAGCAGTACGATCCAGATCAGCCAATTGAAAACAGGTATAAACCAACCAGATCGTTTTTTTGTTTTTAACGAAGGGGATTATCCGGACGTAGAGGTGATAGACCTTCGATAATAGAGAATTGAAAATTGATAATTAATACTTAGATACTATGAGCGATTCAGTGAATGAGAAAGTACGTTGCCTTATTATAGGCTCGGGTCCAGCAGGTTATACGGCAGCGATTTATGCTTCCCGTGCAAATTTATCTCCGGTGCTTTATGAAGGAATACAGCCGGGGGGACAATTAACGACAACTACGGAGGTGGAGAATTTCCCGGGATATCCGGACGGTATAACCGGTCCTGAGTTAATGGAAGATTTAAAAAAACAAGCCGTCCGTTTTGGTGCGGATATCCGTTTCGGTATCGCTACCGCCGCTGATTTGGGTGAGGCTCCTTATAAAATTACGATTGATGGCGAGAAAGTGATCGAGACGGAGACTTTGATTATCGCTACGGGTGCTTCCGCGAAGTATCTGGGTCTTCCGGATGAACATAAGTATGCGGGTATGGGTGTATCCGCTTGTGCTACCTGCGATGGTTTCTTCTATCGTAAAAAGACGGTAGCGGTAGTGGGTGGTGGAGATACGGCCTGTGAGGAAGCGATTTACTTGGCTGGTTTGGCGAAGCAGGTTTACTTGATCGTGCGTAAACCCTATTTGCGTGCTTCAAAAGTAATGCAAGAACGTGTCTTCAAAACTCCGAATATCACGGTACTTTTCGAGCATAATACCTTAGGTTTGTTTGGAGAGAATGGCGTGGAGGGTGCTCATTTGGTAAAACGTATGGGAGAGCCGGATGAGGAGAAAGTGGATATCGCTATCGATGGTTTCTTCTTGGCGATTGGTCATAAACCCAATTCGGACATCTTCAAGCCATGGGTAGATACGGATGAGGTTGGTTATATCGTGACGGTTCCGGGAACTCCCCGCACGAAAGTTCTGGGTGTATTTGCCGCCGGAGATGTCGCTGATCCCCATTATCGTCAAGCTATTACCGCTGCGGGAAGTGGTTGTAAGGCAGCTATTGAGGCCGAACGTTATTTATCAGAGATCGGAAAATAATCCGTGGGAGGAGGGTGTGCCATATCATAAATTATGACACACTGTCCTCTTGCCTTGAAATACAAGTTTACCATGAATTTAAAATCTACTCTTCTTTTGCTACTTTGCCTGATGATGGCAGGAATGGTAGCGGCAAAGGATAATACGAAAGTGATAGCCCATCGGGGGTATTGGAAAACGGAGGGCTCTGCCCAGAACTCTATCCGCTCTTTGGAACGTGCTAGCGAAATTGGTGCCTATGGCTCGGAATTCGACGTGCATCTTACAGCAGACAATGTGTTGGTTGTCTACCACGATAATGATATCCAAGGAAAACATATCCAATCTTGTACATACGATGAATTGAAGGATCTACAATTGAGTAACGGCGAAAAGCTCCCTACTTTGGAACAATATTTGAAACGTGCGAAGAAATTGAAGAATATCCGGTTAATATTTGAATTGAAATCCCATGATACCCCGGAACGTAATCGAGATGCGGCAAGGTTATCTGTGCAAATGGTAAAGCGTATGAAATTAGCGAAACGTACGGATTACATATCTTTTAATATGGATGCTTGTAAAGAATTTATCCGTCTATGTCCGAAATCTGAGGTTTCTTATCTGAATGGAGAATTATCCCCGATGGAATTGAAAGAGCTTGGTTTTACAGGATTAGACTACCATTATAAAGTCTTGCAATCTCATCCGGATTGGGTGAAGGATTGTAAAGTCCTAGGCATGACTTCGAATGTCTGGACCGTAGATGACCCTAAATTAATGGAAGAGATGATCGATATGGGAGTCGATTTTATTACGACTGATTTACCGGAAGAGACTCAAAAAATACTACATTCGCGGGCTCAATAAGGCATTATAAAGATGAGAAAGTTTTGTCTGTTGCTTATCCTGTCGCTGGCTTTACCCGTTTTTTGTCTGTTACAAGCGGTGGAGCCTCCCAAAAAGGAAATTCGTGCGGTTTGGTTGACTACGGTTTATGGTCTGGATTGGCCTCATAAACCGGCTACTACCGAGGCGGGACGAAAAGCCCAGCAACAGGCATTGCTTGATATCTTGGACCGGCTTCAAGAAGCGAATTTTAATATGGTCTTCATTCAGGCTCGCTTGAGGGGAGACGTGATGTATCGTTCGGCTATCGAACCAGTCAGTAAGACATTCTCCGGTAAGTATGGAGAATTACCGGGATATGATCCGCTCGCTTTTGTCGTTGATGAATGCCATAAACGGGGAATGGAATGTCATGCGTGGTTCGTGACTTTCCCGTTGGGAACGGAAAAAAGCGTGAAGGAGCAAGGAAAGCTTTCCGTGGTTAAAAAGAAACCAAAACTCTGCAAACGGCATAATGGAGAGTGGTATTTGGACCCCGGTGTACCGGAGACCGCTGATTATATCTTATCCTTAGTCAAGGAGATCGTGAATGGCTACGATATAGATGGCATCCATTTTGATTATATCCGCTATCCGGAAGAGGCGAAAAAATTCCCGGATAAAGCGCTGTATAATAAATCCGGTAAGAAAAAGTCTCTGGCAGACTGGCGTAGGGAGAATATCAACCGGATGGTTTATCGTATTTACGATTGGGTAAAGCAAACGAAACCTTGGGTACAGGTTAGTAGTTCGCCACTCGGGAAATATAATCGTATTGAACGGGTACCTAACGCGGGTTGGACCGCTTACGAAAGTGTCTTCCAAGACCCTAAGATGTGGATGCAACAAGGTAAACAAGATATGATTGTTCCGATGATGTATTACCTGCATAAGAATTTCTTTCCTTTCGTGGATAATTGGGTGGATAATTGTAACGGGCGTTTGGTCGTACCCGGCTTGGGAGCTTATCGAATGGACAAGAGCGAGGCGGACTGGGCCGTGAATGATATAACTGACCAGATCGATTATAGTCGTTATTACGGAGGAGCCGGCTGTGCGTTCTTTCGTTGTGGAAATGTCCTGTATAATGATAAAGGACTCTATAAAGAGTTGAGAGACAATTACTATAAATATCCGGCCCAATTGCCTCCGTTGACTTGGCTGAATGATTCGGTACCTGCCGCTCCGGAGGGCATCAAAGTGGAACGTTTGGATGATGAGTTGCATTTAACTTGGCAGAAACCTGTGTCGGAAAAGCAGGATTTAACTTATACCGTTTATTATTCATTGACGGATTCGATCGACACAGCTTCGGCAAAATCCATATTAGCTACGAATATTTATGGCAACGAGCTTTTTCTTCCTATCGATGTAGAGTCTGAACGTGGGTATACATTTTCTGTAACGGCTTCCACCCGTTACCGGATAGAGAGTGAACCTTCTCCGGATACCTATTATTACCTGTCTAAATTTATCAAGTAAAGGGAGTATTTTGATTTCGAGTTTTTTTGCTTATTTTTGCGGCATATGAGACGATTTGCCACATCCTTGTTTCTTGTAATTCTTGCTTCCTTAATCTTTTATGGGGGAGCGGGGGTTAATTTCGTATCTTATTGTTGTGGCGTTTGCGAGAAAGAGGGAGTGGAGGCTTTATTGGAAGCTAAGTGCTGTGAGATTCATGGACATGATCATAGTCGTGATAAGCTTGCGAATAATACGGTGGAGTGTTGTGGCATGAACGGCTGTGGCATTGAACGGGTTGATTTTGATTGGAATTCTGTAAATATACAAGTACCGGATCTGCAACCAGTCGTACATGATTTGCTCTTCTCCTCTATTTTCGAGAGTTTACAAATCGCTTCCTTATTTGCTGATTCTTATGAGATTAGGGTGACAGGTCCTCCCGTATCCTGTCCTCGTGTGTACCTTTCTTTATTGACTACGCTTTTGATTTGATTGTATTCGTGAGGGTGGAAGCTGCTCGCTAAATACCCTTTGGTTTTTAAGGTAGGGGATGCTCTATCCCTGCGGAAGCATGTATTTAACGATTCAATCAAATAACAACTATCATGTTAAGACAATTATATCTGATATTTTTACTGTCCTGTTTGACTTTTACTTTGACTTGGGCCGAGGATTCCGGCAAGAAAGTGAAAGGACGTGTATGTGATGAAAACAAACAACCTATTATCGGGGCAAATGTATATTGGGAAGGAACCCAAAATGGAACCACGTCCGATGTGGATGGAAATTTCGAGTTAGAACGAAAAGGTGACTCCAAGAATCTGGTGGTTAGCTATATCGGTTATATGACTGAGGTCACCCCTGTGGATGAGAAGGACGATGCTATGCAGATTATCTTAAAAGGTGAGATCGCCTTGGATGAGGTCGTGGTTAGTGAGCGCAAGATGGGAACCATCGCTTCCCGTACGAGCGTATTGCAAACTCAGAAAATTACGTACGATGAGATTTGCCGTGCGGCCTGCTGTAATCTGGCGGAGAGCTTTGAGACAAATCCGTCTGTCGATGTATCGTACTCGGATGCGGCTACAGGTGCCCGGCAAATTAAGCTGTTGGGATTGGCGGGAACCTACGTACAAATGTTGACCGAGAATTACCCGAATTTCCGGGGGGCCGCTTCCTTATATGGCTTGGATTATGTTCCGGGAGCTTGGATGGAAAGTATTCAGGTGTCTAAAGGAACCTCTTCGGTTAAGAATGGGTATGAGGCGTTGGCCGGACAAATCAACGTGGAATTCAAGAAGCCCCCTACGGCGGATATTTTCTCTGCTAATGTGTTCGCTAGTGATGCCGGACGTTATGAAGGGAATGCGGATGCTTCTTGGCATATCAACGACAAGCTCTCTACCGGTTTATTGGTACACTACTCGAATGATAAAATGCAACATGACGGTAATGACGATGGTTTTCTCGATACGCCGCTAAGGGAACAGGTGAACGTAATGAATCGTTGGTATCATAAATTGGATAAATACGTGGCTCAATACGGAGTTCGCTATCTGCATGAGAGCCGTACCGGTGGGCAGGATACGAAACACCATGATTTCACCGACCCGTATCGGATTCATTTAAATACGAACCGGGCCGAATTATTTACGAAGCAGGCCTATATTATCGATAAGGAAAAGGTAGAGAGCGTGGCATTGATACTTTCCGGTTCTTATCATGAGCAAAAATCAAGATATGACCGTACGCCCTATAATGTATATCAGAATAATGTATATGCCAGTTTGCTGTATGAAAAGGAGTTTACGCCGATGCATAGCTTGAGTACCGGATTAAGTATGAACTATGATGGTTTCGACGAGAATCTGGTTCAATATGCGGGAGGAGAGTCGGTCCGTCATGCCTATGACCGTACGGAAGTCGTGCCGGGAGCTTATGCCCAATATACGTTCAATCTGAATGATAAACTGATCTTATTGGCGGGTGTACGTGCGGATTATAGTACGTTGTATGATTTCTTTGTAACCCCTCGTGTACATATTAAATATAATCCTTTTGACTGGTTCCATATCCGGGCTTCGGCAGGTAAAGGATTTCGGACAGCGAATGTGCTGGCAGAGAACAACTTTTTGTTATCCAGTAGTCGAAAAATGTATATCGCCGACAATCTGGATCAAGAAGAAGCGTGGAATACCGGTCTGAATCTGTCATTTTATATACCTTTGTTCGGGAAGGAACTGAGCTTGAGCGGGGAATGGTATTATACCGATTTCTTGAAGCAAATCGTGGTGGATATGGATAGTGATCCTCATGCGGTTCGTTTCTACAATCTGGATGGGCGTTCCTATTCGAATAGCTTCCAAGTGGAGGCTTCCTATCCTTTTTTCCGGGGATTTACGTTAACGGCCGCTTATCGTTATACAGATGCGAAGACCGATTACCGGAATGAGGAGGGGGGGGCGCATCGATTGAAAAAGCCGTTGGTTAGTGATTATAAAGGTTTATTGACCGCTTCTTATCAAACCCCGTTGAAAAAATGGCAGTTTGATTTGACCAGCCAGTTTAATGGAGGTGGCCGTATGCCGACACCGGATGCATCTAATCCGTTATGGGAGCCGAATTTTAAGGCTTATACGGTAGTGAATGCGCAGATTACGAAATATTTCCGTCAATGGTCTATTTACGTGGGAGCGGAGAACCTGTTTAATTACAAACAACCGAATCCGATTATCGATGCCAGCAATCCCAGAGGGGATAACTTCGATGGATCTATGGTGTGGGGACCGGTGCATGGACGGAAAATTTATGCGGGTATCCGCTTTAATATAAGCAGGGATTGACACGTATATACGTATAAGCCCGCACGTATATACGTGTAGGCCTATGCGTATACTGGTGTGGCCCTACGCCTATATACGTGTAGCCCGATGCCTATAGTGGTGCTTTTCTTTTGGTAGATATGAATGGATAATTAGAATTGTTAATATTAAAAATGATTGATTATGAAACGATTAATTATGTTGCTGTTTTGTGCTGTATGTACGGTATCGATGACATTCGCCCAAGACGCGAAAAAGAAGAAGGACTCTGTGACATTCTTTATCGAAGCGATGGATTGTGATCACTGTATCAAGAAGATCGAGAAAAATATCGCTTTCGAGAAAGGAGTGACCGACTTGAAATGTGATCTGAGTACCCGTACGGCCATTGTGACTTACAAGACGGATAAGACTTCGAAGACCCGCTTGGCCGCGGCATTCAAAAAGATCGGTATGGAAGCGGTTCCGGTAGATAATGGCGCCGGTTGTCCGGTACCTCCGGTGAAAAAAAGTGAGCATACTCACGCTCATTAACATGGAAATTCATAAGAACATCTTATCTTTGCAGATGTTCCGTGAGGGCGGGCCGGAGTGTCCGCCCTGTTTATGAAATAATTTTTCTACGGAATGCAGCGTTTGTTTAATTATTTACATCCTAATATTGTACAGTCTCCAGAAGGGAGACGTTCAAGGCACGACTGAATGAATGAGCTACAACTGATAGAGGGTTGTCGGAAGGGGGAGAGACGAGCTCAAAAAGAGCTTTATGATGCATATTCCCGAAAAATGATGGGAGTTTGCCTTCGTTATGTGAACGACAGGGAAACGGCTCGTGATTTGTTGCAGGATGGCTTCGTGAAAATCTTTACCAGTATGGATTCCTATACAGGGAGTGGTTCATTTGAGGGGTGGATGCGGAAGATCTTTGTTAATTGTGCGTTGGAATATCTGCGAAAGTCGGATGTGTTGCGTGAAGCGACCGATCTTGACAATACGGCGGAACTGATTCAACCCGATAGTTCGGCTATCTCGGACATGTCGGCGGCTGAATTGATGAATCTAGTGAAGGAGTTGCCGGTTGGCTTCCGTACCGTATTCAATATGTTCGCGATAGAGGGATATTCTCATAAGGAGATCAGTGAGATGTTGAACATAACAGAGAGTACTTCCCGTTCACAATATACCCGTGCCAAGCAGTTATTACAACGTAGAATTAACGCATTGTATTGAGATAAGATGAGTAAAAAGGAAAGAGATATATGGGATGATGCGATCCGGTCGAAGCTAGAGGATTTCGAGATGGATACGCTACCCGGCGACTGGGAGGCTATAGCCGATCGATTGCCCGGAAAGGCTCCGGTTCCTTTGCGTCGTACGCTTCGCTACTGGGTTGCCGCCGCCGTGATCTCCTTATTGGTCGTATCGGGTGGTATCTATTTATATGACAGGGAGATGGAAGATCTACCTATAGCCCAAGAAATACAGTCTTCACAAGAGTCGACATCCGTGGATACCCCGGTTGTTCCGGTAGAGAAAACGATGGAGCAAGCACCCGTATTAGCGACTATTCCTGCTGCTGCGGTCGTGAAGGCAAAAGCGGCATCTGGAGCGGTTAAAGTGGGAGCTAAGGCTAGGATGGCAGCGTTCCGGCAAAATGTAGAGAGCGCAGAGGATCGGCCTATTTCTGAGTCGGAGGTAATGTCTGCTGATAGATCGGCGAATGAGAAAGATACCGTTGAGCCGGAGGTTGAAAGGAATAATGATGAGATAGTTGTTCTCAAGAATGATGTACTTGTCGCGGATGCTACTCCGGTTGCTAAAAAGAAGCCGGAGAAGACCGCGTCTCGGAAATGGGGGTTCGGTATGGGAGGTGGAGGTCTTTCTATGGGCGCTGATAATCTGGTCCCTCAGTATGTGACGAATAGCAGCGTGCTTAAGAGTGAGAATCTGATGAGCTTAAATTCGTTCGATGCGGAGAAGAAAGATCCTGCTAAGACGGATATTCATCATAAGACGCCTATTGGGGTGGGGATCTCAATTAGTCGTTATTTGAATAATCGTTTTTCTTTGCAGACTGGATTAACTTATTCTTACTTAAGATCGGAGTGGAGTACGAATAATACGTATCATATAGAGAATGATCAGCGATTGCATTTTATAGGAATTCCATTATCATTGACTTATAAGATCGCGGAATGGAATCGTTTTATGTTTTACGCCTCAGCCGGAGGTATGGCGGAAGTGAATGTCGCTGGCAAACGTAGAATGAAATTATTCTCGGATGAGGTAGAGATCGCAAAGCAAAGCGAACATATTCGAATGAAAGAATGGCTATGGTCTGTAAATGCCCGTGCAGGTGTAAGTTATCCGATTATCCGTTTTGTAAGCGCTTTCGCTGAGGTGGGAGCCAGCTATTATTTTGATAATGGCAGCGAGATCGAAACCATCCATTCGGAGAAGCCGTTTAACATGAGCCTTCAGTTTGGATTTCGTTTTGGTTTTTAATACTCGATAGATTAACAGTGTAAATACAAATACTTAAAAATAGAAAAATTGAATTATGAAAGCATTTAAATTAATTGGAGCAGCGGCGGCTGCGTCATTATTGTTGTTGACCTCTTGTCTTGGAGAATCGAATAATACGGTGACTCGTGCCGGCTTTGGTGTCGCAGGTCTTTCTGAAAAGACATATAAAACGGTACTGAATACAAATATGGGAGCATTATACTCTCCGTCTTTATCGGCACAAGTAGTTGACGGAGCTTGTTACTTGATCAACTATGAATTAGACCTAAATTCTCCGGAGAATGCGAATGCGGCGACAAATGGTTATTTAACAGCGACAATCTCTGTGGCAGATGAGATAACAAAAGGACAGCCAGTCTTTTATAATGTGCCAGATTCGGCCAGCTTACTTCAGAATGAGATACCTGTAAAAAACCTATTTAGCAATGGCGACTATGGGGTGTATGTAGACGGTTATTTATTCTTCTTTATAACAATGGATATGTTTAAGGATCAGAAAAATTCTTATACTTTATATTGGGATCGTTCAAAGGAGCCTACTATGGTGGATAATGTCCCGACATATGACTTGTTCTTGCGTGTCGCTAAAGTAGCGGACGGAACAGGTTCTGCTGCATCATCCATAGGAGAAGTCCGTGCGTTTAATGTTAAGTCTGTATTGGAGTCTGTGAATAGCGCTGAGGCTAATAAAGATTCAAAGTCTTTTAATCTTAAGGTCAATTATCTAAATACGATTAATGAAAAAGATAGTACGGATTTGAAATGGGCTTCTTATACCGTTCTATTCCAAGTCGTGAAAAACTCATAAAGAAATTAGTATAGAAGTTGAGGGCGTACCGATAAGAAGATTATCGATACGCCCTATTTTTTTGCCGTTTTTTTTATGTATATGGGTAAAGATCGTATCTTTGCGTACTTTAAGAGGAGTATTGTGAAATGAGATACAAGAATTTAATAGGTTTTGTCTGGGTGGCGGTTATCATGGGTCTGTTTACTTCTTGCCTAAAAGACATAAATAACGTCTATAATCCGGGAACGACCGCCGCTGTGGTTCGTCAACATGGAGATAGCGCATTGATGATGGCTAATACCCGGTTCGGTTGGATCTATTCGACGAAGCTGAGCTCATACTCAGAGGGTAAATGCTTGTTGGTGAGTTTTGATTATGATCCTAGCTTGCCGGAAAATACGGGTGCGGAACAAAAAGGGTATTATACGGTGACGATACAAGGGGAAACCGCCGTTAACCAGCAAAACGCTGAGAGTCCTCTTACGGATACGCATAAACTATTGACAAATGAGCAACCGATACTTGCGGTTAATCCGAACGACTCTGTTCTGTACGTCAAATTGGAAGATTATTTGTTTTTGCCTTCCGCCTGTTGGACAACAAAAGACCGGGCTTTAAATTGGCAACTGACTTATGATCCGACTCAACAACCAGTTGTTGAAAATCGGAAATCAATTTATTCCTTATATTTACGGGCTGCCGCTACGACCGGAAAGCCGGAGGACAAGGCAGAAGAGGCTATCGCGGTTATCAATGCCTTTAATCTGGCGAATTTTATCAAGGATATGCGAGAACAAGGTGGACGCGACGCGGATATGTATGTTCGGATTCATTATATCGATCAAATTAATCCGAAAGATAGTACCCAGTTTACATGGGGAGTAACAGATCCTTTACTTATAAACTAAAGAAGATGAGAAAGCGAATTTTATACGGCTTATTTTTATCCTTGTTTTTCTTAATGACCTCTTGTATGGGGGATGGAAGTAATTCCATCAATTATCATCGAGTAGGAGTGATACGTGAGAATCCTATGCGATGTATCTACACGGCGGATGATCAAGGGGAGATCTTTATCGTCTCTTCCTCTGAGTTTGAGAATCGGACGGATTTGAAAGATGGCGATTGCTGTGTGGTTGATTTCAAGACGAATTTTAGCGAGGAATTGGGCAATGGTGTTTACAACGCTGAGATTTATAAGTATGATTCGGTCGCTGTATGGCCTTTGCATGAGACATTGACTGATACTACGGTTGTATTGGACAAGGAGCGTCTGGTTACGCTGGACTTTAAGAAAAGTATTTATTTGGAAGGACGTTTCTTTTTGCAAACCCAACATGTAAATCATCAGGTAGACCAAAAGGATATTTTCAATTTATCCTATAACCCTGATCAGGAGGTGGAAAAAGATGATGACGGACAACGGATCTATAACCTATATCTCCGGGTAACCCAAGAGGGGGGTACCGGCGATTCCACTAAATGGATCAATACGACCGCTTTTACAATCGATAAGTTTTTGGACCAAGCCAAAGCGATAGAGAGTAGTGAGGGGCAAAATGTGATAAATTTTAAAATAAATTATGCCGAACGCTATAATGCGGATACAACCGCATGTGTTTGGGGGGCTACCGACGTATTTACGTTGCGTTTTACGAATTAAATATATACTTTTGCTATTTAAAAGTAAACAGAGATGTATAAGGAGATATTTAGGTGGGTAATCGCTATCATCTCACAGCCAGCGAAGGCGTGGGTCTTGTTAGCGAAAAAAGGAGAGAAGCAGGAGGAGTTCTTATCCCGATTCGTGTATCCTTTGATCGGCTTCGTTACTGTTGCGGCTTTTCTGGGCGTATTGTTTACGCGGAAGGAGTTTGATTTAGAGCTGGCCTTGAAGTCGTCTATCCGGACATTGGTGTCCTCGTTCGGTGGTTTTTACCTCGGGGCTTATCTGATGAACGAGATATGGCAAGGTATATTTAAACGGGAGAAGGATTTGAAACTGTGGTTGCGCTTCGTCGGGTATTCCTCGTCGTTGATGTTCGCTTTGAATATCGTATTGATGTTGCTTCCCGAGTTTTTCTTCTTGCGGATATTTATCCTTTATACATTCTATATTGTTTGGGAAGGCGCTGGTCCGTATATGGGAGTCGAGGAGAAGATCCGTCTGAAGTTCGTAGGATTTACAACCGCCATTATATTACTGACTCCGGCAGTTATCGAGATTTTGTTATCGATGCTGATGCCCGGTTTGAGTTTTTGACAGAATAACACAAGATGAAAGAGAAGATTAGTAATAACATACAGATAAAGAATAAGCGGGCGACGTTCGACTACGAGTTGCTCGACACTTTTACGGCCGGGATCGTACTGACCGGAACGGAGATTAAATCGATCCGTTTAGGGAAGGCGAGTTTGGTAGATACGTTTTGTATCGTGGAAAAAGGGGAACTGTGGGTGAAGAATATGTACATCGCCGAATATTTTTACGGTACGTACAATAATCATAACGCACGGCGGGACCGGAAATTACTTCTTACCAAAAAGGAATTACGAAAGATCGAGGGCGCGGTTCGTGCCAGTGGTTTTACGATCGTTCCCACTCGTTTGTTTATCAATGAGAAAGGATTGGCGAAAGTAGTCGTCGCGATCGCACGAGGTAAAAAGGAATATGATAAGCGAGACTCCATCCGGGAACGTGACGACCGACGGGAGATGGATCGGGCTTTCAAACGATAAGTCGAGATGGAGACAGGGCAAGGCGTGATCGGTAGGGTTTGGGGATGTATCCTGAAAGCTCTGCCTAAAGCAGGCAAGACGTGTTTATGGCTGCTAAAGATTATTTTGCCTATTTCTTTATTGGTCCGTATATTGCAATATTCCGGAATATTAGGTCAGATCTCGGATTGGTTAGTGCCCGTGTTCTCGTTGGTGGGTCTGCCGGGGGAGACAGCCATTGTTTTTATAACCAGTATATTCTCCCCATTATATGCCCCGATCGCTTTGATCACCTCGATGTCTTTAGGAGTCCGTGAAGCTACGATATTAGCATTGATGTGCCTTACTTCCCATAATCTAATGGTAGAATCCTCCGTACAGGCAAAGACTGGGTCTTCTTTCTGGGAGATGACGCTGCTCCGTTTGATCATGAGTTTCGTGATCGCTTTTTCTTTGAATTGGGTAATGCCCCATGAAGGATGGGGACAGGTCGGGATCGCTCAAAGCGCGGCTGTATGCGATAATTGGTTGGAAGTATTCGTACTTTGGTTTACCAGCTCGATGAAGGTGGTGATTTCTATTTTGATAATTGTTACGGCTTTAATGATCCTTCATTATATATTGGAAGAGTTTAATCTGATGAAAGGATTGTCCTCGGTCTTTTCTCCGCTGATGCGATTATTTGGCTTGCCTCAAGATGCCGCTTTTTTGTGGTTGGTAGGTAATGTGGTCGGACTGGCTTATGGGGGGGCTATTATGGTAGAGCAAATGGAGCAGAGGAAGTTGTCTTACGGTGACGGCAACTTGCTGAACCATCATTTGGCCGTGTGCCATTCCCTGTTGGAAGATACGATCATCTTTGCCGCGATAGGGGTACCCGTTCTTTGGGTGGTGCCTACCCGTCTGTTTTTCGCCATCGCTGTGGTATGGATCCTCCGGGGATATAGTTATATGTACGCAAGAAAGGTAAAACATATTTATGAATAAGGAACGATTTCTGCGACTCTTGAATGAGCGCATTTTGATCTTGGATGGTGGTATGGGTACCATGATCCAAAGTTTCAAACTAAACGAACAAGATTACCGAGGCGAACGTTTCGCCGATTTTCCGGGACAGTTGAAGGGGAACAATGATTTATTGTGTATCACCCGCCCGGATGTAATCCAGTCTATTCATCGTCAGTATTTGGATGCGGGAGCGGATATCTTCGCTACGAATACGTTTAATGCGAATGCTATTTCCATGGCAGATTATGCGATGGAGGCCTATGTACGTGAGATAAATCTGGCCGCCGGCCGATTGTCGAGGGAAGTGGCGGATACCTATATGGCAGAGCATCCGGATCGTACGATCTTCGTGGCCGGATCGATCGGTCCTACCAATAAGACAGCTTCCATGAGTCCGGATGTAAGCGATCCCGCTTATCGTGCCGTAACTTATAAAGATTTGTATAATGCCTACAAGGAGCAAGTCGAGGGACTTGTTGATGGCGGGGTGGATATCATCCTTTTCGAGACTACTTTCGATACGTTGAACGTAAAAGCGGGATTGGAAGCGGCTGAGGTCGTGTTGAAAGAGAAAGAAAAAGACCTGCCGATTATGTTGTCTTTGACTTTGTCTGCGCAAGGTGGACGAACATTTTCCGGACAGACTTTATTGGCCTTCTTAGCTTCCATACAGCATACACATATTGTTTCGGTTGGCTTAAACTGCTCTTTCGGAGCGGCGGATATGAAGCCCTATTTACAAGAGTTGGCGAAGTATGCCCCCTATTATATCAGCGCTTATCCGAACGCCGGATTGCCGAATAGTTTTGGTACCTATGACGAGACGCCGGATAAAATGGCCCAACATGTGAAGCCTTTTGTGGAAGAGGGATTAGTGAACATTATCGGAGGCTGTTGCGGAACGACTCCAGCGCATATCTCCCGGTATCCGGAGTTGGTGAAAGGAGCTAAACCGCATATCCCGGCTTTGAAACCGGATTGCCTGTGGCTGTCGGGCTTGGAACTGCTGGAGGTGAAACCGGAGAATAATTTCGTGAACGTGGGAGAGCGTTGTAATGTGGCCGGTTCTCGGAAATTCTTACGCTTGATAAAAGAAGGCAGTTATGAGGAAGCGTTGACGATCGCTCGTAAGCAAGTGGAGGATGGCGCCCAAGTGATCGATATCAATATGGACGATGGTATGTTGGATGCCGTGAAAGAAATGAAGACATTCTTAAACTTGATCGCCTCCGAACCGGATATTGCCCGTGTACCCGTCATGATCGATTCTTCTAAATGGGAAGTGATCGAGGAAGGCTTGATGTGCGTGCAAGGAAAGAGCATCGTGAATTCCATCTCCTTGAAAGAAGGAGAGGAGGTCTTCCTTAAACATGCCGCCCGTATTAAGCAACTGGGTGCGGCTGCGGTCGTGATGGCTTTCGACGAGAAGGGGCAGGCGGATACCTATGAAAGAAAGATTGAGATTTGTGAACGGGCCTATCGCCTATTGATCGAGAAGATCGATTTCAATCCCCAAGATATTATTTTTGACCCGAACGTATTGGCGATCGCTACCGGTATGGAGGAACATAATGGCTATGGTCTGGCGTTTATCCGTGCCGTTGAATGGATCAAGAAGAACTTGCCGGGTGCGAAGGTGAGTGGTGGTGTAAGTAATTTATCTTTCTCTTTCCGGGGGAACAATCATGTACGCGAGGCTATGCATTCCGTATTTCTATATCATGCGATTGGGAAGGGGATGGATATGGGTATCGTGAATCCGTCTACCTCCGTACTTTATGAGGATATAGAGCCGGAGTTCCGTACCTTGTTGGAAGACGTGATCTTGGCACGCCGTCCGGAAGCTGCCGAGGAATTAATTACTTATGCTCAAAATTTACATGTTCAAGCTTCCGGAGAAACTCCGGAGAAGCATGAGGCTTGGCGTGAGCTTTCATTGAAGGAGCGTTTGGAGCATGCCTTAATTAAAGGGATCGGAGACTATTTGGAGGATGATTTACAAGAAGCCTTGCGGACTTATTCGCATGCCGTGGATATAATTGACGGTCCGTTAATGAGCGGAATGAATAAGGTCGGCGAGTTATTCGGTGCCGGAAAGATGTTTCTCCCTCAAGTCGTGAAGACCGCACGTACGATGAAAAAGGCCGTGGCTATTTTACAACCGGCCATTGAATCTGAAAAGAAAGCTTCCGGCTCTGCGAAGGCCGGTAAAGTGATTTTCGCTACGGTAAAAGGGGATGTACATGATATCGGTAAGAATATCGTCTCTATCGTATTGTCTTGTAATAACTACGAGGTGATTGATTTAGGGGTAATGGTTCCCGCAGATGTGATCATAAAGAAAGCGATCGAGGAGAAACCGGATCTGGTTTGCTTATCCGGCCTGATAACCCCTTCTTTAGAAGAGATGGCGCATGTTGCGGACGAGATGCAGAAAGCGGGACTTACGATTCCTATGATGGTGGGTGGCGCTACGACCTCCAAATTGCATACGGCGGTGAAGATCGCTCCGCATTATGATTATCCGGTGATTCATGTGCTGGATGCCTCACAGAATCCGTTGATCGCCGCCAAACTATTGAATCCAGATACCCGTGACGCTTATATCAGGGAGTTGGAACAAGAACAAGAAGCCTTGCGTGCCTCTTTAGGGCAGAAGAAAGAGACCTTGGCTTCTCTTTCAGAGGCTCGTAAGCATCCGATAGAAATAGATTGGACCGGGTATACACCGGTTGTTCCGGCCCGGATGGGGGTACATGTTATCCCTTATATCCCCTTGGAAGAAGTGATTCCTTATATCCACTGGACCTTCTTTTTTAGCGCATGGAAATTGAATGGCCGTTTCTCGGAAATCTCCCAGATACATGGTTGCGATTCTTGTCGTGCCTCTTGGTTGGCCGGATTCCCGGAAAAAGATCGTGCGAAGGCTACCGAGGCGATGCAATTATACAAGGATGCTGTTAGGTTATTGGATCGGCTGGTCAATATGAAGGTTGAATATTGTAAAGCGATTTACGGATTTTTCTCAGCGAATAGTGAAGGGGATACGATCCGAATGGGTGATATAGCGCTGCCTTTATTACGTCAGCAAGTAAAAAAAGAGGAAAATATTTATAAATGTCTTTCCGATTATGTAATACCGGTTTCCGAGGAGCGAACTGATTATGTAGGGGCGTTTGTCGTTACCGCTGGAGCTGGCGCTGATTGTTTGAAGGATAAATTTGAGGAAGAAGGCGATACCTATAATTCAATGTTGCTGCAAACCTTGACCGATCGCCTAGCGGAAGCTACAGCCGAATATCTTCATGAGAAAGTACGTAAAGAATATTGGGGATATGCTAAAGACGAATCCTTGTCTATCCCGGATCTTTACAAGGTGAAATACCAAGGAATCCGTCCGGCTATCGGTTACCCTTCTCTACCGGATCAATTATTGAATTTCACATTGGATGGATTGCTCGATATGTCGCGAATTGGTGTTTCGTTAACCGAGAATGGTGCCATGTATCCTACGGCTTCGGTTAGTGGGATTTATATTGCCCATCCCTCTTCTCAATATTTCATGATCGGTTCTATCGATGAGGAGCAGATGAGAGATTATGCGAGCCGCCGGAATTTAACGGAGGAGCAAGCCCGAAAGTTGTTGAGTAAGAATATTGGATAATTTAGTAGCGTCACTGCAACCCGGGTTGCAGTGATGCTGCAATGCTTGTGCAGTAATACTGCAACACCTATTGCAGTAACACTGCACAGGCATTGCAGTAAAAAACAATCAATACGATCTATCTGCCATAGTAATGCTTGGCGGAAGGAACCATGATAACGTTCAATTCCGGATCAGCCATGTCTGGATCGATCGGGAACATCGGTCTCACAATATTCTTATAGGGAAGTTTCTTGAAGTCCTGATCCACGCCTCCCCTTGTAAAAGCCATCACCCAATCCGCTTGTATATTGTACCATTGGGTTACAAGGTAACCTTGTTTAACCATTACGATATCCATTTCCTTCGGATCGATACCTGAACCCTCTAGGTTTGGAGTGGGAGACGATGTGCCTACTACCACATAAACGCTTCCGGTCTTTACGATAGCGATATCCCTTTTCCGTCTCCATGATTCTGCGTTCTTGTCTTCTTCCGGGCTGACATAAACCACGGTACCCGACAATTTCACGGGACCTTCGTAGGAATTATCGACCATGGCACCTACCATGCCTTCTACGTGTCCGCCTACGCCGACCTTACGTGCCTGCTTAACCACTTCTTCTCCCGGGATGGAGCAATAAAGAACGCTCTTTCCCTTATCGGTCTGGAATTCCGGGCGTTTCAAGAGCCTCGCCAAAGTCCAAGTGACCTCACCTGAACCACCTCCACCGGGATTATCTCCCATATCACTGATAAAGAAAGGCTTCTTTTTACTTGCTACTGCCAGATCGATACATTTCTCGAGCGAATATCCCGGAGCTTCCAGCGAGAACTGCTTACGGACATCCCAGAATTTCTGGGCGAGTTTCTTCGCCCCGGCTTTAACCTGCTCCTCATCGTCACCGTAAACCATCACGGTTCCTTGGTTCCGTGGGTTGTCTCCCCAAACATAACCGATCCAGATCCCCGCGTCTATCACTCCGGGCATGGCTTCAACCTCGGGAACCAATGCGTACAGCGATTTCGCAGGCTCGACACGGGTACTCGACCATTCGCCGGAAACTAGGACAGGAACAGCAACCCATGCCTTGTATGCCGGACGCCCTTTCCCTGATTCAAGACGTTCCAACAAATTGACAACCCCTCGCCGATGTGATTCACGAGAATCCGCATGCGGTGCTTGACGATAAGTCGTAATCAAATCGGAGTTGAGAGCTACCAACCAAGACGTATTTCCGTGAAGGTCCATCGTGGTGGTAGTCAAGACATCGTTTCCGATCAAGCTACGCACCTTCTCCATGAATTCGCCCTCGGGATCGGCTACGCCTTCCACGCTACAAGCTCCGTGGTTATAAAACCAGAAAGCGTCATAGGGCATATTGGCCTTGATCATCTCCAATGTTTTTTCCACAAACGCGTCGTACGATTCTTTTGTCACGGGGCCTCTTCCACCGCCATAGCCAATCTGCGTGGGAAGCCAAGTGGCCGCCTGTCCCATTGCGGAGTCTGGGCTGAGATAGTCCGGCATTCTTACGGGGTGTCCTACGAGCGGCTGCCTATTCGGGACGAACACGCTGTTTTCTATCTGTATACCGGCAATACCGATACGAGGTTTTTTCTTCTGTCCAAAGACCTCTCCAACGAACGATACGGCCAAGAGACAGATTCCGAGCAATACTAAATTCCTATTCATACTATTATGATTTTTGCGAATTGTTATTTCCTTATTAATTAGTTATTAAACCGTCACTAATATCAATCTCGGTTTGAGGTATAGGCAATACTTCCGCACCGGCGCTGAAAGGAGTCTTAGCTCCAAATTCCGCCTTCTTGGTTCCGTTAAATACTTTCTCGCCCCATCCTACACGTACCACGTCAAAGAACCGGAAACCTTCCATTCCGAACTCCAGATGACGCTCATTCATGATGTCTTCAAACAATTGGTTTCCTGTATGGTTCTTAGGAGCCAAGTTGACATGACTTCTTACCTCATTCAGATACTTTTGCGCGTTAGCGATATCGCCGCTGAAATAGCAAGCCTCGGCATAGTTCAAATATACCTCCGCGAGGCGGATAAGCCTGAGGTTCGTGGGTTGATTATTTCCCCGATTCTCCTCTCTTTGCCCGGGCGCGAGATATAGTTTGCGATTGTACCAACCGGTTCGGTCGTCCGTAACGGGTGCCACATCGCCTTTGGCTGCGGTCTCGATCTCTATGGCCTCTTCCGTGGAAAGGAGAGTGGTCTTCTTTCGTATGACATCCCCCTCAGCATCATAAGCGTCCGCCAAGGCCTGTGTAGGTTGCGCGCAACCGAAGCCGATCGTCATGTTTCGGGGCATAGACATCAGCACGTGACGGTTACCGTTATTTACATTATACGAACTTTGGGTGGAAGAGACATACATATTCACTTCTAGAATAGAAGAGGAGCAGTGCTCGCCGTCCAGTGAGAACTGCCAAGCGTAATCCTCCGGAGCGACCAAGCTATACTCACCCCCGCACTCATTCTGGAATTTCTCGAATGCCTTTTTTACCTCATCGTATTTTTTCTCATACAGATAAATACGTGTTTGCATGGCGATGGCCGCGCCTTTGGTAATCCTTCCCGCATAGCTTGACTCGTAGTTAGCCACCTCACTTTTCTTAGGTAATACGCTAACCGCATCGTTTAGGTCTTGCTCGATAACCGAGTATATCTCTTCGACAGACGCACGTCCGAGTCTCTCATGATCGAGATCCAAGACTCCCGTATAGCAAGGAACACCACCAAAGGTTTTCACAAGCTCGAAATAAGTATAGGCGCGAATAAACTTGGCCTCACCGATCATCTGTTCCCTGTTATATTTCGAGAATAGGGCATCGTCTGCCATTTCCATATCCCGTATAAACAAATTGGCCTTATTAATACATTGGTAAGAATACCGATATTTGTTCAAGATCTCGGTATGATCCGCTTGATACTGATAATTCTCCAGCAACGTGAAGGTTTGTGCGTCGTTCGAAGAACCGCTGTAGGTCGCGTCATTCGACAACACGTCGCCGAAACATTGCATTGACCATGTGTAACGGAAGTCCTTCATGACGGAATAGACAGCGGTCAGACGCAAGAAAGCTTGTCTTTCCTCTGATATCTCTCCAGCCTCCGGACTTCCTAACGGAGCTAAATCCAAATCTGCACAACTGCTGAATCCTGTTAAAATCGCTAGTGCGATTCCTATGATATATTTGTTTTTAAACATGACATTATAAATTTTAAAAAGTAACATTAATACCTCCGGTGAATGAAATGTTCTGAGGATAGATACCGTAATCTATACCTCTAGACAAAGAGCTGGACTGACCCACTTCCGGATCCATACCCGAGTAACTGGATATCGTAAACAAGTTCTGGCCGCTTACATAAAAACGTACTTTTTGTAGTTTTATCCTCTGCGTGAGAGAAGCGGGCAGGGTATAACCTAGCTGGGCGTTTCTCAAGCGGAAATAAGTCCCGTTTTCTACGTACATGTCCGAGAAGCGGTCATTGTCGTTTACGTCCGTAGCCGTCAGGCGAGGGATGTCCGTATTTGTATTATTTGGCGTCCAATAGTTCATTAACGCTCTATCCTTGTTCGTTATATCGTTCGGGAAGTAGGTGTAATAACGCATCGCGTTAAATATTTGATTACCGATTGTTCCACCAAACTGCAAATTGAGGTCGAAACCTTTCCACGCCATACCCATGTTGATACCGTATATGATATCCGGAATGGGATTACCGATCATGCATCTATCACTTGAGTCTAACTTGCCATCGCCATTCGTATCTACGAACAATACATCGCCCAATTCGGCATTAGGTTGGAAATCCGCCCGCTTAACGGCATTCAACTGTTCCTGTGTTTGGATAAGCCCGTCTGTCTTATAGCCCCAGAACGCACCGATAGGCATACCTTCATTCGTATAGGTGAGGTACATGCTTCCGTTTCGGAATGGTCCATCGGAGATTGGTGTGCCACCATTCAATTTCGTCATGCGGTTACGGATGGTCGACATATTTACTCCCACGTTGTATTCAAAACCACTTTCGGTCTTGTCTCTCCACTCGAGATTCATCTCGATACCGCGGTTGTTCGCCTCGCCGATATTGGTGTAGGTGTTGCTGGCATATCCCATATAGATAGGCATAGGAGCGGCCAGCAGCATGTCCTTCGTTGTCTTGTAATAATACTCGAAGCTGAAGACCATGCGGGTGTTAAAGAAGCTTGCGTCAAGACCGATATTCAGAGATTCCGTGGTCTCCCATTTAATATCCGGATTGCCCAATCTGCTCACGGCAATACCTTGATACAAGGTCTCATTCTCTCTCGCTCCGAATAAAGCGCCGTATTGCGTACTCAATGACAGCAAACTACGATCCACATAATTGGTGATATTCTGATTTCCGATCTGTCCCCAACCCCCGCGGAGTTTCAAGGAGGAAACCCATTCGGCGTTCAATTTCTGGAAGAACGGTTCGTTGTCGATTCTCCAACCTAGAGCGAACGAGGGGAAGTTACCCCAGCGATTCTTGGAAGAGAATTTAGAGGAGCCGTCTCGCCGGAAAGTGGCTGTAATAAGGTATTTGTTATTGTAATCGTAGTGTAGGCGGCCCAGATAAGACATCAAACCATATTCCGTAGCGCTATTGCTGGCCGTGGTCTTGTTCTTGTCCAGCGTAGCGTCTATATAATGCAGGTTATCCGACTCTCCGATAAGATCTCTCGCATTTACGCTCAAGGTTTCCTGCTTACCCCATTCATTGGTATAACCTACGAGAGCGGATATGGAGTGCTTCTCGGCAAACGTTTTCTCATACGAAAGGGTATTCTCGAACGTATAGTAATGCCCTTTGGTCTGCGACTTCGATAAACTACTCTCTAAATTTCTTTGGCTTGAGGATACCTCATAGACAGGCGAGAAGGTTTTATTGTCTACCCTTCTGATTTCCGCTCCGAAGCTACTCTTGAACTTCAATCCTTTTATAATCTGCCATTCCCCATACATATTGCCGATGAAAGCAAGTTTCTCCCGTTGATTATCCCGATACATGATACTTGCCAATGGGTTATAGTAGTCAATATAAGGAGAGTAACCATATGAACCGTCTGCGTTTTGGGCGGGAGTTACCGGATCCAAACGGATCGCGTTACTTACGACACCATAGTCGGAGTCGTACACATTACTACTGTTGCGCTCACTAATACTTGCGTCGGTAGATCTCGCGATCGATGCGTTGGTACCCACTACCAAATGATCTTTGAGCACCGTTTTTTCCGTGCTTTGACGGACACTGAACCGTTCGTAGTTGGATTTCTTGATCGTTCCATCTTGGTTGATATAGTTCAAGCCCAGATTGAATTTATAGTCGTTCTCTTTACCACCGCTTATGCCGACACTGTAGTTATGCATAAAGGCCGTATGCGTAATCTCGTCCATCCAATTGGTGGAAACATTACGATTGACAAGGGCCAAGTTGATGGGAACGCTCCTCACTGTGTTCAACTGCTCCTGATAGTCGTACCATTCCGGACCTGACATCAAATCGAGATTATTCAATATTTTGTTCATACCCCAATATGCGTCGAGCGTAACGGTGGTTTTTCCAGCGGCGCCTTTTTTCGTAGTGATAAGGATTACGCCGTTCGCGCCACGGGAACCGTAGATAGCGGAAGCGGAAGCGTCTTTAAGCACCTCCATAGACTGTATATCCGATGTGTTCAGGTAGTTTATATCCGTCACGGGCATCCCATCCACGACGAACAATGGTTCTGCGTCGTTTACCGTACCGACACCTCTGATACGGATCGTGGCGGCGGAACCCGGAGATCCGGAACTGGAAGTGACGGATACACCGGTAGCCAAACCTTGTAATGCGGTAGAAACATTGGCCACTGCTTGGCGAGCGATTTTCTCCTCGCTCACGGACGAGATAGCCCCCGTGATATCACTTTTCTTCATCGTACCGTAGCCAATCACTACCACCTCATCCAACTTTTGTGTGTCCTCTTGCAAGGAGATGCTTAAAACCGATTTATTGCCTACCGGAATCTCCTGGTTCATATAACCGATATAGGACACTTGCAAAATAGCGTCTTTGGCTACTTCCAACGTGAATTTTCCATCTATATCCGTTATTGTCCCGTTTGTTGTCCCTTTTACCATCACATTGGCGCCAATTATCGGCATACCGGTAGCATCAATCACGGTTCCGGTGATCTGACGGGTGTTTTGTTGCGGGGTGGATACGATTGATGGTTTCTCTATAATCTTGATGTCGCTTTTAATGCGCATGTTTGGGGAGTGTACGGAAGCGTATACACCTGTGGTAAAAATAAATAGCGGGATTGAGGTTAACTTCATGACTCTGCCCAATTTAGTTTTTGTGTTTAATCGGGGGTTAGGATTCCCCTTACAAATTTCATTCATACATTTGTAATGTTTTAGTGTTAGTATTAATTGATTTAAAGGCGTTTAGAAACTTGTTTGGCTGGATTATATAGCCATATCTTCCAGCCAGTTTCCTTGCTAGATATGGTTCATGATGGCTCCTGTTTCATAGGCTCTCCTTTCTTTAAGATTAACTTTAGTAAACTGAATATGTTTATTTGGTTGTTTGGTTTGCAATATTCGTGAAAAAAAACGACACCTGCAAGCAAGTCTCTGCTAATTTAATATTGTGTATTCAATCGATAGAAGTCATTAATACGGCTTAATTATGTCAATTTGTCATTTCTCTCTCCTTCTGCTTCTTGTATTTGAGATAGGATAGGGTGTGTGTGTATTATATGCGATTCTCTGGTAGTTAAGCCCTGACGAATAGAATGTGTATGAAGGAAAATACTTGCAGTTTGCCTTCTTTTTATCAATATCCGCCGAATTATTATATCTCTTGTTTCAGAAAACTAATAAATACCTCCTGAATGATATTTGAAAATCAGTCGACTTTTTTGCCGTTCTAGAGCGCAAAGGCTCTATATAGTCTCGTTTTTCAGTGTACAAAAGATTGAGATTAGGAGTAGACCCCAGCTAAATTAGAGCAAGTGCCGGATAATCCGAACTAGATGCCGGGTAGATGTCGGTTATCTGCCGGGAAATAGAAATTATAAGCCGACTAAATACATACAAGTTCAGGATATATCCTAAAAAATGTGCTATTTTGGGTACTAAAGTTCCATAATATTGGTTTAAACGTAACTGTTTTGAAAAAGTATGTGTTTAAAATATGTTTAGAAAGTAAACATTATAATAGTGTTTCGGTAATTCTTTTTGCATTCAGATAGTATGAGTTACATTTGTCAATTCATTTCAAATATTATTTAAAAACAGAGAGATATGGATGAGAAAGGATTCGTGGAAGGGGTGAGAAGGTATATGTCCCAGTTACGAGAGGAAAAGCGTTATTCCTCCGCCAAAAGTTATCAGGATGCGTTGAACTCCTTTATAAAGTATAGTGGAACAGAGAACATTTCCTATTCGGATATCAATAAGGCCAATCTTCACCGATATGAGGCTTATTTGCTGGAGAAAGGCTGCATGTGCAACACGGTTTCCACTTATATGCGTCGTATCCGTTGCGTCTATAACAAGGCGATCGAAGATGGTGATGCGGAATATATCCCTGGTTTGTTCCAAGGAGTTTTTACGGGAGTGGAGAGTAAGCGCAAGAAATCCCTATCCTTAGAGAACCAACATAAGTTGATGACGGTGAAGGTAGAGAGTGAGGTGCTAAGGGAGACACAACTGGTCGTTTGTCTGTTGTTTCAGTATGCAGGAATGTCGTTCGTGGACTTCGCCCACCTAAAAGAAAGGAATATCAAAAACGGGATATTGGACTATAATCGGCAGAAGACAGGCACACCGATGAGACTGGAAATTTTGGATACGGCAGAATTGATGCGCAAGGAATTAATGGGTGACAAGAGGCCGGCCTCAGGCTATTTATTCCCTTTTTTGAGTGGAACGAAGACGGGCTATGAGGCATATCTCGAATACAATGCGGCCCTATCCCGGTTCAATCGAAATTTGAAGGCGTTGAAAAAGGCCGCTGGAATAGCATCGGATGTTACCTCTTACACCGCCCGCCATTCCTTCGCCATGGCATTGAAAGAGCAAAATGTCCCTATAGAAATGATCAGTGAATTATTGGGGCATAAGTCCATCAAGACCACCCAGATTTATCTGAGAAGTTTCTCTTTGGAAAAAATGACAGAGGTGAATAGCACTTGCTTTGGTTGTGTCTATAATTATGTGTCGAAAGTGGGATGAGGCTACTTAGTGAGTAGCGTTTGTTTCACGCCGCAAATGTAGTAAAAAATAACAAAAAAACAAGCAATCATTAGGGTTTGTTTGTGTTTCCTGTTGGATTCTCGTTAAATATTCGTTCTTATTTCTGATGTATAGACATGGCAATAGAGACGAAATGGCCTCGTATTTCCGAAATCATCACGTCCCCCCCCTAAAATCGAACATACATTCTTGTAGAGATGGGTATACCCCGTCTAATCCCCTCTAAAAGATGTTTTAAATTACTGTCAGACGGTGGGAGATGGAGCATGCTCCGTCTCTACAACTGGGTAATAACCATTCTCCCACCTTTTGCGCTACTCACTAAGTAGCCTAATTTCTCACATGGCGAAAAAGGGTTATGGTGTATATATCAAACTATCTCTTTTAAGCAATCAACGAGATGCGAGCGAATGTTGTAAAAACGGTTGTAAATTCGGTACCTCATGAGGGTATCGATGCCGTAGGCGTTGAAAGAACCATTCCTGAAAACCCGTTACGGCGAAAATCTGATCAGAAACATTGGTACATCGCTATCGTCAACAACAAGTCCGAGAAACTATGCCATGACAAGCTGGAAAAGCGCATAGCCAGTCAGCCGGAAGGCGAGAAGGACTATGAGGTTTATATAGCCTCCCAAAAAGAGATGTGTCTTCTGCCAAGCGGCAAGCGTAAGCAAGTAGACCGGATCGTCTTCCGTTCCATTGTATTCATCCGTTGCACCGATGTCTTGCGTAGGAAGGAGATCGTGCATCTTCCTTATATCAAACGTTTCATGGTAAACATAGCTGGCGAACGGTCTGGAGGCATACGCCCCGTAGCCTTCATTCCGGATGAGCAGATGGTGAAACTCCGTAGGATGCTGGACGATTCCGAAGAGCCTGTCATTATCGATCCCCGTCCGCTGCCTCTTGGAGCGAGGGTACGCATTAACGGCGGTAAGTTGCATGGTCTAGAAGGTAACGTGCTGGAAGTGGAGGATGGCAATCTTAACTTTGTGATCCGTGTAGATCTACTGGGATGTGCCAAAGTAAATATCACCCGTGACCTGCTAGAGCTATTATGATACACATAGATGGATACGCACTATGGTAAAAAAGAGGATAGATCCGGAGTACGCCTTATCTCGTTGTTAGGAAACCATTTGAAAGAGATTCTTAAGCGAGAGTCGGATAATCGTGCCTTCATCCATCTTTACTGTACGGGTCCGTATTGGGTGGCGTTCGAGAAATCAGCTTACCTGTTACGCCAAATATCTTCCCGTACCTTAGTGACCCCGTTAAGCCTCACCACGTACCCGTTTCCAATCGTGATGGTCTCTTGGACAGATGGCGAGTTACGTTCCTATACACGTAACCATCTTTTCCATCGCGAAGGCAATGACTACGGTCGGTTATCCGTCCCTACTCGTACGCTTGACGGTTACAAGGAGTGGCATAAGGAAGAGGTGAGGTATTTTCCGATGCAGGAAGTAAAAAACACGTCCATGGATCGTGACATGGAGATTGATTAAAGATACTTCTGAGGTTCAAGAGAGCCTCCAATCAAGAATATATTATCGCTAGGTCGCAATTAGAAAATGAGAATTAGGCGGCCGATATCGATCAAGAGGTCAGCTATCTCTAGTAGCGAGGAGAGTCCCTTTTTCTTTAACCGATAGACTAGACTCTTGCTTTAGCTTATACCACTCCAACCACTTGAGAGGTTCGGTCGCTTATTATTATAGTTAGATAGATATGAATAAAACAAATATGGAAAAGGTGAAATATCGTTATAATCGCTGGCGTTTAGCGCTGGGGCGTCTGGTAAATTTGCGGTATATCAACCGCTGGATCATTTTTTGTACGGATCTTTTCATTTCCCTATGTGTATCTTTGATAGGAGTGCTGGGATTATTGTCCATCATGCATGTATACATAAGCGGGATTAGTGTATTAAAGGTAGGAATAGCTTCCTTTGTGGCCAGTATCCTTTCTTTTCTTACGTTCAAGGTTTATCACGGGGTGATCCGTCATTCCACGCTACGTGGACTATGGAGGATTGGTGGTGTCGCCATCACAAAATCCATCCTCATGTTCATACTGCTTCATCTTTTGAGGGCGGATTTCAATTCCTCTATATATTGGGTGGGAGGGATAACCGATTGTATGTTGACGATTGTTCTGCTGATCACCTTACGTGTATTCGTGATTAATGTATATAATAGCGTGTTGTCCCAACTTGGAAAAAAGCGCAAGCGTGTACTGGTGTTCGGTATGGATGAGGATAGCGTGATGATAGCCACATCACCCAATCGGCAAGTATTCATGCAAAATTATAGCATCATCGGCTTCTTGACGTTTGGTAGCGCTAAAAAGAACCTTCGCATAGCGGAACTTCCCGTTTACCAGATCGAGGACATTGATGACTTGTTGCGTCTGATCCCCAGAAATAACTTGGATGGTATCCTTTTCCCGAATATAAAGACCGTCCGACGAGAACGTGATCGTTTGATTCATTATTGCGAGCAGGCCTCCTTGAAGCCTCTCGTGGTTCCTGATATGGAGGAGGTCCATGAGGGCGGAATGAAGCGTTCAGTCCGTGAGATCCGTATTGAGGACTTGCTGGGTCGTGAGGAGATCAGTATAAATCTGGGCGAGATCGGTCTCTTATTGAAAGATAAGACGATCCTTGTTACGGGAGCGGCCGGTAGCATTGGTAGCGAGATCTGCCGCCAGCTGGCGCATTTCCCGATCAAGAAACTGATCTGCCTTGATGCCGCCGAGACTCCGATGCATGACTTACGCCTGGAATTGGAGGAGAAGTATAAGGAACTGGATTTTGTACCTATCATAGGCGATGTCCGGAATCCGGACCGTGTAGATTACGTATTCCGCAATTGGCATCCCCAGGTAGTATTCCATGCGGCAGCTTATAAGCACGTCCCCTTGATGGAAGAGAACCCTTGCGAGGCTGTTCGTACCAACGTGTTTGGTACCCGAGTGATAGCGGATGCCGCCGTAAGCTATGGTGTAGAGAAATTCGTGATGATCAGTACGGATAAGGCCGTTAATCCAACGAATATCATGGGATGTAGCAAGCGCCTCGCTGAGATATATGTGCAGAGCTTGAGTGTGGCGATCAGTAAGGGGGCTCTAGCGGGAAACACTAAGTTTATCACGACCCGTTTCGGTAATGTATTAGGAAGTAATGGCTCCGTGATACCTCGTTTTCGCGATCAGATCGCCAAAGGAGGCCCAGTTACGGTAACCCATCCCGATATCATCCGCTACTTCATGACAATCCCCGAAGCCTGCCGTTTGGTGTTGGAAGCCGGTACGATGGGCAAGGGCGGCGAGATATTCATCTTTGATATGGGTGAGCCGGTCAAGATCGCTGACTTAGCGAAGCGTATGATCGAGCTTTCTGGTTTGCAGGTGGATAAAGACATAGAGATTAAATACACAGGTCTTCGTCCCGGTGAGAAATTATATGAGGAACTATTGAGCAACAAGGAGAATACGAAGGAAACCCCTCATGAGAAGATTCGTGTGGCAGCAGTCCGGGAGTACGCCTACAAGGATGTGGTAGAGCACATTGATCTATTAGCTGAATTATCCCTTCATGTACATATTCTTCCTATGGTGAAAGAGATGAAATCCTTCGTCCCCGAGTTCAAGAGCCAAAACTCTCAATTCACGAGATTGGACGGAGTGAATTAGTAATTTAGTTGGTAGTTATAAATCTGAATTATAAATGATTATCGCAGTAGATTTTGACGGAACAATCGTTGAGCATAAATATCCGGCGATAGGGAAGGAGATCCCTTTCGCTTTCGAGACATTGAGAAAGTTACAAACAGAACACCACAAGCTGATCTTATGGAGTGTGCGAGAGGGCAAGCTTTTGGATGAGGCTGTCACCTTTTGCCGAGAGCGGGGCTTGGAGTTTTACGCCGTGAACCGAGATTATCCGGAAGAAGAGAAAAACCTGAACAACCATTTCTCCCGTAAGCTGAAGGCCGATATTTTTATTGATGACCGTAATCTTGGTGGTCTCCCGGACTGGGGTATGATTTACGAGATGGTGAGTAAAAGACTTTCCTATGAGGATTTAATGCGGAAATACGAGTCGGAATACGAACCGGAGAAACCGAAAGGCCTTTTCTCTCGTTTGTTTCGCTAAATCCATATCATTCTGTGTTCAATGAAATAAAAAAAGAAAACAAAATAATATGAAAATCAAAAGATTACTACTTTTATTAGCTCTACCTCTATTGGTAGCGAGTTGTACTTCTTACAAGAACGTACCATATCTCCAAAACCCAGAGGCAGTGAACGATTTTGAGGAGACCCTTCCGTTGTATGACGCCAAGATCATGCCAAAAGACTTGTTGAGCATCACGGTCAATACGACAGACCCGAAGGCTGCGACCCCATTCAACTTGACGGTACAGACTCCAATCAATGCGGCTTTGACAAATATCAGTACGACCACGCAACCGACCATGCAGCAATACTTGGTGAATAATAAAGGAGAGATCGATTTCCCTGTTATCGGTCGCTTGGAAGTGGGTGGTCTCACCAAGAACGAGGCGGAGGACTTGATTCGTGAGCGTTTGAAACCTTATTTGAAGGAATCCCCGATCGTTACGGTCCGTATGTCTAATTACAAGATCTCCGTGTTGGGTGAGGTGGCCCGTCCGGGTAGCTTCACGATCGGCAACGAGAAGGTGAACGTTCTGGAGGCTTTGGCGATGGCAGGTGATATGACGATTTACGGTGTCCGTGATAACGTCAAGCTGATCCGTGAGGACGTGAACGGTAAGCGTGAGATCATTAACTTGAATTTGAATAATGCCGAAGTCGTGACTTCCCCGTATTATTACCTGAAGCAAAACGATATTATTTACGTGACCCCGAACAAGACGAAGGCTAAGAACTCCGATATCGGTAACAGCACGACCCTTTGGGTAAGCTCACTCTCGATTCTGGTATCTATTGCCGGCCTGTTGGTAAACATACTTAAGTAATTGAAAATTGAGAATTGAAAATTAAGAGAGATGATAGACGAACGGATAAATAATAACACTGGGATAGAGAACGAGGAACAAGAGATTGATTTGGTCGCTCTTTTATTTAAATACCTTTTTTATTGGCGTTGGTTTGTGGCTAGTATATTGATATGTTGCATCGCCACTTACCTGTTTCTTCGTTATCAAACGCCTGTATATAACATTTCCAGTTCCGTGTTGATAAAGGAGGAGGATAAGCGAAGCGGTTCGGGCAACAATCCGTTGGCGGCCATTCAAGACTTGGGAATGTTTTCCATGACAAATAATTTTGATAACGAGGTGGAGATATTGAAATCCCGTACATTGATAAAAAAAGTCGTGAACGACCTGAATTTATATGTTCGTGTAGCGGAAAAGCGAGCGTTCGGTTATGCGATACCTCTTTATAAGAATAGTCCGGTGCGGATTTATATGACACCGGAAGAGGCCGATAAATTGGAGGAGCCGATTAAGCTGGATCTTACATTTACAAAAACAGGAAAATTGTCTGTTAAGGCTGAATATGTGCAAGATAAGGAAGAGCAAGAGATAGAACAGGCATTTGATCAATTGCCGGCGGTGTTACCAACACCTGTGGGTGTTTTAAGCTTTACGCAAGGCGATACCTTGTATATGGAAGAAGAGGAAATCGCTTTACGTGTTACCATAAATACGCCGACGGAGACCGCCGAGGATTATATGAAAGACTTGAGCGTGACCGCCTCTTCCCAGACCACGACGATAGCGAAGATCAGCGTGAACAATACAGTAAAGGAGCGAGGCGTGGATTTCGTGAATCGTTTGGTTGCGTTCTATAATCAAGATGCGAACGATGAGAAGAATGAGGTAGCTCAGAAAACCGCTGAGTTCATAGAGGAGCGTATCGGTATAATTAACCATGAGTTGGGTACGGCGGAGAGCGAGTTGGCGGATTTCAAGCAACGATCCGGTCTGACGGATTTGACAAGTGATGCCCGTCTAGCCTTACAAGAGAGTTCCAAGTATGAGCAGCAACGTACGGAGAACGCTACACAGATCAGCTTGGTTCAATTTCTGCGTACCTATATCAACGATCCGGTCAACAAGGAAGAGGTAATTCCTGCAAACGTAGGGTTACAGGATCAAAACCTCACTAGGGTGATTGAACAATATAACACGATGATCATCGAGCGTAAACGTTTATTACGTACCTCTTCGGAAAATAACCCGGCGGTGATAAACATGAACACCGGCGTTGAGGCGATGAGACGCAATGTCGAGACAACCGTGAATAGTGTCTTGCGAGGACTACAAATCGCCCAGAAAGATATTGAGCGTCAGGCTAGTAAATTTGAGAGCCGGATTAGTGATGCTCCAAAGCAAGAGAAAGAGTTCATGACTATTTCTCGCCAGCAAGAAATCAAGGCGACTTTATATATCATGCTGTTGCAGAAGCGGGAGGAAAATGCGATCACATTGGCAGCCACGGCTAATAATGGTCGTATTGTAGAGGAACCATTACCCGGGAAGGATCCTGTGGCTCCCAAGAAGCTCGTGTTTTTATTGGCTGCGTTTGTGGTGGGCCTGTTTATTCCGGTGGGAATCATCTTTGTCGTGGAATTATTGAAATATAAGATCGAGAATCGTGGCGATGTGGAGCAATTGACGAATGTTCCGATTTTGGGCGAATTGCCCTTGTGTGGTCATAAATCCTCCGATAAGGGAACGATCGTGGTGCGCGAGAATAAGAACGACATGATGGAGGAGACCTTCCGAGGTTTGCGGACCAATCTGCTCTTTATGCTCCGGAAAGATCAAAAGGTCATACTTTTTTCTTCTACGCAGCCCGGAGAAGGTAAGTCTTTCGTGACCGGAAATCTCGCTGTCAGCTTGGCTTATTTGGGAAAGAAGGTGGTAGTGGTTGGTATGGACATCCGTAAGCCGGGCTTGAATAAGGTCTTCGATTTATCGAAAAGGCAGGAAGGAATATCTAATTATCTGATGGATCCGGAGGATAAGGATCTTTTTGACCTTGTGCAGCCTTCCGGCATCAGTCCGAACCTGGATATCCTTTTAGGAGGAACGATTCCCCCGAACCCGACGGAACTGGTAGCCCGTGATACCTTGGAGAAGGCGATAGAGCAATTGAAATCCCGTTATGACTACGTGTTGCTGGATACAGCCCCGATCGGTATGGTAACTGATACGGCCATAATAAGCCGTGTGGCCGACATGTGTGTTTATGTCTGCCGTGCGGACGTGACCCCGAAAGCCGCTTTCTGCTACATTAATGTTCTTAGGGACGAGCATAAATTTGACAAGTTGGCGGTAGTGATCAATGGAATCGACCTGAGCAAACGTAAGAACACCTATGGTTACGGTTATGGTAAGAAATACGGTTATGGCTATGGTAAACATTATGGTTATGGATACGGCTATGGGTATGGTTTTGAGGCGGAGAATAAGAAAAAGGGGTGAGTCTCTATCGAATTATTAAATTATAATCTTTTTTAATCGCAATTAAATAATATGAATATACCCAAAATCGATATAATTGTACCAGTGTATAAGGTCGAGCCATATTTGAGAAAATGTGTTGATTCTTTATTGAATCAAACTTATGATGATTATATAATCTCTTTGGTAGATGATGGTTCTCCAGATGAGTGTCCTGCCATCTGTGATGAATATGCAATCAACTATCCGGAAAAAATCAGGGTTTATCATAAGCAGAATGGGGGATTATCAGATGCGAGGAATTATGCGGTAGAAAGATCAAAATCAGAGTTTGTGATTTTTGTGGATTCCGATGATTGGGTATCGGAGCATTTTATTCAGAATCTAGTTGAAGGACTCGCCTCTAGTGAAATTGATATGGTGGTTTCTCCGTATTACAGGGCAACAGAAACATCGGAAGGAGTTTCTATACGATTGAGTATGCCAACAAAGGCTCCTTGTTGTATGGGAGTGGAAGAAGCTCTAATAGAGTTATGTAGAGAAGAATATTATGGGAATCATGCTTGTTCTAAACTTATCAAACGAAGCTTGATCCTAGCTTATTTATATCCGATAGGTAAATATTTTGAGGATTCTTATACTACATATAAGCATATTGCTCATTCAAGAAAGGTGTCATATATACCTAATCCCGGGTATTATTATCTCCAACGTGAAGGTAGTATCGTACGCTCTGAATTTCAGAGAAGGCATTTAGATCTCATTTATGCAACTCAAGAAATGGTTGAGTATATGATTGACAATGATTTTTCTCGAAGAACTATATCGTTTGGGGTATATAAATTATTCAGAAGTGCTCATGCGACATTTATCCATGCTAGGAAAGAGTCAGATTTTAATGTAATCTATGATGAGGTGCTTATGATTTTAAATCGATATAAGGAATATTTTTCTGTTATTGATCAATCATTAAAGGAGACGATAATTCATAACATAATGATCTTGAATCGTCCATTGTATCATTTTATGATTCTTGGTAAGAAAAAATGAGTAGTTTTTATTATGATATATATTGATAATGTTTTATATATGATTACATGATAATGGTAAGACGATATATAGGGTTTTGGTTGTTTTTGATCTTAAATATGATTTTTGTGTTGTTTTTCTTGGTTAATCAGTCTGAATTCATAATAAGTGCTCTTTTTTTAGTGTGGGTAAATATGACTATATATTCTGTAAGAGACTTGAAATCAAAAGGTATGCTATTTGCTTTTTGTGTGGCTTTTTTTTCATTTCTTATGGGTAGGCATTTACTATCTTATTATTTTGATTATGAGGTGGAAGCCTTTTCAGAAGACGTTAATACACATGCGGAATTGTGTATGTTGCTGAGTTTGGTGACCGTTTTTTTTTCTTATATGTTCTTTTATGTGCGTAATAAGAGGAAAAATAAACAGAGTCATGGTGGATATGTTTTACCTGATAAATATATAAAATTTATACGCAAATATTCTCTTGGAATATTTTGGTTCGCTTTAGTCTTCTCTGTAATCTATGCAATATTCATTGTAGTTCTGGTACATACGATAGGCTATTTGGCCAGCTATACGATCGAAGGAAAGGAGATGATGAGAGGCAATTATTTATTGTTGACACTCAACAGAATAGAGCAGGCTCTTCCTGTTGCTCTCTGTTGTTATCTAGCAACATTGCCAGATCGGAAGTATTGTAACAAAATCTGTGGGTCTTATTTTCTATACTTGATTTTTACACTGCTAGGAGGGCAAAGAGGACCGTTTATCCTAGGGGCTTTATTTTTGATGATATATTATTTCTATCGAAATAAAAGAGATGGTGAAGTATGGGTAAAGAAAAGCTGGGTAAGAATAGGACTGATATCTTTTCCTTTTTTACTTGTCGGGTTGGGGCTTTTTTCTAAAATACGAACTGGAGATCAGATAGAATTTAAAAATATAGGTGACTCTCTTGTGAAATTTGTATATAATAATGGAGTAAGTGTTAATGTGATAAAAAGATCTTATGAGTTAGACTATAAATTAAGATCTGATCGATTTTATTCGATGCATTTTCTTCATGATGGTATCTTTGGATTAGTTTTTGGTTCTGATGGTACAGGTAATAATGCTGATAAGGCTACCGAAGGTTATCATCTAGCTCATGCGCTTCCATATTTAATGTTCCGTGATAAATATCTTGAAGGAGCAGGGACAGGTACAAGTTATATAGCTGAATTGTATCATGATTTTGGTTATATTGGAATAGTATTTGGAAATATAATTTATGGATTTATGTTGGCGTTATTAGCTAAATTTGATAAAAATAAACCATTTAACACATCGATGAAGCTTTTGATTATAACTCGACTTCTTTGGGCGCCACGTGGAGGATTTACTGAATTTATTACAATATTATCGCTTCCTGCTACAATCTTTATATATGTTGTTGTTTTTGTTAGTGTATTTTTTGTGTTTGGTGTTCCACGGAAACGCTGTGCTAAATTAGTATAGACTAAAAATAATTTTTAATTTTGATAGTTGTGAGTGTTTCTGAAAACAATAGGCGTATTGCTCGTAATACGTTACTGCTTTATGGAAGGAAAGCTGTAACCATGTTGATTGCGCTATATTCATCAAGAGTATTACTGCAATATTTGGGAATTGATGATTTTGGATTATATGGACTTGTTGGTAGTATAATTCTTGTTTTTACGTCACTTAAATCAACATTTGCTGCATCTGTTCAGAGATTTCTAAATGTAAATAAGGAAGAGAGTATTGCAAGGGAAAATGAAATTTTCTGCATGGGGATGATAATTCATGTGCTGATTGCTGTTGTCTTTATTCTATTAGCAGAGATTGGAGGTGCGATATTACTCCCAAATCTTAATTTGAATTCTGAAAAACTAATTGTTGCAGGATGTATACTTCATTTTACTATATTTTCGGCAGCAGTCTCTATAATTACAGTTCCTTTTGATGCTCTTGCTATGGCGAATGAGAAATTTGATGCGTTGGCTGTTATTTCTATTATAGATTCTGTTTTACGACTTTGTGTAATATTTATTCTGTCATTTAGTCCGATTCAAAGAGTTGTATTTTATGCGATATTACTTTTGTGTGTAACTATTGTACATATTCTTATGATAGGAGGGTATTGTTATAAAACTTTTAAAACTACAGTGAAATTTCATTTTGTAAAAGATAAAGTTTTATTTAAACGTATGACAGCTTTTGCAGGATGGAATTTCTTTGGTAATTTGGGGTACTATCTCACGAGTGAAGGTGTGAATTTTATTCTTAATATATTTGGTGGAATAGTAGCTAATGCTTCACGTGCAATCTCTTATCAAGTGAAAAATGCGTTACAGACTTTAGTGAATGATATAACTGTTGCTTTTCAACCTCAGAGCATGATGGTTTTTTCAACAGATAAACAACGTTTTTATAATCTTCAATTTTTAGCGACTAAAGCGAGATTTGCTATATGCGTAGTTTTGGGCTTCCCTCTATTTTTATTCATTCCTGAGATTTTGCAAGTTTGGTTGGGAAAACAACCGGAAGGAGCTGCGACCTTTATAAGATGTATTCTATTGTTTGTGGCCATACGTTGTTGGCATGATGCTATTGACACGACTTTTAAATCGGCTGCATGCATGCGAAATTATCAAATATGTGAAATGTCTATTATGCTATTTAACTTACCTGTATCTTGGCTTATGCTTCATTTGAAATTACCTCTGTATAGTGTGTTTATAGTAATGTCTGTTATTGAATTTGTGAATCTGATAGCAATAATGATGTTAGCATATAAGGAGTTAGATTTTATAATAGGGGATTATATTAAGGAAGTAATTATACCTTCGGTATTTATAATTTGTATCATGGGTATAATATATCTAAGTTGTTCTTTTTTTGATATACGTCCTTTTGGATGGATTGAAATGTTCTTTTTCTTAATAGGTGCATTTAGTATTGCGATTGGATTGATTTTTATGGTCTTGTTCTCTCGGATTGAAAGAGAAAAATTAGTGTCCATGATGAAATATAAATAATATTATTGTTGAATAATACTGTTTTATTGATAGATGGTAAATGTTTTTTGATATAATAATTTGAAAATGAGAAATCTAATCCTTCTTGCAAACTTTTTTCCTTATGGTAATGGTGAACCATATTTGGAAACTGAGGTGAAATATTATGAACAGTATTTTGATCGTATTTATATTTGTTCATTGCAGTTAAGAAAAAGAGATCTACAATCTCGACGAGAATTACCTTCAGATAAATTTGAAGTATTCCCAGTTGAAAAAGCACCTAACTATGTTTATCTATTTAACTCACTTAGAGTTTTAGGAAATGCTAATCTTTATAAGGAATTGTGGAAGCTAGGTAAAGAGAAAAGAATGTCTTTTCAGCGTGTGGTGCGTCTGTTTGTTTATCTTAGTCGTTCGTATTATGAGGCTGGAAAAATAAAGAAATGGTTCAAAAGAAAAGTGACTTTTGATAATCTTGATTGTGGGGTTTTGTATTCATACCGTTTTGAATATCAACCTTATGTTGGATTACTGATTAAACAGGTATTACCCAATTTTAAAATTGTAGCTAGAGGGCATGGATTCGATTTGTATGAAGAAAGACATCAGGAACATTATATTCCTTTGCGTGAGTATTTATTGGAAAATCTTGATAAAACGATTATGATTGCACAAGATGGGGTTAATTATCTTGTGGAAAAATATCCTGTCTATAAGGAAAAAGTAATACTTTCTCGTCTTGGAACTATGGATCAAGGTCTGGCAATTCTTCCACAATCAATGGATGAATTTCGACTTGTCAGTTGTTCTACGGTCTCTCCTATAAAACGAATACATCTTATTGTGGAGGCATTAGCCCAAATTAAGAATATTCGAGTTCGATGGGATCATTATGGTGATGGCCTTTTATTGTCTGATATTAAGTGTCTTGCCGTAAAATTGTTGCATGGAAATATTCACTGGCATTTTCATGGGTATGTAGATAATCAAACTTTGATGTCTATTTATCAAAAGAAACCATACCATTTGTTTCTCAACGTTAGTTCATCAGAAGGAGTTCCTGTTTCTATCATGGAAGCCATGTCTTTTGGAATTCCTTGCGTAGCAACAGATGTTGGAGGAACTAAAGAGGTTATTGAAAATTATAAAAATGGGATCTTATTGTCTTCGGATTTTAAGCCCAAAGAACTTGCAGGTTGGATTATGCTTTTTTTTAAAATGGATGAAAAAGAATATCTGCTGTATAGAAATAACGCTCGGACAGGTTGGGAAGAATTTTATAATGCGGATAAAAATTATCGTATATTTTTGAACTTTCTGAATAATATGTGATTAGATGTGATTTGCTGTAATAAGAAAAATACATATACCCTAAAAATCTTCATATAAGTTTAATACTATATTTATTACTCTAATAGATGAAAAGAATAATGATTTTGGGAGCAAGTCTCCTCCAGCTTCCTGCTATAAAGAAGGCTAAAGAAATGGGTCTGGATGTAATTGCTGTAGACATGGATCCGGATGCTGTAGGGTTTAAAGAAGAGGGGATAACGAAATTGCAGATTAGCACGATAGATACACCCCGAATCGTAGAGGCTGCTCGTACTTATCAAATAGATGGGATAATGACGCTTGCTTCCGATATGCCTATGCAAGCGGTCGCTGCGGTGTGTGAAGAGTTGGGATTAATAGGTATTACCCCTCAAACGGCTCTTAATGCGACAAATAAGGCCGAAATGCGTAGATGTTTTAAGGCGCATGATGTTCCTATTCCTGAGTTTTATATAGTTAGTGAGCTTGATGAATTTATGGAGGCGACCAAACATTTTACGACTAAATTTATAATAAAGCCTGCTGATAATTCGGGGAATCGTGGGGTGAAACTTATAACAGATATAGCGGAAGAACAGGTTTTGATCCAAGCTTTTGATTATAGCAAAAAGTACAGTAGGGATGGGCGAGTTCTACTTGAAGAGTATATGGAAGGCGATGAGTTTAGTGTAGAGACAATGAGTGTTGATGGAGTATGCCATGTGATTCAAGTTACGGATAAACTAACTTCTGGTGCGCCCTATTTTGTAGAAATGGGACATACGCAGCCTTCCATGTTTGCGGAAGATATTAAAATGAGGATATCGGAAGTTGCAAAAGCAGGGATTAAAGCATTAGGTATCAATCATGGTCCTTCGCATACGGAAATAAAACTTACGTCTACTGGGCCTAAAATAGTGGAGATAGGCGCAAGATTGGGTGGAGGATGTATTACAACACATCTTGTTCCGCTATCAACAGGGGTAAATATGGTAGAGGCCAATATACGTATAGCTTTAGGAGAAACTCCTGATCTATGTAAGAAATATGATAAAGGTGCGGCTATTCGCTTCCTGCAACCTCTTCCAGGTATTTTTAAGTCGGTAGAAGGTGTAGATGAAGCCAGAGGTATCTCAGGCGTTATTGAGGTTGGATTTATGAAGAAAATAGGTGAAGTTATTCCGGAGCTATCTAATGGACTTGATCGAGTAGGCTATGTTATAACGCAAGGTAATACCCGTGAAGAAGCTGTAAGATTATGTGGGCAAGCTGTCAAAAAGATTAAATTTGAAATGGTGTAAATTATGTATAAAAGTTTTTTTAAGCGTTTATTTGATATTTGTGGTTCACTTTTAGCTATTCCTTTTGTTGTTATTATCGGCTTATTTGTAGGTTTGGCAATTTATTGGGAGGATAAAGGGGATGTATTCTATCTTGCTTCTCGACGTGGTCGTTATGGAAAGATATTTAAGATGTTTAAATTTCGTTCGATGAAAATGAATGCTCCAGATATTCGTAATTCGGATAATTCAACTTATAATTCTCCGGATGATCCAAGAGTTACTAAAGTGGGTAAGTTTATACGTAGAACTTCTATTGATGAATTACCTCAATTTTTCAATGTGTTGATTGGGGATATGAGTTTTATCGGGCCGAGACCTGTAACAATAGATCGCTCTTTTGAGGAATATGATGAAAAACGTAAGATACGTTTGGATGTACGTCCTGGAATTACTGGATATTCACAAGCTTATTTTCGAAATTCTATTTCAAATGAAAAGAAATTAGAGAAGGATGCTTTCTATGCTCGGAATGTCTCTTTTTGGGGTGATCTAAAAATTATTTTAGCAACAATTAATACAGTTATATTTCGCAGAAATATCTATAATAAAAAGAATCAATAATGAATGCTCAAAGGAAACGTTTACTCATATTAGGGGCCGGGCGTGGTCAAATAGGTTTGTATAAAGCAGCTCGTGAGATGGGAGTGATAAGCATTGCAGGGACAATGCCTAACAATAACCCTCCTTGTATACCATTGGCTGATGAGGTATGTTATATGGATATTCTTGATCCGGATGAGGTAGAGAGTAAGACTGCCGATTTACGATTTGATGGTGTGGCAACTTGCTGTCTAGATCGTGGGTTGAAAGCTCTTGGACGATTATGTGATAAACGCTCATTGCCGGGATATTCAGAGGAAGTCGCAGAGCTTTGTAATGATAAGTCAAAAATGAAACTTCGATTTAGTAAATATGGTGTAAATACGGCTGCATTTAAGCAAATATCTTCGGATGAAGATTTATTAGATGCTATAGATAAAATAGGAGGGTATCCTGTGATTATCAAAGCTACAGATCTAGCTGGTAGCCGAGGTATTTATAAAGCTAATAATGAGGAAGAAGCTTTTGAGGGATTTTATAAAGCAAAGAATGTCACTAAGGTTGATTATGTGCTTATAGAGAAATTCTTACAAGGGCGTGAATTTGGGGCACAGGCTTTTATCTCTAATGGTGAAATTCTTTTCGTCATGCCCCATGGTGATATACTTTACCAAGCAGATACGGCTGTTCCTGTAGGACATTATGTTCCTTATGAATGTTCAGATGTTCTTCGAGAAAAAATGACAGAAGAGGCTCGAAAAGCCATAAAGGCTATAGGGCTTGATGATTGCGCTGTTAATATTGATTTTATCGAAGAAGATGGTGTAATATATGTATTAGAGTTAACAGGACGAATCGGTGCTAATTGCTTACCTGAACTTGTAAGTATTAATTATGGACTAAATTATTACAAGATGGTGATTGCGGCAGCTTTAGGTATTGATCCGGTAGAAATATGGAATCAACGTCAAGTTGGTCAAGCTGGTTTGTCGAAAATGATAATTTCGCCAGAGCAGGAAGGAGTCTTGGAAGACATACGATATGTAGGTGAAAGAGACTCCTATATTTATGATTTGACATTCTTTGTACGTCCAGGTTCAGAGGTGAAGAGATTTGCCAATTCAAGTCATTGCTTGGCCCAAATAGTAGTAGAGGGGCAAAATCTTGAAGAGTGTGAGAGAAAAGTTGATTTAGTCACATCTAAAATAGAGATGAGACTAAAATGAGAATTATAAAGAAACGGGATATTTGATCGAGAAATAATTTTAATAAAGATGAAAAAAATACCTTTTTCACCTCCTGATATAACAGTGAGTGAGGTTGATTTAGTATCGGGTGCCCTTTATTCCAGTTGGATTACAACTGGTCCGAAAACAAAAGAGTTTGAGCGTAAGATCGCTGAATACTGCCATACTGATAAAGCTGTATGTTTAAATTCCGCTACAGCTTGTATGGAGTCTATATTGAGAGTATTAGGTGTTGGTCCCGGTGATGAGGTGATTACCAGTGCTTATACGTATACCGCTACCGCTAGTGTGACTTGTCATGTAGGTGCTAAGGTGGTTATGGTGGATACGGCTCCTGATTCTTTCGAGATGGATTATGATAAATTGGTGGAAGCTATAACCCCTAATACAAAAGTAGTGATCCCTGTGGATCTAGGAGGGGTTATATGCGACTATGATCGGATATATGCGTCGCTGGAAAGTAAACGACATTTATTCAATCCTGCGAATGAGATTCAGAAATTGTTTGGCCGAGTAATTGTTTTGGCAGATGCGGCACATGCTTTTGGTGCTCAATGGCATGGGAGGATGTGTGGCGAGGTGGCTGACTTTACATCTTTCTCTTTTCATGCGGTAAAGAATTTAACGACTGCTGAGGGAGGAGCGTTGACGTGGCGTACTATCCCGGGTTTGGATAATGAGGCTTTATATAAGCAATTCCAGCTTCTTTCGTTGCATGGGCAGAATAAAGACGCTCTTGCAAAAACACAGCTAGGGACTTGGGAGTATGATATCGTGGCACCTTATTATAAATGTAATATGACTGATATCATGGCTGCTATCGGTTTGGCTCAATTTGAACGTTATGACGGGATGCTTGCTAGACGCCAAGAGATTATCCGTCGTTATAACGAGTCTCTGAGATCTTATCATGTGCAAACTCTTAATCATTTAGATGGTGATCATATCTCCAGCGGACATTTATATTTGGTAAGATTGTTGGATAAATCCTTGGAACAACGAAATGATATTGTTATCAAAATGGCTGAACGTGGGATAGCGTGCAATGTACATTATAAACCTTTACCTATGATGACGGCCTATAAGAACTTAGGCTTTGATATCGCGGATTATTCAAATGCTTACAATCAATACCATAACGAGATTACTCTTCCTTTACATACCTTACTTTCTGATGAGGATATTGAGTATGTGATCTCTAATTTTATCGATATAATCTCCCAATAAACACATATAATAGCCCGGGATGATAAATGAGAGCAGTCCGTCGGAAAGATCTGGGAATCGACGACAACAAGCTGCGGTAGTTTTTCATAATTTATTTGGACGTAATAAGGTACTTAAGTATTTTGGCTGAGAAACAATTGTAGAGTAAACTTGTTTCATCAATAAAAAACAAAAGGGACAACCTTTTTATTACTAAGTACAAACCGGGTCATATTAGACTGAAAGTAGTCAACAAAATTCGTTAAACTACATTTAGTGTATAAAACAAAAGTTTAGCAAGCGGAAAACTTTAGTTTTCCTTAAGGGAAACAAAAGTTTTTTCAGCACGAAACTTTTGTTTTCTCTAAGAGAAACTCTTATTCGCTTCGCTTCCTACATCTATTACCTGCGGAATCGACATGCGCTAGATGCACGACACCAGCGAACCATAATTATGATTCTTTTTTTTGAGATTCTCCTTAAAATATGGTAGATGCATACTGATAATTGTAGATGCTTTTTATCTACAACCAATATGCAATCTGTTTATTTATAGAGTTTTGATAGGAAGTGGTAGATGTTGTAGATGTTTTTATAAAATCAATTCCTTACGTAAACTTAGGGAATATCGGATAATTTATTTTATCCTAAAACAATGTGGGCTAAAAAGTATATGATATCTTTGCCTTCCTATGGTAAAGCTTGAATATCTAAAAAAGATATGTGTTCGTTGGATTATATTGGCGATTTTTCTTGTCGCTATATGGATCGTGATGGGAAATCCCAGATTAGGCGAATGGTATTCCCGTTCGATTTATCCATGGGTATCGGGTATGCTATCTCGTTTCTCCTGCTTGTTCCCTTTTTCCGTAGGGGATTGTTTTATTTATGGTAGCATCGCCGGATTATTAGGGTATCTGTCGTATGCGATTATAAGGAGGCGGAGGATCGGGAGGACAATAAGGCATGTTGTGGAATATCTGGCATGGGTGTATGTCTGGTTCTATATCGCTTGGGGATTGAATTATTTCCGGGAAGATTTTTTCACTCGTACGCAAACCACTTATGTGCCTTTTTCCTCGGAACATTTCCAATCCTTCTTGGATGCCTACACGGATTCCCTGAACGCCTCATGGGTTCCGATAGAGACGATCGATCGGGAGGTCGTGAAAGAGGCGGTGCAGGAAGGGTATCGGGAATTGCCTACTCGTTTCGGGCTTACCACTCCCGGAACCTATCTTCATCCTAAAACGATGCTGTTCTCCCGGTTGATGAGTGGAGTAGGGGTGATGGGATATATGGGGCCGTTTTTCACGGAGTTCAATTTGAACGGCCAGCTCTTGCCCGTGCAATATCCCGCCACTTACGCCCATGAGATGGCTCATGTGCTTAGTATATCCAACGAGGCCGAGGCTAATTTATACAGTTATTTAATATGCACGAGTTCTTCCGTGCCGGAAATCCGGTTCTCAGGTTACTTCTCTTTGCTGCCTTATGTGTTGAGCAACGCATATGTGGCTTTGGATAAGGACTCTTTTGAGGCATGGAAGAAAAGATTACGCCCCGAGATCAAGGACTTGTATAACGAGAAAGTAGCCTATTGGCAATCCCTATACAGCCCGCTGATCGGCGAGGCGCAAGACGTGGTCTATAATCTTTTCCTGAAAGGCAATAAGATACCTGCCGGAACCGCTAATTATTCGGAGGTGATCGCCTTATTGATCGCTTTGGAAGGAGAATGATTTATTCATCATTTAACTTCCTCCAAATAAAGCACTCGGCTCGAGTAATCATTCTGCTTGTGATAATCGACAATGTGATTATAAGGGATTTCCAGTCCGTTCGCCATGAGATATTCCCCGGTGAAAGCTTTACCCTCGAAGGCCAGAGGCTCGTTGTCGATCCGGTTCAGTTCGCAGACTCTGTATTTCTTGTCTGGGGATAATCCGTTCATTTTTACACGGGGTAAATGTTGGTTGACAAAATGCTCGGTCTTCCACCAATAAAATACGGCTTTGTCTTTCTCCGGTGAGGTGTACATCAAGGAAGCTACTCCCAAACGATCGTACGGAGAAACCAGACGGTAGATATCGCCGAATTGCACGACGGGACGGATCGTCTTATAATCGGCGATCGCCTTACGGCAAAGTGTTTTCTCTTCTTCTGTCATATTCTTGGGTTGGATCTCCATGCCCAAACGGCCGCTCATCGCTACGTCGATCCGATATTTCAGGGGAATGACCCGGAATGTTTGATGGTTAGGGGCGGCGCTGATATGTGAGGCCATGGCGATAGCCGGGAAAAAATAAGAAGTGCCCCATTGCATATAGATACGCTGTAAGGCATCGGTATTGTCGCTTACCCAAAACTCATCGAAGTAAGGCATGACCCCGTAATTTGCCCGGCCTCCACCGCTGGCGCAAGCCTGTAGGGTTAAATCCGGGTATTTGGCTCGGATACGCTCACAGACTTTCTTGAATCCTTCGTGATATTCGATATACATATGGCTTTGCTGATCCGAAGGCAGGTATTGGGAGCCATGGTTCAGGATGCTCATATTGGCGTCCCATTTGATATAATCGATCTCCGGGTATGTTGTCATCAAGTTGTCGACGATACCGAATATGAAGTCTTGCACCTCGGAATTGGAGAGATCAAGAACGACCTGTGTACCGCCACGCCCCAGGACGATTTCCCTGTTTGGAGCTTTCAATACCCATTCCGGATGCTTCTCGTACAATTCACTTGTCGTGTTGGCCATTTCCGGTTCGATCCAGATACCGAATTTAATACCATGCTTGTTGGCGTCGGCGATCAGGCCCTCGATGCCTCTTGGTAGTTTTCGGGCATCAACCATCCAATCCCCTAAGGACGAGTTATCTTTATTACGAGGATATTTATCGCCAAACCAGCCGTCGTCCATGACGAACAACTCGCCGCCCATAGACTGGATATCACTCATCATTTGGTCCATACCTTCTTGATTGATATCGAAATATACACCTTCCCAACTGTTTAGTAAGATTTTCCGGGCGGTCGCTCCATTCGCTATCTTATGTTTGCGTGCCCATGCGTGGAAATTTCGGCTGCTTCCGCTTAAGCCGTCCTTACTGTAAGTCAGCGCCAATTCCGGTGTACGGAAACTTTCTTTGGCTTTGAGGGTGTAAGCCGAGTTCTCCTCGTTTATTCCCGCAAAGAAATGGTGATAGTCGCTATCATCCGTATCGAAGAATAATTTGTAGTTACCGCTATAGCATAGGGCGGCGCCAATAACGGAACCGGTGTTTTCCTTTGGTTTTCCGTCTAGGGAGATCATCACTTCGGCGTGGGCGGTATGGGAGTTGCGGATACCATCCTTGTTTTTTATCATCTTGATGCCCGGTCGTAACGGTTCTTGTGCCAATTGAGCCTCGTTTGCCCATGAGCCGTATAAGTGGGAAACCCATACGTCTCCTTTCCGGATCGGCAGATAAGCGGAAGCGAAACGATTGAGGGTGATCGCTTTTTTCTCCTCATGCGTGATCTCTGTCCAAGTCTCGATGATATCGGCGTCCGGATAGGTTCTGTAACAGAGATTCATATAAAAAGGATACACTTTATCTTTTAATCGGATCGTTGTGATATCTGCCGTTTGCTCTTTTCGTGTATCTACTTTTATGACTTCCAGTTGAAGGGTCATATTCCCGTCGCCATGGGTAACGGACAATGCGCTTTCGGAGGGGCAATTCAAGCCGTAGACCGGATAAGCGGAAAATGTTTTCTGCTCGGTCTCGAGCAAGGTAGCCGCGTCGGAAGTGGATAACTTGTCTCCATAGTAGATGAATCTTACCTCTCCGCCGACAGGTGCGTCTAGCAATAATGAGGTATTCCTCGTGGAAATCAATACGTCTTGTGCCCATAAACTAGTGGTCAATAGGGAGGCGCAACATAAATAACCGAATTTACTCTTAATGTTCATTTTATTAGTAGGTGTTAGATTTAAATTCAGGGGCAAAAGTAGGAGAGAGCCGGTAGGTTTCCTAATAGGATTTTATCAGATACTGTTACTTTTCTGCTTTAACTAAAATTTGTTTCACGCAGAAGAAACCCGTGCTTTCATTAATGAAAATTCCATATTGTCTAATTCGAAAGAAATCACTAACTTTGCGGCAATTTTTTAGAAGCAAGATAAATACATCGCGATATGAGTAAGAAATTTACCGAATATTCTAAGTTTGACTTGTCGAACGTAAATAAAGAGGTGCTGAAGAAATGGAAGGATGGAGACATCTTCCATAAGAGTCTTGAAACAAGAGAGGGACATCCTACATTCGTATTCTACGAGGGCCCTCCATCCGCAAACGGTATGCCGGGTATTCACCATGTTATCGCCCGTTCGATTAAGGATATTTTTTGCCGCTATAAAACCATGAAGGGATTCTTGGTGAATCGTAAGGCGGGTTGGGATACACACGGTCTGCCTGTCGAGTTAGGCGTGGAGAAGGCTTTGGGCATCACGAAGGAAGATATCGGTAAGAAGATTTCTGTCGCTGAGTATAACGCCGCTTGCCGTAAGGACGTGATGAAGTTCACGAAAGAGTGGGAGGATCTGACGCAGAAGATGGGTTATTGGGTGGATATGGAGAATCCGTATATCACGTATGATAACCGCTATATCGAGACCTTGTGGTATCTATTGAAAGAGCTTTATAAGAAAGGTCTTTTATATAAAGGCTATACGATCCAACCGTATTCGCCCGCCGCAGGTACGGGCTTGAGCACGCACGAGTTGAACCAACCGGGTTGTTACCGTGACGTGAAGGATACGACTTGTACGGCACAGTTCCATATATTGGACCCGAAACCGGAGATGGCACAATTCGGCGATCCTTATTTCTTGGCATGGACAACGACTCCTTGGACGTTGCCTTCCAATACGGCGCTTTGCGTAGGCCCGAATATTACTTATCTGGCTGTACAGACTTATAATCCTTACACGGGTATCCCGATGACTGCTGTTATAGCGAAAGATTTATTGTCTGCTTATTTCAATCCGAAAGCTGCGGAGCTTTCTTTGTCTGATTACAAACCGGGTGACAAGCTGGTTCCTTTCAGCGTAGTAGGTGAGTGGAAGGGTTCCGAGTTGGCCGGTATGAAATATGAGCAATTGATCCCATGGGTAAATCCGGGTGAAGGTGCATTCCGTGTGATCACGGGTGATTTCGTTACGACAGAGGATGGTACGGGTATCGTACATATCGCACCGACGTTTGGTGCGGACGATAACCGTGTGGCGAAAACATTCGGGGTTCCTCCTTTGATGATGCAGGATAAGGATGGAAATATGCGCCCTATGGTGGATATGACCGGTAAGTTCTATAAGCTGGAAGACTTGGCTCCGGAGTTTGTACAAAATTGTATGAACGCCTCTGATTATGATCCATGGCAAGGAAAATTCGTGAAGAACGCTTACGATGATACGAAGACGGATAAAGATGAGACGTTAGATATAGAGATCTGCATGATGCTGAAGGCCCAGAACCGGGTGTTCAAGATCGAGAAGCATGTCCACAATTACCCGCATTGCTGGCGTACCGATAAACCGGTATTGTATTATCCGTTGGATAGCTGGTTCATCCGTACGACCGCTTGCCGTGAGCGTATGATCGAGTTGAACAATACGATCAACTGGAAACCGCAGAGCACGGGTACGGGACGTTTCGGCAAATGGCTGGAGAACTTGCAAGACTGGAACTTGAGCCGCAGCCGTTATTGGGGTACTCCGTTACCGATCTGGCGTACGGAAGATGGTAGCGAGGAGAAGTGTATCGGTTCCGTGGTAGAGTTGTTTGGCGAGATCGAGAAATCGGTGAAGGCCGGCTTTATGGAGTCTAACCCTTACAAGGACTTCGCTCCGGGAGATTATACGAAGGAGAATTACGAGAAGATCGATTTGCACCGTCCGTATGTGGATGATATTATCTTGGTTTCCGCTTCTGGTAAGCCGATGAAGCGTGAGACAGACTTGATCGACGTATGGTTCGATTCCGGCGCTATGCCTTATGCCCAGATCCACTATCCGTTCGAGAACTTGAAGGAGTTCGATAATCGTCAGATCTATCCGGCTGACTTTATCGCTGAGGGTGTTGACCAGACACGCGGTTGGTTCTTTACCCTGCACGCTCTGGGTACCATGATTTTTGATAGCGTGGCTTACAAGGCTGTCGTGTCTAACGGTCTGGTATTGGATAAGAACGGAAACAAGATGTCTAAACGCTTGGGCAACGCTGTTGATCCATTCTCTACGATCGAGAAGTATGGTTCGGACCCGTTGCGTTGGTACATGATCACGAACGCTTCTCCATGGGATAATATTAAGTTTGATATCGATGGTATCGAGGAAGTTCGCCGTAAGTTCTTTGGTACATTATATAATACGTATTCATTCTTCGCTTTGTACGCGAACGTGGATGGCTTCGACTACTCCGATCCGGATGTGGAATGGAGCAAGCGTCCGGAGATTGACCGTTGGATCCTTTCTCTGTTGAACAGCTTGGTGAAGGATGTGGATGGCTACTTGGAGGCTTACGAGCCGACTCGTGCCGGACGTGCTATCTCTGATTTCGTAAATGATAACTTGAGTAACTGGTATGTGCGTTTGAACCGCCGCCGTTTCTGGGGTGGTGGTATGACGGAGGATAAGTTATCCGCTTACCAGACTTTATATACTTGCTTGGAGACAGTGGCTAAGTTGATGGCTCCGATCGCTCCGTTCTATGCCGATCAGTTATTCTTAGACTTGGTCGCTGTTACGGGACGTGAGAACGTTGAGTCCGTACACTTGTCCGATTTCCCGGTTTACGACGAGTCTAAGATCGACAAGAATTTGGAAGAGCGTATGCAAATGGCTCAAGATGTTTCTTCTATGGTATTGGCTCTTCGCCGCAAGGTGAATATCAAGGTTCGCCAGCCGTTGCATACGGTAATGATTCCGGTTGTAGACGCTCATCAACAAGAGAGTATCGAGGCTGTTAAGAACCTGATCTTGAACGAGGTGAACGTGAAGGAGCTGAAGTTCGTGGATAATACGGCAGGGATCGTGGTGAAGAAGATCAAACCGGACTTTAAGAAGTTGGGCCCGCGCTACGGAAAGATCATGAAGGCGTTGGCCGCCACGATTCAATCGATGAGCCAAGAAGATATCAACGCTTTCGAGAAAGCCGGAACGTTTACCTTGATGGTAGATGGACAGGAGGCCGTTTTGGAGCGTACAGATGTAGAGATCATCTCTGAGGATATCCCGGGTTGGTTGGTCGCTAATGAAGGTCGCTTGACAGTCGCTTTGGATATTACCGTAACCGAGGATTTGCGTAAGGAGGGGCTGGCCCGTGAGTTGGTGAATCGTATCCAGAACTTGCGTAAGAGCAGCGGTTTCGATATAACGGATAAGATCCATGTATCCATTCTTTCTTGCGAGGAGATGGATGAGGCGATCTATGATTATAAGGATTATATCGCTAACCAAGTATTGGCGGAATCTATCGAAATCATGGATAATGCGATCAGCGACGCTACGGAACTCGATTTCGAGGACTTTAAATTGTCCGTAAAGATCGAGAAAGCTTAAAAATAGAATAGCATTTCTTGCGGAAGAATTAGGAATGAAATATAGGAAAATCGATAATTATATTATCTTTGCATGCAAAGAAGAAATAATATGATTTTATATTCATTCTTAATTCTTCTTTTTGATTGATATTTGAACGATTGTTGAACCTAAATTTTTTTAGAACCATGGCAGAGAAGACAAGATATTCAGACGCTGAGCTCGAGGAGTTCCGCGCTATTATATTAGAGAAACTGGAAATCGCGAAGAGGGATTACGAGCTTTTGCGATCAGGGGTTACGAATTCCGACGGTAACGACGTGGCTGATACGTCTCCTACATTCAAGGTGCTGGAGGAAGGCGCTTCTACGTTATCGAAGGAAGAGGCGGGCCGTTTGGCGCAACGCCAGATGAAATTCATCCAGAATTTACAGGCCGCTTTGATCCGTATCGAGAATAAGACCTACGGTATTTGCCGGGAGACTGGTAAATTGATCCCGAAAGAAAGGCTACGTGCTGTGCCTCATGCGACTTTAAGTATCGAAGCAAAACAAGGAGGTGCAAAGTAAATGAGATATTCTAAAGGTTGGGGAGCAGTGTTAATCATAATACTGCTCCTTCTTCTTGACCAAGCGCTGAAAATATGGATTAAGACCCACATGCAGTTGCATGAGAGTATAGAGATAACTCCGTGGTTTTATCTCTATTTTACTGAGAATCCGGGTATGGCATTCGGTATAGAGGTGATTGGGAAATTATTCCTTTCCGTATTCCGTATCGTGGCTGTATTGTTTATCGGATATTATTTGTATAAGCTGGTTAAAGAAAATTATAAATTCGGTTTTATTGCCTGTATATCTTTGGTTTTTGCGGGAGCGGTGGGTAATATAATCGACTCGATATTCTATGGCGTGATCTTCGACCATAGTTTCGGGCAACTCGCTACTTTTATGCCGGAGGGAGGTGGTTATGCCTCTTGGCTGCATGGTAAGGTGGTGGATATGTTCTATTTCCCATTGATAGAGACCGTATTCCCGGATTGGGTTCCGATCTGGGGTGGACAGGAGTTCGTTTTCTTCCGTCCGATCTTTAATTTGGCGGACTCGGCGATTTGCGTGGGAGTTTTCCTTTTGTTAATATTTTATCGGCATACTTTGTCGGCTAGCCTTTCGAAAGAAGAGAAATAAATGCGGAGAAAATTACGGATATATGGTATGGCTTTATTAGCCACGACGTTGCTGGCGGCATGTAGTAAGGTTCCGGATGGTATTCTGTCGGAGAAAAAGATGCAGGGTGTTTTGATGGATATGTTGCTGGCTGAGGCCATGGTAAATGTGGATTATAATACTTATAAATCCGATACCATGAAGCTTGCCTTGTATGAGTCTGTATTCCGTAAGCATGATATTACACAGGCGGTGTATGATAGCTCGTTGGTGTGGTACGGCCGTAACTTGGATATTTATATGGAGGTCTACAACCGGGTCTTGGCCGATCTTAATAAACGGATCAATAACTTAGGGGATGTGCAGGCGGACGCTGCGCCGGTATCGAACCGGGATTCTGTGGATATTTGGCCTCGCCGTTCTTATCTGGTCTTGTCTCCTACCTCTGTATTTAATGGGGTGACTTTCGATATACGTCCGGAAACGAATTATTCCTCGGGCAGTAGTTTCGTGCTGGGCGTGCGTGTCTGGGGATTGAATAACAAAATGGCTTATAAGCCGGAGGTACGTTTAAGCGCGGACCAAGGTGATACGACCTTGACTGTGAATAGTAAGATCACGAAAGATGGATATCACGAGACGATCTTGAAGACTATACCAACTAAGAAAGTAAAGCGTGTGTTTGGATATATCCGTATGGATAATATGGATACGACTTATTATAAGGTGTATATAGATAGCTTAAGCTTGATGAAATATAACTATGGTAAGGAGCTTGCCGAATTACCTAAGGATTCTATTAAGTAATCTCTCTATTTGTTTATTATACTTATGAGAAGAATTGCCGCTCATTACGTTTGGTGTAAGCAGGTTTATCGTATGCATTATATCGAACTGGATGATAATGGTGCGTTTCATGGTGTTTACCCGTTGAATGAGGAGATAGCTGGAACCGCTTTTTATGATGGAGTGCTGGTGCCGGTTCTTTCCTCGGAACCGGCGATTGGTTTTAAGCAGGTGATGGGATCTTGGCCGGCGTTAACCGAAAAGATTACGCCGGGTTGTTCAGTCCATATATATCGTTTAAGCGGGATTCCCTTGGCGTCTGCGAAACTCGGCACAGACCACAGCTGTAGCGATGGCCACATTGAGAGACTCTGAGGTGTCTCTTCCTTCCGGATAGTTCGGGATATATAATTTTTCGTTTACAAAAGCCTCTATGGCGGGACGTATTCCATTTCCTTCATTACCCATTATCAAGATACCGTTTCCGGATAAGGTTTTCTCATATAAGTTTTCTCCGCCAAGGAAGGTGCCGTATAAAGGTATGGCTTGGGCTGATTGGGCCTGTAAGAACGTTTCCAGATCGGTGTAATGTATTTTTACGTGGGCGAGCGCACCCATAGTGGCTTGTACGGTTTTTGGACTGAAAACATCGGCGGTATCTTTGCTGCATACGATATGGGAAATACCGAACCAGTCCGCTAACCGGATGATCGTACCTAAGTTGCCCGGATCTTGGATTCCGTCTAATGCGAGAACAAGCTCCTTTTCCGGCGTTATTTCCGTTATATCCCAATTGGGGCGTTTAAAGATCGCGAGTACATCTTGGGGATTTTTCAGGAAGCTGGCTTTACGAATATCATCTTCTTCCGCTACCAATAACTCCTTGGCCGGAATATCGCCTTGTGTAGCCATCCACGATGGCTTGGCTATTAATAACTCACATTCAAAGGCCGGTAACATATCGGCTACCAATTTATTTCCTTCGGCTACAAAAACATTATTTTCATTCCGGAATTTCTTTAATTCCAGAGAATGGATGTATTTGACTTTGGTCTTGCTTAGCATCTTAGTTCTTTTTACAAAACAAAAGTACGGTAAATTCTTTAAATTCCAGTACATTCGCGATCGTAAAAAGCTTGGAATGATGAATCGATCTCTACGTATATGCTATTTTATCTGTATCGTACTACTGCTAGCCTCTTGTAGTACGACCAAGTTTGTGCCGGATGGGGAATATTTGCTGGATAAGGTGGAGATCGTGTCGGATAACAAGGATTATAAGTCTGCGGATTTAAAATCTTATCTTAAGCAGCAACCAAACTTCAAGGTGTTTGGTCTGATGAAGTGGCAGTTGTTTGTCTATGATTGGTCTGGTAAGAATGAGAAGAAATGGATCAATAAACAGTTACGTAGGATTGGTGAGCCTCCCGTGGTGCTGGATACGATGTTGGTGGAACAGTCCGCCATGGAACTAGAGCGTTTTTACATTAATAAAGGGTATGTCCATGCGGATGTATCAACGACGATCGATACGGCACGCCATAAGAAAGCGGTTGTAACTTACCATATAAAGGCGAACGATCCGTATAGGATACGCAATTACACGATGAAGTTCCCCGATCCGAAAATTGATAGTTTGGCACATCTGAAAGCGCCTCGCCGTTCTCCCTTAGCTTCTGCGTTCCGGTCCTCACAGGAAGAGTATAACCAATTAGTTAAGGAAGGAACTTTATTTGACCGGGATATATTGGACAAGGAGCGGGAGCGTATTACGACCTTACTTCGCTGGAACGGGTATTATGGTTTTAATCGGGATTATTTAGGATATATCGCTGATAGTTCTTTTAACCAAAATGTCGTGGATCTTGATATGTCCATGAAACCTTATCGGAAGGTGTTGCCCAATGGGTCGGTAGAGGATCAGCCGCATCGTCAGTATTATATTAAGGATGTAACGGTCTTAACCGATTATAATCCGATGGGGGTAGGAGAGGACGCTAGTTTCATGGCTACAGATACGATGCTCAGCGCAGGGGTGAATATCGTATATGGCCGGAACGGGAAGAGTATCCGTCCGAGCGTGCTCCGGAGGAGTACTTATATTCGGCCGGGGCAATTATTTAGTGAGAAGAATATAGAGCAGACCTATTCGGCGTTCGCTTCTCTAAGGGCTTTGAGGAACGTAAATATACGTTTTACGGAAGTAGAGGAGCGGGATACGATGAAGTTGGATTGTTACATTCTCACTTCTCCCGCGAAGATAAATACGGTGGGAGTGGATTTGGAAGGTACTAACTCGGCGGGTGACTATGGGTTTGCCTCCAGCTTGAATTATCAGCATAGGAATATCTTCCGAGGATCGGAGCTGTTCTCGGCGAGGGTGAGAGGGGCTTACGAGGCGTTATCCGGAAATAAGGCGAATGGCTTTGGTAATTACTGGGAGTTAGGTGCGGAAGGGTCTTTGCTGTTTCCTCGTTTTTTGTTCCCGTTCTTGAGTTCGGATTTTCGTAGGCGGCTACGTGCGTCAACTGAAGCGAAAATAAGTTACAACCTGCAAAAACGTCCGGAGTATACGAGGGCGATTCTATCTGGTGGTTGGAGTTATATTTGGCAAGATCGGGGCAATACACAGGCACGCCATACCTTTAAGCTTGTAGACTTGAATTATGTGTATTTGCCGGATAAGAATATGGACTTTATCAATAGCTTGCCGGATTATATGGTGTTGTATAACTATACGAACCATTTTATCATGAGTTCGGGATATACTTATTCCTTCAGTAATTATTCTCCCCAGAATCGTTTGAGAAACACGCATTCCCTACGTGCGTCGGTCGAGGTCGCAGGGAATTTGTTGAGTGCCTTTTCGCATCTTACGGGGGCGAAGAAAAATGATGACGGTTATTATGAGTTGTTTGGTACGGAATATGCGCAATATGTGAAATTGGATTTCGATTTTAGTAAAGGAATCGTGCTTGACAGTCGTAACAAGTTAGCTTTCCATATAGGAGTGGGAGTGGGGATGGCTTATGGTAACTCAAACTATTTACCTTTTGAGCGTGCTTATTTCTCGGGGGGAGCGAATAGTGTCCGGGGATGGTCTGTACGAGAGTTAGGTCCGGGTAGTATGGAAGTTGACAGCACGACTTCTTTCGCTCTTCAATCGGGGGATATCCGCTTGGATTTGAACTTGGAATATCGAACGAAACTTTTTTGGAAGTTTGAATTGGCGGCTTACATAGATGCCGGAAACATATGGACCCGGAATGTATCAGATGAACGCTATAAGGCTGGAAACTTTGATTTCTCTCGTTTTTATAAGGAGATCGCTGTTTCCTATGGTTTGGGACTTCGTTTGGACTTTGATTTCTTTCTACTACGTTTAGATACAGGCTTCAAGGCTTATAATCCTCAGGAGAAAAAGTCTAGGCGTTGGGCGATAACCCGTCCTAATTTCAAGGATAATTTCGCCTTGCATTTTGCCGTTGGTTATCCATTCTAAATTCAATATGTAAAAAAGTGTACTAAAAGTTTGCAAGGAAAAGAAAAATCCTTACCTTTGCACCACGAAAATAAGGATGGTCAGGTAGCTCAGCTGGATAGAGCAACAGCCTTCTAAGCTGTGGGTCATGGGTTCGAATCCCATCCTGATCACGAAGAGCGGAAGTTTATAATTGTTTGATATTTAGCTGTTAAACTTCCGCTTTTGTTTTAGATCTTTCCCCTTTTGTAGATTAAAAAAAAGGATATAAAGTCCACTTTTGGACATAAAAGCTTATCCTTCGCGTATCCTAAAAAATTTAATCTATATGGCTACTTTAAAATTGACACTTTTCAAGGCCAAGGCTCTCAAGGATGGGAGGCACAAGGTCAGGGTGGCGGTCTGCCACAAGAGAGAGACTTGTTATATCGTGACGAACGTGATATTAGATAGCGAGTCCCAGTTTAAGAACGGTCAAGTCGTAAAGAGACCGGACGCTTCTTTTATAAACAAAAGATTGAGGAATATGCTTAATGAGTATCAAGACAAGCTTGACTCGATTAAGAACCAATCGTTATATACATGCGTGCAGATAAAGGGCATGTTGGTTAATTCAGCAGGGGATAACGATATCTCTACGTTCAAGGATGTAAGCTCATCCTATGAAAGGGAGTTGATCGATAATGGGAGTATCGGGTACTCAAAGCTGATCGAGCGGAATTGCAGGTATTTTACCGAGTTCGTGAAAGGGGATATATTCCTTTCCGATATCACTCCAGAACTGATAGAAGGTTATTCTAGGTTCTTGAGGAATAAAAAGGGAATTGGGGAGGCCACGAACTCCATGATGATGAGACATACCAAGACTATAATCAATAAGGGTATAAAAAGAAGGCTTGTGAAATATGATGTCCATCCTTTCGTAAACTTCCAGATATCGACCTCTCCCGTACGTGAGGTTGACATATCTTTCGAGTCATTTAATCGTTTGCGAATGGCCGATCCTTCGGAGCGTCGATTAAAGGTGGCGCACGATCTGTTTTGCTTGTCGTTTTATCTTGGAGGTATCAATCTTATAGATCTACTCGGCATTGATTTCCGTGGAATCGATACGCTGGAATATGTAAGGACTAAATCTAGGAATATGACGAGGGGAGGCAATAAGATCGTGTTCTCTATACCAGACCAAGCGAGAGATATTATAGATAGATGGATGGATAAGAGGACTGGCAAGTTGGATTTCGGATATAAGTTTTCCTATCCTAATTTCTCTAGGTATCTTTCTCGTTCGCTATCCAAATTGGCGCAGTCGTTAGGGATAACGGAAAAAGTGGTGTATTATTCCGCTCGTAAATCTTTCGCTCAATACGCTTCCGAGATAGGAATCCCGGATGGGGTCATAGATTATTGTTTAGGGCATTCAGATAAGTCGAAAGGCGTGATACGTTATTATACTAAGGTAAAAAAATTTCAAGCGGACATGGCGATATCAAGGGTAATTGATTACGTTAACAATCCGGATCGTTACCGGGATTATGTGGAGATGAGAAGGGATATAATGATGATGCGTGGGTAATATGTTTTTTATCATTAATGCTAAATAATATGTGAATATGATAAACTTTCATAAGCCGACAAAGGTTATAGGAATGGGCATTATAGCAACAGTATTACTTATCGTGCGACAAGAGACTATAGCGTTAACCTTGAGTATAAATTGTGCATGTCTTAAAAAATTATCAATAATAAAACGTAAATGTTATGGAAAAGAGCGATCGTCTTATAGAATTGCTAGAGATTTTGAAAAGGGCTGAATGTATATTTGTTGAACAATGGAAAATCTTATATAAAGAGGATGAGATTGACATGGAAGATATTTTCAGCATATTCTATAAAGGTAGTAATGATTGTGAAATTCAAGTTAAAAAATTGATAATTAAAAATATAGATAGTGTAGTATGTAATAGGGTGGAGACTGCATGATAATTCGAGTTATAGAAAAGGAAAAATGGACCAATAAAAAACGCCCGTGTTTTTTCTGACACGGGCGTTATACTTTTAGTAGCGACAAATAGGACTATTTTGTCCTTTCTAGTAAGAGTTTAGATACACGTACTTGTAACTGCTGCAACTCAATATTGCTCAACCCTTCAAGATCTACATTTGCAATCTTTATTTTCTTATTGTTCTCGTCAAAGGAATTTTCCCTCTCCTCCAAAAGAGCGGTTACTAACTCGTCTATTTGACCCTTGATTTTCTCTCCTTTTAACTTGTAATCCGTTGTTCTTGCCATGATATTAGTTATTTAGTTAAACACTATACAAATTTAGGGAATATCCACGATACAATGATTGTCATTCCTTATTTTCTTTCTCTTTTTCCTCCAGCACTTTTTTAAGCTGATATAGGCTCAAAATATCATACTCAAATGTCGGATTGTCCCAATTTTTTCGGACAGAGTTCGTTTGGACAGAGATAAATTTTCGTAAGTCAAAGATATATTGACATTGTGACAGTCTTATCTCGTTAAATGTAATCTCGTAGTTATCAAACCACGCAAGCAGTTTTTTTAGTTCCTCGTTCATGATATAAATGATTAACCCCGCGAATATACCCAATTTAACCTTGCGATTTTAGGATATAAATAATTTTGTCTATATTTGCTTCAAGTTTGTGACTTGTATTATTGATTGGATATTATGTTTAACAATATAATATAGGTCACTTATGGATTTTTATAACAACTCATCTCAAAGGCAACAAGTGGACGTTTACTGTCCTGTCCATCATAATTGGATTGGCCACTATGATTATGGCTCCAAGGGGGTCTATTATTGCTGGTGCAAGAAATGCAAGAAAGAAATCAAAATCGTTATGGGAAAATGAAGAGGTTGACACAAAAACAAGAGAATTTCTGTAATTATTATATCGAGTGCGGCGGGAACGCTTCCGAGGCGTACAGGCGTGCCTACTCTTGCGATAAATGGAAGGATAAGTCCGTATGGGAGAAGGCTTCGGCTTTATTGGATGATGTCAAGGTTCAGTCAAGGGTAAGGGAACTGCAAGAGGAGCAGAAAGTTAAATCTGATATAACCAAGGAGAAATTACTGGGCGAGTTAGGTAACATAGCGTTCTCGTCCATAGCCCACCTTCATAATACATGGATAGAACGCAAGGAGTTCGAGAATCTTACGGACAAGGAGAAGTCGGCTATCAAGAGCATATCTACTAAAATCCTTAAGAAAAATATAGGGACGAGCGATGACCCGGAGATCATTGACGTGGAATATGTCAAGATAGAGATGCACGATAAGCTGAAAGCCATAGAACGTATCTGCAAGATGCTTGGCTTTGACGCTCCAACCGTTGTAGACCTTGGCAAATCGCTGATCGGAATAGATACCGGAATAGATGATTAGTGTTCTATTTTTAAATAAATGGCTATGTTTGTTAGAAAAAATACGAGGTTTATAATTTTATAATTGTTCTATATTTAATATTTTGGGAGCTGAGACGGATAACAGGAGGATAATAAGCTACAAGAGGTTCAATCCGAACTTTCACCATTTGAAGCTGGCGTTGGGGAATGACGATATAAGGTTCATCTTCATGTACGGGGGATCGTCTTCCGCCAAGTCTTTCTCAGCGGCCCAAGCCTTCCTGTTGGAATGTATATCCAAGGGCTATAACACGATTGTCTTTAGGAAGACCGGAGCAACCATAGCGGACAGTATCTACAAGACGTTCCAAGAGGCGGCTAAATCATTGCATATAGATACTTTTTTCAAATTCCAAGAAAATCTTATAAGGTGTTTCAACGGTTCCTATATCCGGTTCAAAGGGCTGGACGATCCGGAGAAGATCAAGGGTCTCGAATCTTATCAGTACGTGTTTTGCGAGGAGATATCCGAGTTCGATGAATCCGACTTGAAACAGATAAGGAAGCGTCTCCGTGGTCGCAAGGGACAGAAGATCGTAGCTCTATTTAACCCGATATCGGAGGATCATTGGATCAAGAAAAAGATATTTGATACCGAGACATTGACCGAGGTGGACAATCATCTGTACGGGAAGCTCAAGGATAGCGTAACGGGTAAGATACTGCCAAAGGAATATTCCGAGGTAGGGAGGAAATGGGTCAATTCCGAGCGGACCATATACAACCCAAGAAAAAAGACTTACGAGACGCACCGCCCGGATATGGTTATCATCAAGTCCACCTATCTTAATAATTTCTGGGTCGTAGGGTCTCCTGATGGCACGTATGGCTTTTATGACGCTCAGACGATAGCGGATTTCGAGAGGGACAAGGAAAGGGATTACGCTTATTATCTGATATACGCCTTGGGCGAGTGGGGGACGATAAGGACGGGTGGCGAGTTCTTCCACGCCTTCGACCCCGCCAAGCATAAGGGCAAGTGCCCATATGTCAAGGCTCCCGTGCATATATCGATAGATAACAACGTCCTGCCTTATATCTCCATCTCTTTTTGGCAGGTTGAGACCGGGGATATAACGAGGATAAGGCAGATTCACGAGGAAACCCCGTCCGATCCGTTCAACACGGTCACCAAGGCCGCCGAGATCGCCGTTGAATATCTGGAGGGGATAGGGCATGATGATATGGTCTATCTTTATGGGGATGTATCGACCAAGGCCGGGAATACGATAGATGACGATAAGAGGTCTTTTTTCGATAAGTTCAAGGAGGGTATAGACAAGAGATTCCGCAGCGAGGACAGGTTGCCTAGGTCGAACCCTTCCGTATCCATGACCGGGGAGTTTATCAACGCGATATATTCTGGAGATATAAAAGACGTGTCCATCATGATCGATGAGAGTTGCGATACGTCGATAAACGATTATATCATCGTAAAGAAGGATGTCAACGGGGCGATGCTCAAGCAGAGGGTAAAGGACAAGATTACGGGTCAGTCCTACGAGAAGGCCGGTCACCTTAGCGATACCAAGCGTTATTTTGTCACGGAGATATTAAAGGATAGGTATACGTCTTTCTCGCTAAGGAGAAGGCACAATAAAAATAAGGAGGAGGATATGAGATATTACGATCACGTAAAATTGGATATATCGAACGCCATGAGGATGGTCTATGTGGCAGTCAATCCTGACGGGCTTGCGGGTATGGCAAAGGTGGCGTTGATGAACGGGAAGGCGTACGTTCTGGATGCCTCGTTGAGGGATATCACGGAGGCTGGAGTTCTAAAGGATTTCTTGCGCCCTATAGGATGGGGGGATGTCGTGTTTGAGAGCGACAAGGCTTATTTCCCTGTAGCTAGGGATATAAGGGAGAGCGGGGAGTGCGATATAAGGATAAGGAAGAGGGCTTCCGATGCAAGATTGAGGATATCCGCCCATTCGGAGACCGTGAGAGATCGATTTTATTTTCTCGACAATTACGAGGAGAAGGATGATTATCTGTCGTTTGTCGAGAATATGCTAGATTATGGGGGCAAGGATGGAGGGGAGTCGCTGTGTTGCCTATCCGCTATAGCGGAGATTTTGGTACGAAACAATATTTAAAACGAATATATTATGGGTTTGTTTGATTTTTTCAGGAAAGAGGATAAGGTGGCGAATGTGCCCGATCGTCCTACAAGGTCGAGAGGACTCGTGGATTTGTCCGGTTATCTGGGGGTGTTCAGCCCCTATACCTGTTCCGGGAATTTTATCGAGGCTTTCGAGACCATGGGAGAGGTCTTTTTCCCCGTGGATTTCTTGGCTAGCAGGATAGCGGGCGGCAATTATCAATTAAAATTGGCGAAGGATGATTCCGTGGTGTTCAATAACGAGGAGATGAACCGTTTTTTTAGCAATCCTAACCCTTTATTCTCGTTCGAGGATTTGGTTAAGATGTTTTTTGTCTATAAGTATGTGACAGGTAATGGATTCTGGCAGGCCTCCCCGTCTGTAGGGGGGATAAAGCCTAAGGAGCTATGGAAATGGTGCGATACCTATTGGGTCTTGCCAAGTGATCAGGTCGTGATAAACAGCCCGATGTCCATTCCCTTGTTCCAACCGTCAACAAAGGAGGATATAATCAACAGCTATCGTATTTCCACCAGCTCGGGACTTATGGATATAGACCCGTCTCTGGTCATCCACTATAAGGATATAAATATGAGATTGAATAGCTCATACCTAAAGGGACGTAGCAGGTTGGAGACCCAACGTTATCCTATCGCCAACTTGGTCGCCGTGTACGAGGCAAGGAATGTCATATACGTTAAAAGGGGGGCCTTGGGATTGCTGATAAGCAAGAAATATGACGCTGATGGTTCCCTTCCTCTCACCGACAAGGAGAAGAGAAACATAAGGAAGGAGTGGAATGACAATTATGGGTTGACTAATGACAGGTCCCAGATGAGCATAGTGGATGTCCCTACGGAGTTCGTGAGGATAAACATGTCCATCCAAGAACTTATGCCTTTCGAGGAGACTTTGGCGGACGCTATACAGATAGCCGGTATATATGGTATACCTTCAGTGCTGATTCCACGCAAGGATATGGCCAAATACGACAATCAGGATATCGCCGAGATATCCGTTTATTCCAATATCGTTATTCCTGAGGCCCGGAAATTCTGCCGATCGATAACCTCCTTTCTTGGCCTTGATAAGTCCGGCATGTATATAGACGTGGATTTTAGTGGCGTAAGCGTATTGCAAGTACGTGATAAGGATATGGTAGAGAAGAGGCGTATCGTATCGGAGAAATGCCAGAAGGAATTCATGGGAGGCGTATTGACGTTGAATGACTGGAGAGCGCAGATAGGGGAGAGCAAGGTAGGGAACCCCTTGTATGACAAGTTGGTTTACGATATGTCTACCGAGGAATTGGCCTTGGTCAAGGAGATCATATCCTTAGCTAGGTCTGGCGGTCCATCAAGGAGCGTCTCATCCTCTTCTGGAGGGACTTCTGATAACAAAAAAACGTCCGACGAGGGCGATGACGATAGGGGTGATGTTGATGATGATAAAAAATGATTCTATAGTTTTGCTTTTTAATATATTAACCCTATATTTGTAGGACATAACAAAAAAGAAATTAGAGCCTAAGAGCCATACCCGGCGGGAGTCGTATCCTGTGGGGTATGGCTCTTTTGGCGTTTATACCGACATGGAACCGTATAGAAGCATATTATTTAAGACCAAGTCCACGGACGTGGATGAGAAAGGAATAGTCAAGGTGGCCGTTAATGGTATCGGGATAAAGGACAGCGACGGCGATATATCGTCTCCCGGTTCTTTCTCCAAGACGCTCCAAGAGAATTTCAACAGGTGCAAGTGGTTTCTCAACCATGACAAGACCAAGCTTCTTGGCTGCCCTATAGAGGGAGTGGAGGAGGATGGCAATCTGGTCATGACCGGGCAGATCAATCTAAAGAAGCAGATAGGCGTAGAGACGCTGGAGGATTACAAGCTATACAGGGATCATGGCAAGACCTTGGAGCATTCCGTGGGTGTCAGGGCCGTGAAGCGGGATTCCAATAACCCGGCTATCGTTAAGGAGTGGTTCTTGGGCGAGTATAGCACGCTGACCCATTGGGGGGCTAATCCTCAGACATTCTTGATGGATATAAAGGAATTGAGGGGTAGTGACTTGAGAGATCATATAAATATGATGCGTGACGCTTTAAATAAGAGATATAGCGGAGATAAGCTCAAGGCTCTTGAGGCTAACATATCTATCATAGAGAAAGCGTTGATCGGATCTAATATAGTACAGTGCCCTCATTGCGGACTGGCTTTCGATTATGGGACAGTACCGGAACATACTTTGGAGAGCCAAGTGATCGATGCCGTCGGTGACTATTCACGATGGATAACGGAGGATGTGGTATATCAGGAGATGGAAAAGATCAAGCCGGAGTTACAAGACCGTATCTTGGAGATAATCAACTCCAAGAAATCCGTTGATGATTTCGCCTCTTATGTCCGCTGCCCTAAATGTTATTCCAGAATATATAGAAGCAACACCCTTATATCTGAGCCGGAAGACTCCACTCAGATAGAGAAACATAAAGCCGCTAGATGCACTTTGGGGTCTCTAGGTGATCTTATTAATAACAATTAATTAATTTATTTATGTTGAAGAAAGGTTTTTATGAGAATTTAGGAGGTCTCGCTATCATGGCGTTGACCTTGGTGGTTTTTGCCGTTATCGCATGCGTAGGCGATCCGGCCTATGCCTTGGCGGTTGCGCCGGTATTGTCCTTCTCCGGTTTCGCCAAGAAGGAGAGTGAGTTGAGTGACGAGGAGAAACAAACGCTTGGGACTATCGAGAAGATGGTCAACAAGTGTCTGGAGGATTACGGATCTAATGTCATAGACAGGAAGGAGTACGAGGAGACGATGTCCGAGATTAGCGAGAAGCTTAAATCTCTAGGTTCCGGTAATAACAATAAGGAAGTCACGGAGATTCGTGATATCATCAAGTCCATGGGCAAGGAGATTGAGCAAATGAAGGGGCGTGGCATCACCTTGGGGGGGGATAGCCCTCTTGAGAAAAGTATCAATGAGTTCCTTGACTCTGAGAAATTCAAGCAATATGTAGATGGTAAGACGAAGTCCTCCGGGAATTTCCATTTGGATTTGAAGGACGTGGTCAGTATGACGGATAGTTATACGGGCAATATCTTGATCAGTCAGCAGCAAAACAGGGTCGTTACGCAGGTAAGCGAGAAAAAGATCAATTTCCGTAATCTCATGAGCGTCGATCAGGGTGATCCTGCCTTCCCGATGTTGACATGGCAGTTGATCTACGACTTGGATCGTAACGCCACTTTCGTGTCCGAGAACGGGCGGTTATCCCAATCATCCTTTAAGTTAAAGGAGGAGAGCTCGGAGGTTAAGCGTGTCGGTACCTTCCTCTATTTGTCCAAGAGATTGCTCAAATCTAGGGTATATGTTCGCTCATGGTTGATCAATCGCTTATCCTCATGGGTAAGGATGGCCGAGGATTTCCAGATCATGTTCGGTGATGGAACGGGTGATAACCTGAAAGGTCTCACCAAATACGATGGTGTTAAATGCGTATCCGATATCATAACCGACGCGGTTGTCAGCGGAGAGGCCGGATCTATCAAGGGAGCGAGAAGCTACAATGGCGGAAAAGCCACTATCGTGGAGTTTACCAACCCGCAGGACAAGATCGTCGACGGCCAGAAGATCAAGATAGATGGTGTAACCACGTTCACGGCTTTGAACGACACTTTCGACATCCATAAGATGAATGATCGGGAGATCATGGTCGAGGTTGCTTATACAGGCTCAGGGGTGTTTACCTCCGCTACTTTCGAGGTGAAGAATAATTTCTTCAACACCGTCGCATCCCCGAACCTAGGGGACGCTGTCAAGGCCATCTTCGGTGTCATGACGTACGCTGAGTATACCCCGAATATGATCGCCATGAACCCATCCACCTTGTTTGAGATCGAGACCTTGAAGGATACGTCCGGTCGGGACTTGAATCTCGTGACGTTGGTGAACGGCGTGAAATACGTGGCCGGAAGACCCGTTGTCGAGACCACTTGTATCATGCCGGGGTATTATTTCGTAGGGGACATGGTTAACGGGGTCTCCTTGGTGGATTATACCTCTATCAATATCGAGTTCGCCGATGATATCGAGAGCCGATTGAAAAACCAGACGGCGGTGATCGTGGACGAGGAGGTTATCATGCCGGTATACAACCCGTGGGCGTTCGCCTATGGCAAGTTATCCGACGTATTGACCGCTATCAAGAAATCCTCTTAATACATAATGACATGAGGGTTTCTATAATTATAACGGGTGAGGAGCTGGAGGTCGACAAGGTCATTCAGGAGAATTCCATACGAAAGGAGCTTGGCATGATCGATATATCCTCAAAGACGCCGGTTGGGACAAGAAAGAGAATCCCGGACACGGATACTGAGACATCCGTCTTTGGGGACTCGAAAATGTCACTTGATAAAGATAAATAGCGATGATAATAGACAGTGCGTACTTCAAGGGAGACCTTAGGATACAGGGACTCGTGATACCGGAGGACGGGGGATTCTCCAATGAGGCTTCCAATGCCATATCCGAGAACGTGGTATGGTATATCGAGACCTACGGGGACGAGTACCTCGTCTCGCTCATGGGAGGATATTATGACTCATTCGTCGATTACGCCGATAATGGCAGGAAGGGAAACGACATGTTTGATTATATCCTAGGGATATTGAGATCGGATAGGTCTCCCATGGCTATGTATGTCTATTTTCATTACCAGAGAAACGAGACGCTAATATCCGTATCCTCCACGTCCGATGACGTGGACGTGAGGCGGATATTGGCGCATACCTCAAGGATGATGACCCAAGCTTGGAATAATATGGTGGATATCAACATCGGGATATCGGATCGCATAAGGGAGTCTTTCAAGGAGGACATGGATATTGACAGGAATATATTGACCCATATAAATGAGATGAATATATGAATGTCTTGGTGGATATATTCAGGGATATCGTCGCTGGCGTTTCAAAAGACGTTGGGTATATGGTCAATTACCAATTCGGTGATTGGCAATATATGGCCAAGACGCTTTCCGCCATGGGGAAGGCACCCGTAACGGCGGGAAGGAAATATCCTATGATAGGGTTATATTCCCCGTTCGACGAGGACAAGTCCAACCCTTCCTTAACGTCCGTGAGCCTTTCCTTGATAATAGCCGTGAATACGTTGGGGAATTATACCAATGAGGAGCGATTGGAGAAGTCCTTCAAGGCTACGTTGTATCCGGTATATGACAGCCTTATAAGGAGGATATCCAACGATCGCAAGTTTGATATAGGCCCCGGGGCGATAGTATCCCATGTGAAGACCGATAATTTCAGGTATGGAAGGGCTGGCGTGTATGGCGAGGGGAAAAGTGAGTTCGACGATCGCATAGACGCTATTGATATTAAGGATTTAAGATTAAATGTAAAAAATATAACATGTAGATAATTATGGCAGTAAAAATGTTCAGGGACTGCGGTTCCGAGATTTTCAATACCGGCACGAGCAAGTGTCCGTTCGTACCCGACTATATCAAGGCGATCATACTCACTCCGGTAGGTATGACGTTCAAGATATCCGATTTTGACACGAAGCTGGGAGAGTACGCCCACGCCGACCGTCCGAACCGTGTCTATCCGATCTCGACGATCGCTGAGTACGCCACATCCGGAGGCGAGGCGCAGACATCGGCTACCGGTTATGGCTCGTCCAAGATCACGGGTTATAGCGAGCTTGTCGAGACTTACACGATGAACGATTATGACGAGGGCTTGCGAACCAATCTCATGAAGCTCAAGAACGAGAGCATGAGGGTGATCTTCATCGACAAGAATAATGTCGTATATGGAGAGAAGACCGATACGGAAGGTGATTTCAGGGGATATGAGCTTGGTGCCGTTTATCCGGGTGGACAGAGGTTCAAGAGTTCCGGAGAGAACGCCTCGCTTACGATCAACCTTGTTTACAAGGACGTTGAGAAAGCTTGGATGAACGCCATATCTTTCACCAGCGATATCGATATCTTGGACGAGGCGAAGGGATTGGTCTGGGTGGATGTCAAGAAATTGGCTACAGGCGAGAATAAGTACAAGGTCGTGGAGCATTATGGCGGTTTTGACTTGACAGAGATGTACGGTACGCTATTAGGTTCCTCCTCCGTGTGGAATAACGTGACAGCCGCCACGTATAATCCCGATGACGGCACGTTGTCTCTTACCCCGTCCTCCGGTACTCCTGCGCTCAAGAGACCATCCGAGTTATACGCCGAGGACGTTAAAGGTATAGAGCAATGGTCATAAACGGGGTATCGTTCAATGATGAGGCTTGTCTCGGTATGGGAAGGAAGGCTTTCGTGAAGGCTCACGAGGGATCTTTCTTCCTCGACCGGGGAATAGCGGATCGAAGGAGGATATTAGGTGACGCTTATGATATAATGGAGAGGAACCATGGGGACAATAGCGGGAGTGGCGAACGCCGTGAGGACGCTGGAGAAGAACTTCTGGCCGGAGGTTACGAACAGCTTGAGGGAGAGCGAGGGATTGATCCATGACTTGATCACTGATCAACTCATGTCCGGGCTAGACGAGAACAAGGAGCCTTTGAAGCCTACCTATCTGGATGACCCGTATTTCGTGGAGACCACGAAGACCCCAAAGGCGGCGAGGGCCAAGGCCAGATGGTACAAGGCGATGAAGGAAAGCATAACCCCGCCTAGGTCCTCTGACATACTCCATCTTCCGCCACGAGACCCTAACACCCCCAACCTTATCATACGAGGCGATTACCACGCCAGTATAACGCCGATCGTGCAAGGCGGCAAGGATGGTGGCAAGATAGTCACGAGATCCATCGGTTTCTATGCCGGTGACGACGCTTTAGAGAAGAAATACGGCCCCGGTCATCTGGGTTTGACCCCGGAGGCTAGGGCTTATTTGATTGAGGAGCGGGTTGTTCCCGCGTTGGATAAGTTATTCAAGAAATACGGGTTCAAATGATAAAGCCGTGCAATTGCGCCTCGCAGAACAAGGCGATGGCCACATACGAGAACATAAGGAGGCTGGCTATCAAGATGGCCGCTTCCGATAAACGCATTTACGTGCTTATCCGTAAAACGGATGGGACGTTTGCCTTCGAGCCTTTAGATGCCATGGTGTCTAAAGGCGATATTGTTGAATATATCCATTATTTATAAATAGTATGGCGAATATATACACGACATGCGATGAGATACCCTTATGCAAGTTCATCGAGATGTACAAGGGAAATCTTAACGCCCTTATAAAAGGAGGGAGGACCAAGCCCACCGATGGGGAGTTAAGGAAAGCGGCGATGGGGCTTATTGACGAGTATTCCGTTATAACCGGGAACAAGAATATCGCTATCGAGATAGAGGATCGGTCAAGGGCGGTAGATTGCAATATCAAGCTTATCCTGTTGGAGTCTGCGGATCATTTGATGGACGCTATGATGTACGCTGACGCTTCGGATATTCTTGGCAGGGTAGGTATCCGCATGCCGGAGGAGCCGGGAGAGCAAGATCTGATCGTCGCTAAAAAGAGAATCCAGTCCAAGATGTCGCAGGTGAAATATAGCCTGAGCGTTCTGGATAGGAACAAGTCTAAGGTGGTAGACCCCAAGGATAAAGATTTCACCCGTGAGAGGATGATCGTGTCCACCTATTTCAAGATGCGTATCGATCCTGACACGTTCACCGCGGCCGAGTACGGGAATATGATAAGGATTATGTTTAACCAATTAGAGGACATGAAGAATTATGGCGGGAAACGAGACTAAGATCACTGATATAGTAGGGAAAGAGGCGTTTGATCAACTGGAGCGTCTGGATAGGAAATTAGCGGATACGCAGAATGTCTATATCGGGTTGGTAAAAGAGATAGGGAAAGGGTTGACGATAAATCCCTCAAGCTTGTCAGAGTTGAACGCCAAGATCGAGGAGTACAAGAAAAATGTATCAGCGCTTAAAAGCACGATTGACACTCTCAATAAGACCAATGACCAGTACAAGAGAAAGATTGATGAGCTGATAGAGGTTAACAAGAGATATGCGGAAGCGGCTGGGAAAGTTCAAAATAGTTTAGATCAATCATCCTCTTCCATAGCCAAGGAATCAAACGCTATCTCGGAGAACATGAAAGCCAAGCAACAAGAGGTTGTCATAAGTCAGGAATTGAAGGGACTCATTGACCAGACATTGGGATCTAGGGAGGAGAATATACGCAGGGTCGCTCAAGAAAGGACGATATTGGCCCAACTATCCAAGGAGAAAAGCCAATTGAATAAAATGGAGAAAAGCGGGGCTATCTCAACTAAAGATGCCGTGCAAAAGAGGCAGGATTTGGTAAGGTCTGAATTGCTTCATCGAGAATCCTTGAGAGAGCTGTTGAACATTCTTACGAATGAGACAAAAATGATCAACTCGGCCAACGATAGTTATCAAGAGCAATCGTTGCAATTGGAGAGGCTGAGAAAGGCGTATCGGATGCTTTCCACGGAAGCCGCTAACAGCAAGTTAGGAGTAGAGTTGCAAAAGAATATAGCGGCTTTGGACACTCAGGTAAAATCTGTTGATAAAAGTCTGGGACAGCATCAGAGAAACGTGGGTAATTATGTCTCCACTTGGGATGGAATGGGAAACGCAATCAATCAATTAACCCGTGAGTTTCCAGCATTCTCGGTATCGCTCCAGACCGGATTCCTCGCTATCTCTAACAATATCCCTATATTGGTCGACCAAATATCTCGGATAAGGAAGGAGAACGCCGCCTTACGGGAGGAGGGACTGAAAGGTGTTCCCGTGTGGAAGCAAATAGCTAAGTCCGCTTTGTCTTTGAATACCTTGTTGTCGGTTGGTATAACTCTACTTACCGTATATGGTAAGGATATCTTTGAGTGGGGTAAAAACTTATTGTCATCCTCTAACTCGGCTAAGGCCGCTTCGGAAGCCCAGAGAGACTTGAATTCATCCACCGGGGATTATGCCAAGGCTTTAAAGAACTCGACATCATCATATGGGGAGAATCTTGTAACATTACGCAACCTGCAAGCGGAATGGAATAATTTAGGAGATAATCTCAATAAGCAGAAGCAGTTTATCATTGATAACGCCTCTGAGTTTAAGAAATTAGATGTGTCAGTTACGGATGTTAATGACGCAGAGAATCTGCTAGTAGATAATACGGAGGCCTTTATTAATGCTATGTCATTAAGGGCACAAGCGGCAGCTGCGCAAAAATTAGCTCAAGAAAAATACACAGAAGCGTTACAAAAGGAAATCGAGGCTGAAAACAGAAGAAAAAATCCTACGTTTTGGGATAGGTTTGATCTTACAAAGGTATTAGATCCAACAGCTCAATCTCTATTATTTTTGACTGATAGATTTGAAGTCTTTTACAATACGTCAGATGAAGCTTTAGCTAAAGCCGGCAAAGCGGCTGATTCTATAGAAAAGGAAGGTAAGGAGGCTGAAAAGGCGGGAAACATATATCTGAATGCTATGCTTAAATTGAGAGAGGAAGAAAATAAAATATTAGGCAATTCCGATATTCAACTATACTCTAACGAGGAGAAACTTAAACGACAGCAGGAGCAAATAGAACGAGAGGCCAAGCGTAGGGAGAAATTAGAGATGGAGGCCGAACGGAATATTCAGGAGGCTCGTCTTAATGTGATGGATGAGGGGTATAAGAAAGACCGTCTTCTCTTGGAGCAATCTTTCCAAAAACGTATCGATGACGTAAAGACGAAAGGCGTAAGGGTTAATGAGCAAATCGAGGCTATTGAGGCTGAGAGAAGTAAGAAGTTGGCGGAATTCGACCGTAAGATCTCGGAGCAAAGGGCTAATGATGAGGCTCAAAATCGTCTTGCGATTGCAGAAAAAGGTAGCATGGATGAGCTTAATGCCCGTCTAGTCATATTACAATTGCAAAGAGATAAGGAATTAAAAGAGGCTGATAAGACTGAACAGGATAAGTCTTTGATTGTCGATAAATACAATAAACAAAGGCAGGATCTCTATAGAGATTATTATAAAAACTTGATGTCAACGCAACAATCTCAAAATGAAATATTCCTTTCTCAAAGGCAGATAGAGATAAACGAAGAGCTTAACATCTTGGCTAAACAATATGAGCAAGGGATTATCAAGAAAAAAGAATATGAGAAACAGAAATCGGATTTGGAGCATCAGTATGCTATGGAGTCATTGAACAGCCAATTGCAGATATTGGAGTCAAATCTTTACTTATTTAGCGGGAATGAGCGACTTGAGAAAGAGAAAGAGATAGCTCGCCTCCGTGTTCAATTATCTAAAGAGACCAGCGATAAAATCATAGAGGATGCCAAACGAGAGGAAGAGGAGCGAAAAAAAGTAGAACAGGCTAAAAAGCGCTTGATACAAGAATCTATATCTGCTATCATATCAATCGGTAATTCATTATTTCAACGTCAAATAGATAATGTAGATGCTGAAATAGAGGCTAACCAAGATGAGTATGACGCTAAGGTTGAGACTATAGACGCTCTTGCCGAGAAGGATATAATAACGACAGAGGAGGCCGAGGCCCGCAAGCGTGCGGCGGAGGAAGAGACCAGCCGCAAGAACAAGGAGCTAGAGAAGAAGAAGGCTGAGTTACAGACTAAACAGGCAAAGTTCCAGAAGGCGATGGATATAGCCCAGACAATAGCTGCCACATCTCTAGCTGTCACTAAAGCTTTACCTAATTTCGTCCTAGCGGCACTAGTAGGGGCGATGGGTGCCGTGCAACTAGCCACGATCATAGCCCAACCCATCCCCAAATACGCCCATGGTACCGACAATCACCCCGGCGGTCTGGCTATTGTTGGCGATGGAGGCCGTAGCGAGGCGGTATTGGTAGGAGATAAAGCGTACATCACCCCGGATAAGCCCACCCTGCTGTCATTGCCTGCGGGAGCCGAGGTCGTTCCGGATCTCAATGATCCGGCCTTCCTTAGCCGCTTCGTGGATAACACGTATTGGCTTACCCACAATAAGAAAGGCGAGCCGGTTCAGATCGTCAATAATTTCGACGCTGAAGGGATAATAAGGGCTAATAATGAGATAAAAAAAGAGATAGGCAAGCTATCTAAAACCATATCCAAGGGTAGCAAGAGCATTGATTTCGAGAATTACAAGAGATCGAGGATGAATTGAGCGTAAAACTTGCTTTTCTTATTCTTTCTAGTTATATTTGCTGGACATATAAGAAGACAGTAGAGCCTTAGAGCCATACCCGATAGAGTCACGTCTATGGGGTATGGCTCTTTTTGTTTTTACTGGTCAGCCTACCACGACAGGCTAGGAAGATTTTGGGCGACAGCGATCGCTAACAGCCTCCTTGATACGATGTGTTGTGGCTCGTGTCGGGGAGGCTTTTTCATTAAGAAGTGCCGAAGTAATCAAAATAACAAAGTCGTTTTGATCTTATGGTTAAAATTGCGGGAGAAAATATTTTGAACAATTAAAATTTTAAGATATGGAAGCAATTAAAATTTTTGAGAACGATCGTTTCGGTGAAGTGAGAGTAGCCGGGACAAGTGAGAACCCTTTATTTTGCCTTGCGGATGTTTGCAAAATTTTAGGATTACGTGTAGACGCTGTACAATCAAGACTGACGGATGCCCCCATTCGGATTGGGGTCACCGATTCAATCGGTAGAGAACAGCAAATGAATTTTGTCAATGAAAAGAATCTCTACAAGGTAATCATGCGATCCGACAAGCCGCAAGCCGAACCATTCCAAGACTGGGTATGCGGAGAGGTTCTCCCTTCCATCCGTAAACATGGAGCGTATATGACAAACGACACATTGGAGAAAGCCTTGGCCTCGCCCGATTTCTTGATCCAGTTGGCCACAAACCTTAAAGAGGAACAACAAAAGCGTATCGAGGCCGAGCGGAAAGTAACAGAGGCCGCTCCCGCCGTGGCTTTCACGAAGGCCGTTCAATCAGCGAACAGTTCCTGCCTGATCGGTGAGCTCGCCAAGCTGATCGCTCAAAACGGATATTCTATTGGGGAGAAAAGGTTGTTCGCATGGATGCGTGACAACGGATATCTCGGAAAGCATGGTGAGAGATACAATATCCCTAACCAGCAATACGTAGAGCAAGGCTTGTTCGAGTTGAAGAAAGGCGTAAGATCAGGGGATAACGGGGTACTGCATACTACTATCACGCCGAAGGTCACCGGAAAAGGGCAAGTTTACTTCGTGAATAAGTTCTTAGGAAATAAGGAAGCTTGTTAATAAATAAAATAGGCTCATGAAGACGAATCAAGAGATGATCCGGAAAATGGGTGATTTTAATGTTGCCCAGCGGACAAGTGACGGATTCTTTAATGCAAATAGTTATTTGCGCAGCATTAATGGTTCTTCTGATTACGATTCAGATATAGATGAATATCTGGAGCAAAGTATGTTTAAGGATTTTGTATCTAAGGAAAATGGTATTACTTATATGCCATACTTTGTATTTGTAGATTTCTCATCTTATATTAAAAAAGGATTTGATTTATGTGCATTCACCCTATGCATGACTGACGAATGGAGAGAAAAGAAGGGAATTGTAGGGGAACATTCTAATCAAGCAATATAGAATATTTTTAATAGCTAAAAAAACTTAATAATATGGATAGTTTAGTATTTAAAGGCAATAATGGGCAAGTTGTTACTAATAGCTTGCTAGTGGCAGAGAAGTTTGGGAAAAGACATGCCAATGTTATTCGTGACATAGAAAAACTACTTAATACAGAGGATAAAGAACTAAACTCAAAAATGAGTTTAGCCTTTGTTATAGATACTTATGAGGATTCTACCGGGAAAAGTAATCCTGTATACATTATGAATAGAAAAGGATTCTCTATCCTTGTTATGGGATATAACGGGATTAAGGCTCTAAGGTTTAAGAATGATTTTTATGACGCTTTCGAAGAAATGGAGAAAGCGTTGAAAGAGCAAAGCAAACCTCTTTCATCCGCACAGATGTTTGCCATGCAAGCTAACATCAACTTGGAATATGAGAACAGGATATCCAATGTGGAAAAACGAATAGAAGCGATAGAACAAGAACGAGAAGAAAATGGAAAACTCCTTTTGGCTATTCCTGTTTCAACGGAAAAGATACCGGAAATGAGTTTAAGAGATAAGATCAGACAGATGGTTAATAGATACTCTTCCGCCCATAATGTGAAACAACAGGATGTTTGGCGCAAGATATACGATCAATTGTACTATCTATATCATATATCTATTCGTAGCTATAAGAAGAAAAACGGAGAGTCTAATTTGGATATCGCTGAGAAGCATCGTTTTATTGAGTATATCTACAATATTATCTCCAATATGATTAGAGAGAAAGGGGTTGCTTGATTATTATGGTTGCTCAAACAAAATATAGACATGATTTGATTTAGTTTTCATAAGCCCCCTCATGTCGTGAGACAGCAAGGGGGATAAAAAATCCCCTCCAGAACCTTTTGGGTGGAGGGGAGGAAGAAGTTCAGGCATATCATTACCAATCACTTTTTTCTATTTCAGGAGAGGTATTACCTTCTTTCAGCGATTTTTCGAGCAAATCAAGTGTTGAAAGGCATCTATTGTTTAAATCAATAAAAGCTTTAGTATAAATCTTCTTTTGGCCTTTATTCCCATTTTTATTTACAGGAAAACAATCTTTAATGGATATGGAACTTCTATTGTCAGGCCCATCCCCTCCAGATGATACGAGTTCATATCTATCAACAGAAAGAATAGCTCTTGCCCTTCCGTCCTTAATATCTACTCTTAGGACATGATAAGCGCTAAAGTTCATAGAAATCATCAACATAATAGTGCTATAAGAGAAATCCTTAAAATATCCTTTTCCTGTGACAATTCCTACCTCTTTGTCTTTTACTTGGATCACATCTAAAGAACTGTTATAGTTATAAGCAAAGAAATTAAGAACTTTATTATATATGTCTTCTTTACTACCTTCTATATCTTCAATGACTCTTGAGTATACGATATTTCCATTCTTGTCTAAATTCCATGCCCCTTCAATGTTCTTTAATTCTTCTTTTTGTTCTTTACTTTGTGAAAAAAGAGCAAAAGGAGCTACTAATAATAGTAATAGTAAAACAAATTTATTCATGACTTGATTTAGTTTAATTAATGATGGGACAAAGGTAGATAATAGTGTTAACAAAAGCAAATAGTATAGGAGAAAATTACATGTTCGATAACATATTTCTTAATTTAAGTAGTACTTACCTTGCCAACGCAGTATATCTCCTATGCGACTTGCAGTATATATTAGATGACAAAGTAAGTAGTATTGTCATTCCACCTTAATCTTTAATGGATATCCGCAGTTAGGGCATTTATACCCTCCATCATTCTCTTTTTGTACTTCAGAAGGGGAGGCGAATAGCTGCCACATGGGAACATCTAAAGCTGTGGCGATCTTTTCCAATGTGGTAGTAGTCAATGATTCAGCAGATACCATTTGTTTAACGGCTGAAAGACTTACATTCATTTTGTCGGCTAATTCTTGCTGTGTCATCCTTTTTTCTTTCAATAGTTCCTTAATTCTCATAATGTTATAAATTAAATTATAGTACAAAAATAATCTTACCGTTTAAAATGTACAGTGTTTGCTATCTTAATTAATCTTAACGTGACAGTATTTTCTACCTAAATACTTTGTGTGGACAGGAAATACTATACTTTTGCGTCATCAAAATAAAACAACAGTACAATGGCAACACAGAAATATAACAAGAGTGAGATCATGAAGGAAGCACATAAGATCTATAGAGAGTGCAAAATATACGGACGTACATTCGGCTCGTGCCTTAAACAGGCTTGGGGATCGGCGAAAGCGATGGTGCAGCTTGCGGAAAAACGTGCGGCGTTTGCTAAGGATCTTGCGGAGAGATCCCATAATGTAAGACTTACTCATGTCGGTATGGCTAGCCTTTATGCTAACAGGGTTTATTCGGGTGATTGATATACATTAATAATATAAGGAATATGGAAACGATAGAAGTATTGAAGAACGTACAAAGGATTGCGTTGGAGTGTATGATCGGAAAGAAACCGGTACATATAAACGTAGGCGTTATGCCGGAGACGGGCGGTTTATGCGTTACCGTACAGGATAGATCTCACGAGGTGGTCTACATGGAGATATTCAATGACTGGATGCCGGATCACAAGGAATGGAATAAAAAGACCTACGATAGGTTCATGAGTGTAATTAGCGACATGACTTGCGTAAGGCTTGCGGGATAACTCGAACGACGGGGAGAGGATCGGAAGTAGATGCCCCTCCGGTAATATCGCCGGAGGGTTTGGTGGAGTTATTTCAATGATAATTAAATGATTGCATGAAATAATAAGAAATAGGATGATTTTAGTATCTGATGGTATTATTGTTTATCTATCTGAAATACATTGATATAGAGTGTTAATAAAATACATTATTTAGAATGGTTCTAAATTAATGCGATTTTAGGTACCGTTATCTGTCCTTATCTATCGTTATCTATCCGTTTTGTTTTGTGCTTAAAATAAGGATGTTGTTAGATTATTTTTTAATTATAAACTTTGCGTATGAGAACACCAGAATTAAGCGGGAATAAGTTCTCCGCTATAGAACAAAAGGAAGTCTTGGTCAAGTTGATGGACTTTGACGGGGACAAGGAATTATGGATTCACTCGGAACTTGGTGGCAACACTATGACATTCGGGATGAAGGAAGCAAGGCGGTTAAGGGATTTCTTCAACAGTCTCGATCTAAGGGACTAGAAGGATGGCCTTGTCGGGGTTCGATTCCCCGACCGCTACAATCAGTCAAAGTAAATCCCCGAAAGCGGAAGTGACTGAGCCGCTAACGGGGATATATACAAATATGAACGCATTCAAAGTTACGGAAATTTTGAATACTAAATAAATTAATAATAAAAAATATGATTTCGAATTTGCATATGTTGGAAATAGTTCGCACCTTTGTAGTGCTACAATTCTTTATTATTTATTATGCCTATGGGATTTTTTATACCCATAAGGAAACTTATGTAAAAATATATAGGCAAGTTGTACCCATACTTTATTTAGCCCATGGCATAATAAAGAACTGTAGCAAGTGGGGTACTTCTTGCCTTTCTTTGTTTAATGTTTAATTTTCATTGTTTATGCTACAGTTGAATGAAAATTACTCAAACGGCAATAATATTGCTGTATTAGGTACGGCTAACCCCTCCGAAATGGGGAAAATCTTTTCTTATAATGGTAATAATGTTACCATGCGTGTACGGAAAGGCGTTGTTTATGTAAACCTTACAGAGGTAGCGAAAGCTTTTCCTGATAAAAATCTTACTCATATTATTAACTCGCAGGAAATCAGCGATTATTGTGAAAAGTTTTCCAAACTACAAAATTGTAGTTTGGCTGATTTACTGATAATTACAAGAGGCGGAAATAATCCCGGAACTTGGGCGCATCAACGTGTCGCCCTCCGAGTAGCCCAGAAGTTATCAACGGAATTTTCGATATGGGTAGATGAGAGAATAGAGGAGCTTCTCACTACAGGTCATAGCTCGCTCCAACAACAATACCCAGTGCCTCAATCCTACGGAGAGGCCCTAATGCTAGCCGCACAGCAACAGATGCGAATAGAGGAGCAGCAGAAGAGGCTAGAGCAAAAGGATAAGGAGATAACGGGATTGAGAGCGGAGAACGTGGAACTACAGCATCAAAGCGAGTATGCCCGTTTTATCCTCCAGAGCAAGAAGACCGTTCTTGTCACCCAGATAGCGCAGGATTATGGAATGACAGCCATAAGATTCAACGCCTTGTTGCGTGATCTCCGCATACAACGAAAGGTCAACGGGCAATGGATATTGTACGGGGAGTATTTAGGTAAGGGCTATGTCCATAGTGCCACCCACAACTACACTCATTCCAACGGCAGCCCGGACGTGAGCCTTAATACCGAATGGACTCAGAAAGGACGCTTGTTCTTATATGAGGAGCTAAAACGAAACGGCATTCTTCCATTGATCGAGAGATCAGACAAAAACTAATTGATATACATATATTATTGAGGTACGATATAAAGGCGTACGGCCAATACTTTAACATTTTGTGACTTGAAAATAATTGTGAAATATTAAAAGATTGATTGAATATGAAAGAGAATGAGATTAAAAGCATCGTCGTGAAAGCCGACGGTAACGAGATCAAGGTTGATCATGCGCATGAGTTGGTAATAGGGAACTTGACCATAACCCCGGAAATGATGAGAGAGATAAAGAGCATGTCCACTTGCCTGTTCTCTAAGGATATGGACGATATGATAGATACGCTCATCAATTTGAGTTGCGAGGGTAATTACGAGGACGGGTATATCATGGACAAGATGAGGGCCGTGTCATGCGTGAGGGATTTCTTGCGGGTGATCGAGAAAGATAAGACGATTGATTAGTTGATATTATCTTAATAGTCATTATCTTTGTGACAGAGCCAAAGAGCCGTACCGGAGACGTATTTGTCCCCGGGCGGCTCTTCTTATTTATATGCGTATGATAAAAGCGGTGTTATTAATAGGAGGGAAGAGGTACGACGTGACGGATCACCTCAAGAACTGGGAGGACGTGGAGATATCGGCTAAGAGGAAGGATCTTGGCGGTGTCGTTCGCTCCTTCTCCAACAAGTTTGAGTTCGTGAAGGGGGCATACGACCTTCTTGAGGCCGAGTACCTATCCAATTATACGAAAGCCTCGGCCATATTGGTGATAGGCGTGTTGAACGATAGCTGGGGGTATAACGAGAAGTTTCGTTGCAAGCTCGATTTCTCCACGTACCAGAGCGACGGGTATACGATATCCATAAACGCCATTGACGATAGCGTAGCGTCCATCATCAACGCAAACAAGTCGCAGGTATACGATATACCGGTGTCGGAGCTAAAGGAGGATACATTGTATTATGACAGGATCTATCTTAACAACAATACGAAATGGTCCATAAATCCAAATGTGGATCAAACGCAAGATGACGTATATGAGGTTATCATAAATACAAAAGACATATACACGCTATTGCCAATAACTTATATAGATACAAATTTTGCCGTAAAGAACATAATAGATGTGTCGGATCAAATATTGAGTATCCATGAGGCTACTGGCGACAATTATATGATAAAAGGGATTACGCCACATCCTATAAAAATAAAAATTTCATTCAGTATCAAAGCTGGTAAGACAAGTGAGGAGATCGTATTGGCCTTGTTTTTTGTTATACTAAACAAGGGAGGGGATATCTTACGAGAAGAAAGGACTTACATACCATTATCGGATACATATATAAATATAGATAAGACATTTGACATATCATTAGAACCGGACGATAGATTTGCCGTTTATTTCAACTCTGCGGGAGGTCATAGTACGGATATTCATTTGACAATTAAGGATGTAAAAGAGATATCCGTATCTTATATAGGTCGAAATAAGCCGGTAGAAATAGACGCTTTCTCCCCTAAAAAACTATTATCCTCGTTATTGTCAAGGATGGGCGTGTCATTGTCCGGCGATATCGTCTCCGGTTCCATGCCTATACCTTGGATGATGGCCGCTGAGAGCGTGAGAGGAATAAAGGACGCGAAGGTCCATACGTCCTTCTCCAAGTTCTGTGATTTCGCCAAGGCGTTGCTTGGGTATGATTACGAGATACTGGATAATAGCGTGCGTTTCCGGCATATGAATGATTTCTTCGTCAATGAGACGAAAGAATTGGATCACGTGAGCAATATGGAGCTATCCGTGGATGAGTCGTTGATATACTCTGGGGTTGAAATTGGATTCGACAAGCAGGACTATGATGAGATAAACGGGCGTGACGAGTTTCACTTCAAGAGCAGTTTCAGCACGGGATTGGACATAAAGGACAACATATTGTCATTGATAAGCCCGTATAGGGCAGATTGCTACGGATTGGAGTTCCTCGCTAACGAGCGTGATGAGGAATCGAAGGATACGGATTCCGACAATGACATATTTATTGTCCACGCTAGGAAAGATGGGGATAGGTTAGTTCTGGTAAGAGAAGAGAATGGGGGAGCTATATATGCCGTGACGGGAGTATTGTTCCCCGACACTATCTTTAACGCCTCCTACTCGCCGAGAAATATGCTTCTCGTCAATAAGGAAAGGCTCGGGATATGCACGGATTACCTGTCTTTCACGGCCTCGGACGGAAACTCCTCGATATCGATAGGAGGCGTATCGGAGACCCTTCCTATATCCCTGCCGGTTAACGACCGGAGGATTAGGATTGATAAGGTGTCCTTGGAAACCCCGGGGTTATCCCCGTTCCCGGGTAATTACAGGGGCAAATTGTCGTTCTCGTACGCAGGGAGATCGTACGAGGGATGGGTTAGCGAGATAACGGAGAAGATAGGGAAATACCAAACGGCATCCTATTCGCTGATATTGTCTAAAATTACATGAATTTGTTTTGACAATTGATCCTTATCCCCTATATTTGTAGGACATAACAAAAAAAGAAATTAGAGCCTAAGAGCCATACCCGGCGGGAGTCGTATCCTGCGGGGTATGGCTCTTTTGGCGTTTATAGGCGTATGATAAACGTGAGCAAGATATCACCGTTGCTTTTTGACGTGGGCTATAACGGCATCGAGATGGAGCGTGAGTATATACAACGCTTCTCTAATGCCGAGAATATAACCGTGCAATGCGTAGTATCCCCTTCCACCACTTTGTCTATGAGGTTGTTCGACCTTTGCGCCAACGATAGCTTCGTCATATCCCCCATATCCTATGAGATCAACGACTCGAATAAGCTTCTGGAGTTTATCGTTCCAAGAGGGAATAGCCTTTATAGGGCTTCCATAATCGGGAGTGAGGGGCAGATAAGCAGTCTCCCCTTCCGGTTTTGCGATAACGGGGAATTGGAGGGGCTGACGGAGGTGTCCTATACCAACAGGGATAATATCACCTCGTTCGGGGCGGTATTTGAGGTTGGAAACAATCAAAGGACTTTCAAGCTATGGATAGAGGGAGGGTTCAAGTCGGATGGGCATTCCCTTAACGTTAGCAACGAGCAGTTCAGGACACAGGGGCAAGAGATCATAGAGCTTTACGCCGTACCGTATCAGGTGGACACGCTCACGATAGGGGATAACGAGGGGGTACCTTTCGAGATGGCCCGCTTGATCAATAACATATTCTGTCTGTCCGAGGTGAGGATAAACGGCGTTAGGTATGTCCGGAGCGAGTCCAGCGTACCCGAGAGACAAGTGATAGCCGAGAGATACCCATTGTTTGATTATACGTTTAACGTTGAGAGAGCGGAGAATATCTCCTTTAACGGGTTCACGGAACAGTCGGACGGATCTTGGGTCACGGGTTCCATAAGCGTGAACGTGGCAAACGCCAAGGACGGGCAGGTTCTGGTGTATGATGATTCCGTGGGGGCCTTTGTCAATCAATCAAACTTGGATTCGTTATGAGCAAAAAGAAATTGACCAAACATATATGGTACGGGTCGGACACGGTGATGTCCGAGGGTAAGCTGCAAGCGGCTCCTCCTCCCGTCGCTATAGATGACGGGACCAAGGAATGGCACCTCTCCGGATTGACGAGGGGCGAGTTGTTCGTGAATGATTACGCCGGAGACCCCGCCTTGTTCATCCTTGCCAGTGATAATAAGGTGCGAAGGATAGGCGGTCAAGGTTCCGGAAGCGGAGGTGAGGGGGGAGGAGGCGATTTCTCCTTGGCGCAAGGTCCGGGTATAGAGATAAAATCGGATATCAATAATATATATACGATTTCCCATAAGGATACCTCTTCGCAAGAGAGTATAAATAAGACGAAGAAGAAAGGTATTGCGTCCGTATTGCTAGATGACTTCGGCCATGTCACGGGCTTGGATACCTGTGACATCCTCGATCTTGAGGACTTGGATAAGAGGTATCTTCGCAAGGATATCAATGACGAGGCGGCGGGAGAGATCATCTTCGACAAGAAGATTGGCTCCTCCATCTTCCTCGACGGCATGGACGGTAAGGGCTGGGAGATCAAGGCCGACGGTTCCGGTATCATGGAGGCGTTGAAGGTGCGTTCCGACATATACGCCGGTAACAAGATCGGCTCCATATCGTTCGCCCCCGGCTTCACCGGCTGGGGCACGGAGATAGACATCCCCACGGCCACGGGAACCTTTGACAACATATTCGTTAGGAAGACCTTCACGGCCTACGAGATAGTGTATTCACAGATATACGGGTTGGGCGGCAACCAGATCGTCTCCGATATCAACAAGATAGGGAGGGTCGAGAGGCTGTCCGATCGCTGGAGATGCTACATGGACGACATGGACGGCCTTATGCTGATGAACCTCAGGGAAGGTGACGGCGTGAGGATACAGAGACGGAACGGTATCACGTCCACTAAATATATCTTCGGTCGCTGTATCGGTATCTCATCCGACTATTTCGACGTGGCCTATCCGCTGATAGAGGGTACCGGCGAGCCAGAGGCTGGGGATTTCGCCATGCGTTGGGGTAACGACAGGGATACCACTAGGCAGGGCCTTATCTATCTGACATCGGCGGATCAAGGAGCGCCGTTCATCGCCGTATATGACGGCATCACGGGCGTTTCCACGCAAGACACGCTGAAGGCCCAGCTAGGCAACCTCTCCATGATCCGTACCAAGAACGGGACCCAACTGAAGGGTTACGGGGCATACCTGAACGGGATCTATATAGAGAACTCGTCCATATACCTCGATAACGGCATGACCGTGGAGCAGCAGTTCTACGTGATGAACGGGGAGCTGAGGAGCGAGATCGAGGGGGTGAGGAACGACATGTCTCTGGAATCCGGGAATATACTTGTCAATTCCACGTTCGGGAAGGACACGAATTATTGGGCGGAGGCCAACGACATCCATTTCATCAACGTGAGCGGCAATCTCCTGTGGGTGGGCGGTTCTTTTTACTCGGACAAGAGGAAGGTTTCCGATATCTATAGGGATGGCAACAGGAACGTGCTTCGCATCAAGGACACGTATATATTCCAGCGTAACGACGTGATGAAAGTTCCTGAGTTGGAAGAGAGCGAGGAGGGTCATACGTTCTCCTTCTCCTTGTTTTATAAGGTCATGAGACGAGGTGTTTTGACGGTGGGTTTCGCCGGGCAGGAGTTGTACGACTCCTTGACCCTCGATCCGTCCGACGAGTACGTCAAGCTGTCAAAAGCCGGCAAATGGGACGGTACCGGGGATTTCAGGATCGGATTCACCGGCGAGATATTGATATACGGAGTGTCGTTGTTCAACGACCGATTGGCCGATGCCGTGATAAAGCTTGAGACGCGGATATTGCAGACGGAGGAATATATAAAGTTACTGGCCACTAAGGATTACGTGGATAGCGAGACCGGCAAGATCTACGAGAAATATACCGGCGAGTTGTCGGTCATGGCCACGGAGATAGCCGCAAGGGTGACACATACCGAGTTCGATACGGAGACGGCGGCCATAAGGCGTGAGGTATCGTCCGCTCTTACCGTTCAGGATGGCAAGATAAGCGGGATATCCACGGATGTCAATAATATCCAGAATACGATAGATACGGCTGGGTGGATCAATACCACGCAAGGAAACGCGTTGTTCGCCGCCAAGAGCTTGGAGAATGGCGATAATATCATATCGTATATCAACCAGACGGCAACCACCACCACGATCAAGGCGGAGAGGATCGATCTTGTAGGGGCGGTGACATTCAATATGTTCAATACGGATGTCAAAAATACGATTAATAACGCTAGCAGTAATGCTAGTTCGGCTCTATCGAAAGCTAACGAAGCCTTGTCTGACGCTTCTAGCGCATGGAGTAAGGCTTCGTCTGCCGAATCGACTGCCAGTACAGCAGATTCAAACGCTTCCAAGGCTATTCAAGACGCAGCTACGGCCATATCAAATGCCGCTAAAGCTGTAACTACAGCCGGATCAGCGCAAGAAGCTGTTAACAGTCTTCCTGCATGGAGTAAGGAGGCTAGCATAATACAGGCCTTAACTTCTGCCACTGTGATAGTTAATGGATATATAAAGACATCCATGATCGACGTAGATAATCTATACGCAACCAGTTTGGAGGCGGTAAGGGGTACGATAGGAGGATTTACTATAGGGAGCAATAAACTATCCTCTAATACAGCAAATGGAGGAACATTCTCCATTAATCCATCAGGAAATATCACTTTTGAGGAATCTACAAGAAAGGCGGTATTTGGTACTAATGGTCATACTTCAGAATCAGAAGGTGTCCCTTTTGTATCATTGATAGATGACAGCTCTTCTCTGTCAACGGGGGTTAGAGTCTTAACAAGGGCTTCTAGGTCTTATGCGTTATATGCATCTTATAATAAAGATGATAATGCCGGTAGAAGAGACATAGAACTAGGATTTAGGGTATTTAGAGGGGATGAATCATGGTTTAAAAGAGGGTTCATGAGAATTACTCAAATGCCTCATGCCAGTAACATAGGTAGTATTAATGAATCATATAATGTCAGATGGGATGCCGGATCTGGTTACTTTTATCTGGAATAATATTAACAATTAAAATACAGTAAATCATGAAAGTGAATTTCAACAAGCCCCTAAAGACATTCAAGGGGGAAGACATGAAGGACGAGTTCGGAAAAGTACAAATCATCAAGGATATAGTATGCGCTAGGCTTTACTCGTCCGGCGATGACATGAATCAAGACGAGAAGTTCGAGGCTTACAACCTCATGACACGGATCAACGCCGCCGAGGGTGAATTAGATATCAGCGACAAGGAATCAGTATTGATAAAGAAATGTTGCGACAAGACGTTGACCGCAGGGGCCTTCGGTCAGATCTTTAACATTTTAAACGTATGAGACCATGGAGATAACGAGCGATACTAGGACAATAAACGGCTACTCGGAAGTAGCCGGTATCAAGATACAGTATTCCGCCTCGGTCAAGACCGATGAGCGGATAGACCGGATAACAGGCTCTTTTATCAAGGACGGGGTACGTGTGGGATCTCTGGCCTACGAGCGTAACGGGCAATTCTTCATGTCGGTGGACAAGCCCGGCGTGATAACGAGCAAGGAGGATGCGGTGGCCATCGCCACTCAATTCTTTAACGACACTTACGAGATGTTGAACAGTCAAGCGGTGGAGTAATATGGAAAGCATCATCCTATCATCGGGCACTGAGGTGACCCCCGAGGACATCCAGAAGATAGCGTCGGCGGTCAACGACCTCTTGCTGACCACGTCGAAAGACCCGGGGCAGTACGAGGAGGCCGATAGCCTGCAAGGTATATCGTCCTTGCCGGTGTTCAGGCAATCCGGCTCGGCCTATGATCTCGTGCGTGTGGCCATATCCTTGTTGAGGGGCGTTGACGGGAAGCAGATCGTCTTGCAGGTCACCGCAGATTACATACAGTGGCGTTACGAGGACGGGATGTGGCAGAACCTCATACCGCTCGCCGACTTGAAGAGGCCGGCCACGGAAGCCGCCGCCGATGTGCGTGAGAGGATGGACGCTATCGTGAGCGAGGTGAACGCCTTGAAGACCCAGTTCGAGAACGACGTGAGGCACGCCTTGGAGAGGGCGGACGCGGCAACCGAGAAAGCGAACACGGCGGCAGAGAACGCCAAGTCGGTGTCTGACCACCCGGGCTATATCGGCGATGACTTCCATGTCTACACGTGGGATTACGCTACCGGGGTCTATATCAAGACGGACAGGATATTGAGACCGGAGGCGTTCACTATCTACAGGGTCTATAAGTCAATATCAGCTATGGAGGCGGACAAGTCTAACGTCCCGGAGGGTAAATTCGTCATCATCAACACGGGTAGCGTGGAGGAAGAGGATACCGGCAAGCTGTATCTGAGGACATCCACGGGCTACGACTATATCGTGGACGTTTCCGGTATGAGAGGATTCACAGGGAAGACCCCGCAATTCTCCATAGGCACCATAACGGCGGGAACGTATCCTTCCGTCTCGTTGTCCGACGGGGGCACGGACACATCCGGCAACCCCGTATACAGGATGAACTTCGTGTTGCAGAGAGGCCCTAGGGGATTCTCTCCCAAGATATCGATCGGGAAGGTGACGACCGGTCTCCCGGGAACGGCGGCCCAAGCCACGATAACCGAGAAGGGAGAGACCGAGGAAGGGGTACCATTGGCGGAATTAGATCTTACCATCCCGCAAGGACAGGACGGATCGGTAGTCGGCGTATACAAGACAAGGGAGATCGACCATGTCCCGGGGGCTAACGACGTGACCTACGAGGAGGGCGGCGAGACCAAGAGCTACCCTATAGGCGGTGAGGTCTATCTAAGGGAGTCTCCCGGAGACGTTACGTTCTACAAGCTCCACGACATAGTGGAGGGTAAGGCCATATGGGAGGAGTCTTCCGGAGCCGCCTTGCCGGGGAACGTCTACTTGACTGGGGCGAATTACTACAATGAATCAGTAACAATAATCGATAAAGGGATATTGTCATGAGCAAGAGAGGAGCTTACGTATACCAACAGATAGAGCAGTCCACCGCCGAGTGGACGGCTGACAGCACCATATACCCGCCGTCGCTATGGCTTTTCGAGCGGTTAGCGAACGGAAATTTAAACATGAAGTTCTCGGACGGTATCCATACGTACGCCGAGCTTCCATTGATGATGCAAGACATCAAGGTGAGGATAAAGACTAACACGGACACGGAATACGTCTTGGAGATAACCTCCGCTGAGGGAACCATAACCACGCCTAACTTGCGTGACCATTACGACGATACGGATATCCGGAATCTGGTCACCGGCCTAAGGACGGACGTTAATAAGTTAAAGCCCGTTGTCACATCCACCCCGTCTAACGGCCAGATAACCATAACGCCGGACAAGGCCCAAAACGAAGATCCGGACGTGTCGATAACGCTGGAGACCAAGGGAGACAAGGATAAGTCTCTGATGGCCGACGGTAAGTACCGCAAGCTGCCCGTGTACGGGAGGAACCTGTTGCTGGGATCGGGGAAGGAGGTAAGTAATTCGGCATATAATATAGCTAATTATTGGTTAGCGGAACAGATACCAGAGGGAACTCAAGTCACGTTGACTATTTGGGGAGAACTAGGTGAAAATGCCGTTTATTTTACGGTATATAACTCAAGTGGTTCGGTTGGGTCTATGGCTAATCTTAAAGATTTTGTTGACGGTAAATCAAGCGCTACCTTTAAATGGATGACAAAGTATGGGAATAATATCTCGGCTAATACTTATTTAAAAATATATGTGGAAGGAACAGATGTAAATCCGTCTACCTCCACCATCCACAAGATCAAGCTCGAGTACGGCGACATCTCCACCGAGTGGACCCCCGCTTGGGAGGACATCCCGGATATAGAGGAGCGGTACGCCTACGGTGTAGAGTGGAACATGGCTTCGTCAAGCCCGGACGGGAAGCGTGTGGGTAATATGCAACTGCATAGGGAGTTGCCGGTGCAGAGTAAGATAAGAGGGTGCGTCTTAGATAATAGCGGGGGAGTGAGAAAATATTTAGGAGCATCTTCTTGGTCACAAGAGGATATGTCTATAGATTATCTTTTAGAGGCTATAATGGCAGAAATGGATAGGTTTTGGATTCGTTTCTACATAAAAGGCCTTAAGTTTGGATGTATGATGTCTGATACTCCTATGCCCGGATATACCTATATTAATAAACGTTATATGAGTGCTTTCGAGGGAGGAGTAGATAGGCCGTCGATGACTTTATTGTCTGCCTATGGAGTAGGTAGCACAAACGTAAATAGAAGAGGTGGCGACAACACCGCCGACTGGGACGGCACCTATCGTTCCTTGCTAGGCCGTCCCGTCACCAACCTTACCCGAGACCAATTCCGGCAAGCCGCAAGGAAAAGAGGCAGCGGATGGGAGATGTATACCTATAACGCCCACAAGATCCTGTTCTGGCTATTCGCCGTCGAGTACGCCACACTGGACAGCCAGAAGCCTTTCAACGCCCAGAAGGACGCTAACGGTTTCGCCCAAGGTGGCTTAGGTCCGGGACCGACGCAAATGACGGATTGGACTAACTTCAACAACGCCAACCCCCTTATCCCATGCGGCTATACCAACGAGTTCGGGAACGGCTCGGGAGAGAAGGCATATGTGGTGAAGAACGCTTCCGGCGGTACTCACGCCACGTTGATGGCTAACAGGTATCGTGGTATAGAGAATCCGTTCGGCCATATATGGAAATATACTGACGGGGCCAATATACAGGTCACCACGGGCGATGCGGGATTATCCATATTATGGACTACCGATGACCCGTCGAATTTCAGCGACACCTCTTACACCGGCTATGACAAGAAAGGCAATATCTGCCGTACAGATGGTTATGCCAAGAAGATGTTGCTTGGAGAAGATGGCGATATAGTGGCCACGGAGGTCGGCGGTAGCTCCTCTACCTACTGGTGTGACTACTATTACACCTATACATCAGCTAACCGCATGCAGACGGTGCTGGTTGGCGGTTCTGCGGACATTGGGCAGAATTCGGGCCTTGCTTACATAAATACGCATGATGCGTCTTCCGCTGCGGCTAAATACTTCGGTTCGCGCCTTTGCTTTTTCCCCGAATTTCGTAAAACGTCGGCGTAGCCGCACGTCTCACGTCGGGAATTTTTTTGTATAACGATTAAATAACAAGACATGAAAAGAACATATAGCGACACTATACCGATCACTATGGAAAAGGACGGTGACGGATCCTACCTTTACCGGTGGGACGTTAGAGAGGAGACAAGGGAGATGGGTGACGATATGTCCCCCGTGATCTCCTATAGTTACAACGAGGTCAGGGTATGGCCCACGTTGACGGCCAACAAGATATTGGAGGCCTGTATCAACGCCCTATGGGACAAGGACGTGGAGCAAAAGAAGCTGAACGACTACAACGCCGCCCAGCTGGGCATATTGGACTTGTCATACGTGGAGTCTTATAAGACGTTCCTTAACGAGAGGAAGGCGTTGAAAGACCGTGTGGATAGCGATTTCGCCGAGTGGGAGGCGGCGAGAGAGGATGAGAGCGTAGTGGTTTTATAACTAAATAAAAAAAGGATCGGAAGAATGGAGTTTTTTAAAATGATTTGCAGTATGAGGGAGCTACTGACTGTAGTCGTGTTTGAGATGTTCGTCGTTATGGTGGCGATGGGGTGGGATTTCGCCTCGGGTTATTACAAGGCTAAATTGAGGGGCGAGGAGCGTAATTCATACGGCATGCGTAGGACGGTCAGTAAGTTCATACTTTACGCTGGTAGCGTATGTATAGCGTGCGGGATAGACTCGGTTTGCTACGTGTGTCGGTTCTGGGAATTTATCCATCTGCCTTTCTTGACCAATGTCCCGGTCGTATCCTCGATAGTGACCGTATTTATCTTGATAACGGAGGTTAGGTCTATCTGGGAGAAGGCAGACGCTAAACAAAGGAGGCAGGCGATTAAGACAGCCGACATGATCGGTAAGGTTGTAACGCAAAAGGTTTTGGAGGACGCTTTGACAAACGCTTTATCCAATGCCATGAATAAAAATAAGAAAGGAGAGTAAAATATGGGGAAAGACAATTTGCCTCGTGGGTATAGAAACGCAAACCCGGGAAACATCCGGATCAACGGAGACTTGTTCCAAGGTGAGGTACGTCCGAGCAGGGACAAGTCGTTTAAGCAATTCGAGACGATGGCGTATGGCTACCGTGCCATATTCCGGATCTTGCGTAACTACTATAACAACTATAAGCTGGACACGATCCGCAAGATGATAGGAAGATGGGCGCCGGAAAACGAGAACGATACGGACGCTTACGTTAAGACCGTATCAGATTATGCTGGTATCCCGGCTGATGATCCGATAAATGTAAACGATCGTGAGCAGATGATCCGGATCGTGGCCGGGATGAGCAAGGTTGAGAATGGGAGAGAGGCTGAAATGTCGGACGTTATCGCAGGATGGAATCTACTTTAAAAATATAAGACCTAACGCTGTAAAGGTAAGCGTAAAATAAGATGAAAAAATATATTGGAACAAAACAGATTGAAGCAGAACCTATGACAATGGGCGAAGCTTTTGAGAAAGGATTGCTTAAAGCGGGAAGAGTACCTAACGAAAGCGAGAAGTCAAATGCTGGATATCATGTGAAGTATCAAGACGGTTACGAGTCATGGAGTCCAGCAGAGCCATTCGAGAAGGCTTATAAGATCTGTGATACGTTTATGAATCGTCTCCAAATAGAATTGTCCGAATTATCCGATAAACAAGAAAAGCTAGGTAAGTTTTTTGGTACGGATATGTTCAAGAGATTGTCAACGCAAAAGCAAGTATTGCTACGTGCACAATTCGGAGCGATGGAAGCTTATAGGCAAATCCTTATTGAGCGCATCCGTATTGAGGGAATCGCAAAATGAAACCGTGGCAAGCAATATTAATACTAGTGTGCTTGGTAGCCAGTTTCACGGCTGGCTACCATATCCGGGGGGATGTGACTGATAAAGTCGTGTCTAAATCCGATACCGTATTAATAACCGACACGATCCATGACAGTATCCCGTATCCTGTTTATGAGACACTGGTACAAACAATACCTGAGCCGTTCCCTGTTTATATCACGTTGGACGGCGACACGGTAAAGGAACCTGTATATGTCCCGGTGCCGATAACCAGCAAGGAGTACAAGACGGATGATTACCGGCTGTCAATATCCGGCTATAAGCCTAATCTTGATTACATCGAGGTTTATAGAAGGACTGAGTATATAACCAAGACGATCACCCCCCGTAGATGGGGAATAGGTGTTATTGCCGGTTATGGGATCGGGAAACATGGACTATCACCTTACGTTGGATTGGGTGGATTCTGCAGGATTTGGTGAGGCCTCCATGACTCACGTCCGGGAAGCCCCTATTAACTAGTAATAATAATTCGTCATATGAATAACAAGGGTTGACGTTTTTTTGTTCATGGTTAATTTAATATTAGTTTGATGGTGACTTCGTGAGAACGAACCGGAAAGGGAAGATGAAGAAAAAAGAATCTTCCCTAAATAATCGGATCGGAAGTTTGATTATTTTTTCATGCCACGCACGACGGGAAGATTCTTATATGTCTTTCTGCCGTGCATTTTTTGTGCCCGGCTTTGATAGTAAAACAAACCACGAAATAAAAAGTTTATGAATAAGGTGGAAATTTTTTACAAAAAAGTGATAGAGGCTGTCTGCAAGGAGTGCGGAACCGATCCGGTAATGATGTTTAGCAACAATAAGGAGAGGAACGTTGACGCTAGGGGAGTGGCTATAACCATACTGGCCGATCGCAAGTTGAGCGACAATATCATATCCGATCTGACGGGGATGACGAGGCAGGCGGTCAACAGGATGCGTAACTTGTACCCGGACAGAATAAGGAGAAGTTACTACCTGAGGAGGACGGTGGAGAGCGTCAAAGAGGAGCTATCCGGTACGGTCTGAGGGTGCGTTATGTTGTAAGGCATGTGATTTGTCTATGAAAAAATTTTCATATAACAAAATTTTGTGCGACATTTGCGGAATAAAAGGTGATTTTTATAGCCTCGTCAAGTAACCAGCCTTGGCTGAGGCTTTACTTTTAACACCTTATATCTTAAAAAATGTATATTCTAAATAGATCATGAAAAAATATGACAGCGATCGTAGGAGTTTTAAATAAACATGCTGTAGCTATTGCGGCGGATAGCGCAATTACTACAACGGGTCTATCTAGACGAAAGGTCTTTAATCGGGGGAATAAAATATTCACGTTGTCTAAATTTCATCCAGTAGGCGTTATGATTTATAATAACGCTGCATTAGAGGGAGTGCCTTGGGATGTTATAATTAAACTTTATAGAAGGTCTTTGGGAGATAAATCTTTTCCAAAATTGGAGGATTATAAAAAAGATTTCATAAGATTTATCTATAAAAAGAATTTTTTTATAGATAAATCAATTCAGTTAAGCTATTTAAGTGCGTCTGTTCAGTTTATCATTACTAATCTTATCGGGAATGAGGCTGGTCGATTGTGTGGAGGTATAAGGGATGACAATCATGATGATTTTTTGTCACAGATGAAAAGATTAATGAGACAGTATTCTGATTTATATTCTTCCACAAAACAATGTGAGTCTCTAAGTGGTTATAAGATTGATGATTTCGTTAAGTATTCATCAAAAGTTTTTGATGACCTAATCAATTCTCTAAATCAGATATCTCCAGATAAGGAATTTAGGGAATATGCGGAGACTCTTATTTTCAATATGATAAAATCAGAGCATGATAATCTCCCTTTTACAGGTATAGTTTTTGTTGGTTATGGTGAAGATGATATATATCCTAAATTGGATCCTGTTAATATTTCATTGGTCATAGACAACAAGCTTCGATATTATGATGATATAAATAATTCTGTTGAGATATCGGATAAAAATTCATCTGCGATTCAGCCTTTCGCTCAAACTGATGTTATGGATACAGTTTTACTAGGTATCGATCCCAAATTAGAAAAGTTGTTTATTGAAAATTTTAAAAAGACGATAACTAAATATGGAAACATGATCGCAGAAGGTGTAGATAGAATTGATCCTCAAATGGCCGCCAAGATACGGGACTTGGATATAAGCGGAGTTGTCAATGAATTTAGAATATTGAATAGGGAATTGAAAAGAAAGCAATATATTATACCTCTAGTAAGGGCTATCTCTTCTTTAGAGAAAGAAGATTTAATAGATGTGGCAGAAAGTTTGATATCATTGACTTCCTTAAAAAGAAGGATGACCTTTGAGGAAGAGAGTGTGGGCGGTCCGGTAGATGTGGCTGTTATTTCTAAGGGGGACGGATTTATTTGGATAAAAAGAAAACATTATTTTGACCCGAATTTAAATGATCATTTTTTTAAAAACTATTATAGATAATACATATGGGAACGTTATTACAGTCTGATGCAGGTTATTTGTTCGCTCTTGATAATGATGTTATCATGAATGAACCTAATGAATTGGATGCCTATATAAAATCAAAAAGGATCCAAGAATGTAAAGATTCATTAGAGGATGGTATGAGCCTTGATGAAATATCGGAGGTCGTTTCCAATAGGTTAGTTGATCTTATAAAAAAACAATTAACAAGGGAATAGTATTCTATATTTCTTTATAACAAAAAAGCGTCGTCAATACAAATTGGCGGCGCTTTTTTTGTCTCATCCCCTTCCGCAAAGAATTAGCAACAACCTCGCAACAAGCTAGCAAGGAGATATTTATTTAGCAAGGCACTTCTGTGGATTTTTGTGGTGTCCGGGATAACCCGGATATGACCATAAAAAACTTCACATATGGAAGCAGAGAAAATCATTAAGGAGAAAGAGATCGTCCATGAGGATGAGCACAAGGATTACGCAAGCAAGGGCGTGGGTAACGCCGGCTTGACATTGGGCATCATTGGCACGGCTCTTGGAGCTTGGGCGGTGTCACGTAACCGTGGCGGCTTGTTCGGCGGTGGCTGGGGAGCCGGTATGCCGGAGAACGTTAACATCAACACGACCACAGGAGGCGGTGGTGGTTCCGGTGTAGGCGCTCCGACAGCGTTCATGGCTTGGGAGAAAGGCTGTGAGGAGGCGTTATCGCTTACAAACGCAATGTGGGGATTGAAAGTCTCAGGTATGCAAGCCGATTACGATCACCGCCAGACGGATATCGCCGAGAAATTCGCCTTGTGGAAATCACAGGTAGACGCTGATTTCGGATTGTACAAGTCACAGGTAGACGCTGATTTTGGTCTATACAAGAACCAAAGAGACCAGTTCGATGTCTTGAAGGCTCAGATTGATGAATTGAGGTGTCAGGTGGCTGTAGGTTCGGCGATTCGTCCTTACCAAGACAAGTTGCTTCAATGCGAGATCGAGAAGGCGTTCACGGCTAGTGTCAATTACACCGATCGTAGAACCTGCCGTATGATCACGGGAGAATTGGTATTGCCTAATACCCCTACGGTAACAGGCTATCCTAGCTACAATCCGTGCTCATGTCCGGCATCCGCTCCGGCACCTACGGCTTAAGGTAAAGTTAGTGGCTTGTGCTCCCTAGGGGGCGCTTGCCGCTTTCCTTTTTTTAACCACTAACAGTATTATCATGCAGACAAATGTTTTTTTAGGGGGGAGTGACCCTGTATTAGGTAGCAATCCTTATAATCCGAATATAAGCGAGATAGAAGCAAACATTCAGCGTCTCCAGCAAGCGCAGCAACAGATGGAGATCCAGAAGCAACGTATGCTTAACCCTTCTGCGCAACAGGCCCAAAGCCGTAATCCGGTGTGGGACGAGATAGATAAGCTCGTTAGCGAGATGTCGGATAGCGAGTTCGAAATGGTCAATAACAATCCGGAGTATCAACAGGCCTACCAAAAGGTAATGTCCATCCTTAACCGTGAATACATGCGCATCATGCGTCCGTTGGTGGAGGAGAGCAAGGACGGAAAGGCCGCCTTGGAGGAATTGTTGGGAATGGCCAAGAAGATAAAGAAATCGGCCTCAGAGGAGGTTAACAAGAACATGGCGTTGTTCGCTGAGTACACGGCCAAATACGCCGATATGCCATACGCCGACTTCCTTAAATTGAAGAATAGCGGAAAAGGAGGTAAGAAATGACACGTGAGGAAGGTATGCTTATCGAATTGATCGATAAGGTCAAGAGACAAGGGTATGCTATCAATACCTTGAGAGAGGAAGTGGAACAATTAAAGAAAGAGTCATATGGAACTAAAGCAACAAGCTCTAGAGCTAAAAAGCAGGCTAATTAACTCGGTGGAGATATGGGCGGAGGAAAGGGTTGACTCTTTCGTCTCCGGTAACACGGCTTTCAAGCCCCTTGGCAAGTATCTGAAAAGAGGTGTCCACAACATCCTCGTGCAAAAGGACAAGGAGATCACCGATAAGGTGGAGGGTTTCATGATGTTCGTCGCTGACGAGAACGGCAATTACGATAAGGAAGAGTTATTCGATGACGCTATGAACGTATTCAAGAGCATGAAACCTTACAAGTTCGAGCAAGGTTTCTTGAAAGGCACGATCGGGGAAGGCTCCATCTTGATAGAGCTTCCAGATAACGGACTCATGAATTTTATCCTTGGTGACACTAACGCTATCCGTATAACGGAAGCGGATTTTCTGGAACTGAAATCAATATTCACAGAATAAAATAAATGACAGGGTATGAGATACAAGGAATTGATGAAGGACTATCATTCGAAAGGGATGGTATCCGAGAAAAAGATGTGGGAGGCCATATGCGAGCTGGACGAGGCTATGGAGTGTCTAAAAGAGAAAGATCCCGACACGTATGACGAGGCCATACGTGATATACATGAGGTTTTTTGCGGTCCTCATTATAATGAGCATTTCGCTAAGATGGACGTGGCGGCAATGCACCATAAAGGCAAGTCGGGGGAGGATAAGGGTGAGCACTGGAACATCCAGCAAGTAACCGCCGTCGCTAAAGGCATGAGCGTACCGGGCAACGCTAACATATGGGATGTGTACGTCGCTCTTAATGCGAACTGGCACGACAAGGAGGTGAAGTTCTCGGAATGGTTTGGTCCGGATGCCGAGAAAAAGATCATCGAGGACGCTGTCAATTTCTACTTCATGGATGATGACGCTCCTGAAGGCAAGGTATGGATTTACATGTGTGCCATGGATGACTAAGAAGACTAAAAATAAATGGCATGTAAAGAAGGAATCCGTAAGACGGGAGATAGACCTCCTCACGGATTCCTTGGATTTCGAGCCTGTCAACTTCTATGAAGTGATGGCTCGGATACGGCACTTGATGTGCCTATTATAATGAATCTATCATTCCACATAGATAACCATCAAGGAAGTTCCTCAATGACGGATTTAAGAGATATGGGATCGTCTTCCCACGTTAAGTATTTACCTGTTAATTTATAAATACTGCCTTTTGGAAATACGATCGCCGAGTTGTGATCCTCGACGGAAAAATATTCCTCGTCATGCGCCGATCTCTCGTCCGTCCATACCTCTCCTTGCCGCACTGGGAAGTTATCAAGAATAACCTCGTCACCATTCTTGTTTACGGCCAAGAATACTATTGTTTGCTTGCCTAACTTCATATTCTATTTCTTCAAAACATTCATGTAGTGGCTTAAATTGTAAGCCATGTTTTTGGGGATTTGTCAACAGTTCCTTGTAGGCGTTGACTGTTTCAGGTGATAATACCATTTCGTACTTTGTATTCTTAGCTGTTAGTTATTCTTTGAAATCCAGTTATCAGTATCACAGTGAAAGCAATATCCGGTTTTAGGATGCTCCGCACCGTCTTTAGCTCCACAGGTTCCACAATAATACTCCTTGTCATATTCCGGAGAAAGACCTTTATTCCGTTCTTTGATAACGGCTTTTCTTTCTTCAAGCATCATCATTTTATCGGGATTACGACTCAAATAAAACTTTCTGACTTTCCGTATTTGTTTCTCAAACAGATCGTCAGATTCGGCAATTTGTTTCGATGTATATTTGCTCATGATTCGTTATTTCTTAATGTTGTACTAACTCTAACTCTGATTCAAAAAATTCCTCGAAATACATTTTCCCGTTAGGATAATGGAGCATAACACAATAAAGGTTTTCTTCACGTACCCCATCTTTGGTTTTAACTAAAGACTTTTCTTCCACGACTTCAGCGATAACGCCGACTTCCGACTTATGCCTTTCGTTCGTACACCACACATGTTGTTTTATTTTATATTTTGTTGCCATGATTTATTTATTTGTTACCATTCTATTATTAATCCATAATCCCCTCGGAGCCATTCTCCTTGATAGACTTTGAATCCTTGTCTCATGAGTTCAAGTTTGCACTCATCGGAGAAGTATACCCAATGCGGGAAAAATATTTTATACTCGTTTTGTTTATTCGCTTCTTTTATAGCATTATATATCTGATCTAACGATGGTGAGTTTTTTTCTAATTCTCTAGCTTCCATATATTTTTTTAATTATGAGCCTCCCATGAAGGCTCGGTTAATACTATTTTACATCATTAATACTTATTTCCCCATCAAGAACTCTTTTTACCTGTCTATCTAGTATCTCTTGAAACTCGATCTGACATATCAAAGAGCAATCCGGAATAATTTCTTGTACAGGATCACCACGATTAGGATTAAGCTCATCTAGGTATATCTTACCTTTATTGTCTTTTAGACAAGTAGCACCGATCTTTCTTTCGATCTCTGCCATTTCGTTGAACTTATCTGGAAAATCTTTCCTTATCTTGTTCCAATATCCCATTCCTCCTTTGACACAACCTATACAGTTATTGTTATTATACCCAAGCTTATACATGGCAGGGATCTCAATGCCCGCTTTCCATAGCATACCCATTGCGTCCTGTTTCGTGATCTGTCGTTCTATAAGCGGAAATAGCGGTTTTGTTTCCGGATATTGCTGCTTTAGACGGATCGCCCGGTTTATCTCCTTAGGATCAAAATCGAATCCCCATACTTGACCATCCCAACAACCAAGTTCTTTCTCGAGCTTATACCGGACTTCCTTTTTTAACTTCAATGTACAGGCCGCACCCGTAGCGCCATTAATATATCCCTTCCGAAGCACATCTGCCACACTGCTATACTTATCGCTTCGTATAGTGTGGATTGGTCGACCGTACCACTCCTCGCAATCAGCGAGGAAGCGAGTATTATCGGGATGCCCGGATCCGGTATCTATATAGTAGACCTGTACATCATTGTACAAGCTCAATGCTATCCTACAAGCGACTGCGGATGTAACTCCGCAAGAAAACCATGCTATTACCATAACTTAATCTTCATAATGAGCCTTCACGGGAAGGCTCGGTTAATACTATTCCTCTTAATAGTCTAATAAAAGACCTCATGTACTCGCAATTCTGATTGCAATCATTCATTTGATTGCACATTCGATCATTGTCTTTAGAGAGGTTTGGACAACTTTTCCAGTGAGCATTAATAGATTCTGCCATTTCCCATTCGGCACCTGCTATAAATCCCTGATAATACGCAGGGAATGCACTACCGCTACTCCTGCTTTCAGCGAAGAGATGAGCCGCTTCTTCTACTGTATGTCTCATATCAATATCTCTTTCCATTGAAATACTTATTGTTTAAATTCCCAAAACGAAAGCTTGCCTTTCACGCCTGTTATCGGCTTGTCAAACATTACAGGATTTGCCAATACCCAATTATAGACAACCTTTCTGCCTGTAATATTCTCATGCAGTTTAGGATTCATACCGACTGTGTAGTTTTCTGTTTTCTCTGCCCAAATGGATGAATGATTTACTACGCAATCCACAATCTCTACGCTGCCAATGATTGTACCAAAAGGCAGATTACCAAACATTGTTTCTTTAGCAATCGTACCAAATGCAGCCTTCATTTGAGCATCAGTTAAATCGACGCTAAACTTTTTACCATGAGAACCAGCAGCATGAATAAGCACACGTCCACGATAGTTAGTTCTCCAAGTACGATTCTCAATGTCTTTGATACCGTGGACTATCAAGGATGCCCAAGGCTGTTTAATAGTTATTGCTTTCATTTTTCACCTCCTTTCCTCAATTCATCTATCAGTGCGTCTGCGCAAGCAACTGCATATTGAGCGATAGCCTTTGGAATCGTATGTTTTTCGTTTTCCCCGTATTTTACCTCAGAACAAGCATAACCCACCTCATTTTCATCACTTAAAATACCATTCATGGCGCTTTTAGCAAGCTCGTACCTACGCTGTTCCCAATCGATGGTATTATATGTTGCTTTCATGGTTACCTCCTTTCAGTAGTTCGGGATTGTCATACACTGAGCCTATAACACTTCCTTGGCACACCTCTGAGTCTAGCAGTTCACATGGATTAACCCCATCTAGGGATATGCACCATCCTGTATGTTCATACAAGTCGATTACTTTTGGAAAATCTCTTTTCTCTTCATGTTTCCATGTTGAGAATATAACGGCATAAATACGTCCGCTTGGAGCTTTTATTAAATCCCCCTCGTAAATCTCCTTTCCGCTCTTGTCTTTTAAGCCTGTGAACTGGCCTACGGTGTCTTTATGAATGTAATCCCATTCCATAAAAAACGGAGAGGCAGAGCCTTCATTGAATACTCCTTCATTTTTTATGATTATCATATTTTGCATTTCTGTCTCTAAATTCTTTAGTGTCGTAAGCATACCATGTACCCATTTCCCGCTTGTCGTACTTTTTCCTCTGAATTTAATCTCACGCATTTTGTACTCCTTTCTTTAAAATATCCTCACAAGCTCTACTATCGCATCTTACCAGTTTTTGATGGAAAGCACACCAAGCGTCCCCGCTTGCGTCTTCATCCTCGATAAGTAGGCAATCGCCGCATTTATCTGTTAGGAATTTCTTGTCAAGGTGTCCTTCCTTGATAAGCCATTCAATCATTTCAGTGATAGCATCAAAAAGGCTCTCCCTGCAATATGACTGGGCAAGGTTACTTCCTGCGGAATACTTTACAGTGAATTCTTTATCTCGTGGAAGTATGAATAGGTAATAGTTGTATCCCTCACATTCTATATGATCGGGTATCATGTCTATTAAAGCGGATAGGGACCAAGCGGGGCAATCATTTTGATATGAATGATCGTAATATGGATTATCTACTGGGAGTATTTCTTTTCTCAATATATATGTCTCTCCATATACATCATAGTAAAGCTGACCTTTATCGTCCTTCCGAATATCTTTCCATCCTGCTACATTGCATTCATTGTCTATATATAGGATTACCATGTTCGCCGTCTCCGGTCTCACCCCGGCCTCTAATAGCCGGGCTGATTGTTCTTTATTCGTGCAAATCTGTGTGTTCATCTTTATTCCTAACTTAATTTATAAATAGATGCTACATGATGGGAAAAATCACCATCTCCATACACGGTTATCTCGTACTTATCTCCGTCCATATCGACTATACATTGATTGCTATCTCGTTCTATGACTTCATAATCATCTGGCAATTCGTTTTCTAAAAAGTCATCCATGGAATCGGTGTTTGTAAAAAGACAGTAATCGGTTTGCCAATTATAGTATTGCAGCAAACCTTCTGAAATCATACTTTTAGTCAACATTCTTTATCCTCCTTCACCTCTAAAAATATTACATCTTGATTGTCTTCTCTTTGGAAATCCAAACAAGCCATATTTGCGCATTCTTCTTTCTTTCTGTTGAAGAAATAGCAGTCAATACAAAGACCCTCGCAAACCTTTAGATTAACCTTCCCTTGACGGAACGTCTCGCCTATAGCGTATTCTTTAGCCACATTTACCCCTCCTGTATTATGACATCCCCATCCTTATCCGTGAACACGTCCACTAAATCGTAGTAATATTGATCGTCGGACGTGCGGATCATTACCTCCGCTTCCGGGTCTTGCTCTTGAAGCAATGTTATAAGATCTTTATTTCTCATTCTTCCATCCTCCGGATTATATAATCAACAACGTCCTTTACGGTAAGGCATCGTCCGGGATCATCATCAGGGATCAATATGCCAAACTCTTTCTCCAGCTCCATCAATATCTCTACCTCGTCAAGACTGTCCATCCATAGATCATCCTCCAGCTTGGATTCCATCGTAAGTGGCGTATCTTTGTGAAAAAATCTACTCTTTATGATCTCAAATACTTTGTTCTTTATAGTTTCTTTTTCCATTGCTGTAATTATTTTTATTACTCTCATCATAGATGAATGCATCTTTCAACTATGATGAATGATTAAACCTTATTTGTTTTAGCGAATACCACCGACTCGTTATCCGGCCTCATATGGGCCATGCAAGCAGATGAATACTCGCAGAATCTCGCTCCCTCGTCCCGGAAGACGCATCCCCTGCACGGGATCTTGTTCTGGCCGTTATAGTACGGCCTGTACTTTTCCACGATAATTTTCATGTCTCCTACCAACACGATCAAACCGGTAGGGGTGTTCTTAAGTCTGTTGATTATTTCCATGATTTGTTTTTTAAAATGGCATGTCCTTGTCACAACTCCCGTAATCGTAGAACTTGGTCATACCGTCATTATGCTTAAATTTCACTAATCCCGTGGCCCCATCTCTATTCTTGGCCACGATCAACTCTCCGTAATTGCGTTCTACGTTACCGTTCTTGTCCTTGACCTCGATCTTGTAATACTCCGGTCTATGAATGAACATTACGATATCAGCGTCTTGCTCGATAGCCCCGGATTCCCTAAGATCGGATAGGAGGGGTTTCTTGTCCGGTCTGGCCTCGTTACCCCTGTTCAATTGGGATAAGAGCAAGAAGGGAACCTTTAACTCCTTCGCCGTGATCTTGGCGGTTCTGGACATCTTCGCTACCTCACGTTCACGGCTTCCTTCCCGTTCACCGCTCTCCGCCAATTGGAGATAGTCGGCCATGATTATCCCGCACTTGCCTTGTTTCTTCAGTATTTTACATCGTGACCGGATATAGTCCATCGTCACGCACGGGTTGTCATCGACGTAGATCGGAAGTCTCCAAAGCTCATTCACTGCCGTCTCTACCTTGTTGATCTCCTCGTTTGTCATATACCCGGACTTGAACCGTTCCGGATCTACGTCGCACTCGGATAGGATCAACCTGTTGGCCAAGCTTATGTCGGACATTTCAAGCGAGAATATAGCCACGGGCGTGTTGGATTTTGCCGCTGATTTGGCCAAGTGAAGCATCACGGCGGTATTGTGGGTGACTATGTAGTCGTCCGTTATGTACAAGGCCTTCTCATGCGATACCGATATGCACTGGCATTCAACCCTGCGGTTGGTCGGTGTCACGGACATCACGGTCAAAGGTTTGTTCCTCCGGTCTGGCCTCACTCTGTTGAATTTCCTTGGGAGCGTGAAGCATTCCCTAGGATTGTCCGCTACGATCACGAGCCTGAAACTGTTCCTTTTCCGCTCGCCATAAAGGAATGAGCGTCTTTCTCTCAAGGAACATTTATATCCTAAAGACCAGCAAAGTGTTTGTACGCCTCTCGCCAATTTAGCGCTCGTGGTGTTGTAGCATATAGCCCCATTCTTGTCTATATCCCCGTCTGTATCGAGAAGACCGTTCAACAGCTCAACCCTTTGATCCCTGCATGCGTCAATGTACATGTCCGGGATGAACTTCTCGTAGGAATGGACATTCAACAATCCTAGGCTCTTTAGCTCTGACAGGTATTTATTGACCTTCCTGTTCTCCTTGTTGGTCACTAGGAAGCGATCATCCGACACGATAACATCGTAGTCGACCATACCTTGGATCTTATCAGCGATGAACTTGTCCGGCTTGCACCAGCTAACCCCCTTGCTCAAGACTCCATCTCCTAGCAAGACTCCCATGAGATATGGGTGGATCACGAAATCTTTCTTTTCTCCGAATATCCCGGAGAAACGAGGAATGCTTATTCTGCCGGAATATCTTTCCTTGCTTATCAAGTCCATAAGCTCTAGGGTAGATACGACCCTTTCGGCCTTGGCGTTGAACTTGGAAGATATTACGCTCCACAAGTGGCTGCCACAGCATTCGATCTTGCGACCGTCCGAGAACTCGACCATGTATGTCTTGACATGTCCTTGCGGGAATATGCCGGTCACACGTGATTCAGCCCCGTCTACGGAGCAAACTTGGTCGCCTATCGCAAGATCCTTGTTCAGTTTCCATCCTGAAGGTGTCAATACCTTGGCATCCATCCTTAGAGCCTTTCCCATGGAGGGCCTAGCCGCTATTATCACCAAGTTTCCCGGCTGCCATCCGTTCGTGATCTTGTTCAGGTCGTGAAGACCCGTGTCAACACCAGACCGGATGTTTTTCCTCGCCATCTCCACACGCTTGTATAAACCGTCCATGGAGCCTTTAAGGGCCTTGGATATATGCTCGCCATTAGACTTGCCGATAAGTTCCTCCATGAGGGTCTCTGAGCCGTTTATGGCCTTGTGAAGAACGTCCCCTATATCCTCGTTGGAATAGATGGCGTTCTCAAGGTCGTTGGCGATAGCTAGCCCCTTCCTCTGTATGGACCGCTCCTTGACTATCATCGCGTGGTCCAGTATATGGGCCGATGATCCAATCTTGGAGGTAAGGGAGGCTATGTAGATCGGCCCCCCAATACTCTCAAGCTCCCCGGATGACAGCATCGCTTGCGTGACCGTCATCATGTCTATGGGCTTTCTCTCTTTGTATAGCCCGGATATGGCCTTGAATACAGATTGGTTCCTCTTGTCGTAGAAATCGGACTCAGATAGTTCCGAGGCGATTTTCTCGAAAGCGTCGCTCTCTATGAGGCAAGCCCCTAGTATTATCTGCTCTATCTCCTTGGCTTGAGGAGGTAGTTTCCCGTCAATCTGGGACGATGTAGACCTGTCTCGATCCATTCTGTTGCTTGTCTTCATTCTCGTTTATATTTTCAAACTCACTCTCCCATCTTCGCTGGTTTATCCAAGTTGTCAAGTGCGGATATTCGGGCACCCAATTGCCGGAATTCTTTTTCTCGTTATGCCATTCTATCTCCTTGCTTATGGCTAAAGGCAATAAGTCTATGACCTCGGCATAATCCTTATGCTTTTTGACAAAATTGTTGAATTCAACGTCAAGACCTTTTTTAGTGCCCGGATATGATTTTCGGAAAGCCTCGAATTTTTCTTTTATATATTTTCTTTTTTTATCATTATCAATATCATTATCATATAGGGTTATCTTCGGTAATGTTGGGTTATCTTCGGTTATCTTCGGTAATGTTGGGTTATCTTCTTTACCCTTTGAGTAATAAGGGTTTGACTTGCCTTTCTTGAAATTTGGATTACCTCCTTTTTTACCGGATTCCCTATTGTTGGATACTCTCTCATCATATTTTTTTTGATTGAAATCAATTTCTCTTTTAATGAAGGAGAATGCCATTTTAGCCTGCGGTCTCAGCTCCGATAGTGTCCCCGATACGGCATACCTAATAACCGCCTCGTACACTTCAAGTCTGATCTCCGAAGGATAATCCACTAACACCTCGTACCAATCAGCATTAAAAAGAAATGTTTTTTTAGATGTGTCCATGTCAATATATTATTCCTCTATTATACAATTCCTCCCTATATTGCTCCAACGCCTGAAGGCATCGTTCCTTGTCCATGTATCCCATTGGCATTATCCCGGCCAACCTTGCGTTGCATCGGTCTATGCCATATTTGAGATCCCTGTTTGACATTTTCTTTATATCCATGTTATCTCTTTTTAAAAGTGTTACAAAATCTCGTGGAGTTAGCTACTCGTCCAGCATCATGTATGATGCACCAAACGCATAGCCCCTTGTGAGGATGTCCGTTGGCGCAATCGCCACATTTCACCTTTTCTTGCTCGTCTCTCTTCTTCGCCATATCACCAAGTCTTTATTTTGATCGGGAGATCGGCGTACCACCAAGCCAGAATCGTAGCGTCGCGTTGGTCTTGGTTCGTTCTCTTAGGCAAGGGACCGACTATGTAGGAGAGTTCCTCATGGGTTATCTTGCCCTCGTCCCCTTTCCAATGCTTGGTCAAAGGCTTTACCTCTTCGCAGGGAATACCTATGTGCTCGCACATCTGGAGAAGCAATATCCCGGTTTGCTGGTTACGACCTACATACTTGGCTATCCTCTCGCCGGATTTACCCCTAGCCTTATGGAAGTTGCTTTTTTCGTTAAGCCATCCGGCCTCGACAATGACCACTATGTCTACCCCCTTGTACCTCTCTCTCGCCTCCTTGATAAAATCAACTAAGACAGGGAAGGGGAGGCTCTTTAGAATTAGCTGTCTCGTTGAAGGAGACAGTACGCATACGCCGGATTTATCTATGTCCGGGTCAACGGCTATCACTAATTCGTATCTTTTCTTTCCCATGGATTCCTCCTTTCTTTATCGTTTATTAGTAAGAATATGGCCAAGATCACTGCTATAAGTCCGAGTATTGCGGTGATAAGGTACATGGCCATTGTCAAGTGATCTAAATTCTGTATTGTTTCCATAATTAGATGTTTGTTATTCGTGGACGGTGCCGGGATCGAACCGGCCTCTTTACGTCATGCGCACTCCGTAACGTTTCATCCCGGAATACTTACCGCCCGAAATCCCCGCATATCCTCACGGACGGCGGGGATAAAAACTAAATCTAATACCATGAAAAACACACTAATATCAATATCAAACCTCTAGCTCTTCAATTAAGAGTTGTCCACATCCCATGAACCATACTTGGGAAGCTGGTGATTTCTGGAGCAAGGCGATCTCTATTGCGGCCTCCTTGAACTTGCTCTTGTCATGCCCGGCCTTTTGCCTGATGAAGGATTGCGTTCTCGTAATGAGATCTCCGTCCCCTTCCTTGGGATCACGGGTTATGATATCCTTGCACTCTCTCATCTTATCCTCTATTGATTTAGAGGTGTCGGACAATGATTTCTCTATCTCTTTTTTATCAATGTCAACAACTCTCTTATTGACATCCGCGTTGAACGGGAACACGTCCATGATCATTGTCTCCGTGACAGAGGCTATGGTGTAATCCGCCATTGTCCCCTTCATGCCTTCTTCTAGCACGGTTATGGCCTCTTTTAGACTAGAGGCTTGGGCTAACATGGTAGCGGCGGTTTTCTTTTCCGCTCCGCTCTTCTCGTCCAACGTGATAAAATAAACCTTGATCTTATAGAACCGGTCACCATTCTCGTTGAAGAATAATTCGGATAAACGAGCTCGTTTGATGTCTGTTACCGTGAACTCACCCGTGATGAAGGGGCGGATCTCCTCGATGATTTTTGCTTCCGCTTCCGTAAAACTTAAGCTATCAACTAAATATTCTTCTGTTACCCGTTTTTGATTGCCATTTTCTAATAATTTTTCAAATGACACTTTACATGAAAAATATGTTCTTGCCATAATTATTTATTTTTTATAAATTCCCACCTAAAACCTCCAGCTTGTCTATTTTTACCTTGACATACGCAAGATATGTTTTGGCTTTTTATCCCTGTTGATTTGGCCGCTTGTGATATTGATTCAAATTCTCTTATATTATTTCCTTTATTATCAATTTGAATAACAGGTTTACCCGGCGCAAATTTCTTTTTTAAAATATCTCTTCTGTGTATCTGGTTTTCAGAAGAGTCACACCATTCTATATTTGATAGATTGTTATTGGTCTTATTTCCATCAATATGATTTACTTGATTTTTGAAAATATCACGGGGTAGGAACGATTTAGCTACTAATCTGTGAATAAGAAAACGTTTATATTTCCCATTCTTAAATAGTGTCACTGTTAGATATCCTTTACTATGCTTGCCAAGCGATAGAATTTGGGCATTTCTTTTATATCTTCCAGTCCCTTTACTTTCAAATATCCTTTCCTTAGACCTAACTCTACCCATATTAGAAACTTGATATAACCCTTCGTATCCAACTATATCTTTCCAAATTTCATCCATATTTATATCATGTATTGTGCATATTGTTAATAGTTTACGTTATACTTCTTTCTCTCGTATTGTGGTACATACCCCTTGCAAGGGGTGTTCCCATTAAATAAGACCGGTTCCGGCCTTACAGTTTCCCCATCTTTTTTAGACGGATCTGTCCAATGTCCCTGCCGTTGATGGCAAAGGCAATGCCTTTTAGAACAAGCCTCATTGAGGCATAATATCAGTTCTTTCATTATTCTTGTATTGTGGGTCTGGTATCTCGATACCTAGATATTCAAGCGACCATTCCCTGATTACCTGTAAATATGTGGCGAAAGTCTTCCTGTCCATTTCCTTGGTAGAGTCGGGGATGTCTATGATCTCTCCGGAATGGTAATTCACGTATCTATCAGAAAACGTCCTCTTGCAAAACTCGTGGACTTCTTGGGTAGTCGTATAAGCGTAGCCTATATCTTTGAGTCCCTCGAGCAGGAGAGGGTAGACCACTCCCCACAGATACCTGTTTTGCTCGCTGGACCTTAGATCTCCGACGGGATATATCGTCACTTGGTAAGTACCGGGTGGATATCCGGCCAGCTCGCAAAGGAACTCCGTCAAATCCGTGTCCGTCCCAGTCTTCTCTATCTTGACCATGGCCGTGTAAGGTTTATGTCCAAGCCCGGCACCGCCACGAAAGTCGGTCGTTGGGTAGCCTCGCTTACTTTCTCCTTGAATAAGACCTCGTCACTATTGTCATCGGACAAATGGAGCAGGATTATGTTGTCAACCCCCGAGAGGTCGTTAGCCTCCAAGGTTGTCACGCATGTTCCTAGTTCCATATGGGATAGCAATGTCCGGTCTCGTCTGGACTTGTTTATCCTCCCTTCCGCTACGTTCCGGTCTAGGATAGACCTATCGTAATTGCACTCGATCATGACGTGCCTGAGACTCGGGAACCGATAATAGAGCATGTACGTGTCCGTGGCGAACAGGATAGGCCCCGTATCCGGATGGTCTATGAGAAAACCCAGAGGCTCCTTGGCGTCATGGGCGATCTTGAAAGGGACAATGGAGAAGGCCCCGGCCATTACGGTAACGCCTTCCTCGATCATCAATGGCAGGCGCTTGCTCGTAAAGGATAACGAGCTTATCGTGCCGGAGGACGCTAAACAATCCACCCCATAATCAAGGAACTCGTTTATCCTTCCGGCGTGATCGCCGTGCTCATGCGATATCACGCATCCAACGACCTTCTCCAGATCGAAGAACGGGAGGCCGTTGATGTTCTTGAAAGGTACGCCGCATTCCAGTATCAGAATCTCCCTCTCATCATATAATAGGTAGCAGTTCCCCGAGGAGGAACTGCCCGCTACGTATAGTCTCATCTTCTCATCCAGTTAGGCTTGCCTTGAGAGGCGTTATTAAATGATTGTGCCTTGGGTGGCTCGGGGTTACCGGGATTTGGTCTGGGATCTTGACTCGCCGTAGTCGGATCGCTTTTTTTTGCCCTAAATTCCTCCTTGTTCGCCGAGTTGTTCAAATCCTCCTTTAATTTCTCGTCATTCGTGACATCCGCATAAGGGATGTCAACCACGCTCACGTCCGGGTCCGCATCTCCCAGATCGCATCCGGTGATATACTCATATAGGGTTTTCTTGGCTTTCCTCTCGGCCTTTCCCCGTAATTGGTCGTGCGAGCTGTAGCTGTCCTTCTTGACCGTGGCCGTGATGGAGAACGAGTTTTTATCCCCGTTATGCTCATAGGATATCTTGCACGGGATCTCGGCGAAACCGGGTGTCTGCCCCTTGTCGTAGGACGTGTCTATGAAATATTTGACCCCGAGTTTCCTCAATAGCGCCGTATAACCCTCTTTTGTCGGATACATTCGATCCGCGATGATGTTCATCTGATTCCCGGTTGGCAACAACCCTATGGATATCCCGTCTATGATAGCGTCTCTTACGACATCCCGGGAATATAAAGGTTTTACCTCTCCCCGGGAGTTAGGTTTACCTGTACGATCTGTCAAGAAACCCACCTTGGTGTTCATCAAAGGCATGAATACCTTGTCCATCACCTCGTCCGTCATGGCCTCCCGTAGTAGGCCGATCACGTTCACCGCCGTGAAGGCCGCCGTAAAATTGTTCACTAACTGAAGCGTGGACGCTTCCTTGCAAGCCATTTCGAATTTTGACTTGGCATAGTCTAATACTGCTAATTCTTCCATGATTATTGATTTTTAATCGTTAATTCTTGATGCTCCGGTGATACAATTAATGATACGACTTGCGTATCCGCATCTATAAGTTCCGTGACGGACTCCCGGTTATCTAGGAATACCGGGGCGTAAACGTCATAGATACGAGAGAATGCCAAGGCTATGTCCAATCCCGCGTTTACCTTGGTGGCGGTGTTCTGCACGCCGAAGGGAACGCCATTTATATAGCACTCGCAACATTCCTTCTCGCCGCCGTTTATTTGCGGCTCGTACATCTTCCACTTGACCATGCGGAATAAGGAGTTGATCCTTTCCTCCATCATGTCCATCTTCTTATGTATGAACCTGTCCGCTATCATTTCCGTTTTCTCGTACCGGGCCAAGGATACGGCCAGATCCTTTTGCCTCGTCTCCAGCTCATCCACACGGGCCTTGGCCTTATCGGAGTGTATCTTTCCGGAAAGCTTACCCTTTATTTCCTCTATCTCTTTCCTGATCTTGGATATCTGGTCTTTCACGGGAGACAGGTCATTGGATGTCACCACCGATCCGGATAATAGGTCTATATCCTCTTTTTTCTGGTCTATATCCTTGATGACATCCTTACGCTCCTCGTCTTCCGTATAGGCTGATACGAAGTGCTTGAGAACTCTCTTGTCAAGAATATCAAGATTGGAGGATAGTTCCGTGCGTCTGGCATTAAGGGCGTCTATCTTGTTCTCGTACTCCGATATCATTTGGTCATATGACCTTAGAAGGGCATCGTTTTCCTCTCCCTTCTTGTTTATATCCTCCAAAAGGTGGGCCTTGCGGTCATGAAGGAATTTCTCCGTGAACTCCTGTCCGCATGTCGGGCATATGCGATTATCGCCTTCCACCTTACCGGAAAGGACCGCCTCGTATTGCGCTCCCAATTTGCTTAATATGTCGGATACCCTTTCCTTGGCCTTGGTATTGTCCGTTATACCCTTTGCGAGTCGATTGATCTCGTCATCTATGCCGGCGATCTCTCTCCTCGTCCTCTCTTTTTCGGATTCGAGATCGTTGGACTCCTTTTGATAGGAGGCCTTATATCGGTTCTCGATATCCATCTTTCTTCTTTCCAAGGAAGCGATCTCATTATATAAGGCTTGTATCTTGGAGTTGACATCCTTGTTCTCCTCTTGCACCCGTAGGTTCTCGTCCGCTATCCTCCTCTCCAGTTCCTCGGTCATGGTTTCCCGATCCTTGATTATGCCTTCCAAGGCGGTCCAGTCCTTATCGATAATGCCTTGTCTGGCCTCGTCTATCCGGGCGGGGATCTCGTCCAGCTCTTTCTTGATCGGCTTCTTCTTGGCGGCGATCTCTTTCCTGTACTCATCCATCGTCTTGCCGGTGCAATAGGATAGGAGCCTCTTGAAATCCTCGTTGTCCCCGATAATCTCTTCCTCGCTCGGCTCCCCGGCCGCTTGGATAAGAAGGTTCCTCTTGTCTTGCCATTTCAAGGTGTTGAAATAGGAGGAGGAAGTGATAAGCTTGAACCTGTCCTCGTCTAGGATGGAGTTTATCTTGGTCTTGAAGTTCGTGGCGTTACATGCCACTCCGTTGATGGAATACTCGGTGACGTTGCCGGAGAACTCGGCCTCTTCCGATCCTTTTTTCTTTGTCCACTTCTCCGAGTAGATACGCTCGAGCGTTAATTCTTGCCCGTCAAGATCGAACATTCCTCGCACGGAAACCTTTGAGTTTCTCATGTCTTGATCCCGGGGTTTGATCTCGTAGTCTTGCCGTCCTTGCGTGTCCTTGCCGAATAAAAGCCAAAGGAAAGCGTCGTTAACCCTAGTCTTACCAATTCCGTTCATTCCCAATATAAGCGTGTTCGTCGAGAACGAAATGCTGATTGTTAATCCCCTGAAATTGACAAGGGATAATTCTTTGATTGTAAGTCTCATGAATCCTGTTTTTATTAGTTATGTGTTTTGTAGGCCTCCGGGAGTCGAACCCGGCCATCCCCATGTTAGGGGCGCTCTACCGATAAGCTAAGACCTTGAATTTATTCGATCTCGATAATCTCGAATTTTCCTTTCTTTATATATATCTTATGATTGTAGTAGTCTTTGACTATTCCATGATCGAAAACTGCATTTATGTTCCCAGTGCAATCCTCAACATATGAGTTATCGCAAGCCTCGACCGTGGCAGAGCCGTAAGCCTCGACCGTGGCAGAGCCGTAAGCCTTGACCGTGGCAGAGCCGTAAGCCTTGACCGTGGCAGAGCCGCAAGCAAATGATTTAGCATTAGAGGTGTGTTCTTTTCTTGTGTAAATGCCAGCTTCGGTTAATTCCTCCTCAGTAAAGTTTTTTTCTAGGTAATTTGCGTCAATCATCTTGGACGTACTCAAGACCCAATACCAATTATCGGTTATCGCTTTCAGCAAGTCTTGTTTGCTTTTTGCGTTTAACCCCATACTGTATCCATCTTGGCAAGCGTGATGTTTTTTTAGCCCGTTCAAGCAGATCTTCTTTTAATTCTTCGAATGTCTTCATTTTTTATCGTTTATTAGTTTAATGATATCTTTTCTTATCTCTATCAATTCTTCCTTGCTAAGAGAATTTAGCTCGTCTAGGATATCGTCCTTCTTGGATCGGTTAGGCCTTGAAGGGGCTTGCATCACGTATATCACCCCGAAATCATTTTTCTGACTCATAAGTCATTATAACTATTTGGTGTACCACAATAAAGATTGATATGATCGCTAGGATCAAGAGGTGAATATTGAGAGGTTTTTCGTACCACTCAAATATTGACACTATTGATATCAGCCCTAATATGGTAGCGGAGATCATCCTAAAAGAAAAGACGATCACACTCTTTATGGCCCGGAATATCTTCCAGAACCATGCTTGGTTTCTCTTTATCATATATATTGTTGTTTTTAAAATTCGGGAAAAAGGCCTCATATCCTCACGGACGGAGACCTGCGTTGTAAAAATTGTGACTTTGATTTTCTGTTGATTGAATAAGCGCCTATTCGGCGAATAGTGGATGTATCCGGACTCGAACCGGAAATGGTGGTGTTTTTGCGGCCCCCGATTTTAAGTCGGTTATTCCTAGTATGTCTCGCAAGTTGCAGGTTTTATGCTGTTATCTTGGAATTTTGCACCTTACATACTGATTAGCGTTTACCAATTTCGCCATACATCCGTTTGCCGGGGAATCCCACCCCGGCACAGTTTAAGTAAAAACTAATATCCCTAGTTGCCTGCCTCACGGCGGTATATTAAGGTCTTGGTAGCTTTATTACACATAAACATGTCAAACAGTGCAAATGGTTTCGTCCCGCCTCCGGTCTCGCTCCGGAACCTGCGAGTCTTTGGCTCTCTTGGCGGGAATAGTTGCGGTCTTGGCTGGATTTGCCTATCTTTAGGCCGCTAAACATTAAAAAACAAACATATGAAACTAACAAAAAATCAAGTTGAGCGTATTTGCTCAACACTTTCAGTCAGGAGACCGTGTATTAATTGTGGATACGATGGGCCAGTTAATGGCCCCATGAAAGCGGTAAACCTAGAATCCAGCGTATTGACATCTAATGATATCGATATAACTGGTAGTATGCGTTTTCTGACTTTCGTTTGTCCAAAATGTGGATACACGATGTTTTTTAACATCGACAACCTATTGGAAAACCCATGACAAAATACCATCATCGGATACATAAGCATGTATGTATCTTTTTTTGACAGTCGAGGGTGATTCGTTAGGATCACCCTCTTGCTGTGATATCCAATCAAAAATCTCAACAGCCGATCTCAGCAATCTCGTCTCATTGGAACAGCATCTCGCGGCTTGCTCCACGCACCACATCTTTAATTCTCTTTCTTTCATACCTTAATGTTAAAAATTAGCTCCCCCACAACCTCCAACGGTTTCAAGCCCGAATCATGGACGGGTGGGGGAGTATTTATCACTAACGTAAATCCGTAGTTCTCGGATTGACCGTCTTCCCGATCTGTCGTCATATGATTGTCTGTCCAATCTGTCATACGCTTGGCCGTATTAACCTCCTACTATATCTTAGATACGACCCGTAGGAAAAGTCGTATTATTTAGTACGATACGGTTTTATTTGCCAACCACCGAAAGGATACCCAAATGGGATCGTACTTATTATATATACATTATTAATTATATGTATAAATCCAATACCGGAACCGATTAAACTACATCGGGAGCAAGGACTATCGTCCATTCCTGTATTTTCACCTTACGCTTATCCCGTTTATATCTCGTATACCTTTTGATAGCCATAAGGATTTTTTCTCAATAAGTCAAAGAACTCTTTTTTTTAGTCACCGGGGTGGGATTCGAACCCACGGGGTATTTCTACTCCTCTTTAGGAGAGAGGGACGCTTCCAGCTACGTGCTACCCGGCGTTCTCCACCTATTTTAAGGTGGCGTATTTGATGCAATCCCAAGCGTTACAAAACCATTTCCCGTTCTGAGATTTTGTTGGTTTTTCGCATCTGATAAGTCCCTTCCCTACCAAATCGTAGAGCCTTCCACGTCCTCCTACTATGGAGGCTGCCGTCCTTTGCCCAAAGGTCTTATCGTTAAGGACTATTTTTAATGCTTCCTCGTTTATCATTACTTTTCCCGTTTTACCTTTATACCTTTTTCTAAGCCTTTTGTCGAAGTCACGAATGTGTATCCTTCTTTATTTAGTCTACATACAATAGACTTGACACTCAATATATTATTATCGATTTTTACTGTGTCTCCAATACCGAGATCTCTCAGTATTGATGTTAAGCTTCTAACTTTTACTGTCTTTATTGCTGTTTTATTCATTTGTTTTATTATTTTTGTAGTAAACAATGTTCATCTATTTTGTTTACTGCAAAGGTAAACAAAAATGTGAACATGGCAAGTTTGTTTTAAACAATAATGTTTACATAAGTATAGTTTAACTATATGAGGCTTGTATTGTTAAAATATATGTAGCGAAAGATGTTGTTTTTATCTCTTGATACCATATTTATTACGTAATGATTATTTATGTTGTCATATGGTATTAATATATTGTTATTGAATTTATTGGCTTTAGCTTGTGTCGTTGAAGGATTGCGGGATATTGTTGAGTCATGCCAGAATAATCATTACTACATCATTTATAGTGGATGTGTGTAAACAAATATATGAATATGGAAGCTAACGGAGATAGGATTTTAAAAGTTGTCACACATTTTTGTGAGTCAAATGCGGATTTTGCCGATAAGGTAGGAGTAAGTAGGCAGGTCGTTGGAAATTGGATAAATAGGGATAATGGTAAAAAGGTATTGGATAAAATACTGACAACCTTTCCCTCGGTTAACCCTGGATGGCTTTTTACGGGAGAGGGTGATATGCTAAAATCTTCTCCTGTGGTTGTCGAAGCTGTGTCTGCGTCTGCTGATAAAAAAGGAGATTTCTTAATTGAGAATAATAATGGCGTTAAATTCTATGACTTAGGAAATGGTCGATATCGTATGACTGTCAGCAAGGTGCCGTTTTGCGCTTATGGCAGGTTTGCTAACGAAAGCGATCGTCTTGATCCGGATAAGGAGGATTGGGAGACCGAGTCTTTCGAATGGGATCGGATTGTCCATGGGAGATATTTAGCTTTTGAGGTTAAAGGGGACAGCATGGACAACGGGACGAGAGAGAGTTTTGAGGAAGGCGATGTCGTCCTTGTTAGGGAGCTGGATAGATCGCATTGGAGAGATGGGCTGCGATATAAGGATCATCCTTATTGGGTTGTCGTGTTTGGGACATCCGTCCTCATAAAGCAGATGACAGGCTGCGATATGGACGAGGGTAAGATAACGTTGCACTCACTAAACCCATCTCCAGAGTTTTCCGATTTCTCTTTACCGCTAGATAGCGTGAGGGCTTTATATTATGTATTACAGAAAAAGCCTAAAGTCGTGAGATTTTAACGAGAAAGCCATACGCAAAAATGATATGATGTTCTTTAGCGTATCCTTGCCCTGTTAAAACGTGATAATAAATATTTGATGTATAAATCGATACGATACAAAATGGAGAAATACTTCTAAGCTGTGGGTCCTGGGTTCGAATCCCAGCCCGATCACGAGGGAGATTCTAAAAGAGTCTCCCTTTTTTTGTTATAATCAGATGCCAGTTTTTTTCTTTTGCTTGTTTTGATCGTTGTTTATTGATCTTTTATAGAAAACTTTGAGTGTTATCTATCGGTTATTATATAGAAGATTTCGAGATAGAATTTCATAATTTTGTTTTTGATGGGATAAGGGCTATTAAGCAGGATTCCTGTATTTGAGATTAAACAGATTGTAAATATTAAAAAAGTAGATAAGATGGAAACATTTGACGATATCATTAAAGGGGATAAACCTGTATTGGTGGATTTTTTTGCGACATGGTGCGGCCCGTGTAAGGTGTTGAGTCCGACGGTCGAGGCATTGGGGAAGGAGCTGGCGGGACAAGTGCGTGTCCTTAAAATTGATGTAGATAAGAACGAGGCACTTGCCACACAGTTGAGGATCCAATCCGTACCCACTTTGATCATCTTTAAGAAAGGTGAGATCGTATGGCGCTCTTCCGGCGTGATGGATCACGGAAGCCTATTGCGGAAGGCGCAAAGCTATATCGATTAAAAGCCGTTCATCGGGATCAATACCGTTGGGATCAATAATAGGAATCCTAGGATCACTAGGACAAGGATGAATTTCCATGCCCATTTGAACCATTTATCATACGGAATACGGCTTACTCCTAGAACCGCTATCAGAACACCAGATGTGGGAGTTATCAGGTTCGTGAAGCCATCGCCAAACTGAAAAGCCATGACGGTGGCTTGCTTGGATAAACCGATCAACTCTGAGAATGGGGCCATGATAGGCATGGTGAGGGCCGCTTTGGCACTTCCGGAAGGAATAACTAAATTGATAAGCGTTTGAATAACGTACATCATCCCGACCGTAGCTACTTGTCCCAAACCTTCCATCCCTTTCGCTAGGTTAAAGAGAATCGTATCGATCACTTTACCGTCTTGCTGGATTACGATAATACCTCCAGCTAAGCCGACAACCAAGGCGGCGCTCATGATATCCTTGCAACCTTCCAAGAAAAGTTTCACAAGCTCATTCGGATTGCGTCCATTGGCGATTCCCGCCGCTATACCCAAGGCGAAGAACAAGGTCGCTATTTCCATAATGTACCACCCATAGCCCATTACGCCTGTTATCAAGAAAAAGATCGTGAAGAATAAAAGGTTCAATATATACAAATGTACGGTTTTCCGTAGGGTAAATATCGAGCTGATCACGAAAGCTACGCTAAGAATCGGGATTAAGGGTAGTCCCTTGATTACGCTATTTCCTATTTTTAAGGATGTCTGGGGGTAATAGATCGAAAAGATAACTAGTACGATTGCCAATAGGACGAAACTGATCCATGCGGCTTTCGGGGTTCTGTATACGATTTCTAAGGAATTGGTACTATGCAAATCTCTCCAATATTGATCATCCTCATAGACGGGCGATAGTTGAGGGTTCTTTTTTACCTTGGCGGCATAACGCAATATCCATGTGAAGCCTACCACATTGATAATACACCAACAAACGATACGATACTCGATGCCGGAAAAAAGAGGAATTCCTGCTAAGCCTTGCGCTATACCGATAGTGAAAGGGTTTAAAATCGCTCCGGCGAAACCTAATCCCGCCGCTATAAAAACCATACATACGCCGGTTATGGAATCGTATCCCATAGATATCGCCATCGGGACCAAGACCAGACAAAAAGCGATGGTCTCCTCACTCATCCCGAATACGGCCCCGAATATACTGAAAAGTAGCATGATGGCGGTCAATAAGAAATTATCTATGCCTATTTTACGAAGGATGGGGTTGTTCTCCATTTTGCGTGCTTTTCGTAGGAAACTGACTGTCCCGATATCAAATGCCTTACTGTCGTTCACGATCCAGAATGCACCACCGATGATGAGGATGAAGACGATGATATCCGCCTTGTCCACAAATCCTTTATAAAAGGCGGAGAGTACCTCCCATGTTTGAGGTACGCTTTCCACGGATTCATATACAACGGTCCGCTCTCCATCTGGGCTGATATTTTCCGTGTATTGCCCACCGGGGATAATCCATGTCAATGCGGCGCAAAATAAGATGATGTAAAAAATGATTACGTAAGTGTGGGGTATTTGTCTCTTTTTCATGATTCTGCTTTTTCGTCTTCTTCAGTTAATATTCCGATCTCGGGAAGGATAGCTCGGGCCTCACGGTCGCTAAGCGTATCTACGTCTTTGAGTTTACGTTGGATGGCACGGGTACGGGTACCTAAAACCTCTTCTATTTGCCCGCTGGCGGTTTGCAAGTTCTTTTGGGCTTTCTCGAGCATACCGCCTACTTTCTCGAATTCTTTTTTCACGGCCCCTAAGATCGTCCATACCTCCCCTGAGTGCTTTTGGATCGCCAATGTACGGAAGCCCATTTGTAAACTGTTTAGTATGGCCGCTAGGGTAGTGGGACCTGTTACGACTACCTTGTAGTTTCGTTGCAAGTCCTCCAATAAAGCGGAACGGCGTACGACCTCGGCGTAAATGCCCTCGAACGGCAGGAACATAATGCCGAAATCGGTCGTGGCGGGAGGTGCCAGATATTTGTCCGAAATATCTTTAGCCATCTTCTTGATCGTTGTCTCCAATAATTTTCCGGCTGTCTCGATCGCTTGGGAATCTGCGGCATCGTAAGCGTCTAGGAGCTGTTCGTATACATCTTTCGGGAATTTAGCGTCTATGGGAAGGTATACGAATTCTCGGGCATCATCCCGCCCGGGGAGCTTGACTGCGAATTCAACGACCGCATCCGAACCTTTCCGGGTATGTACATTCGCCTCGTATTGCTCTGGTGCCAATAACTGCTCCAATAACATACTGAGTTGGATCTCCCCGATATTTCCCCGGGTCTTAACATTACTAAGTACCCGTTTTAATCCTCCTACATCCTGTGCTAAGGTTTGCATCTCGCCCAGTCCTTTTTGTACACTTTCTAATTGTTCGGTGACTAAACGGAAAGATTGCCCGATACGGTCATTCAATGTCTTTTGAAGTTTCTCGTCTACGGTGACTCGGATCTCTTCCAGCCTTTTTTCCGTGTTATCCACTAATCTCTGTTGGCGTTCGTCCAAGGCGGCGAATTTCTCTTTCTGCAACCTGTTAAAAGAATCGATTCCACGTTCGAAGGCTTCCTTGAACTCATTCATGGAACGAGCCAGCTCTTCTCGGTTATCTTTTGCTACTAACCGGCTTTCTTCCCGGTTCAGGCGGAAGTCCTCCCTAAAGTTTTTCTCGATACGGTCGAACGAGCGTTGTATCTCGTTTAGTAACTTTTCTAGGTCTTCTTTATTATTATTTAGCTGTTTAGGACGCAAAAGGATTTGCGTCACGATGATTATAAGAAGTCCGCCGATAATAATCCAATCCATCTGTTTTTAATTTTGACGTCAAAGATAGGTAATCTGTATTTTGCAACAGTAGTTAAATAGAGTTAAATGAAAAAACATTGTTTATTTTCGTTTGTTTTATCGACAGAAAGCTGCTTATATTTGCGCAGCCAACTTAAAGTAAGACTATTTAATTTACATACAAAGATGGCAAAAGTAACATTAAAAGGTAACGAGATTCATACGAACGGCGAGTTGCCAAAAGTTGGGACAGAGGCTCCGGACTTTAAGGGTGTAAAAAGTGATTTATCCGAATTGTCGCTAAGCGACTTGAAAGGAAAGAAAGTGGTGATAAATGTTTTTCCGAGCTTGGATACAAGTGTATGTGCGGCATCGGTAAGACGCTTCAATAAAGAAGCCGCTTCGCATCCGGATACGGTGGTATTAGCTGTTTCTAAAGATTTACCTTTTGCGCATGGACGTTTCTGTACTACGGAAGGTATTGATAAAGTGATTACATTGTCAGTGTTCCGGTGTTCATGTTTTGAGGATAAGTATGGGATGCTTCTGGTAGACGGTCCGCTGAAAGGGTTATTAGCCCGTGGCGTGATAGTGGTCGATGGAGCTGGTAAGGTGGTTTATGAGGAACTTGTTCCCGAGATTACTACCGAACCGAATTACGATGCGGCTTTAGCTGCATTGAAATAAATGTAGTAGATTATTGTTTTTCATTGGTTAAAGTTAAGGGTTAGTGTAGGAGGCCGTCGGATGTGAATCCCGCGGCCTTCGTTTTTTTAATACAAACACGTTTATATGGATAACTGGAAGCGAGTATTTGCCATTATTTGGACGGGGCAGTTCTTATCTATACTGACAAGTTCGATTGTTAATTTCGCGATAGTCTTGTGGTTGAGTCTGGAGACAGGTTCCGCTGAGGTATTGGCATTTGCTACGATGGCCGCTTTGTTACCTCAATCTGTTTTGGGGCTTTTCACGGGGATCTTTATCGACCGGTGGAAAAGGAAGCGGGTGATGATTATGGCAGATAGCTTTATTGCTTTTTGTACGTTGATATTGGCGGTCTTGTTTTATTTTGATTTGGCTAAGATTAGTCATATATATGTGTTATTGGCCCTTCGTTCCGTAGGTTCTGCCTTTCATATGCCCGCTATGCAAGCTTCTGTTCCTTTGCTGGCTCCAAAATCGGAGTTGATGCGCATAGCTGGGATTAATCAGGTGATCCAGTCGGTGTGTAATATCGCCGGGCCCGCTTTGGCCGGTCTATTCATAACGATGATGAAGATGACGAATATCCTCTTATTGGATGTGGCTGGAGCGGCGTTCGCTTGTCTATCGCTCTGCTTTGTCTTTATTCCCGATCCTTCTCATGAGGAACGAAATTCAGAATTGCATCTTTGGAGAGAGGCGAAAGAGGCGATTATGGAAGTCCGTAACCAATATGGGCTATCGTGGTTATTCCTATTGTCTATATTGGCTACATTCGTGATTATGCCGGTAAGTGTCTTATTCCCGTTGATGACGTTGAATCACTTTGCCGGAAATGCTTTCCAAGTGAGTTTGGTCGAGGTTTCATGGGGTGGAGGAGCCTTGCTCGCGGGTGCTTTACTGGGGCTTAAGAAATATCGTTGGAATGAGATACTGTTGATTAATGGGATGTATATAGCGTTGGGATTGACATTCTTGTTTTCCGGGTTGTTACCGGTATCCGGTTTTATCTGGTTTGCGGTGCTGACGGCTTTAGGAGGTGTTTGTGGTTCCCTGTATTTTGCTACTTTTACTACGGTTATCCAATCTCGCATTGATCCGGGAGTTATGGGAAGGGTATTCTCTTTTTACATGAGCTTTAGTATGCTTCCTTCGATGATCGGTCTTTTGAGTACCGGCTTTTTGGCGGATTCTATCGGGCTTGGAAATACCTTTATAATAAGTGGGGGCTTTTTATGTTTGATAGGTATTATATCCTTTTTTATCCCTTCGTTGATCAGTCTGAAAGAGAGTTTTAAGAGATAACGATATCGTATTTAGACACTATTTAATATGAATAAGAAAATACTTCAACTGGCGATACCTTCTATTATTTCCAATATAACCGTACCTTTATTGGGATTGATAGATGTGGCGATCGTGGGACATCTTGGATCTGCTTCGTACATCGGGGCGATCGCTGTAGGCGGGATGCTGTTTAATATTATCTACTGGATATTCGGGTTTCTCCGTATGGGGACAAGCGGTATGACTTCCCAAGCGTACGGGAAACGGGATTTGACGGAAGTTACCCGGATCTTATTCCGGTCTGTCGGGGTTGGTTTCCTGATATCTTTGGGGCTTTTGATACTTCAATACCCTATCTTGAAGGTTGCGTTTACTTTGATCGACGCAACGGAGGAGGTAAAACAATGGGCCTCTCTCTATTTTAATATCTGTATCTGGGGAGCGCCGGCTGTATTGGGGTTATATGGCTTTGCCGGTTGGTTTATCGGTATGCAGAATTCTCGTTTCCCGATGTTTATCGCTATCACGCAGAATATCGTGAATATTGCGGCCAGCCTATGTTTCGTGTTTGTGCTGGGTATGAAGGTGGAAGGCGTAGCGTTGGGAACACTGATCGCCCAATATGCGGGTCTCCTCATGGCGTTTGCTCTTTGGTTGAAATATTATAAACGTTTGAAAGCGTATATTGATTGGAACGGGCTTTGGGGTAGGGAGGCGATGCGTCGCTTCTTCTCAGTCAATAGTGATATATTTTTCCGGACCTTGTGCTTGGTCGCTGTTACGACTTTCTTTACTTCTACAGGTGCGAGACAAGGGGATGTGATATTAGCCGTAAACACCTTGTTGATGCAGTTATTTACCTTGTTCTCTTATATAATGGATGGATTCGCTTATGCGGGAGAGGCATTAGCCGGTCGCTTTATTGGAGCCAAAAACGATGTGGGGTTACGTAAATGCATTCGCTTATTGTTCCTATGGGGAATCGGCCTCTCATTGTCTTTCACGATCCTTTATGCGTTGGGAGGGAAGAATTTTCTGGGATTATTGACGAACGATACCTCAGTCATTGAAGCTTCCGGGGATTATTTCTATTGGGTGTTGGCGATTCCTTTATGTGGATTCTCCGCTTTCCTTTGGGACGGTATCTTTATCGGTGCCACGGCCACACGCCAGATGCTTTACTCGATGCTTGTGGCCTCGGGCACTTTCTTTATTATGTATTACTTGTTTTATCAATCGATGGGGAATCATGCGTTATGGATGGCTTTCCTTTGGTATCTGTCTTTACGTGGCGGTATGCAATGGGTACTTTGGCGGTTAAAAAAATAAGGCGAGAACCTGTAACTGATCCTCGCCTCATTTTATCCTAGGAAAACCTATTTACTGTTGTTTGTAATAAGCTAAGTCCTCACGATTGAAGTTGTTGATGAAGGATTCGATCTTATCAATCTCAGCTTGTCCGTAGTTTACATAAACCTCGGCGGAACGGCGGAAGCTGTCATCTTTGTTCGCGTCTTGCAATAGCAAGTAGCCGAATACGCAATGAGCGGCTGCCTCGACCATACGGCGAGCTTGGAAGTCAATATATTCGTTATCCTTTGTCTCCGTAACCTTGGCTACCACTTTCTCATACTTCTCGGTCATAGCGGCAAGTTTGTTCTTCAGAGCCTCTAATTCAGGCTTATACTCGATCGCTTGGTATTCACGAATCTGGTTCAAATAAGTACCCGTGGTGACGTGGCGGATGGCCGCTACGACTTGCAATTGGGTGGTACCCTCATAGATATTCGTGATGCGGGCATCCCGGTAGATACGTTCGCAAGCGTAGTCTTTCATGAAACCGGAACCTCCGTGAACTTGGATAGCGTCGTAAGCGTTCTGGTTTGCGTACTCGGTAGTCATGCCTTTACCCATCGGGGTGAAAGCATCCGCGAGCTTGCTGTACTTCTTGAATTCTTGACGTTCTTCCGGAGTCAGTTTACGTTCCTTGGATATATCATCCAACGCTTTGTAGACGTCAACGAAACGGGCGGTCTCGTATAACATAGAACGGGAAGCATCCGCTTTCGCACGCATCAAGGCGATAATCTCAGCGATCGCCGGGAACTCGATGATAGACTTGCCAAACTGTTTACGATCCAAGGCGTAAGCATAAGCCTCACGATAGGCAGCCTCGCTAAGTCCTACGGCTTGAGCCATGATACCCAGACGGGCACCGTTCATCAAAGCCATTACATATTTGATCAAACCTAGCTTACGATCACCGCAAAGCTCGGCTTTCGCGTTCTTGAATACCAACTCGCAAGTAGGAGAGCCTTTGATACCCATTTTGTTCTCGATACGACGGACATTCACGCCACCATTGCGCTTGTCGTAGATGAACATGGAAAGGCCACGTCCATCCTTCGTACCTTCCTCGGAACGGGCCAATACCAAATGGATGTCAGCGTCGCCATTCGTGATGAAACGCTTTACGCCGTTCAGATACCAGCAACCGTCAGCCTCGTTGTAAAAAGCTTTCAACATAACGGATTGAAGGTCGGAACCTGCGTCCGGCTCCGTCAAGTCCATAGACATGGTCTCTCCGTCGCAAACACGAGGGATGTAACGTTGGCATTGATCCTCGTTGCCGAACTCGTATAAGGTCTCGGCACAATCTTGTAGACCCCAAAGGTTCTCGAAACCGGCGTCGGCACGGGAAACCAAGTCGGCGGCCATGATGTAAGGGACGATCGGGAAATTCAACCCATTGTAGCGGCGAGGCATAGCGATACCCATCAAGCCGGCCTTGCGAACGGCATCGAGGTTTTGCTGTGTCCCGGAAGCGTACGTGACACGTCCGTTCGCTACCGTGGGGCCCTCATGGTCTACGCCCTCAGCGTTCGGGGCGATAATTTCCCCGCAAATCTCACCAACGATCTCCAATACTTTCTCGTAGCTATCCATTGCGTCCTCGAAATCGATCGGAGCATAATCGTATGTATCCTTGTCGGCATAGCCGCGCTCTTTCAGCTCTACGATACGCTTCATCAACGGATGGTGAAGATGATGCTTCAAGCTGGGATTATCTGTATAGAAATTAGCCATAATCTTACTTACTGTTCTTTTTGTAATACTTAATCATCTTAGGAATCACCTCTTCTACCGTACCATTGATTACGTAATCGGCGATCGTGTTGATCGGGGCGTTCTCATCATTATTGATCGAAATGATGATACCGGCGTCTTGCATGCCGGCGATATGCTGGATCTGCCCGGAGATACCGCAAGCGATATATAATTTCGGACGCACCGTGACACCGGTCTGACCGATCTGACGATCGTGGTCGCAGAAACCGGCATCGACAGCCGCACGGCTGGCGCCTACCTCGGCGTGAAGCTCTTTCGCCAAATCGAACAATAAATTAAAGTTCTCCTTAGAGCCTACGCCATAACCTCCGGCCACTACGATCGGAGCGCCTTTCAGGTTGTGCTTCGCTTTCTCTACATGACGGTCGATCACTTTCACCACATAGTCTGTCTCGGGGACATACTTCGCTACGTCGTGGCGGATCACTTCACCTTTATAATTCTCGTCAAGGACTTCCTTTTTCATCACGCCCTCACGAACGGTCGCCATTTGCGGGCGATGTTCCGGGTTGATGATCGTGGCTACGATGTTACCACCGAACGCCGGACGGATCTGATATAATAAGTTCTCGTAGGTGATACCCGCTTTCTTGTCCTCGTGCGAGCCGATCTCCAAAGAGGTACAATCGGCCGTCAAGCCGCTTGTCAAGGCCGAGGATACACGAGGGCCCAAGTCACGACCGATCACCGTAGCGCCCATCAAGCAAATCTGCGGTTTCTCCTCCTTGAACAAATTGATCAAGATAGAGGAATGAGGAAGTGACGTATAAGGGAACAGACCCGGAGCGTCGAACACATGAACCTTGTCGACGCCAAAAGGCAATACTTGTTTCTCTACACCCTCAAGGCCGGACCCGGCAACGATCGCCTCCAGCCCACAGCCCAATTGATTGGCTAGCTTACGACCTTTAGTCAGAAGCTCAAGACTTACATCGGCAACGTTCGTGCCTTCTGTCTCACAATATACAAATACGTTGTTCATAATCTTATCCGATGGTGTGGTTAGCTAACAGTTCGACAATCAAATCCTCTACTTCTTGGTCGGCGCTGGAGATGGTCTTGCTTTCCTTGGCTTGGAAGACGATATTCTCGATCGCTTTTACCTTCGTCGGCGAACCGCTAAGGCCGCATTGAACCAAGTCACCATTCACGTCGGCTACGCTCCATTCTTGAATATCCAAATACGGGCGGGTCTCGTACAATTCCGGGTAGCGAAGAGTCGGCGTACCGTCCTGGTGACAGGCGGGTTGCACGGCCCGTTCCTGTTTACCCATGGCGTGTTTGTACTTTTGTACCAACTTCGCGTTGCGGGGACGGCAGGGAGCGGCGGAGCCGTTCACGGTGATAACGATAGGAAGCGGACCTTCCACGGTCTCGACACCCCCGTCGATATGACGTTTTACGGTGATACGTCCGGCCTCCTTATCAACGTTTAGGATTTCCTCGGCATACGTGATCTGGGTCAGTCCTAATTTCTCAGCGACTTGCGGACCTACCTGTGCCGTATCGCCGTCGATCGCTTGGCGACCACCGATGATAATATCATAATCGTTGATTTTCTTGATAGCCGTGGCAAGCGCATAGGATGTGGCTAACGTGTCGGCTCCGGCAAACGCACGGTCGGTCAACAAAAAACCGCCGTCAGCACCACGATACAAACCCTCGCGGATGATTTCGGCGGCACGTCCCGGGCCCATCGTCAGCAGCGTAACTGTCGTCCCGGGGTAAGCGTCTTTCAAGCGTAACGCTTGTTCCAACGCGTTCAGGTCTTCCGGGTTAAAGATCGCGGGCAAGGCGGCGCGATTGATCGTACCGTCCGCCTTCATGGCGTCCTTTCCCACGTTTCGTGTATCCGGGACCTGTTTCGCTAAAACTATAATTCTTAAACTCATATTATATAGGAATATTAGATTTTTATATTGATGTAATACTTCTACTTTCTTGTTAATCTCGAGGTGCAAAAGTAATCAAACATTCTTTATAACAAAGAACTTTGCGGAGGAAATTGCACACTTGGCGTGTGTTTGAGCATGTATTGCCTGCTGATTACTCGTAGCAATGATAGGTTCTCTTCCGGTTTGAGCCCGGTTTTTTTTTCTCGATGCGCCATTCCCAAGGCTGCGATTTCGTCAGCGTGCGGAAGAACTTGGAGAATACCGAGGGCTGCGAGAAACCCAGCTTGGCGGCGATCGCGGTGATGCTCATGTCCGTCCGCTCCATCAGCTCCTGAGCTTCGAGGAGAAGGTAGCGGTTGCGCCATTCCATCGCCGACATGCCACCGATGGCGAGGATGGCGCCCCGGAGCTCGCTGGTCTTGAGTTGCATTATGCGGGCGTATTCGCTGGTGTCCATCCGGCCGTACTTGCGGATGAGATAGGCGAAGAGATCGATCAGGTTGTTGCCCGAGGGGCGGTTGCCGTCGAAGTCGGGAGGGACACCCATCCAAAGCTCTTCTTCGGTGGGTTTACGCTTGAAGACGGTGATAAAGACATCTTCCGGGGGGATTCTCTTGAATGTTTCTTCCATGATGATATGTTTTAAGGTTGTTTTTTCTCAAGGATTTGATCTTGCAATTCTTCCGGGTCAAATCTACGGATTATGATTGGATATCGCAAGCCTTAAAGGTCAAATCCATGTGTTTGGATTAGATATTTTAGAACTACGAGGTCAAATCAAAGGTAATGGATTTGACCTCGTAGTTTTACCGGGTCAAATCTTTTGGCTATCCAGCCTCTTTACGACTTGTCCGTACACGATCAACGCTACGGCGGATACCAAGGCGATCGCACCGAAGTAATACCAGATGTAATGGGCGTTCGCGCTTGCCGCTAGCCATTCCTCGTGAGAGGCGAATAGGGTTGGCTCCGGGCAATACTTGCTTAAAAGGAAACCAGACAGCCCGAATCCGAAGATAGAGGAGAGGAAAGAATGCAAATGGCTGAATCCAAGATAGAGACCTTCTTCTCCTTTGGGTGCTTGCAAGGAGAAATACTCGAGAAAGCGAGGAGAGATGAACGTCTCCGCCAGCCCTTGGAAGACGATACCCACCACCATCATGAAGGCTACGGGATGCATCCCTAGGATCAAGGAATTAGTATCCAGCATATTACCGGATGCCATGCAAAGAGCGGACACCGGCATGATAAACATACCCACCGTCATGGAGGTAAGCGCTGTCCGCTTCCGCATCATCTGTGTTACTAGATTGACTGTCAGAACTACGACTAAAGGGTTTACGTTGGCATACCAAGAAGGAGAGGCTCCCTCGCCGGCCAAACGAAGCACATATTTTGGCATCGTGGCATACAGCTGGTGTTGTACCATCCAGAATCCGGTGATAATGATGATTAATGTAATGAGCCGTCCGTTACTACAAACCTTGATCAAGGCGTTCCAGATCTGCCCGAACGTCTTGCCCTCGCCCGAATGCTGAGCGCTTTTGTAGAAGAACCAGATGGCTAGCAAGGCAAGGAAGGTCATGCTCGCCGAGAAATAGTTCAAGGTAATCAAACCTTCGTTGCCCAACGCCTCGCGAAGCGGCTTCACGATGGTCTTCCCGGAGAAGGCCCCGATATTTACCATTGCATAGAAGATAGAGAAGCCCTTCGCACGGGTTTCCGGCGTAGTCTCTTTAGCGACCGTGCCGGAGATAACGCTCTTGATAAAAGCCCCGCCGCATACGATCAAGGCCATGATAGGGATAATGCCGTACTGAAGATTGCTCTCCAGCAATCCCGTAAAGGTAGTCATCGTGCTGTATTCAACAAGTCCGGCGGATTGAAGCCAAGTAGGGTAAACAGCCAGTCCTAGATAGCCACAAGTTAACAAAGTGAAAGCCAGTAGCATCGAGTTGCGGAAACCGATCTTATCGGCCAACGCTCCGGCGAATGTGGGCAGCAGATACAGACAAGCGGAAAAGATACCGGCGATGCTGGCGGCCTGAATATCGTTAAAGCCTAAGATGCGGCTAAGATAAAGGGTGATGACGATAAATACGCCGTAATAAGCGGCTCGCTCGAACAACTCGACGGTGTTCGCTACCCAGAATGCTTTACTGAATTTGATTTTCTCTTGTTTCTTAGTTGTCATGATATTATTTATTAGTAAGATAGATTAGATGGATAAGTCAAAGAGGAGGCGCAGGCGAGAAAATGAAGAGCTGCGCCTCCTCGTCTTTGTTTTATCGTATAGTAATTACGAATTAGGGCTTTACGGTATACGGTTGGTGGATCGCCTTATCGAAAGCTTTCCAATGCTCATCCGTCATGTTGCCCGGCGTAAACAACGCCACGCCGGCCGCTCCGTTCTCCATGGAACCTCTTACGGCCTCCTCGATCTCGGACGGGATCAGTCCATGGCCTTCCGGGTCCTTGATATTCGCCTTGTTCTGCCAATCCTCGCAGATGAACAGACCGCTATAAACCGGCTTCTTGCCTTGCACGGAGGCTACTTCCTCTTTCACGATCGGAGCCAGCCAAGAAGCGTCCTCCAGATAGAAATCGTTATAATTCATCGGGAAGAAAGCGTCGATATTCCATTTATTCCATTCTTGACGAACCATCCACTTGGCGTGAGAGTCCGGCCCCGGGAATACGGCGGCGCTCACTTTTTTGCCTTTGCCGTGAACCTCGTCGGCGATGCGATTTACCAATTTCGTGATCAGGTCGCAACGAAACTGCGCCCATTCCGCGCATTTGGAAGGATCCTCTACGGATTTGATGTCGATACCGGTAGCAGCCTTGAAATCGGCCACGCATTTGTCACAGTAGCAATAGTCCGCCGTAGGATATTCCTCGTCCATCACCAAGCCGTATTTTTCCCAAAGTCCGCGGGCCAGGATGACATCCACGTAACGGATATAATCCAGATGGATATAATCCACCTCCGGGATATCGGCTACCTTGCCATATAGATCCAGCAAGAACTCCGCCGTACCTTCTTGGTTCGGGCACAGGCATTTGTAATAAGGGACATAGGCCTGTACGGAATAGGCCGACTCGCCTTTCCGGTTTACGGCGTAGAGGGTGGAGTCCAGTCCATGTTGCAGCATGGCGGGAATCCACGCGTGAAATTCCATGCCATTGGCATGGGCCGCTTTGGCGGCACGCTGGATTTTCTCCGTGTCGTGGCCGGCGTTGTAGCACATCCCGTCTACACCGTGGGCATGCCATTTACTAAAGTCCGCTTGTAAGGTTTGCTCGGTGGTATTCCCGCCTTCGCCTTGCCATGCGTAGACCTTGACTGTTTTCTCGGGCGCCTTGACGCAAGCCGTCAGAGCGACGGCCGCCAAAGCGATAAAGAGCTTCTTCATATCTCGCAAGCGCATAAAGTCGGGATCAAGTTACGATCGCCATAAGCGTTATCTACACGGGCTACGTTAATCCAGAACTTGCTGTCGTGCAACCATTCCAGCGGGAAGGCGGCCTTCGTGCGGGGATACGCGTGTTTCCACTCGTCGGCGGTCACCTCGTATTCCGGATGCGGGGCGTTCTTCAAGACGTTGTCCTCCTTCGAAGCCTTGCCTTCCTCCACCTCCTTGATCTCGTTCCAGATACATTCCATTACCTCTACGAAACGATCCAGCTCGGCCTTGCTCTCGCTCTCGGTCGGCTCTACCATCAAGGTGCCGTGTACCGGGAAAGATAGGGTAGGAGCGTGGTAGCCGAAGTCCATCAAACGCTTGGCGATATCGCCCTCGTCGATGCCCGAACGCTCTTTTACCGTGCGGCATTCCAAGATCAACTCATGACCTACACGGCCTGTCGCTCCGGTATAGACGATACCGTACGTATCCTTGAACTTAGCGGCCAAGTAATTGGCGTTCAAGATGGCCGTCTTCGTCACTGTCTCAAGACCTTCCGTACCCAGCAAGCGGATGTAAGCGTACGTGATCGGCAGGATACCGGCGCTACCATAAGGAGCCGCGGATACCGTATTCAAGTCGCTGCCCCAAAGCACCGGATGCTGCGGCAAGAACGGAACCAGATGCTCGGCCACGCAGATCGGGCCTACGCCGGGACCACCACCTCCGTGAGGAGAAGAGAAGGTCTTATGCAGGTTCAAGTGACATACATCGGCGCCGATCGTACCCGGATTTGTCAATCCAACCTGCGCGTTCATGTTGGCGCCATCCATATAAAGCTGTCCTCCGCAAGCGTGAACGATGTCGCACATCTCCTTGATGTCCACCTCGAAGATACCATGCGTAGACGGATAGGTAATCATGCTGGCAGCCAAACGCTCCTTGTTCTCCTCGGCTTTCGCACGGAAATCTTCCAGATCGATATTACCATTCTCGTCGCATTTAACGGTTACGGTCTTATACCCGCATTGGATAGCGCTGGCCGGGTTGGTTCCGTGGGCGGAAGCCGGAAGCAAAACGATATCACGATGGCCTTGGCCGATGCTTTCCTGATAAGCACGGATCACACGAAGACCCGTGTACTCGCCAGCGGCGCCGGAGTTCGGTTGCAACGTACAGCCCTTGAAGCCCGTGATCGTGCATAAGTAAGAAGACAGGTTCTCGATCAGCTCCGTATAGCCTTCCACTTGCTCCTCCGGAGCGTACGGGTGGATATTCATGAATTCCGCACGGCTAAGCGGCAACATCGTAGAAGCCGGGTTTAGCTTCATCGTGCAAGATCCCAGCGAGATCATGGATTGGGCCAAGGAAACATCCTTTCGTCCCAAACGGGTGATGTAACGCATCAACTCGGTCTCCGTATGATATTTCTTGAATACGTCTTGCTGCAAGAAATCGGAGGTACGGGCGAATTTAGCGTCGAAATAAGTCTGGGCGGGGATAGACTCGTCCAGCATATAGTCTTTACCTGCGGCGCCGGCGAAGATGTATAATAATACGCCTATGTCCGTAGGCAATGTCGTCTCGTCTATGCTGACACCCACTTGTCCGTCCTCGAAATAACGCAAGTTCACCTTGCACTCCAAGGCGATCTCACGCAGCGCGTTCACCGACACGTGCGCGGGAAGCTGTATCTTCAAGGTATCGAAATAATCCTTGTTTAATTGCGTATATCCCAGTTTCTCCAACTCCTTGGCCAAGAATCCGGCCGTGGAATGAATCCGTCCGGCGATGTTACGCAACCCCTCCGCTCCATGATATACGGCGTAGAATCCGGCCATGGTAGCCAACAACGCCTGAGCCGTACAGATATTGGACGTTGCCTTCTCACGTTTGATATGTTGCTCGCGGGTCTGCAAAGCCAAGCGATAAGCCGGATGGCCGTAAGCGTCCTTGGAGATACCGATGATACGTCCCGGGATCGTACGTTTATAATCGTCCTTCGTAGCGAAGAAAGCGGCGGAAGGACCCCCGTAGAACATCGGGATACCGAAGCGCTGGCTGCTACCGAATACGACATCCGCTCCCCATTCTCCCGGAGGAGTCAACAATACCAAGCTCATCAAGTCGGCGGCTACGCCTACCTTGGCTCCGGCGGCGCCCGCACGGGCTACGAATTCCTTATAGTCCTCGATCGAACCATCCGCGTTCGGGAACTGTACGATGGCGGCGAACACGTCCGGCGTGAACTCGAATTTCTTATAATCGCCCACTTCCACCTGGATGCCCTGCGGGATCATGCGGGTGTGGATGACGGCCAGCGTAGAGGCGAACACGTTCTCGTCAACGAATACCGTATTGGCTTCCGCTTTCACCTGCGCACGGCTGCGTGAACCATGAAACATGGTAACCGCCTCGGCTGCCGCTGTCGCCTCGTCGAGTAGCGAGCAGTTCGCCAAGGGCAATCCGGTCAGTTCGCAGATAACAGTCTGGAAGTTCAGCAACGCCTCCAAGCGTCCTTGGGATACTTCCGCCTGATACGGCGTATAGGAGGTGTACCAAACCGGGTTCTCGAATACGTTACGTTGGATCGGGGCCGGGCAAACCGTGTCGTACCAACCCATACCGATATAAGAGGTGAATACCTCGTTCTTGGAAGCCAGCTCGGCGATATGCTCGGCGAACTCACGTTCCGTCATGGCCTCCGGGAGGTTCAACGGCTCTTTCAAACGGATGTTGGCCGGAATGGTCTGATCGATCAACTCGTCCAAAGACTTCACGCCAATCGTCTCCAACATAGCGGGAATATCTTCCGCTGAGATGCCCACGTGGCGGTTTACAAACTTATTTGTGTCCATAATTCTAGTATTTTATAAATAAGGATTATTTAATTTCTCATCAATGATTCGTGTCTCGGGGCCATGGCCGGGGTATACCACGGTCTCGTCCGGCAACGACAGTAATTTGTCCTTGATAGCGGCAAGCAGTATATCTTGGTTGCCTCCCCATAAATCGGTACGGCCGATGCTTCCGGCGAACAAGGAATCCCCGACGATCACGAAACCGTTCTTCTTGTTATAGAAAGCCACGCCTCCGGGCGAATGACCGGGAACGCTCAATACCGCCAGCTCGGATTTCCCGAACTTTATGATTTCCCCGTTTACCAGATATTTCCCTACCGGGATGCTTTTCGCCTTCATCGGCAGGCCGAATGCCTTGGCTTGCTCCTCGGGAGAGGGAAGGCCCTCCACGTCCGCTTTATGGGCTTCCGGGCTCAATCCGTAGGTGTCATGGATGAATTCGTTACCGAATATGTGATCCAGATGGAGGTGCGTACAAAGGTAACGTTTCAGCGTCAGCCCGTTTTGGGCGATAAAGTCGCTTACTTCTTTTTGTTCCTCTTTGCGCAGGCAGCCGCAATCGATAAGGACCGCCTCCTTGGTATCATCGTATAGCAAGTAAGTATTCTCGGAGAAATAGTTTACTTCGAAAGATTTTATCGTAATCATAAGGGTACGTACACTACTTTTTTAGTTTCAAAAAACTCTTCTTTAAAATGGTCTTTCAGATCCATGCTTATCGCTTGGTTCCGGAAAGGCAATATCTCGTGCGCCAGCTCTCCACCTTTCAGACAAATCAATCCGTTGGGCAATGCGTTGATCTGTTCTTTCTTTATATTCTTGCGGACGATCTTTACCAGATCCGCCAGAGGCATCACGGCACGGCTTACCACGAAATCGAAAAGCTGCTTTTCCTCCTCGCCCCGGCAATGGCGGAAGGATACGTTCTCCAGCCCGATCGCCTCGGCCACGGCTTGTCCCACCTTGATTTTTTTCCCGATGCTGTCTACCAGATGGAAATGGGTCTCAGGGAATAAGATCGCCAAGGGGATGCCGGGAAAACCGCCTCCCGTACCCAGATCCATCACCGAGGAACCCGGCTTGAAACGCAGCATATCGGTGATACCCAGCGAGTGAAGCACGTGATGCGGATATAGGTTCTCGATATCCTTCCGTGAGATCACGTTGATCTTGGCGTTCCAATCCGTATATAGGTCATATAGGGCGGCGTATTGCTCTTTTTGCCGGTCGGTGAGATCGGGGAAATAAGATGTGAGAATTGAAAATTGAGAATTGGGAATTGAGAATTTCTCTGTATTTTGTTCCATAGGACATCTGTTTATAGGTTTATCTATCATTAATTTTCAATTCTCAATTTTCAATTTTCAATTAACTGACTTATCGGGCTGTCATCCCGCAGCAAATAGCGGATTTCCTTGTAAGGGAGATGGACGTTCGTGACGCCTACCACGTATGCCGCTATCTCATATTCGTTGAAAGAATAGGTGATGCCCGTCTCGTCTACGAGGAAGTTGCCGTTCGGGAAGATCTCGTCCACGCTAAAGAAACCGATATTTTCCAGTTCCTTGGCGTCGGATACGTTGTTTTGCTTGGCGATCTGATCTACCAATATTCGCGCCAGATTGTCTTGATAGTTGTCCACGAATATCTCCTCCTCGGTGATCGGCTTACCGGTCTTGAGGTTCACTACATGGTTATTGTAGGAATGTGCGCCATGCGCTCCGCCCGTATAGTTCTCGAAGCTTACCGTATAGCTGATGATATCGTCTTGGTTGAAGGCGATATCATCCGACGACATCTCATAGTAAGAGAACCAAGAGCCCACCGGTGTCTCGTCGGATTTCGCCACCTCAGCCTTGTAATCCTCTTCCAGATCCTTATAAGCGGCCAGATAGTCGTCGGTATATTTCCGTACCGCCTCCTCGGGGGATAATTGCTCATAATTCTCGCCGAAATAAGAGGAGACGAACTGTCTCTGTAGATTCTTAAGAACCTCTTTATCCGAATATTTCCGGGGATAAACGAACTTGATCTCTAGATTGCAATTGGGATTATCCGGATTATCTAACAAATGGTAAGTCTTTTCCACGCTGATAGAATCAAACGTGATACTGTTTTCAGAAGCCTTCTTCGTTCCGGTATCGCAACCCGTGGCTAAGATACCTATCAAAAGAAGCGCCAGCATGCTTTCGCGTAAATGCGTTCTCATCGGACTACAGATTTAATTTATTTGTACGCGAATGTACGTTATTAAATTGTATAATCAAATTGCACGATGAAGTTTAATAAGAGGACAATCTTTCCTCGGTGGTTTTCGGGTTGAGTTGTCTATTTGTCCGATACTTTCCGGGTGTTCTCTTGCGTGAGAAGAATAGTTCCCATTTTATATCACCTAGGGGCGTACCCAGCCTTATGAGAATACAAATGTTATTTTCATGCTTTCATCTAGATGAAAGCAAACTGTATAGGTTATCATATTTGGAAAATAAGAGCTTTCTGCCACTATAGACATCACATCCATAGGCTTTAGATCAAAAACAGTCTTTCCTAAATAATCTGTATATAAAACAGAATCTGGCTTAATGACTGTATTATACCTTTTATACTTTAATATTCCATTTCCTTCATAAGATGCAAGGCCACCAAACTCTGTCGTTATATTAATGTCATAATACAAATACACTTTTGCGCCTGCATCAGGTTTTCTTGAGCTTGTACTTTCTTGGTCATAATAAACCTCTATTTCGGCTTGAGGATCTTCTGGTTTTTCCCCTTCATCGATAATGTCATTTTCACTACAACCAATAAAAATGACCATGAAAAATATGAATAAAGAAGTTCTCATGTTTCTGAATCAGTTTTAATTAGTTAACAACTAAAATAGGATTGCCCTAAATGTACAATTAGTTTTTATCATACCATTATAGTTTGAAGGAAATTATGGATAATGATGATAAAATTTAACTATAGCCTATTGGCACAAGTCTACCATCAATAGGATGTGAACGCATTAAAAAGGTTAAACAATAGTGAGCTACCTATATTCTCACGAACGAGATAGCTCTTTTCTTTATTTAACTAAATAACCAAGCTTTTCCTCTGAAAAGCCATGTTGTTAAATTCGATTAATTATAGGCCAAATGTATAATTATTGGAGAAATAG